>WNFC01000365.1_pt1 | contig 58682 bp, 49 predicted proteins | sample 5400541 | NCBI WGS metagenome assembly WNFC01 (sample SAMN13153342, study PRJNA577476) | soil metagenome | isolation source: 120 cm saprolite under Douglas fir tree site 2 hole 2 replicate 1 | place: USA:California | collected 2015-04-18
CGAGTCCTTTGATGTGGTGGTGGCCTTTGGCCTCCTTCATCATGTGAGCGACGCGACCGCACGAGAGGTGATCCCTCGTGTCAAGTTGGCCCTCAAGCCAGAGGGGCGATTCGTGACCCTCGATCCGTGTTTCGTGAAAAACCAGAACATCGTGGCGCGCTATCTTCATAGGATGGATCGAGGAAATCATGTTCGCGACGTCGAGGGCTATCTGCGTCTCGTCAACCCTGCTTTTCGTGGAATCACGCACAAGGTGGCTCACGACTTACACGTTGTTCCCTCAACCACGCTGATGATGACATGCCTGCCGTGGCAGTCCTCTCCGGTATTGAGTCGACGGCCCGCTCATCGTGAGCTAGGTTGTGAGGAGTGACCGTGATCCAATCCTCGTCGGCAGTGATATCCAGCAGCGATGAGCGCTGGCCCAAATCATGGGCCAGCACTGGCCGCTATCGACCGCCGCGATCCTCGAGCTGGATCTCTAGAAATCACCGCGCGAGCGGGCCGCAACCCCCTGCCAGGCCACCCGCCACGTCATTCCCACGAGAATCAGGATCGTCATCGTAGCTGAGGTCCCTGGCCTACCTGAGCTGGGGTCGCGCGTCACTGCCACATGTAGGCCAGGTTCACGGCGAGATACACGGCATAGAGCGCGATCAGGAATGCGCCCATTCCCCGTCCGAGTTTCTTCGCCGAGAGAAGTGCGACGGCAACGATCACCGCGCAGCCGACGAGGAACGGAACATGAAAGCGCAGCACCAGAGGGTCGGCCGTCAGCGGTCGCATCAGCGCGATCACCCCGAGGTTGAGGCCTAGCAGGATGACGACGGTGCCAACGACATTGCCCCAGGCCAGCTCGGGATGCCCCCGTCGCGCGGGCGCAACCATGCGCGCAGTCTCTTCCAGGCTTTCGCTCATGCCGATCACCGTCATACCAAGAAATGTCTCTGAGAGTCTGGTGGTGCTGAGGAGCGAGCGCACTCCGAAGACCACGAGTTCGGCGCCGAGGATCAATGCACCCGTTCCGCCTATCAAGAGGGCGAGCGCCCTGACCGCTCCCGACGAACCGTCGAGCTCGTCCGCCTTGTTCTCGGCGCCCACGCTCCGTCTGAATACGGGCGACCTCAGGTACAGCCAGATGACGAGTGCGATTGCCGCCGCGGCAAGCAGCGCACCGTCCGGGCGACCCACGGTGCCGCGGCGCAACGTGACTCCTGTGAAGAGAGCCAAAATCGCGAGCATTGCGAGCGGCCCCGCGCGTGGGATCCGGACGGCCATCGGGACTAGGAGCAACGCCAAGCCCAACGCACCCGTGAGTAAGAAAACGGCCGAACCGATAGCTGTTCCGAGCGCAATCTGAGGCAATCCTCCGGCCGCCGCGGCCATCCCGGTAATGAGGTTCTCGGGCTCGAATCCGGAGACGACAGCACCAACGAAGAATGGACTTAGGGCGAAGCGCATCGCCGTGCGAATCGCGCCGTCAGTGAAGCGTTCAGCGCCCCAGAGGATCAGCACGAGTCCGACGACCAGGAAGAGCGCGCCGACGATCATCCGGAACACTCCGGGCAGCGACCGGAGCCGCCAAGAAAAGGTGTCGCCAACTCGCGTCGCCTCTCGATGTGGTGTGTCTCCATCGTGACGGGATGGTCGACGTCAGCTTGAGGCGGCCCACGCGAAGGGTAATACGCCAGGGATCCCAGGGTGAGCCGCGCTTCGCGAACGGCGCAACCTTCAGCGACTATTCAGGTACCCATATAAGGGCGATGCGCGTAAGCTCCCGGCACGAGACATGATAGCCCGGCTTGGATGTCGACGGTGGCGCAGTCGCTGGCTCGGAGGAATCAGTCTCGCAATCCTGAGCGCTGCGATGGGGCCTGCGTCAGCCCAAGAAATGGTCGGCCGACGGTTCTTCTCGGATACCCTAGTCATCCCGGAGCCGTTTGTGGAGGACGAGCTGTCGTTCCCATCGGTTCTTCATATTCGCCGGCCTGGCACAGACACCGAGCCTCGTACACTGGGTACGCGAATCGGAGCCGAGATCAAGAAACGTCTGACCCCGAGCCTCGAGCTTTCGGTCGCCGGCGCACTCACAGTGAACTCCCCCGACCAGGGGCCGACGCTTACTGGCTTCGACAACCTTGAGATCGGCCTCAAGTATCAGGTCGTGACAAGTGCCCTGCACGAGGCCGTGCTGTCTGCGGCCCTCGGCTGGGAGCTGGGCGGCACCGGTCGGAAGGCCACGGGGGCAGAATCCTTCGATGTGCTGAACCCCGCGGTGCTCGTGGGGAAGGGACTCGGCGATCTCCCGAGCACCCTGTCGGTCCTGAAACCGTTGGCCGTCACAGGCGCCCTGGGCGCACGCATCCCGACCCAGGCCAGCACGAAATTGACCATCGACCAGAGTTCGAGAGCCGGCCGCGAGTTCGAACGCCATCCGAACATGTTGCAGTGGGGCGGAGCCATCGAGTACAGCCTCCCGTATCTCGAGGCCTACGTGAAAGACTTGGGACTCCCCACTCCCGTCAAACAAATGTTCCCGTTGGTCGAGGTCGACCTTCAAACGCCTCTCGATCGGGGAGCGGCAGGGAAGACGACGGGAACCGTGAATCCTGGAGTTGTCTGGGCGGGGCAGTCTGTTCAAGTGGGGGTGGAGGCTGTCTTCCCGATCAATGACCGGGCAGGCCGATCAGTCGGAGTGCGCGCCTTCGTGCGTATTGATCTGGAGCGCTTCTTACCGGCCCTGGGGCAACCGCTGTTCGGGCGCTGACCGCTGGACACAGTGACTACTGCATAATCCGAATCACTTGTTTCCTGCTGGCCCTTGCATGTGCCCGTGGTCAGCCAACGCTTCCACCTGGAAGTAGCATCATTCACTCTCTGTCAATCGGGGAGTCGAACGCAACTTTCAGTCCCATAGGACGAGCCTGGAAGTCGCTAGGAGCCGCTGGTTCGATTCGCGGGCCCGCAACGGGGCGCGAGATGGCGTATGATGAGCGGACCCAATGCCTGGGAGGGTCCCGTGAGGCGGTTGATCGATCTGCTCGTCGTGCTTGCCCTCCCGGTGGTGTGCCTCGTGTCCTTCGCCACGCCGACCCCGGCGGCCGATCCTGCACCCGCGGGCCAGGTCACCTACGCTGTCCACTTCACGCTGGCGCCCCGATGGCTCGATCCGGGTGAGAACGAAGGCTCGATCACTCCCTTCCTCACGCTCTATGCCATTCACGATGCGCTGCTCAAGCCCATGCCCAACGGCCCGAGCGCACCGTGTCTCGCCGAGTCCTGGACCGTCTCCCCCGACGGGCTCGTGTACGAGTTCCTGCTGCGGAGCGGCGCGCGCTTCCACAACGGCGAGACGGTGACGGCCGACGACGTGAAGTTCTCCTTCGAGCGGTACCGGGGCGCCAACGCCCAGGTCCTCAAGGAGAAGGTGAGAGAGGTTCGCGTCGTCGATGCCCGGCGCATCCAGTTCCGGCTCAAGGAGCCGTGGCCGGACTTCATCACGTTCTACGGCACGACGGCCTCGAGCGCAGGGTGGGTGGTGCCGCGCAAATATGTCCAGGCCGTGGGTGACGATGGCTTCAAGAAGGCGCCGATCGGCGCCGGGCCCTACCGCGTGGTCAGCATCAACCCGGGCATCGAGATCGTCCTGGAGGCCTTCGAGGGCTACTGGCGCAAGACGCCGCGCGTGAAGCGCCTGATCCTGCGCAGCCTGCCCGATGAGACCACGCGCGCCGCCGCCCTCAAGAGAGGCGACGTGGACATCGCCTACTTCTTGAACGGGCCCATCGCCGAGGATGTCAGGCGGACGCCGGGGCTCAAGCTGCTCGCCGTCCGCAGCAACACGATCTTCTCTCTCTATTTCCAGGATCAGTGGGATGCGGCTTCACCGTGGCGCGATCCGCGCGTGCGTCTGGCCGCCAGCGTGGCCATCGACCGCAAGTCGCTCAACGAGGCCGAGCAGCTCGGCTTCGCCGGGTTGACGGGCAGCGTGGTGCCCCGGTACATGGAGTTCGCGCTGCCCTTCGACCCCGACCCCTATGACCCCGCGCGGGCCAAGCGTCTCCTCGCGGAGGCCGGGCACCCGCGCGGCTTCGACGGCGGCGACTTCACCATCGCGCCGCCCTACGAAGGCGCGGGCGAGGCGATCGCGAACTACCTGGCCGCCGTCGGCATCCGGATGCGGATCCGGACCATGGAACGCGCCACCTTTTTCTCGAGCTGGCGAGAGGGCAAGCTCAAGGGCGTGGTCTTCGGGGGCATCGGCCCCGCCGGCAACGCCGCCACACGCCTGCAGATCCTCGCCGTCAAGGGCGGCCCCTTCACCGCCGGGGTCGTCCCGGAGGTGCAGGACCTCTACGAGCGGCAGGCGCGCGAGCTGGATCGCCGCAAGCGCGAGGAGCTGCTCCACCAGGCGCAGCGCATCCTGCACGATCGGGCGGTCTTCGCGCCCATCTGGGAGAACGGCTTCATCCGTGGCGTCGGGCCGCGGGTAGAGGAGCCGGCCCTCACGCTGATTCCGTACTTTCCGTATTCCGCGCCGTATGATGATGTGCGGCTGAAGCCGTGAACCGACAGAATCGAGGGTGACACGATGAACTACACGCGAATCTCGGCCGACTGCCACATCGACATGCCCTGGATTCCGCCCGAGCTGTTCACGGCGAATGCCTCGGCGGCCCTGCGCGATCGCATGCCCTATGTCACGGACGGCCCGGACGGGCCGCAGTGGACCTCGAAGAACGGCTCCTCCTTCGGCCTGGTGGGTGGCGTGGGGCCCTCGGGGCAGAAGTACGTTCCGGGTGTCCACTACCGCGCAGACGTCATGGCCTCGACCGGGCTCTACGAGGACGGCAAGAAGGGAATTCGCCGGCCGACGACGCCGGAACTGCGCATCAAGGACATGGAGCGCGACGGTGTGCAGGCCGAGATCATCTTCGGCATCCTGGGCGCGGCCACGCGGCTGGGCGACCACGAGGCCGCGGGCGAGATGTTCCGCATCTACAACGACTGGCTCGTGGACTTCTGCCGCCACTATTCCGACCGCCAGATCGGTCTCGCCTGCCTGCCCTATGGCGATATCGGCGCCGCCGTCGCGGAGATCCATCGCGTGGCGAAGATGGGGCTGCGCGGCATCGAGCTCTCCTGCTCGTGGGACATGGATCCCATGTGGCATCCCTCGTGGGAGCCGCTCTGGCAGGCCGTCGACGAGGTCGGGCTCCCGCTGCACTTCCACACCTTCCCGACCATGCCGCCCAGCGTGAGGGAGAAGGTCACGGGGCTCACGAGGCGGGCCGCGATGTTCACCAGCGTGTCGGGCTTCCAGATGAACCTCATCAACATCATCGCCGCCGTCATCGGCAGCGCCGTGCTCGAGCGCTACCCCAACATCCGCATCTCGCTGGGCGAGAGCGGGATCGGCTGGCTGCCTTACGCCCTCGATCGCATGGACTTCGAGTGGGAGGACCGCTTCCGCGACCTCGGCCTGAAGATGAAGCCCAGCGACTACTGGAAGCGGCAGTGCAAGGCCACCTTCCAGTTCGACCGGATCGGCACCCAGATGATCCACGAGATCGGCGAGGAGACCCTGATGTGGGGCTCCGACTATCCGCACGGCGATGGCGTCTGGCCGGAGTCGTCCAAGTACATCGAGGAGCAGTTCGGCCATCTCCCGCCCGCCACCGTGCACAAGATCGTCTGCGAGAACGCCGGGAAGTTCTACGGCTTGATCAAGTAGCTGCCTACACAGGAGGGGCTTTGATGCGCTACGAGATGATCTCCGCCGATTGCCACGTCGACCTCTGCTGGCTGCCGCCCGATCTCTTCACCGCCAATGCCTCGCCCGAGATGCGGGACCGCATGCCGTACGTGGTCGACGCGCCGAAGGGCAAGACGTGGGTGACCAAGAAGGGCGCGAGCCTCGGGCTGGCGGGGGGCATGGGTTCGGGGGGCCGCGAGTACGTCCCGGGGCGCATCCACCGCGCGGACCGGATGGCGGAGAAGGGCATCTACGAGGACGGCAGAAAAGGCATACGCCGCCTCACGGATCCCGAGCTGCGGATCAAGGACCAGGACCTGGACGGCGTGCAGGGCGAGGTGCTCTACGGCATTCTGGGCGCCACGGGCCGGATGAACGATCCCGACGCTACCGTGGAGATGATGCGCATCTACAACGAGTGGCTCGCGGACTTCTGCTCGACGCATCCCGAGCGTTTTGTGGGGCTGGCCTCCATTCCGAACAATCCCATCGACGCCGCCATCGCTGAAGTCGAGCGTGTCGCCAAGCGTGGGACGGTGCGCGGCCTCGACATCGCAAACTCGCCCGATCTCAGGCCGCTGTGGGACCCGTACTGGAATCCACTCTGGGAAGTCATCGACACGTGTGGGTTGCCGCTGCACTTCCACACCATCGGCAGCCGGCTGCCCGAGCCGCTCCAGAAGCTCGTCTTCATGGGCTCCGATCTCTCCCGCGCGGGCGCCGAGGTGACCTCGGAGGAGAAGCGCCTGGCCCGCATGGCCTTCGCGACCCACATCACGGGCTTCCAGATCAACATGGCCCAGATCCTGATGGCGATGATCTACGGCGGCGTGCTCGAGCGCTACCCGCGCATCCGGGTGGTGCTGGGCGAGGCAGGCATCGGCTGGATCCCCTACATTCTCTGGCGCATGGATGGCGAATGGGAAGACCAGTTCAAGGACCTCTCGCTGACCATGCCGCCCACCGAATACTGGAAGCGCCAGTGCTGGGCGACGTACCAGACCGATCCCGTGGGCCTGAAGCTGACCGAGGAGCTGGGCGCGGACAAGATCATGTGGGGCTCGGACTTCCCGCATCCCGACGGCATCTGGCCCGATTCGCGGGAGTACATCGCGCGCGAGACGGCGCACCTGCCCGCCGACGTGCGGCGCAAGATCGTCTGCGACAACGCCGCGCGCCTATACAACTTCGCGGGCGCATAACCTCTGCCCCCTCATTATCTCAGCCCTCGCCTCGCGGCGTGGCCGCTCAGCTCGAACGGCGGCCCTCTCCCCAGAGGAGAGGAGGGTTGTCGGTCCTGGATCCCTCTCCCCTCTGGGGAGAGGGCAGGGTGAGGGGCGATCAACCGGAGACTAGACTATGGACGCCAAGGACCTTCTTCTCGATGAGCATTGCCGCGTGCACTCCGCCGCCGTCGGCGGCGACAAGATGTCGATGGCCGAGCGGACCTTCGGCGGCCTCACCGACGAGCAGATGCGGGTGCGGCCGCGGGAGGACCTGAACTCGGTGGCGTGGCTCATGTGGCACATCGCGCGCGCGGAGGACGTCTTCGCCAATCTCCTGATCAGTGGACGCGATCAGGTCCTCGACGGGGGCTGGTCCGCGCGGCTGAAGATCTCACGACCCGACTTCGGCATCGGGATGACCAAGCCTGAGGTGGCCGAGCTGAGCGCGCAGATCGACATCGCCGCGCTGCGAGACTATCGGGACGCCGTGGGCCGCCGGACACGGGAGATCGTCGGCGGCTTCGGACCGGGCGACTGGAAGGGCGAGATCGAGGCCAGCGCCGTCGAGAAAGCTGCCGCTCTCGGCTGCTTCGGCACCCGCGCCGAGGGAATGGTGAAAGCCTTTGCCGGCCGGGCGCGTTCCGCGGTGGTGCCCGCGATTCTGATCATGCACTCCGCCGGGCACATGGGCGAAGCGGCCACGGTGCGGACCACCGGAGGCTTTGGCTCTGGAGTCTGAGCCTCTGACCTTTCCCAAGGGCGAGGAGCCCTGGTCGCGCGAGCAAGTGGCCGGACTGCTCCGCGCGGTCGAGGACATGTTCCACCGGCGGGACATCGAGGCGCTCGTGCACGGCTTCACCGAGGACTGCGTCATCCGGTTCTCCGAGCAGCCGGAGCTGCGGGGCCGCGATGCGCTCCGCAAGCTCTTCACCGCGCGCCTGGCGCGACAGAGGAACTACCGCCTGCAGAAGACGCTCCTGGCCCTCGAGGGCAACGTGCTCGCCAATGTCTGGGAGGGCACGTGGGAGGACCGCGACACCGGCAAGCGCATGGCCGGGCGCGGGCTCGAGGTGTGGCGGATGCCAGACGGCATGATCGCCGTATGGGACGCCGCGTTCAACGTCTGGGAGCGGGACGGCGAGCGGAAATCGGCCGTGATGTGATGCCGTCCCCCGCGATTGTCAAACGGCGCGGCGACCCTCCACCGAGCTGAACCGCCCCCTCACCTTGCCCTCTCCCCGATGGGGGAGAGGGATGTAGAAATCGAGGAGATGCTCTTCTTGAATCCCTCTCCCCAAAGGGGAGAGGGCCGCAGTTCGAGCCGAGACGCCGCCTTAGGCGACGAGGCGAGGGCTGAGTGGGTGAGGGGCGATTCCCGTGTGCTAGGATCGCCGCCAGGATTGGACCAGCCTGATGCCGATCAACACGGATCCGCGGTTCATCGGCCGCGCGTGGATCACGCCGGACACGCCCGTGGTCGCCGGGGCCTGGGGGACGTGGACCTTGACCTACGAGGTCGGCGCCTACGGCTATGACGAGCGCGCGCGGCTCAAAATCGCCTCGCGCTTCGCCTCCGACTGGGGCAAGCCGCAGTTCTCCGACCCCAAGGCGGCTGAGTACACCACGGTGCGCCTGGAGACCAAGTGCGAGACGGCGGTGGCGAGCCTCGGCTTCGAGCCACGCGGCCAGGTGCGGCCCTGGTTCAAGTGCCTGGTCGCCTCCGTGGCCGATGGCTCGCTCTACCCGGGTGACCGCATCCACATCACCTTGGGCGACCGGAGCGGCGGTGGCCCCGGCTCGCGGGCCCAGACCTTCCGCGAGCGCGGCTGCGAGTTTCGCCTCTTCGTCGACCCGTTCGGCACGGAGCTCTACGTGCACCTGGAGGCCTCGCCCAGGATCGACATCGTGGGCGGCGCCTTCCATCGACTGGTCGCCCTCGCCCCGACCACGGTGCGACCGGGCGCGCCCTTCGATGCCCTCGTGAAGGCGGAGGACGTGTGGGGCAATCCCTGCGAGCGCTTCGACGGCGAGGTGCGGCTCGACGCCGTGGGCGGCGCCCTGGCCGGGCTGCCCGCCTCGGTCGCCTTCAAGAGCGGCGAGGTGGCGGTGGCGCGGCTCCGGGGCCTCAGGCTGGCGACGGCCGGAGATGAGGCGCGAGTGGGCGCGCGGCATGGCGACGCGCGCGCGGAGTCGAACCTCATCCGCGCTCTGGGGCCGGGGGAGAGCAAGACGTGGTGGGGCGACCTCCACGGCCAGACGCGCGCCACCGTGGGCACCGGCACCATCGACGAGTACTTCGCCTTCGGCCGCGACGTGGCGCTGCTCGACATGATGTCGCACCAGGCGAACGACTTCCAGGTGACGGAAGAGGAATGGCAGCGGCTCAAGGGCGAGATCGAGCGCTATCACGAGGATGGCCGCTGCGTGATCTTCGTCGGCTACGAGTGGTCGGGCATGACGCCGGGCGGGGGCGATCGCAACGTGATGTATCGCGGCGACATCGCCTCGCTGCATCGCTCCTCGCACGCCGAGGTGGACGACATGGCGGATGCCGCCACCGACTGCTTCCCCGTCACCGAGCTCTTCGCGCAGTTCCGTGGGCGCGAGGACGTGCTCCTCGTGCCCCACATCGGCGGCCGCTATGCCGACATCGTCGGCTTCCACGATCCCCGGCTCGAGCCCGTGGTCGAGATCTACTCGGACTGGGGGCGCTTCGAGTGGCTGCTCCACGATGCCCTCGCCCAGGGTTACAAGGTGGGCGTGGTCAGCAACTCCGACGGCCACAAGGGCCGCCCGGGCGCGAGCCATCCCGGCGCGTCGACCTTCGGGGCCTATGGCGGGCTCACCTGCGTGCTCACGGATTCACTGACGCGCGAGTCCGTCTTCGAGGCCATTCGCGCGCGTCGGTGCTACGGCGTCACCGCCGCCCAGCGTATCCACGTCGAGCTGACCGTGAACGGTATGCCCATGGGCGCGGAAGGGTCCCTGACCGGCGAGGTGGTCGTGAGCGGGCGCGCGGTGGGCACGGGCCCCATCGAGCGCATCGACATCTTCCGCGGGCTCACCCTCGTGCGGACGATCACGCCGTACACCGCCGGATCGTTCGCCGGCTCGAATCGCTACCGCGTGGCCTGGGCGGGCTCGCGCGTGCGCGGCCGGGACCGGCTCACCACCTGGGACGGCTCGCTCGAGCTGTCAGCGGGGCGCGTGATCGACGCCGTGGTGTTCGCCATGGAGAATCCGGAGAAGGGCATCCGCCTCGTGGGCGAGCGCCGCGTGCAGTGGATCTCCAACACCACCGGGGACGACGACGGCGTCGATCTCACGCTCGACGCTCCGCCCGATGCCGTGCTGCGCTTCCGCACCCCCGTCATCGACCTCGATGTGCCCCTCGCCGACCTCGCCGACGGTGCCACGCGGACCTTTCCTGCCGGCGGCGTCGATCTGCGCGCCTTCATGCGACGGCTTCCCGGGCGCGACTTCACGCGAGAGGTGAAGATCGAACATCGCGAGATACCACCGCCGGGCGCGCACGCTTACTGGATCAGGGTCACCCAGGAAGACGGCGCCCAGGCCTGGACGAGTCCCGTGTATCTGGGGTAGGTCTCCAGATCACACGGGCGCCCCCTCATCAACTCAGCAACTCAGCCCTCGCCTCGCGGCGTTGCCGCTCAGCTCGAACTGCGCCCTCTCCCCCATCGGGGGAGAGGGATAGTCTCCAGAGAGGGCTTCGCTTGAATCCCTCTCCCCTCTGGGGAGAGAGCCGTAGTTCGAGCTGAGGCCCTCGCTTCGAGGGACGAGGCGAGGGCTGAGTCAATGAGGGGCGCTCTACCAGCCGGCGCGCTCCAGCCGCAGATAGCCGACGAGCTGCCAGAAGATCCCGATGACGAAGAGGCCGAAGGCGACGACCGTGAGCTTACGAACTGCCGGGGGCGGCGGCCCGCCGTGGGCCCGATCCTCCTCCCGGGTCCACCAGACCGTGAGGGCAATCGCCAGGGCTGCGCCGAGCAGGGTGACCAGCAAGCCTGCGACGACGTTCAGGGTGAAGGCCTCACTGTAGGCGATCGGCATGGCGGGGTCCTCCTCGCCATCCTATCTCCCGCATCGACGGCGCCGTGTCAATGCCCTCGTTCTGGCACGTGTGACGGCTCTCATACGGTTTTCATGAGGCTGTCATCTGTGCAGGGCATCATGGGACCCCACGGGCGGACCGCTGATTGAAGTGATGCGGACCTGGCGCGCTTCATGCTAATCAGGATCTAGCCCACTGGTTGGCCTCACCCCTTTTCAGGAGGCGGCATGCGAGCATCTCTCGTCCTGTTGATGATGGGTCTTCTCCTCATGCCCGGCCTCCCGGCGCGCGCCGCGTCGCTCGCCGAGGAGAAGCTGCCCACCGATCCTGGCCTTGTGACGGGCACGCTGCCCAATGGGCTCAGCTACATCATCCGGAAGCACCGGAACCCCGAGGGCCGCGTGAGCATCTGGCTCCATGTCTCCTCCGGCTCGCTCAACGAGACCGACGCCACCCAGGGTCTCGCCCACTATCTCGAGCACATGGCCTTCAACGGCAGCGCCAATTTTCCCGCGGGCACCGTCATTCCCTTCTTCCAGTCGCTCGGGCTCGCCTTCGGGCGCGATCAGAACGCCTTCACGAGCTTCGACCAGACCACGTATCAGCTCGCCCTGCCCGGCGGGGGCCGGGACGTTCTCGACAAGGGGATGCTGTTCATGTCCGACGTGGCTCTGCGCCTGAGCCTGGAGACCGCCGAGATCGACAGCGAGCGCCAGATCATCCTCGAGGAGAAGCGCGCGCGCTCGAGCGCCCAGCAGCGGGTGCAGGATCAGATCTTCGAGAAGCTGGCCCCCGAGTCGACGCTGGGCCGGCGCCTCCCCATCGGCATCGAGCCGACCATCAAGTCGGTGATGCGCGACGAATTCCAGGACTACTATTCGCGCTGGTACGTCCCCAGCAACACGACGGTCATGGTGGTGGGCGACACGGATCCCGCCATGGTCGCCGATGTCATCGCGCAGCACTTTGGCGGCGGCCGCACGGTGCCGCGTCCGACACCCAGAGACGCCGGGGTCAGGCCCTCCACGAAGCAGCGGGCCATCGTGGCCACCGACCCCGAGCTGACCCGCTCCGAGGTCTCGTTCACGCGACTCGAGGCACCGCGCGGTCCCGTGACCACGGTGGCGGGAAGGCGGCGCGAGATGGTCGAGCAGATCGGCACCTGGGTGTTCGGCCGCCGGCTGAGCGCGGAGCTGGCCACGGGTCGGGCCTCCTATCTGTCGGCGGATGCGTCGATCGGCGAGTGGCCGGGGACCATGCGCATGATCACCCTGGAGGCGGCGGGCCGGCCCGGGACGTGGCGGGCCATGCTGAAAGACATCGGGATCGCCTTGCAGCGCGCCCGGCTTCACGGCTTCAGCGAGCGCGAGGTGCAAGACGCGCGCACCGCGCTCATCGCGGATGCCGAGGAGGCCGTGCAGCGCGAGGTGACGCGGCCCGCGCGCGAAGTGCTGCGCCAGCTCAACGGCGATGTTACCCGCGGGAGCCGGACGATGTCCGCGGCCCAGACGCTCGCCCTGTTCCAGCGCCTGCTGCCTGGCATCACGGCCCGCGAGGTCTCGGATGCCTTCACGGCCGCCTTCGATCCGAAGGGCGCCATCTTCATCGCCGAGCTGCCCGCGACCGACGGGGTGCCGACCGAGGCGGAGTTCCTGGCCCTCGGCCGCGCCGCCGTCGCTGTCAAGCCGGGCAAGCCCGCCGACGTCGCGCGGGCGACCACGCTGCTCTCCGCGCTGCCCAAGGGCGGCGCCGTGGTGGAGAGCGTGTCGCATGCCGCGAGCGGCGTGACCTCGCTGTGGCTCGACAACGGCGTCCGCGTGCACCACCGTCACATGGATCAGCGCAAGAACGAGGCGAGCATCGAGATCACGCTGGCCGGGGGGCAGATCCAGGAAACGCCGGCGAATCGCGGGATCACCGAGGCCGCCCTGCGCGCCTGGGGCCGGCCGGCCACGAGCCGGCTGACGAGCACCCAGATCCGCGACCTCATGACGGGCGCCAAGGTGCGCGTGCGGAGCGGGATGGGCGGGGACACCGTGGGGTTGACCGTCTCCGGCGATCCCACCGAGCTCGAGCGCGGGCTCCAGCTCGCCTACCTCCTGCTCACCGACCCTGTCATCGAGGAGCCGGCCCTCGAGCAATGGAGGGATGCCGAGCTCCAGCGCATCGTTCAGCGGAAGACGCGGCCCATGCAGGTGCTCATGGACACGAGCGCGGCCGCCATCTACCCCCCGGTGGAGACGCGCACGAAGTCGCTGACCGCCGAGCAGGTCCGCGCCCTCACCCTGCCCGCCGCCCAGGCCTGGCTCCGGCGGCTCATCACGGATGCGCCCGTCGAGGTCGCCGTGGTCGGCGACATCGAGCGCGAGGCGGCCACCCGGCTCGTCACGCGCTATCTCGGCGCGCTGCCCGCGCGCCCGCGCATCGGCGACAAGACGCTCGCGAGTCTCCGGACCATCGCGCGTCCGCCCGGCGCGATCAGCATCGCCGAGTCCGTGGTCGTGCTGACGCCCCAGGCCGCCGTCACGAGCGGTTTCTTCGGGGCCGACCTCCGCGACGTGCGCGACACGCGGCTCCTCAACATGGCCGCCCGCATCCTCACCACGCGCATGACCAAGACCATCCGCGAGGACAAGCAGCTCGTCTACAGCATCGGGGCCTCGTCCGACCCCGCCACCGTCTATCCGGGATTCGGCTTCTTCTCGGCGACCGCGCCCACGGAGCCCGCCAAGGCGCAGGAGCTGGCGGCGGTGGTGGAGGCGATGTACGGCGAGTTCGCCAAGGACGGGCCGACGCCCGAGGAGCTGACAGTGGCCAAGAAGCAGACGGCCACCCTTCTCGACGAGGTGTTCAAGACGCCGGACTTCTGGCGGAGTCGCCTGTCCACGCTGGACTACCGCGGGCTCACTCTCGACGACCTGCTGGACGCTCCCGCCCAGTACGAGCGGTTCTCCGGCCGGGAGATCCAGGAGGCCTTCGCTCGCTACAACCGTCCCGAGACCCGCTTTCGCTTCATCATCACCCCGCGCTCGTAGCCATCCCTCTCCCCCATCGGGGGAGAGGGATGAAGAAAAAGGTTCCTTCCGGGTTCGATTGACTTCCCCCGCTCCGGGCCCTAGCATGCTCCGGGAGAGCGAGGGCCCATGGCGTACGACTACAAGCGCTTCTTCGGCGAGATCGACGTCCTGCGGGACATCACCACCATGCCCGGGGAGGCGAAGTGGCGCACCGCCGCGCCCCCGCGCGAGGGCGAGCGGCACCAGATCCTGCTCTACCTCGGCTGCAATGTCTTCCGCACCTCGCACATGATCCGGACCATCAGCGCGATCTTCGACGGCCTGGGGCTCGACTATCTGGCCGTGGGAGGGCCGACGTATTGCTGCGGCATCGTCCACCACCAGCATGGCGACACGGCCGCTTCGGGGGGCATGGCGGACAACACGCTCAAGCTCTTCGAGCGCTACCAGCCCGAAGAGGTCGTGATGTGGTGCCCGTCCTGCATCTACTTCTACGACGAGGTCCGGCACGCCACGCTGCCGTACAAGGTGAGCCACGCCGCGGAATTTCTCGTCTCGAAGTTGCCGGAGATCCAGCTCACCCAGAAGGTGGACGCCACTGTTGCCCTCCACTACCACAATGTGAGCGAGGCGCGGCGGCGCGAAGGGCTCGCGGGGCGACAGCTCCTCGAAGCGGTGCCGGGGCTTCGCTATGTCGAGGTCGAGCCCAACCCGCGCTTCGGGCGGAGCTGCGCGCCGGCCGTCCAAGAGCAGCTCGGCCTCGACGTGTGGAACGGCATGGCGCTCGATGAAGTCGATCGGGCCCGCGCGGCGGGGGTCGACATCCTCGCCACGATCTATCACGGCTGCCAGCGCTACATGTGCGTCTTCGAGGCCGAGCGCCCCATCACGATCGAGCACTACCTGACGGTGTTCGGCCGCGGCCTCGGTCTGGAGTTCGAGGACCGGTTCAAGAAATTCCGCCTCTGGCAGGACCCCGAGCGCGTCCTCGAGGAGACCACGCCCTGCCAGCGCGCCAACAACGTCGACGCGGCGCGGGCCCGCGCGGTGGCGATGGAGAACTTTGGCCCGCTCTCTTCGTCTCCCGATGTGGAGACCTCGCCCCCGTCCTAGCCGTGGCCGCACTCATCTCAGCCCTCGCCTCGCCGCCGATCCACTCAGCCCTCGCCTCACGGCTTCGCCCTTCGGCTCGAACTGCCACGCCTGCGGCGCAGCGTCTCGGCTCGAAAATCCAGATCGGGGTCATCGGTGAAGGCGTGTGCTCCAAGCGCACGGCGGCCCTTGCCCGGCGCGTGGGCGCCGCCATCGCGCGAGCCGGCGCGCGGCTTCTCTCCGGTGGTCGCGGGGGCGTGATGGAAGCGGCCTCGCGCGGGGCCGCCGAGGCCGGCGGCCTCGTGGTCGGCATCTTGCCCGGCTTCAGCCGCCGCGACGCCAATCGCTGGGTGACGGTGCCCATCGTCACCGGGATGGACCAGGCACGCAACGTGATCCTGGTGCGCTCGTGCGACGCCCTGATCGCCGTCGGCGGCATGTACGGCACCCTGTCCGAGATCGCCCTGGCCATCAAGCTGGGCAAGCCCGTCGTCGGCCTCGGCACATGGCGATTGCGCCAGCCCGAAGGCCGGCGCGTGCCCATCATCCGAGCGAGGACGCCGGAGGACGCGGTGGCGCGCGCGATCCGGGCGGCGAAGACTACGCGCGGCGCTCGGAGCTGGCTCTCCTAGACGCCTGTCTTTTCCCCGCGGGAACCGCCCCACCCCCTCACTCGATTCAGCTCTCGCCTCGCCGCTCTCCTCGCCTGCGGCTCGTCGGCAGCGTCTCGGCTCGAACTCCGGCCCTCTCCCCCTCACGGGGGAGAGGGTTCCTAAAAGTTCATCCCTCTCCCTCCTTGAGGAGGGAGAGGGCAGGGTGAGGGAGGTGGGTTCGTTTCACGGTCCCGTCGTTGACCGTCTCCGAAGGCGCGTGCTAGCCTCCGTCGCGTGATCCCTGTCGGCATCGAGGCGGTCGCGAAGCGCTTTGGCCAGGTGGAGGCGCTCCGCGGCGTGTCGCTCGAGCTCGGCGCGGGCAAGCTCACCGCCATCCTGGGCCCGTCCGGCTGCGGGAAGACCACGCTCCTCCGGTCCATCGCGGGCTTCGTCGCCGTCGACGCGGGCCGCATCCTCTTTGGCCGCGACGACGTCACCGCGCTGCCGCCCCAGGCGCGCGGGACGGCCATGGTGTTCCAGAACTACGCCCTGTGGCCCCACATGAGCGTCTTCGACAACGTCGCGTACGGTCTCCGGCGCAAGCGCCTCCCGTGGGCCGATGTCCTGAGCAAGACCATGGCCGCCCTCGATCTCGTGGAGATCGGCGACGCAGCGGGAATCGCGCAGCGGAAGCCCACCGAGCTCTCGGGCGGTCAGCAGCAGCGCGTGGCTCTCGCGCGCGCTCTCGTCGTCGAGCCGCGCGTGCTGCTCCTCGACGAGCCGCTCTCCAATCTCGACGCCAAGGTCCGCCAGCGGCTGCGCGTGGAGATCCGCCGGCTCCAGCGCCGGATCGGTACCACCATGATCTACGTCACGCACGATCAGGAGGAGGCGCTCGCCATCGCCGACCGCGTGGTCTTGATGAACGCGGGCGAGGTCGTGCAGGAGGGCGCCCCGGAGGAGATCTATCTCGAGCCGGCGAGCGCCTTCGCCGCGGACTTCCTCGGCGTGTCCAACCGGCTCGACGCCGTGGCCGAGCCCGGGCGCTTGCGCGTGGGTGATCAGGTCCTCGCGTATTCCGGGCCGCTCACGGGGCCCGTGCTCGTGATCGCGCGCTCGGCCGATCTCACGCTCGATGCCGTGCCCGAGCACGGGGCCGTCACCACCCTCAAGGGCATCCTCGAGGAGAGTCTCTTCCTGGGCGCGCACTATCGCCACTACGTGCGGGTGGGCGATGCGGTCTTGCTGGTCGACGGCCCGGCGCCCGCGAAGCCCGGCGCCGTCGAGGTCAAGATTCCCGCTGGCCGGCTGAGAGTCTTCCCGCGTTCCGATCATCCCTGAAAGGAGCCAACCCATGCTGGTCAGAATCGTGTCTGTTCTCGCCGCCGCCCTCGCCCTCGCCGCGCCCGCCGCCGCGCAAACGCGGCTCAACGTCGCCATCGGCGCCGACGTCAACGTCGTCGAGGTCCACAAGACCTTGCTCGGTCCCGGCTTCAAGGCCATGGAGCCCGCCGTCGACCTCAACGTGGTCGGCACGGGCACGGGCGAGCCCGCCAGCCGCGCCATCTATACCAAGATCAAGGCCCAGGCCGACACGGGACGGAAGCCCTGGGATCTCGACGTGGCCCTCGTGAGCATGACGGTGGCCTCCCAGATGGTGAAGGAGGGGCTGCTCCACCGCTTCGTGCCCCAGATGAAGAACGCCGCGCTCGTCAAGGGCGCCGAGGTCAAGGAAGCCTTCGGCGTCAACGTGGACGGCTATGTTGTGCCCATGTTCCACAACCAGATCGCCATCGCCTATCACCCTTCGAAGGTTGCCGCGCCGCCCAAGACCTTCGACGAGCTGGCCGCGTGGGTCAAGGCCAACCCCGGCCGCTTCGGCTACAACGGCATCAAGGGCGGCGTCTCCGGCGTCGGCTTCACCATGGGTTGGGTGTACTGGAAGACGGGGCTCTATCAGCAGCTCACCCAGGGGCCGGTGGACAAGGGCAAGGACGGCGCCATCCGCGAGGCGATCACCGCCCTGCGCGACTTCAACAAGAGCGCCGTGATCACCAACGGCAACGCGGGCACCCTCGATGCGCTCAATCGCGGCGAGATCTGGATGGGCGTGGTGTGGATCGACCAGCTCGTGGCCTGGAAGAACGAGGGGCGAATGGACCAGGCGGTGACGCCGTCGCTGCCCGCGCCCGGCCTGCCCATCTATCCGCTCTACCTGGTGGTGCCGCGGGAGGCGGCCAGCCGTGACGTGGCCACGCGCTACATCGACTACATCGCCAACCCCGAGGTCCAGGCCCGCGCCATCGTCGAGCGCTTCGGCTGGTACCCGGGCGTGGATCCCGACCGGGTGCTGCCCCTCATCAATGCCAAGACCCGCGAGCTGCTCTTCAAGGGCGTGTCCGCCCAGGACCTCGCGCGCTACTCGCGCCAGATGCCGCTCAAGGACTATCACGACATGATCACGCTCGCCTACGAGGAGCTCGTCCGATAGCCACGCGCGAGCGCCTGGGCTGGGCCCTCGCCTGCGCGCCGCCCCTGGCCATCCTGGGATTCGTGTTCCTGTGGCCGGTGGGCGTCTCGCTCGTGGCCAGCCTCTCGCGCGATGGCCACTGGACCCTCGCCAACTACGAGCGCGTGTGGCGGCTCTACGCGCGCGACGTGCTCTACACGGTGGGCGTGGCCGCGGCCGGCTCCGCCCTGACCTTTGCCGCCGTCATTCCTCTCTGCGGCTGGCTGCGCGCGCGGGCCTTCGGCCCCGTGGAGTTCCTCCTCAAGGTCCCCCTCTTCGTGCCCTTCGTGGTCGTGGGCCATGCCCTCCGCGTGGTGTGGAGCCCGTATGTCCCGGGCTTCGCGGCCTCCTGGCTCGGCATCGCGGTAGCCCTGGCCTGGAAGCACCTGGGGCTGGCCGCGCTCCTGCTGCTGGGGGCCTTCCGCGGCGTCGACGAGAGCTACCTCGAGGCGGCGCGCCAGCTCGGGAGCGGCACCGGGCGGGTGACGCGCGACATCCTCGTGCCCATGGCCGCCCCCGCCCTGGCCGTGAGCGCCGTGCTCATCTTCTCTTCCATGCTCGCCTCGTTCTCGATCCCGCTCATGCTCGGGCGGGGGAGCGGGGCGCAGATGCTGATGATCGACGTCTACTACCGCTTCGGCCAGCACGGCGACTTCGAGACGGCCTCGGCGCTGGGCGTCGTCTCCTACGTCCTCGCCATGGGCGCGGCGCTCGTGTATGTCAGGCGGATCACCCGCTAGGGGCGGGATCGGCGGGCTGACCGCGCGCATTGCGGCTCTCGCCTTAGCAGCCTGCGTCATCGTGGGGCCGCTCCTGAGCCTGGTCGTCTGGTCGCTCGCCGAGCGTTGGACGTATCCCGCCGCGTGGCCGCAGCGCCTGGGCTTCCGCTACTGGTCGAGAATGCTCACGGCCGACTTCCTCGATCCCCTCAAGACGGGCCTCGGCATCGCGGCCGTGGTGACGGTGGCCGCCCTCCTCTGCGCAGTCCCCCTCGGCTATGCCCTGGCTCGGCTTCGCTTCCCCGGGCGCACCCTGGTGCTGCTCGCTTTTCTCCTGCCCCAGGCCTTCCCTCAGCTTCCCGTCTTCGCCGCGGCGACGCGTGAGTTCTATCGCTGGGGGCTCGCGGGCACCATCACCGGCGTCGTGCTCGTGCACCTGGTGGGCGGCCTCGTCTTCGCCGTGTGGACCATGGCCGCGGTGTTCCGGGCCATGGACCCCGCCCTCGAGGAGGCCGCGCACAACCTGGGCGCGTCGGCGACGCGGGCCTTCGTGACGGTGTCGCTCCCCCTCGCCGTGCCCGGCATCGTGGCGAGCGCGCTCCTCGTCTTCCTCTACTCGCTCGACGAGTTCACGGGCACGCTGCTCGTGGGCGCGCCCTTCGTGACCACGCTGCCCGTGTACATGTACACGGCGAGCCAGGGCTACGAGATGCAGATCGCCTCGGTGACGGCGCTCGTGCTGATGGCTCCGGGGGCGATCCTGCTCCTGCTCCTCGAGCGGGTGCTCCGCGCGGAGTACCTGACCTTCTTCGGCCAGCTCTGATCAGAAGCGGAGCGGGATCTCTCGGGCCTCGCGAAGCGATTGCTCGGCGGCGAGACACACCACGACGCGCTTTCTTGCTTCCGCGCCCGAGACGAGGAGCCGGCGCTCCGCGAAGGCAGTGACGATCTGACGGGCCTGCTCCTCCAACTCCACGAGCTCGCCCGAGCGCTCGACGGGCACGGTGTCGACGTGTTCCTGACCCTTGCGGGCGATGCGCAGCTCGAAGGTCGGATGCAGCGTGCGGTCCAGGGTGCCGGACCACCACGACCGGATCGAGCCCTCGCGGCCGACGACGTGGAGGAGCTGGTGGTATTCGAACCCGGCCAGCGTCTCGGTGATGGTGGCATGAGCCTGGCCGGGAAAGCGGAGGACGGCCGTGAAGTTCTCCGACATGCCTGCGCTGCCCGACCGCGCCGCGCCGAAAGCCTGCACGGAGAGGGGGTCGCCGAGGGCCTCGAAGTACCACATGACGAAGTCGAAGAAGTGCACCGGCTCCTCGAGAATCCAGGATCCAACGCGGCGGGCATCGTACCGCCAAGCGCCCGAGCCCGGGCGGAAAGGAAAGCGAAACAGCGAGAAGGCGGCATAGGCCGGCGTGCCGATCTCGCCGGCGTCGATCAACGCCTTGATCTTGCCGTACTGCGCCGAGAGGCGCAGCTCGTGGCCGATGGTCAGGAGACGGCCGTGGCTTCGCGCGGTGTCCAGCAGCCGATCGCAGTCCTCGAGGGTGGTTGCCATCGGCTTCTCGAGCAGCACGTCCTTGCCCGCGGCGAGGGCGGCGACACCGATCTCCGCGTGGAGGTGGTTGGGGACCACGACCGCGACGGCATCGATCTCGCGCCGGGCGAGAAGGCTCTCGTAGCCGATGTCGACCTGCACTCCGGGAAAATCTCGATGCGCGGCCGCGGCCGTCTCTTCGCTCGCGCAGGCGATGGCGGCCAGGTCTGCGCCGGGAGCCTTGGCGATGGCGGCAGCATGATGCCGACCCCAGAGCCCATAGCCGATCACGCCGAAGCGTATGGGCAAGGGGTTAGCCTTTGAGAGCCCCGGTCACGAGCCCGCGCACCACATATTTCTGAAGCGCCAGCACGAGAAACAGCGTGGGCAGCAGGCCAAGCAGACAGATGGCCATCATCAGCGTGAAGAACACGAAGTAGTCGGAGACCAGTCCGGCCAGGATCACCGGCACCGTCATGAACTCCGGTCGCGACACGAGGATGAGGGGGATGAGCAGCTCGTGCCAGGAGATGATGAAGAGGATGACGCCGCAGGCAGCCAGACCCGGTGCGGACAGCGGCAAGACGATGCGCAGGAAGGCCTGCCAGCGGGTGCACCCATCGACGCGGGCGGCATCTTCGAGGTCCGACGGCAAGCCCGAGAAGTAGGGCACGAGGATGAGGACCGCGTAGGGGAGGAGTAACCCGAACTCGGCCACGACGATGCCGCTCAGAGAGTTGAGCAGGCCGTAGCGGCGGAACAGCACGTAAAGCGGCAACATCAGCACGATGAGCGGCACCATCCGGCAGACCACGCTCACCTGCAGGAGCGCTCCGGTCCAGCGGAGGCGCAGCCGGGCCAGCGCATAGGCCGAGAGGCTCGCGGCGGCCAGGGTGATGAGGGTCACGGTGAGGCCCACGAGCAGGCTGTTGAGAAAGGCGGAAGGGACGCGCTCCACGGAATTGGGCAGGTACGTCACCTGCTCGAAGATCGGTCCCTTGCTCCGTCCCCCGGAAAGGATGAGCCGGAAGTTGGCCAGCGTGTATTCCTCGGGCAGGAGCGCATGAACGTTCTTCTGCATGCTCTTTTCGGACTGAAGGCTTCCCAGCACCACGGGGACGAAGGGGAGCAGGAGAAACGCGATGGCGCAGATGTTGAGCGCCCACAACAAAACACGGCGGGGCCACGACAGGCGCATCATGCAATTTCCCTCTCCCCCACTGGGGGAGAGGGCCGCAGTTCGAGCCGAGACGCCCTCTCGGGCGACGAGGCGAGGGCTGAGTAGGTGAGGGGGTAGGGCCACGACCACATTCGACGACCCACGACGCCGTCACGCATAGTCGACCCGACGGTAGACGAGCTTGACGTAGGCGATGGCGGCCATGCCCACGATCATGGCCAGGACCCACGCGGAGGCGGCGCCCAGGCCGATATTGAAGGGCGGCTGAAAGGCCATTCGGTACGTGTACCAGGCGGCCACCCAGGTGTCGTTGCCGGGCCCGCCCTGAGTGATGGCGAGGATCTCGTCGAAGACCATGAAGCTGAAGGTGGTGCGGAGGATGAGGGTGACCGCGATGACCGGCCTGAGGAGGGGCAGGGTCAGCCGCCAGAGGCTTTGCCAGCTGGAGGCGCCGTCCACCGCTGCCGCCTCGTAGATCTGGGCGGGGATGCCCTGGATGGCCGCGTGGTAGAGCAGGATGTTGAAGGGCGTGGTCCGCCACACGTAGGCGACGATGACGGCGGCCATGGCGAGCCGGGGATGGCCCAGCCAGTTGATGTAGTCGGTGATGAGTCCCAGCTTGTGGAGCGCTCGATTCAGGTACCCGTACTGAGCGTTGACGATGAAGGACCACAGGAGGCCGTTGACCACTGGCGGCACCGCCCACGGGATCAGGATCAAGACGCGTGTGATGCGCGAGAGCCACACGCGCTCGTCGCTGATGATCAGCGCGACGGCGAGGCCCATCACGACCTCGAGCGCCACCGAGGCGACCACGAAGACCACGGTGTGCCGCAGGGACAGCCAGAACACGTCATCTTGGAAAAGCCGGGAGAAGTTCGCCAGGCCGGCGAACGGGAATTCGCCCGCACGCAGGTGGCGGATACTGACCTCGTGGAAAGAGAGATAGCCCGCGAAGCAGATCGGATAGGCGAGGACGAGAGCCAGCCCCGCCAGGGTGGGAACATTGAGAAGAAACGCGAGCCAGCCTGCGGAGACCTCGCCCCGGCGCGGCGCGACGCCGGGACGGACCGGGCTCTCTGCCCGGTCTGTCCCGGCTCCCGGCTTCATCAGCCCCGCTTGGCCGTGGCCAGCGCGGCGATCATGTTGTCACAGGCCTGATCGGCGCTGATCTTGCCCTGAAGACACGCGGTCAGCTCGACGTTGATGGCGTCGCTCCACCGCGGGTACCACGGCTGGGACACCGCCGGCACCACGTCGGCGAAGTTGGTCGCTTTCTTGAAGACGTCGAGGACGGCGGGGACATCGGCCCACTTCGCCCACGCCTCGCGCAGGAGATCGCTCTCCATCACCGACTGGTAGCCGCTCGCCAGCATGGCGTCCTGGGCCAAGCGCTGCGCCTGCGTGTACTTGCCGTTCTTGGTGCGCCCGCCCAGGTACTGCTGGAGCTTCCACGCCCATTCCTTGTTCTTGGTCGCGCTCGTGAGGATGTAGAGCATGGTGTAGCCGATGGTCTTGCCGTCGCCGGGCAGTCCGAGGACGCGTCCCTTGCCGGCGATGGGCGACTGCGCCTGATCGTTGATCAGGCTGATGTAGTAGTGGTGCAGGGTGCCCAGAAAGACGTGCTGGCCGGCATTGAAGGCCTTGCACGCGGGAATGAAGCGCAGGTTGAGCGAGTTGGGGTCGGCCAGCTCCTCCTTGAAGGTACTCTGCCACCACTTGAGCGTCTCGCGCGCCACCGATCCCGGTCCAAGCTGCGGCGCGAGCTGCTTGTCGAAGATGACGCCTCCGCGGTTCCACGTGAGATTGAACCAGGTCCCGGGAAGCTGCTCGAATCCCGCGCCGGCGATCCAGAGAATGGGATACTTCGACACGCCGTCCTTCTTGGCCTTGCGCGCCTGCTCGACGAGCTCGGGATAGCTCTTGAACGGCCTGCCCTTGAAGCCGGCCTTCCCCAGCAGCTCCTCGTTGTAGATGAAGATCCAGGCCGTGGAGAAGTACGGCAGACCCCACGTCTTGCCGTCGCGCTGGGCGGCCGCGCGCGCGAACGGTGTGAAGTCCTTGACGTACTGGTCGACGCCGGGCAGCCCGTCGATGGGCACGGCGATGCCCTGCTGGATGTAGCTCGCCAGGTTCTGGATGGGCGACAGCGACACATCCACCTCGTCACCCGCGCCGAACATGGTGGTGAGCTTGGCCACCTGCGGCTCGACGTTCGGCTCGATGATCTGATTGAGCTTGATGCCCCAGTCGTCCTCGAACTGCTTGGAGATCTGCTCGTAGATCTTGCCGTACTGCCAGACCACGAAGGTGAGCTTTGAAGGGTTGCCGGGCGGGCGCTGGGCCCACGGGGCGGCCTGAGCGGCGAGGGCGTGCGGCCACAGCGCTCCCCCCGCGGCGGCCGCCGCCACGCCTTGGACGAAGCGACGTCGATCGAGGGAGGTCGGGGAGGCTGGCGATGAGGACATGGCGGTTCCTCCTCGAGGAGCGTGTGTTCGGGCCGAGACCGTTCTACTTCGCGAGGGAGCCGACGACGGCCCGCTCGTAGAGCATGCTCAGGATCTCGTCGATCGCCGCCGAGCTCCACACATCCAGCATGGGCGATGCGAGCATGGTCGCGAACTCCTTGGTCGCGCGGGCCGTCGTCTGCTCGGCACTCTCGCCGGGCCGCGCGCTCGTCTGGTGGCCACGGATCCGGTCCTTGTGGTAGCAGGCGGGGAACTCGACGTAGCGGTAGAGCTCGCGGAGGTCCCTGTCGTAGAAAACGGCCACGGGGATGGACTGGAAAGCCTGGCCATTCTTCTCGTTCAGGAACTCGGCCATGAGGTCGGCGTTGGGCGACTCATCTGGCATGGGCCGGTTGCCCCGGCTCATCTTCTTGCCGTCGCGCGCGAAGATGCGCAGCTCGAGGCCCCCGGCCTCGGCGAGCCGAGCTAACGCGGGCACGTCACGCCGGCAGTCCGACGACCACTCCTCGGAGATGACGAGGATCTTGGCGGGCCCGCTGGGCTGGGCGGCCAGCCACTTGATCATGGCCGTCTGCGCCTCGGAGAGCTTCAGCTTCTGATGGCGGTCGCGCAGGAAGCCGCTCTGATCCACGCGCGTGGGGCCCCGGCTGCCTTCGCGCTGGAGATTGCCGGGCGTGGCTACATGCGCCACGTACTGCTCGAAGGTCATGCCCTGGGTGAAGCGGGCGGGGGTGACGACGCTCGGGTGAGCCACGAGTGACCTCCTGTGCGCGTGAACTTCAGAAAAGGCACGCGGAGTATAGCACCGGGGATGACCCTCGGCTCAGGCGGGCGTGGAGAGCACCTCGAGGACGCGGTCACGGATGGGACTGTGGCGGACGTGCTCATATCGATGGCCTCGCGGAGGAAGCGCGCTCCGGAGATTCCCGACGCTGCCATCGCTCGCCGTGTTCAACGTGCTACCATGCCGCAGGCTCCTTGAAGCCTTGCCATTCCCTCAGCCTCGCGCGAGCGCACAGGGGACCGCCAAGCTGCCGAAGCCTGATGAGATGAGCGCCCTTTTTCCCGAGGAGCCGCTCGTCGAGAGCGCGCCTCTCGCCTACCGTCTCGCCCAGACGCACTGCCGTCCGCTGCCCGAGACGGCAGAGGACTGCGCCTGGTATCACGGCTTCTGGCAGTACCTGCGGCTCATGGGGCTGGCCAAGACCTCCGGCGGGCAAGGCGCCTTTCTGATCGAGACGCTACGAGGGCTGGCCCGCGCTGGCGAGTCTTCACGGGTGATGGTCTCGGGCTCCGCCGACTACTCGATGCCCGCGCACGCTTTGTGGGCATACCGTGCGGAGAGCGCCGCCCTCCGGCTCGCTGTGGTGGATCGGTGCGAGACGCCCCTGGCCCTCTGCCGCTGGTACGCGGACAGACAGGGTGAGACGATCGCAACCGATTGCCGCGATGTCCGTGATCACGAACCTTCGGAAGCCATGATGGATGTCGTCTTCACCAATTCCTTCCTGGGCAACTTCGATCCCGCCAGTCGTTCACAGTTGGTGGCGGCCTGGCGTCGCCACCTCCGGCCCGGCGGCAAGGTAGTCTTCACGAACCGTTTGCGTCCCGGCGCCGCCGCCGTCCTCGGCTTCGATGGCGTGCAGGCTCGTCGTTTCGCCGAGGCGGCGCGCAATGAGGCGGAAGCTCGGCACGCGACCCTGGGCCTCGATCCGGGCGAGGCGGGCCGCCGAGCTCAAGCTTATGCCGAGCGATTCCAGTCCTTCCCGGTGCGCTCGGTAGATGAGATCGCGCGGCTGCTGACGGAGGGCGGCTTCGCGATCGAGCTCCTTGACGTGGCGACCAACCCGGGACGGCCCGGTGCGGCCGCGGTGTCGGGACCGTCAACCGAGGAGCGCGCCGACTACGCGCGGGTGATCGCCACCCGGCTCTGAGCGGCGCGCCCCGAAGTTCTTTCGCGCCACGTTCACACGGTCACTTCGCACACAAAGTTCTCGAACTTGCCCGAGGCATTACGCGGGATCTCGTCGCAGTACGCGAAGGTGACCGCGAAGCGGTGAGGCAGGGACGTCTCGATGTAGATGCGGAGGGAGCGCTCCTCGGATGGCGTCAGGGGTCGCTCGGTGACCAGCCTCGCCTCGATCCGATCCAGGCTTTTCTGCACGAACTGGTGCTGCACGATCGGCGCTAGCTCGGTCAGCTTGCGCGAGCCGAAGGCCGGCCAGTAGCGCTCGCCCGTGGGTGCCACGAGGAGCGCATTGCGCTCGCGCCCGAGGATGCGGCTCAGCACTGGTAGTCCCCGGCCGCAGGGGCAGGGGTTTCCGACCTCGGCAAAATCGCCAAGCTCGTAGCGCAGGAGCGGCATGGCGTAGTTATAGAGAGGCGTCACGAGCACGTGACCCGTCTGGCCGGGTCCGCACGGCGCCCCTTCATGGTCCACCACCTCGACGAAGATGCGCTCGGATTGGACGTGGTAGCTCTCGGAGGTGGGGCACTGGAGGGCGATGATGCCGACCTCCTGCGCGCTGTACACATCGATGATAGGGGCATCCCACGCGCGGGTGCATTCCTGCCGCGTCTCGGGATTGAGCACCTCGCCCATCGTGATCACGTGCTCGAGGTGGGGCAGCGTGATGCCGTGCGTCCGGCAGTGCTCGGCGAGGAAGCGGAGGTTCGAGGGATACGTCAGGAGATAGTCGGGATCTTGCCGCCCGAGCCACTCGGCTTGCTCGGCGATGCTCGCGCTGATACTGAGGGCGACCGCGGGCCCCGTCATGAACGGAAACGTTGCCGTGTCGTCCCACCGTGACTGCTTCAGGCCATGGGGATATTCATAGCGGTCACCCTTGACCCGTCGGATGGACGCGAGCTTTCCTGAGAAATCGTGAGGATGCCACAAGAAGTGGCGGAGCGTAATTGCCTTGCCGACCATGGCATCGAATATGGTTCCCCGCACCGAAACCGGCGTACCCGTGGAGCCTGAAGTCTTCGTCGTGATGACCTTGCCGTGGCCGGACGGCACCTTGCTGCTGGAGAGCTCGTCGCCCGCCCGTTGGATGTCCCGCCGCGTGAGCGGGGGAAGCCGTCTCCACCGCTCGATATCTAGAGGGCGCGCGGGATCGAGCCCCGCCTCTTTGAGGCGCGAGCGGTGGAAGGGCACGGTGCCATGGGAGTGAGCCACCACAAGCGCGAGCTGACGTAGCTGGTGATCGCCCATCCGCTCGGACGGCCACCACTGGCTTTCCTCGAGTCGCTTCTGGAAGGTCAGATCGCCGGGTCCCGACGGCACCAAGCTGTCGGGATCACTGGGACTGCTCGCCATCGAGGGCGGGGCGGCGAGAAACTAGCGGGGCTTCCGGCGTCGCAATACCTGTAAGCCCGTCAACCCCGCCAGCAGGAGCGCGATTGTGGCTGGCTGAGTGACGCGGCTCGGGGGCGTGACGGCAAGCGAGACCGTATATGCTTCGAAGAAGGGGTGGGTACCGCTCGACAGCAGCTTGACTCCCAGGACGAGCTGGCCGCTCCCGGGCACCTGTCCCTGAAGATGTTTCGTATCGCCAAGGGAGAGATCGATCGGCGCGGGAGGGTTGATCGTGGTGGTCTGATCAGAGTAGAGAGCGGCATCCAACGGGAAAGTATTGCCGGGACAGCAGGAGTTGCGCTGCACCGTGAAGTCGAAGGCGCCTCCGGCCTGCATACCCGTGTAGCGGAGAAAGTCGATGGGATCCGTGGCGCCGTTGTTTGTCCCGGCGAAGGTGTCGCCGACAGCGATGCTCTGGCCAGGGAAGGTGTCGTTCGGAGTGACGCCCTCGTTCTCGACGATCAACCCAGCATCGGCCGCAATCGGTAGCGCAGCCAGGGTGGTCGTGCCGAGCACTGTCCCCGCGATCTTCGATAGATTTCCCATCCCCCCCCCCTGTCGAAGGAGATACCACTCCCGCCTTCTTGTGCCGACGTTCGCAAGAGTTGCGCCAGTCCGAACTCGTTCGCCAATTGAGCACGTTACAGGACAGGGATTTTGTTCCAGGGGACGAATTGTAAGAGTTTCCGACGATTGCTCGAGACTATGTCGCCCGGCGGCGGTCGAGGTCCTGAGTTCCTTTCAAGCGGTGGGCCCCTCGCCGGCCACCGTGGTGCGGTGCATGATGCGCGGATAGCGCGTGGAGTCCCAGGGGCGCCCGCGGTGGAGCAGGCAGCGGTTGTCCCAGATGACGAGGTCGTGCTGGCGCCAGCGGTGCTGATAGATGTGCTCCGGGCGCGTGGCGATCTGGAGCAGCTCCTTCAGGATCGCGCGCCCTTCGTCCACCGGCATGCCCTCGATGTGCGATGCGTGCGAGCCGATATAGACCGTCTTCCGCGCATTGAGAGGATTCGTGCGGACGAGAGCCTGACGCACGGGCGGGTACAGCGCCTCGGTTTCCTTGCCCAGCAGTGTCGGGTCGATGAGCCCGCGCGAGTACGCAAACGAGTGGATGGCGACCTTTCCCTCGAGCCGGCGCTGCATCTTCGAAGAAAGCGTGTCCCAGGCCACGCGGCAGGAGACGAACTCGGTCTCACCACCCTCGGGCGGCACCGTGCGACCGGAGAGCATGGAGGCCTGGGCCGGTACCTGCTTGAAGGACGAGTCGGTGTGCCACATCTGATTGCCGCTCTGGTAGAGCATTCGGCGATCGGACCAGTCCATGAGCTTGCCGTCCTCGTCGACGTTGGCGAGCTCGACCAGGTTCGGATGCAGGCGGTCTTCCTTGCCGAGCGTCTTCACCGTGGTCTCGAGGGGACCGAACCGGGACGCGAACCGCATCTGCTCCTCGTCGGTGAAGGGCTGGTCGTGGAAGACGAGGAGGGAATGCTCGTTGAACGCTTCCCAGATGTGCGCCCACGTGCCGTCGTCCAGAGGCTGGCGCAGGTTCACGCCGCTGATCTCGACGCCGAACTTGGGGTGCAGCCGCGTCATGCCGAGGGTACCCGTCGACGTTGCCATCGAAATCTCCTGATACTCGCGCTCGATGATGCGGCGCCCTCTTTGGACTGTCAAGACGGGCTCTTGACAATACCGGTGGCGCCGCTTACAAGGACCTCACCCGGCGCACTGCACTCGTGCTCAAAGGAGAGCCTACATGTCCAAGGTGTTCCGATGGATTCTTCTCTCCGCTGCCGTCCTGGCTCTGGCCGTGGCGCTGCAGCCGGCCTCCGCGGCCGACGTGAAGATGACGCTCTGGCGGCTCAAGACCTACATTCCGCCCGCCGACAAGATCCTCGACACGAGCATCCAGGAGTGCGGCAAGAAGATCGGCGCCGAGGTGACGATCCAGACCTACACCTTCGACGACATGTGGACGAAGTACACGGCGGCCATCGAGAGCAAGACGCTGCCCGACGTGGCGGAGCTGGACGCGGTGGGGCCGGCGCGGCTCGCCAACCTGGGCCGGCTCTCGGACGTCTCCGATCTCGTGGGCACGGTGACGAAAGAGCTCGGCGAGCTGGCCCAGAACGCCGAGGGCGCCGTCAAGTTCGGCGGCAAGTTCTACGCGGTGCCGCACTACGCGATCCCCCTCATCCTGTTCTACCGGAAGGACCTGCTCGAGAAGGTGAGCGCCCAGCCTCCCGACACGTGGGACGCCATCAACGAGATCTCCATCAAGATCAAGAAGGCCGGGCTCCAGGATTTTCCGCAGGGCTTCCCGTGGAACCGGACGGGCGACGGCTATGATCCCGCCATGAGCCTCCTGTGGTCCTATGGCGCAGCGTGGGTGGACAAGAGCGGAAAGTTCACCGGCCTCCCCAAGGACAAGGCCGTGCAGGCCATCAAGGTGGTGACGCCGGCGTACACGACGGACAAGACCGCGGCCTTCGACTACCTGTCGTGGTCGGGCTCGGGGAACAACGAGGCCTTCATGGCGGGCAAGATCGCCTTCACGCCCAACGGCCCGAGCATTCTCTTTCAGGAGGACTCGACGAAGCACCCGTTGCGGAAGGACACGGCGATCAAGATCATGCCCAAGGGGCCGGCGGGGCGTAACCTGGCCCTGACCTTCGTGATGAACTGGGGCATTCCCGTGGACGGCAAGCAGCAGAAGGAGGCGCGGGCGCTCGTCGCCTGCCTCATGTCCAAGGAGAAGTTCACCACGTACATGACGGGCTCCTTCCAGCAGGCGGTACCGCTCTTCAAGAGCCTGATCAACCACGAGTACTGGAACACGCCGGACGGCAAGGTCATCGCGGAGACAGTGAAGCTCGGACGGCCCGTGGGCTGGCCGGGCCCGACGACGCCGGCGGCGGCGGAAGTGGTCTCGAGCAACGTGCTCACGGACATGATGACGCGCGTGATCGTGGACAAGGTGACGCCCGAAAAGGCCGTGGAGGAGGCGGACAAGCGGATCAAGGAGATCTACGACCGCCTGCCCGTCAAGTGAGCGAGCTCACGTCTTGACCCCAGGACGGTGGGGGGGGCCGGGGGAGGAGCGGCGGTCGCTCCCCCCCGGAACCAAGTGGATTCTCGCGCAGCCCGCGGCGACGGTGCCGCGGGCTGCGGGCCCCGCCTGGTTCCGGATCAATCGTATCCAGGAGAGGCTGCTCGGCTATGTGCTGATCACCCCCGTCGCGCTCCTGATCGTTGCCCTCATCGCCTATCCTTTCCTGAACGCGATCTGGCTCTCCCTGACCGAGAAGATGGTGGGCTATCCCGCCCACTTCGTCGGGCTCAAGAACTACTCCGCGCTCTACGAGAGCCCGCGCTTCCGCATCGTGGCCTGGAACAGCGTGGTCTACACGGTGGGCTCGATCTGCACCAAGCTCGTGATCGGCATGGTCATGGCTGTGGCGCTCCAGAAGGCGGTGCGCGGGAACCAGCTCCTGCGCGGGTTCCTGCTCCTGCCCTGGGTCATCCCCACCGTGGTCATCGCGCTGACGTGGCGCTGGCTGCTCGATCTCTACCGCGGCCTCTTCAACGTCGGGCTCCACGACCTCGGCATCATCGGGGCGGGCATCCACTGGCTGGGCAATCCGGATCTGGCCATGCTCTCCGTCATCATGGCCAATGTCTGGCGCGGCTTTCCCTTCTTCGGCGTGTCCTTCCTCGCCGCCATGCAGACGGTGCCCCAGGATCTCTACGACGCCGCCTCGGTGGACGGCGCCTCCGCGTGGCAGCAGTTCTGGCGGGTGAGCCTGCCGTCGATCAAGGGCGTCGTCGCCATCGTCACGCTGCTCAGCACGATCTGGACGCTCAACGACTTCAACATCGTCTACATCATGACCCGCGGCGGCCCGGGGGCGGCCACGCACATCTTCGCCACGTATTCCTACGAGCTCGGCATCCAGTCCCAGCGCTGGGGCATGGCCATGGCCGCCAGCATGTACTCGCTGCCCGTCATCGCGCTGCTCATCGTCTTCGTGGTCCGCTACCTGCACCGCGAGGAGCCCGCCTCGTGAGCGGGCGCATTCTCCGCTGGCTCGCTGTGAGCATCCTCCTCCTGCTCGTCGCCGTGCCCCTCTACTGGATCGTCGTCACCTCGCTCAAGACGGGACGGCAGATCCTCATGTCCCAGGCCATCTACATCGCCAAGCCCTTCACCCTCGAGAACTACACCTATCTCTTCGAGGAGACGCGCTTCGTCCTCTGGCTCCGCAACAGCGCGGTGACCGCGGTGGCGAGCACCATTCTCTCGCTGGCCATCGGCGCGGCGGGGGCCTATGCGCTGACGCGTCTTCGCTTCGCGGGCCGGCGCGCCTTCGGCGCCCTCGTGCTCATCACCTATCTCGTGCCCCCCGGCCTCATGTTCATCCCGCTCTACCGCACCTTGATCCAGATCGGCTACACGAACTCCCTGGGCACGCTCATCCTGGCCTATCCGACCTTCCTGGTGCCCTTCGTGACCTGGCTCTTGATGGGATTCTTCCGATCGATACCCAGGGAGCTCGAGGAGGCCGCGCTGGTGGACGGCGCCACGCGCCTGCAGACGCTGTGGAGGATCGTGCTCCCCCTGGCCGCGCCGGGGCTGCTGGCGGCGGGGCTCTTCTGCTTCACGCTCTCGTGGAACGAGTTCCTCTACGCCCTGATCTTCATCGCCGACGACAGCCTGCGGACGTTGCCGGTCGGGCTCTCGGAGTTCGTGGTCTCCGATTTCGCCTTCTGGGGGCAGCTCATGGCGGCCGCCGTGCTGGCGTCGCTGCCCGTGGTCCTCGTCTACATCTATCTCCACAAGTACATGGTGGGCGGCCTCACGGCTGGAGCCGTGAAGGGCTAGCAGGCGGCTGAAAAAGAGCTGATCAGATGCAGACGAGCTGGCCGGCGCGCCTCACGAGCACGCAAGGCGGATAGCCGAACCCGGGATACGGATAGCCGAGATACGGGTAGCCCGGGAAGAACGGATAGCCGACGTACGGGTAGGGGTAGTACATCGCGCGCGCCTCCTCGGCTTCGCGGGCGAGCTCGGCCGCGGTGTCGAGGCTGCTGGCGAGGAGCTCGCGGACCGGCTCGGTGAGCGGCGGGCCGCGCAGAACCTCGAGGGCATGGTCGATCTGCTGTGCCAGGCGTGGGTCCAGGGGAAGGGCGCGCAGGGCCGCGAGCTGTTCGGCAGCCCGCGCGGCGTCGTTCTTCATCAGGTAGGAGAGACCCAGGTAGAGCCGCGCGGTGGGCTCATTGGGCCTCGCGGGCAGGCTTTTTTGCAGCGTCTCGATGGCCTGGTCGAGCCCGCCGCGCTTGTACTGTGTCACGCCCAGTCCCACGAGCGCGCTGACCCGGCTGGGGTCCTCGGTCAGGGCCTCGTTGAAGTAGCGCTCGGCATCGACGTAGCGCCCCTGACGGAGCGCGGACTCACCCTTTTCTATCGTGGTGGCGCAGCCGGCGATGAGTGCCATCGCGATCAAGAGCGTCAGCGCGCCCCGCATGATCACGGCGCCCGGTCAGAGCAGGGGGAAGGCGCTCAGCGCGCTGGCCTCGGTGACCAGCCGCGCCTCGCGGAGATACGAGGCGTCGAGCTGGCTATAGCTCGTCACCCCGAGCAGGCCCAGGCAGATCTTGATCTCCTCCTCCAGGATCTCGAGGGCGCGCTCGAGCCCGGCCTGGCCGGCGGCGGCCAGCCCCATGCACTGGAGGCGTCCGAGCCCCACGCACTGGGCGCCGAGGGCGATGGCCTTCACGACGTCGGTGCCGCGCAGAAAGCCGCCGTCGACCATGACGACGGCGCGCCCAGCGACGGCGCGCACGACCTCGGGCAGCACGTCGAGCGATCCCAGGCCGTGGTCGAGCTGGCGGCCCCCGTGGTTGGAGACGTACACCCCGTCCACGCCGTGGTCACACGCGATGGCCGCGTCTTCGGCCGTGGCGATGCCTTTCAGGATGAGCGGAATGTCGTGGGTGTCCTTGAAGCGCTTGACCTGGTCCCAGGAGAGCGCGGCCTGCCATTCCATGCCCCGGGCGGCCTGGCGCCACGGCTTGACGAAGCGCTTGTCGAGGTCGCGCTCACGGCGGCTGTAGTGGGCCGAGTCCACCGTCATGCAGAAGATGGTGTAGCCGTTGTCCCGCGCGCGCTTGACGTGATCGTCCACGAAGGCGTCGTCGCCCCGGACATAGAGCTGGAAGACGCGGTAGTTGTCCGCGGCCGCCGCCGTCGCCTCGAGCCCGGGATTGCAGGCGCTCGACAGCATGTGCGGCACCCCGAAAGCGCCCGAGGCCTTGGCCGACGTGGCCCCGCCCCCCGGCGTGAAGCTCTCCACCGAGCCGACGGGCGCGAGCATGACGGGCAGGCGCACGGGCCGACCCATGAAGGTCGAGGTCGAGTCCACCTTGGAGGTGTCGCGCAGCACGCGGGGCCGGAAGGCGATCGCATCGATGGCCGCGCGATTCCGCCTGAGCGTGGTCTCCGTCTCGGTGCCGCCGACCATGTAGTCCCACGGCCCGTCGGCCAGGTTGCGTCGCGCGGCGCGGGCGATCTCGTGAAGGGTCTGGAACTGCTCGTCGAGGTTCGAGGGCATGAGGGCTCCTTTGAGAGTGCCCCAAGTCTGCCTTTGCCCTTTCTCGAAGTCAAAGCCGCTTGACAGCGGTAGAGGCCACTGCCAGTCTGGCGCCACCGTCTGGACCCTTCATTAAAGGAGACCCTCATGAAGCGGCGCACCTTCCTCAAGACGGCGGGCGGAGCGGCGGCGGCGAGCGGGCTCGAGGGGATCCTGGCCTCCCGTCACGCCCCCGCCTTCGCCCAGCCTGCCCGCATCCATCTCCTGCACTGGCCGGACTTCATCCCCGAGGGCGACGTCGAGCTCCGCCGGCAGATCACCGAGTACAACAAGCAGATGAAGACCGACGTCTTCATGGAGAACATCAACGGCAACGACCTGCAGCCGCGCATCACGGCGGCCATCCAGACGGGGGCGGGGCCGGACATCATCATGATGCTCCACAACTGGCCGCACCTCTATGCCTCGGCCGTGGCGGACGTGAGCGATCTTTGCGAGTGGAAGGCCAAGGACCAGGGCGGCTACTACGAGCAGTCCGAGGCGGCGGTGCGAGACGGCAAGCGCTGGCTCGCCCTCCCCTACGGCATCGTGGGCAACCAGATGGCGTACCGGAAATCGTTGTTCGCCTCCGTGGGCGCCACCCAGCCTCCCAGGATGCTCGAGGAGTGGCGGAAGATCGGCACGGCGCTGAAGCAGAAGGGCAAGCCCATCGGCCAGACGCTCGGCCACACCTATGGCGACGCTCCCACCTGGTCCTATCCGCTCCTGTGGACCTTCGGCGGCGTGGAGACGGACAAGACGGGCAGGAAGGTCGTGCTGAACTCGAAGAACACGGTGGACGCGGTGAAGTGGATGACTGCGTTCTGGAAGGACGCGTGCGACGAAGGCGGGCTCGGCTGGGACGATTCTTCGAACAATCGCGCCTTCCACTCAGGAGAAATCTCCTCGACGCTCAACGGCGCGTCGATCTACATCTTCGCCAAGCGCAACCCGGAGAAGATCAAAGACGAGAAGGGCGAGCCCATGTGGCGGGACGTCGCCCACTTCAACTTCCCCGATGGCCCGAACGGCAAGACGCCCACCTATCACCTCGTCACCTCGCACGCCGTCATGAAGTACTCGAAGAACGTCCAGGCGGCCAAGGAGTTCCTGAAGCACGTCCACTCGAAGGAGCAGTTCGGCAAGTGGTTCGAGGTCGAGTACGGCTTCAACGTCGGCTCGACGACCCACTGGGAGAACAACCCGCTGTGGAGCACCATCGACGAGGCCATGAAGCCGTATCGCTACACGGGGCGTGGCACGCGGATGATCGGCTATGCGGGGCCCGCCAATGCCAAGGCGGGGGAGGTCTACTCCAAGTACGTCATCACGGACATGTTCGCCAAGGGCGTCCAGGGCATGAAGGCCGAGGACGCGGTGAAGTGGGCAGAGGGCGAGCTCAAACGGGTCTACGAGTCATGAGGAGGGCGTGATCATGGACCAGCACCGGAGGGATTTCGTGAAGGGCGCGGGCGCGGCGGTGGCCGCAGCCATGACGGCTCAGGTGGCGCCGGCGGGGGCCCAGCCCAAGCCGTCCTATGAGATCTATGCGGCCAAGTATGCGGGGCCATTCATGAGCAAGCTCGCCTTCCTGCTCTGGAATCAGGGCTGGGACCAGGACATCGAGCGCTACTACTACATCTGGGTGGTGAAAGGGTCGACGGAAACCATCCTGGTGGACACGGGCGTGGGCGTCACCATGGCTGCCGATCGAAAGCTCACCGGCTATGTCAATCCCGTGGATGTGGCCGCGCGCATCGGGGTCAAGCCCACCGACGTGACCAAGGTCATCATCTCCCACATGCACTGGGACCACGTGGGCGGCATGGAGATGTTCCCCAAGGCGTATCCGAAGGCGACCTTCTACGTGCAGAAGCGGGAGTACGATTTCTGGACCAAGCACCCGGTGGCCAAGCGGAAGATCTTCGCGGGCACCGCCGATCCGCTCGCCTACAAGGTGCTGCAGGATCTGGAAGGCACGCCGCGCCTCGTCATCGCCGACGGCGATCTGACCATCGGCAACGGGCTCGAGATCATGCTGGGTCCCGGCCACACCATCGGTACCCAGTCGCTCGCGGTAAGCACGGCCAAGGGCACGGCCGTCGTCGCCTCGGATTGCGCGCATCTGGCGCGGAACATCAAGGAGGACACGCCGAGCATCCTCATCACCGACCTGATCGGCTGGATGCAGACCTATGACAAGGTTCGCGCGAAGGCCTCGTCGGTGGATCTCTGCTTCCCCGGCCACGACGCGGGCATGCTGCTCAACTATCCCAAAGTTGCCGAAGACGTGACGCGTCTCGCGTAACCCGAATCCACCCTCATGCATCCCTCTCCCCCATCGGGGGAGAGGGGAGGGTGAGGGGGCAGTGTGCTATCCTCGGCCTCACGTCACATGATTCGGAAGCGTATTGTCCTCGCCGTTCTTCTCGCTCTGATCGCGGCGTCCTCCGCGTTGGGCGAGGAGCCGGATCGCCTCCTGTGGAAGTTCCAGGTCCTCTCCTGGTATAGCCGCTTCTCCACGAACTCCACGGTTGGCCCCGTCGTCCTTGGCCCGACCGCGATCTTCGGCGGGACCTACAGTTACCAGAACACCACGGAGTCGAAGCTTGCCATGGTCGATCTCGCGAGCGGCCAAGCCCGGTGGCGCTTCGAGCGCGTGGGCCCCATCGGCCCCATGGCGGTGAACGGCTCGGCCATCGCCCTCGGCAATGGTGATGCGGTCCTGCTGCTGGATCTGGCCACGGGCCGGCTGCGCTGGGAGGCCAAGGGGAGTGCGCAGACGCTCGCCATCGCCGGCGAGGTGGTGTTGGCCACGGAGAGCGGCTCCCTGCTCGCGCGGGAGGTGGGCACGGGCAAGGAGCGCTGGCGGGTCAAGTCCTCGAGCGAGCCGGTGGTCGCGGGCGACACGGCGTACCTGCTCGATGGGCGCCGGCTACGCGCGGTCACCGCGTCGGCCGGAGTGGAGGCGTGGAATCTCGACCTGCCCCCCGGTCTTTCGTACCCGCACACGCTCCGCGGCGAGCACCTCTATCTGCTGGGTTCTCGGACGCTCGGTTCCGTCAATGTAAGGACGCGCAGCGTCGAATGGACGCTCCCGCTCGAGAGCGCCCTCGAGGCGCCGCTCACGGTCACCGACGATGTCCTCTACGTCACGACTCAGGATCCGACCCGCGGCGCCTATTGGCTCCGCGCCGTCGAGGTGGCGACGCAGCGGGATCGCTGGCGGGCAAGCCTCAGCTCGCGCGCGCCCATGGCCCCGGCCCTTCTCCCATCGCTGGTGCTCGCGGGGGCGAGCGCGGAAAGGGAGAGCCTCATCGCTTTCAATCGCGCGACGGGCGCGCCCGTGTGGAAGGCGCGCGTGGGCACCGTCTCTGTCCAGCCCGTCCTGAGAGGGGAGACGCTGTACGTGGCCGGGCAGGGGCCGAAGCGGCTCTATGCTCTCGGCGCGGGCACGGGCGCGCCGCTCTGGAGCGTGATGCTCAACGGCTGGCCGCTCGGCGCTGTCCTTACAGTTGACGGCAAGCTCCTCGTGAGCACGGATGATCTCACGCTGTACGCGTTCCGCACGGAGTAGCTTGACCCGAACTCAGTAGACGCAGCCCATTCTGCGCCGCGCGACCATCGCGCTCCGACCACTTTGCCCGGCAACTCACCGGCGATGGCAGAGCCAAGGCGCTGAATCGCCGTCCTTCTCCTCTGGCCGTCGCCTTGCATTTCCGCGGGGGAAGCAGTGCACGCTCGAACCCGAAGAGGTGACGCCATGCGCAATCACTCGACCGCGGCGGCCGGAACCGCTCCTGACACGGGCAAGACCTCCTCCTCGACCAGCGCCACGCGATGGTGGCAATGGATGCTCCTCTATCCCTCCCTCGCCGTCACCATCGTCACCGCGGTGCCGACATGGATCGATCACGTCCAGGCCATGAAGATCGGCGTGAATTCGCGTGACCTCGCCCAGGCGCAGGAGCAGAGGCGGCTGTGGGAAGCCAACCTCGAGTGCGCCCAGGTCCAGGAGATCCAGCGCATCAAGACGAACCACAACGCGGAGGTGGGCGCGCGGGTCTGCCCCACGGGCGATGTCCTCCTCCAGATGAAGCAGCCGGACGCCGAGCGGGCGAGCTTTCACTGGGTGAGCGCGAAGACCATCGAGCAGCGGCAGATGAGCGCCTGGCTGCGTCCGGCGCCGGCATATGCGGGGCCCCGGGACATGGCGGTCGTTCAGGTCTCGCAGAGCGTGATCAGCCAGCGCTGGCTCCAGCCGGGTCTCCTGAAGCAGCGCGTCCGCCAGGGTGCCGGCTGCTTCGACCTCGTGATCAACACCTACACGGGCAGCGTCGTCCGCCAGTCTCCCGTCGCGTGCACCGCCGCCTTCTAGCAAACCACAATTCCAGCCCCCTCACCCTGCCCTCTCCCCCGCGACGGGGGAGAGGGAGGAAGATGGCCTGGCCACTCACACAGGGCTCCTCATTGAATCCCTCTCCCCCACCGGGGGAGAGGGTGGGGTGAGGGGGCAACCAAGAGTGCCAGTCGATCAAGCCTTCACGGCCAGGGCGTCGACTTTCACGTCGGTCGCGGCCGCGACCGTGCGGTAGAGGGGTCAGCGGCTCTTCCAGACCTCGACGAACTCCTCGGCCTGCCCCTGGCTCACCCCCCTGAGCGCGAACGAGACGTTGATGCACTGGAAGCGATTGGGCTCCGCATCGCTGCGAACGCCCTCGATCGTCACCTCCATGCTCTCGAGCGGCACCTTCTGCTCGATGGCGTACTTCTCGATGAGGGTGACCCCGCACGAGGAGATGCCGGCAAGGAAAGCCTCACCGTTCGTCACTGCCTCGTTCGGTCCCGACGGCGAGTCGAGGATGAAGTGCTGCTGCCGCGCGCTGTTGAGGGAGCGGCCCGGCGTGCCGCTCGAGGAGGACCGCACCGTGTCGATCTTCACGCCCTGGGCCATGACCGTGCCTCCCGTGGTAAGGTGTCGACTCTCGCGGGTGGAGCATACCTCAAGAGGAGGACTCGAGATGCTGGGAGTGGTCGCCACCATCAAGGTGAAGCCGGGAATGGAGAAGGAGTTCGAGGGGGTGGCCAAGGAGCTGGTGGCCAAGGTCAACGCCCATGAGCCGGGCTGCAAGCTCTACGCCCTCCACCATCATGGAGAGGCGCCGGGCACCTATGTCTTCATGGAGCGCTACGCCGATCAGGCGGCCGTGGAGGCGCACCGCGCGAGCGAGCACTTCAAGACGCTCGGCCGCAAGATGGGCGAGTACATGGACGGCCGCGCCGAGGTCTTGCGTCTGCGCGAGGTCGAGTAAGCTCGAGCCGGGAGGCACGGGATGGGTCGATTGCCGCACGGTTCGATCGTCCAGGGGCTCCTCGATGAGCTGCCGGCGACGGCGCTCGACGGCGGATCGGCAGGGATGCTCCCCCGGGGCTGCTATACCTCGCCGGAGTTCTTCGAGTTCGAGCGCGAGGCCGTCTTCGCGCGGTCCTGGATCTGCGTCGGGCGCGTCGAGCAGATCGCGCACTCCGGCGACTACCTCGGCATCTCGGTGGCCCGCGAGCCGCTCCTCGTCGTGCGCACCGAGGAGGGCTCGGTGGAGGCCATGAGCGCCGTCTGCCAGCATCGGGGACAGGTGCTGGCATTCGAGTCAGGCTCGGTGCGCGGAGCCTTTCGCTGCCCGCTGCATTTCTGGACCTATGACCTGCACGGGCGTCTCCTGGCTGCCTCGCACATGGGGAGCCCCGAGGAAGTCGCCTGCCTGCGCGAGAAGGTGAGGCTCCGAGGGGTGCGCATGGAGCTCTGGCACGGCTTCATCTTCGTGAACCTCGACCCCGACGCCTCGCCCCTGGCCCCGAGCCTCGCCAAGCTCGAGCCCTACTGGGACGGCTATCGCGACGCGGGCCTGATCGGCGTGCCTCCGGTGCCCGCGAAGACGTCGCTGCCGTGGAACTGGAAGATCCACGTGGAGAATTTCACCGATGCGTATCATCCGCCTTTCGTGCATCGCGGCACCCACGACTTCGCCCCCAGCGTGCACGCTGACGGCGGCGTCACCTTCACGCCCATGGCGGCGGAGGACAACGCGATCGTGCGGAGCGTGCCGCTGCTCAAGCCGGACGGCGGCATGATGCGAGACGGATGGGGCGAGGCGGCGATGTTTCCCGCGCTCGAGATCTTGACGGCCGCCCAGCGCCGGCACCTCACCTTCGCCATGATCCCGCCCAGCCTGACGCTCGTCTTCGCCCCCGGCGCCGTTTCCTACACGCTCATCTCGGCCCTCGGTGTCGAGGCAACGCTGGCCTCGAGCGATCGAGTCACGGGCGGGGGATGGCTCCTGCCCCAGACCACGCTGGACCTGCCTGATTTCGCCGAGCGCGCGGCCGCCGTGCGCGAGGGCGCCAGCAAGATCTGGGCGCAGGACGTGCCCGTGAACACGAGCATGCAGGCCGGGAAGCAGTCCCGCTTCGTCCCCGGCGGGACGTACGGCCCTCTCGAGACCACGCTGGTGCAATTCAACGCCTGGCTAGTCCGCAAGTACCGCGCAGCAGGCTGCTGAAAAAGACCCATCTGCTTCGTTGTCGCCCTCGACCGCAGGCTCAACGTAGAGAGACTACGCCTCGCCTGCGGATCAACTCAGCTCTCCTCTCGCGACGACCAGAGGCCGCCGCTCAACTCGACCGGCGGGGCGACGCCTCGCATCTGGACCTTTTTGAGCAGCCTGCTAGCAGCCAGCGGGGAGAATCAACGAAACGCGGCAGCCGTGCTCGGGGCCTCCGTGGCCGTTGGCGGGCCCGATGACGATGCGCCCGCCGTGCACTTCGGCCACCCGGTGGGCGAGGGTGAGGCCGAGCCCGAAGCCGTGGGCGGGCCCCTCGGGCGTGCGCGCCTTGTCGAGGCGGTAGAAAGGCGCCAGCACCCGCTCCCGCTCCTCGGCGGGAATGCCCGCGCCTTCGTCCGTCACCGACAGTACGACGTTTGACCCCTCGCGCTCCGCGGCCAGGGTGATGGGGGGCGCCCCGTACTTGGCGGCATTCTCGATGAGGTTCCACACCGCCCGCTTCAGGAGCGCCGGATCGGCCACGCACTCGACGGCGGCGCTGCCGGCCAGGGAAACCGTGAGCCCGGCCGTGGCGGGATCGCGGCCGGCGCGCTCGGCAAGATCGGCCAGGATTTGCCGCGCATCCATCTTCGAGGGATGCGGAGGCAGCCCCGTGGCGTCGAGGCGCGCCGTGGTCAGCACGTCCTCGATGAGCCGCTCGAGCTCGTCGAGATCGGCCTCCACGTCGCGCAGGCGCGCGTCTGCCTCTTCGTCGCGCGGAAGGAGCTCGAGGGCGACCCGGATGCGCGTGAGGGGCGAGCGGAGCTCGTGCGAGACATTGGCCATGAGCTCCTTCTGCCCGGCCACGAGCCGCTCGATGCGCTCGGCCATGTCGTTGAAGGCCTGCGTCAGCTCGGCCAGCTCGTCACCCTTGGACGGCCTGCGGCGACGCCACCATGTCCACTGATCCATGGGCACGCGCGCGGCGAGGTCGCCCGTGCCGAGCCGCCGCACGGCGCTGGTGAGGCGCTCGACGGGACGGGAAATGCGTCGCGCGAGGAGCGCGGCGGCGCCCGCGAACATGACCACCATGAGGCCCAGCATCGTGGCGGGGCGGGTGAGGGCGCGCCAGCGCGCGCGCCGATGGGCGGTGGTCTCCACGGTGCCGATGACCGCGCCCGTCTGCGAATCGCGGACGGGGCTCGCCACGGACCATTCCGGGTTCGGCTGGACCATGCGCAGGCCCGTGCGGACCTGGGCGAGCTGCTCGGAGGTGAAGGCGGACGGCTGCGTGCCCGCGCGAGCGAGGACACGCCCCTGGAGGTCGCGCACCACGAGGTCGAGCTCCAGCTCGCTGTTGATCTGCTGCACGCGGCGCATGAGGGCTGGCGGATCGCGCAAGGCTTCGCCCACGAGCGAGGCGACGTGACGAGAGGTGCGGCCGGAGGATTCCTGGACGAAGGCGCCGCGCGCGCTGAAGGCGAAGAGCAGGCTCACGGCGACGGCCACGACGAGCAGCCCTCCCAGGAAGTGGAGGTAGATGCGCGCGAAGAGTCGCCGCACTCAGTCGGCCTCGCGCGCGAACATGTAGCCGATGCCGCGCACCGTCTTGATATGTCGCGGCTCCTTGGGGTCGGCCTCGAGCTTGGCGCGGAGCTTGGCGATGTGCACGTCGATGGAGCGGTCGAAGGCCTCCGCCTGCCCCTTGAGGGCGTCGAGGATCTGCTCGCGGGTGAGGACGCGGCCCGCCGCCCGCGCCAGGGTGGCCAGGAGCTCGAACTCGTGATGCGTGAGCACGCGACGCTTGCCCGACACGGTGACCTCGCGTGCCGCAAAGTCGATCTCGAGCCGGCCCACGCGAAGCTTGGGGGGCGGCGGCGTCGTCGCGGGGCTCGTCCGGCGCAGCACGGCCCGCACCCTGGCCACGAGCTCGCGCGGGTTGAAGGGCTTGGCGAGATAGTCGTCGGCGCCGAGCTCGAGCCCGACCACCTTGTCCACGTCTTCGCCCTTGGCCGTCAGCATGATGATGGGCAGGCCGGACAGATCGGGAGTGGCGCGGATCCGTCGGCAGACCTCGAGGCCGTCCATGCCCGGGAGCATGAGGTCGAGGAGGACGAGCTCGGGCCGGCGCTTGGTGAGCGCGGAGAGACCCCGGGGGCCGTCCGCGGCCACCGCCACGTCGATATCGTGCTTGCCGAGATATTCCGTCACGAGGGCGCCCAGGCGGGCGTCGTCGTCGATGAGCAGGGCGGAGATTCGGTGGGCCACGCGGTTATCCTTTCACGTACCGTCGAGCTTCGAGGGAACCGGTGAAGCCGGTATGTGGCCAGTGTAAAGAAGTGTGAAGCGGTGCTGGGTCGCAACTTCGCCAGTTAGCCAGTGGTCCATCCAGTCGCTTTCGGTTGCGCGCAGGTGCCGGGTGACGTTATTATCTAGTTGGTTACTTACCGATGGCCGTCCTTTCCGTGCTGAGACCCCGTCTGCATCCCGCTGGGCGCCACCCCGAGCGTACCCGTGAGCGCATCCTCGCGGCCGCCCTCAAGGAATTCTCGGCCAAGGGCTTCGCGGGCGCGCGTGTCGACCGCATCGCCCGCCGCGCGCGTATCAACAAGCGCATGCTCTACCACTACTTCGGGAACAAAGAGCACCTCTTCCGCGAGATCCTGGCCCGCAAGGTGCGCGAGCGGTCCGCCTGGGCAGTCACCGCCCCCGACGATGCCGCGGAAAGCCTCGCCTTCTGGTTCGACGCCGCCTGCCGGGATCTCGATTGGGTGCGGCTCATGGAATGGGAGGCGCTGAGCGCGGCCGAGGGTGTGGTCGCCGTCGATGCCGAGCGCCGCGCCGCGTTCGCCCTGGGCGTGGCCCAGGTGCGCGAGCGGCAGGCGCGCGGGCTCCTGCGCGCCGACCTTGATGCCGGCCATTTTCTGCTCGCCATGGTCGCCCTGACTACGTTTCCCGCCGCCTTCCCACAATTCACGCGGCTGCTCACCGGGCTCAAGCCGACGGACCTGGCCTTTGTCGCCCAGCACGGCGCCTTTCTGCGGCGGCTCGCGGGAGCGTTGCGGCCGCAGACGCGTACGACCACGCTGGAGGCGGGTTCATGAGCCGGCGCCTGCTCGCCGCGCTTCTCCTCTGCCTGCCCGTGCTCGCGCTCGGGTGCTCCAAGAGTGATGACGCGGGCAAGGCCAAGGCGGCGGCTCGGCCCCCCGCCGTCGCCGTCACCGCGGCGCCGGTCGAGATCCGCGACGTGCCCGTGCAGATCCAGGCCATCGGTAACGTCCAGCCCCTGGCCACGGTGTCCGTCTACTCCCTGGTCGGCGGCCAGATCTTCAAGGTCCACTTCAGTGAGGGCCGGGACGTGAAGGCGGGTGACGTCCTCTTCTCCATGGACCCACGCCCGTTCGAGGCGGCGCTGGCGCAGGCGCAGGCGACGATGGGGCAGCATCAGGCGCAGGTGGCGCAGGCCGAGGCGAACCTGGTGCGAGACCAGGCGCAGTACGAGAACGCCCGCGTGGGGGAGGAGCGCTACCGGCGCCTCGTGGACGGCGGCTTCGTCGCGCGTGAACAGTACGATCAGTACGCCACGACGCTCAAGACGGCGCAGGCGACGGTGGACGCCGATCGCGCCGCCCTCGCCAATGCCAAGGCGCTGGTGCAGGCCGACGCGGCCATGGTGGAGAACGCGAAGGTGCAGCTGAGCTACACGACCATCCGGGCCCCCATCGCGGGCCGGACGGGCAACCTGCTCATCCACCAGGGCAACGTGGTCAAGGCCAACGACATCGGCAATCCGCTGGTCGTGATCAATCGCATCCACCCGATCTACGTCACCTTCGCGGTGGCCGAGCGCTTCCTCGCCTGAGCTTCGTCAACAACACCGTCGACACGACCACGGGCACCATCCAGCTCAAGGCGACCTTCGAGAACACGGACGACGTCCTCTGGCCCGGCCAGTTCGCCACGGTGGTCCTGACCGTGCGCACCGAGGGGGGCGCGCTCGTGGTGCCGTCGCAGGCCATCCAGGCCGGCCAGCAGGGGCAGTACGTCTTCGTGGTCAAGCCCGATTCGACCGTGGAGTCGCGGCCCGTGATGGTCGCCTTCGCGAACGGGCCCGTGACGGTGGTGCGACAGGGCGTGCGGGCCGGCGAGCGGGTGGTGACGGACGGCCACATGCGCCTGGTGCCGGGCTCGCGAGTGGACGTCAAGCCCTCCGGCCCCACTCAGCCGGCGGCGGCGGCGCCCGCCTCGACGCCACGATGAGCACGGATCTCTTCATCCGGCGTCCCGTCATGACGACCCTGCTCATGGCCGGGCTCCTGATCTTCGGTTTCATGGCGTACCAGCAGCTTCCAGCGAGCGACCTGCCCAACGTGGATTTCCCCGTCATCCAGGTCGCCGCGAGCCTGCCCGGCGCGAGCCCCGACACCATGGCTTCCGCCGTCGCCACCCCGCTCGAGCGTCAGTTCTCGACGATCGCGGGCATCGACTCGATGACGTCCACCAGCGCCCTCGGCCTGACCCAGATCACGGTGGTGTTCACCCTCGATCGCAGCATCGACGCGGCCGCCCAGGACATCCAGGCCGCCATCGCGGCCACCCTGCCGCTTCTTCCTCCCGGCATGCCGACGCCGCCCTCTTACAAGAAGGTGAATCCGGCCGACCAGCCTGTCCTGTACCTCGCGCTGAGCTCACCCACCTTGCCGCTGTACACCGTGGACGAGTACGCCCAGACCATGCTGGCCCAGCGCATCTCCACCATCAGCGGGGTCGCCCAGGTGCAGGTCTTCGGATCGCAGAAGTACGCGGTGCGGGCTCAGCTCGACCCGCGGGCCATGGCCACCCTCGGCGTGGGCATCGACGAGGTGCAGAATGCCATCGCGCAGTCCAACGTCAACCTGCCCACGGGCACGATCTACGGCCAGTACCAGGCCTTCAGCGTGCAGGCGACGGGGCAGCTCACCAACGCCCAGGCGTATCGGCCGCTCATCGTCGCGTATCGCAACGGCTCGCCCGTCAGGCTCGAGCAGCTCGGCCGGGTCATCGACAGCGTCCAGACCGACAAGGTCGCGTCCTGGTACAAGGACGAGCGCGCGGTCATCCTGGCCATCCAGCGCCAGCCCGGCACCAACACCATCGAGGTCGTGGATTCGATCAAGAAGATCCTGCCCACCTTCACGGCCCAGCTGCCCGCCTCCGTCAACCTCAACATCCTCTACGACCGGTCCGTTTCCATCCGCTCGTCGGTCGAGGACGTCCAGTTCACCCTGCTCCTGGCCATCGCGCTCGTGGTCCTGGTCATCTTCCTCTTCTTGCGGAACATCTCGGCCACCATCATCCCGAGCCTCGCTCTGCCCCTCTCGATCATGGGGACGTTCGCGGCGATGCAGATGCTCGGCTACACCATCGACAACCTCTCGCTCATGGCCCTCACCCTCGCCGTGGGCTTCGTGGTGGACGACGCCATCGTGGTGCTCGAGAACATCGTGCGCCACATGGAGCACGGGATGGGGCGCATGGAGGCGGCGCTCCTGGGCTCGCGCGAGATCGGTTTCACCATCGTCTCCATGACCCTTTCCCTGGCCGCCGTGTTCATCCCCGTGCTGTTCATGGGGGGAGTGGTCGGCCGGCTCCTCCACGAGTTCGCCGCCGTCATCGGCGTGGCCGTCATCGTCTCGGGGGCGGTGTCGCTCACCCTGACCCCGATGCTGTGCAGCCGGTTCCTCAAGCCTCCTTCCGAGACCCACGGCCGCCTGTATCGGGCCTCGGAGCGCGTCTTCGACGGGATGCTCCAGACGTACCGGCGGACGCTCGAGGCCACCCTCCGCCATCCCGCGATGATGATCGTCGTCTTCGTGGCCACCCTCGTGGCCACAGTCGGGCTCTTCATGGTGATTTCGAAAGGCTTCATCCCCGACGAGGATACCGGGCAGATCTTCGCCTTCACCGAAGCGGCCCAGGACATCTCCTTCGACAGCATGGTCGCCCACCAGCGGGCGGCCGCCGACATCGTGCTGAAGCAGCCCTATGTCAGCTCTTTCATGTCCTCCATCGGAGCCAGCAACACGAGCGTGGTGCCGAACACGGGGCGGCTCTTCATCCGGCTGAAGCCACGGGCCGAGCGGCCCGGGGTGGACGAGATCATCCGGGATCTGCGCGTCAAGCTCACGGGCATCCCCGGCTTCAACGTGTACCCGCAGAAGCTGCCCACCATCAGGATCGGCGGCAACCTGACCAAGGCCGCCTTCCAGTACACGCTGCAGGACCCCGACCTGCCGACCCTCTACCAGTGGGCGCCCGTACTCCTGGAGAAGATGCGCCAGGTTCCGGGCCTGCTCGACGTCAACTCCGACCTTCAAGTCACGAGCCCGCAGGTGCTCGTGGAGATCGACCGGGACCGTGCCTCCGCGCTCGGTGTCACCGCCACCCAGATCGAGGCCGCCCTCAACAACGCCTACGGCGCGCCACAGATCTCCACCATCTACACGCCGACCAACCAGTACTGGGTGATGATGGAGCTCCTGCCCCAGTACAAGGACGACCCCGACGCGCTCGGCATGCTCTACATCCGCTCCAGCTCGGGCAAGCTGGTGCCCCTGAACGCGGTGGCCAAGCTCACGCGGACGGTGGGACCACTCACCGTCAATCATCTGGGTCAGCTGCCCGCGGTGACGATCTCCTTCAACCTCAAGCCCGGGGTAGCGCTAGGTGACGCGGTGAACGAGGTCCGCAATGTCGAGCGGGAGCTGCGGATGCCCGCCACGCTGACCACGAGCTTCCAGGGCACGGCCCAGGCCTTCCAGTCCTCCGTCAAGGGGCTCGGCCTCCTGCTCCTCGCCGCCGTCCTCGTGATCTACCTGATCCTCGGCATCCTCTACGAGAGCTTCATCCATCCCCTGACCATCCTCTCGGGGCTGCCCTCGGCGGGGGTGGGCGCGCTGTTGACGCTGCTCATCTTCCACGAGGAGCTGAACCTCTACGGCTTCGTGGGGATCATCATGCTGGTCGGCATCGTGAAGAAGAACGCGATCATGATGATCGACTTCGCGGTGGTTGCGCAGCGCGAGGGCAAGTCGCCGCGCGAGGCGATCTTCCAGGGCTGCCTGCTCCGATTCCGCCCCATCATGATGACCACCATGGCCGCCCTCATGGCCACCTTGCCCATCGCCATCGGCGCCGGCGCGGGCGGCGACTCGCGGCGAACCCTCGGGCTCTCGGTGGTGGGCGGGCTCATCCTCTCCCAGCTCCTCACGCTCTACATCACACCGGTGATCTACCTGCAGCTCGAGGGCTTGCGGGAGCGCGTGGGCGGCTGGCGCGACCTGTGGCGTCGGCTGCATTCGACACGAGCCGAGGGGCTCCACCTGCCCTCATCGGGGACCGCCGGCAAGTAGTCGTGTGTCTGCGAGGGCCTCGATCTGGCTCCCGCACGTCCCGGGAAGCCCTGGCCGACCCTCCTCCTCCGGATTGGCCGCCGAAGTGCCGATCTGTCCAGTCATGAGGTCCGACATCGGCTCCCGGGACCATGAACGGCGGCCGGCTCAGCCCCCCGCCGGTGGTGCGCCCGACCTCCTCGAAGCGGCCAGGGAGGAGCTGCGGCGCTCGGAGGAGAGGTTCTACGTCGTGTTCCACTCGAGCCCGCAGCCGATGAGCATGAGCACGCTTCACGAGGGCCGGGTGCTGGACGTGAACGAGGAGTACGCCCGCTTCTTCGGGTTCCGCCGAGAGGAGATGATCGGGCGGCCGGTCGGTGATCTCGGCCTCTGGGTCACGCTCGAGGAGCGCGACGAGATCATCCGGCTCCTGGAAAAGCAAGGCACCGTGCGAAATGCCGAGGTGCGCTTCCGGAAGCGCTCCGGCGAGATCGGCCACGCGCTGCTGTCCACCGAGCGCCTGGCTCTCTCCGGCGAGCCCACGATCGTCACCACGGTCACCGACATCACCGAGCGCAAGCTCACGGAGGAAGCCACGCGGGCGCTGGCCGACGTCGGGCGCGACCTGACGGGCAGTCTGGATCTCGGGCCTGTGGCGAGCCGGCTCGTCTCTGCGGTGGTGACGCTGTTCGGCGCTCGCGTGGCGAACCTCTATCGCCTGGAGACCGACCCCGATGGGCTCGTCTGCATCGCGACGGCCGGGGAGGCCCAGGAGCCCAGATGGCTCGGCATCCGGGTACCCCCGGGCTCCGGCGTGACATCGATCGCCCTCCGGGAAGGCCGGCTCGTGTCCGTCGCCGACATCCTCACCGATCCACGGGTGAGCCTCACCGCGGAGTACCGGGCACACATGATCGCCCGGGGCCACGGCGCGACGGTCGCGGTTCCCTTGGGCGTGGGCGGGAGATCCCTCGGGGTGCTCGCCGTCGGATACTCGCACGGGCGTGTCCTCACCCCCGAGGAGGAGCGGCTTCTGTCCATGTTCGCGGACCAGGCTGCCCTCGCCCTCGAGAGCGCGCGGGTCCGGGGAGAAAGCGAGCAGCGCCGACGGGAGGCGGAAGCGCTTGCCCTGGTCGCCCAGCGCCTGACGGAGACCCTCGACGTCGAGGAGGTCGGGCAGCGCATCGTCGAGCACGTCCTGCCGCTCTTCGGGGCGCAGTATGCCCTCGTGCGCCTGCTCGATCCCGGCGGCGGGCTCCGGCTCATTGCCGTGGGCGGTCCCGCCCAGCAGCAATTCGAGCTGGGGCACGTCCTGCCGCCCGGTGTGGGCGTCACGGGCCGAGCCATCGAAGAGGGCCGCCCCGTCACCTCGACGGACTTCGCGAACGATCCCGACGTTTTCGCGCCCGAGGACTTTCGCGCGCGCGTCCTGCAGTTCGACATCCGCGCCATGGCCGCCGTCCCCTTGCGGAGCAAGGGCGGAGTGGTGGGCGCGCTCGCCGTGGGTGATCGCGCGGGGCGTGTGTTCACGGACGATGAAGTCCGGCTGCTCCAGACCTTCGCCGATCAGGCCGCCATCGCCATCCGCAATGCCGAGCTCTTCGCCGCCGAGCGCGCCTCGCGCGCCCAGGCCGAGACCTTGGAGCGCGCCCAGCGCGAAAGCGAGACACGCTTCCGTCGGATCTTCGAGTCCAACATGCTCGGTCTCATGACGTGGGACGAGAACGGCAACGCTGTCGATGTCAATGATGCGCTCCTGCGAATGCTCGGATACACGCGCGAGGATCTCGACTCGGGCCGCCTGCGCTGGCGTGACCTGACCCCGCCCGAGCACGTCGAGCGGACCCAGCAGGCCCGGGACGAGATCAAGGCCTCCGGGTTCTGCGCGCCGTTCGAGAAGGACTACATCCGCAAGGATGGCCGGCGGGTGTCGGTGCTGGTCGGCGGCGCCGCCCTCGTTGGCGAGCAGGAGCGCGGCGTGGCCTTCATCCTCGACAGCACCCCGCAGAAGCGGCTGGAGGCGCAGCTCCGGCAATCGCAGAAGATGGAGGCGGTCGGGCGCCTCGCCGGCGGCATCGCCCACGACTTCAACAATCTCCTGACCGTGATCGGGGGCCGGAGCCTCCTCGCCCTCGACGACATCCCGGCCACGAGTCCGATCCGGGGCGATCTCGAGCTGATCCAGCAGACCGTGGCGCGGGCCGCCGCCCTCACGCACCAGCTCCTCGCCTTCAGCCGCAAGCAGCTCTTGCAGCCCAAGGCCCTCGATCTCAACGGTGTGGTGGCCGGTATCGTCCCGCTCCTGCGACGCCTGATCGGCGAGGACATCGAGCTGACCATCGGACCCGGGGCGGCGCTCCGTCGCGTGAAGGCGGATCCGACGCAGATCGAGCAGGTCATCGTCAACCTGGCCGTCAATGCGCGCGACGCCATGCCCCGGGGCGGGCAGCTCATGATCGAGACGGCCAACGTCGATCTTCCCGCCAACTTCTCCGATCTCCCCGAGGCCGTGCCCGAGGGCGCGTACGTGATGCTCATGATTGCCGATACCGGCGTGGGCATGGACGGAAGCGTCCAGGTGCACCTCTTCGAGCCATTCTTCACGACCAAGGAAGTGGGCAAAGGCACGGGGCTCGGGCTGGCCACCGTGCACGGCATCGTCCGGCAGCACGGCGGCAGCATTCGCGTGTACAGCGCGCCGGGCGAGGGGACCACGTTCAAGATCTACCTCCCCGAGACGGCCGAGCCGCTCGATGCCGAGACGGCCGCCGCGTCCGGGGCCCGGGGCTCCCGGGGCGCGGAGAGGATCCTTCTCGTCGAGGACGATCCGGACGTACGCGCGCTGACCGAGGCCGTTCTCCAGCGGGGCGGCTACGAGGTCATCGCGGCCCGCGACGGCGATGAGGCCCTTCGCGTCTTCCGTGACCAGGCGCGGCCCGTCCACCTCCTGGTGAGCGACGTGGTGATGCCGAAGATGAGCGGACGCGAGCTTGCCGAGCGCCTCCGGGCCCTCCAGGCCGATCTCAAGGTGCTCTACGTGTCAGGCTACACGCAGGAGGCGCTCGGCCGCCACGGCGTGCTGGAGCCCGGCATCGTCCTCCTGCCCAAGCCCTTTCAGCCCGTGGCGATGCTGGACAAGGTTCGCGAGATGCTCGACACGCGGCCTCAGCGGGGCCGGTAGGTGATCCGGAAGATGTCCCGGGTGAACTGATCGGAGGAGAGGTAGAGGGCCCCGTCGCGTCCCACGAGCAGATCGACGGGCCGGGCCGACACCGTGCCTGCGGAGAGAAAGCCCGTCGCGAAATCCTCGACGGCGCTCGCCTTGCCGCCGTCAAACTTCACCCGCACCACCTTGTAGCCCGTCGGCACCGAGCGGTTCCAGGAGCCGTGGTAGGCCACGAAGAGGCTGCCGCGGTACTCGGCGGGAAAGTGCTGCCCCGTGTAGAAGGCGAGGCCGAGCGGCGCGGAGTGGGCCTGGATCTCGAGCGACGGCGTGATCATGGCCGGGCAGCGCTCGCCCTTGATCACGCGGGAGTCCGGCACCCGCCTCCCTCCCGCCGTGAAGCAGTCCGGCCAGCCGTAGAACCCGCCCTCCCGCACCTCGGTGATGAGGTCGGGCGGGACATCGTCGCCGAGCCAGTCGCGCTCGTTGACGGTGGCCCACAGCACGCCCGTGCCTGGATGAAAGGCGATGCCGACGGCATTGCGGAGCCCCGAGGCGAAGAGCTCGCCCCCCGAGCCGTCAGGCCGATAGCGCATGATGGCGGCGCGGCGCGAATCGCTCTCGCGGCACACATTGCACGAGGAGCCGATGGAGACGTACAGCCGTCCATCGGATCCGAAAGCGAGCGTGCGTGTCCAGTGACTGCCCCCGGTCGGCAGGCTCGGGACGATGACGCTGGGCTGGGAGCCCTTCATGGTCGCCGGGTCATAGTGGAAGCGCAGGACGCGCCCCGTCTCGGCGACGTAGAGCTGGCCGTCCTTGAAGGCGAGCCCGTGCGGCTGTGTCAGGCCGTCGGCCACGGTGACGACGGTCTCCGGCTTGCCGTGACCGTTCTTGTCGGGAAGGGCGACCACGCGGCCCCGACTGGGAATCGAGACGAGGAGCGTGCCCGTCGGATCGAGGACCATGAAGCGCGGACCGCCCAGGTCCGAGGCGAAGACCTCGAGATGGAAGCCCGGAGGGAGCGACACCTGCGGCGGCTCCGCGAGGGACGGAGAGACGAGCGCGAGCCCCAGGATGACAACCGTGGCTGCTCGCGCCAGCATGGCGAGCATTGTACTCCGGCGGTCAGGTTGGGCGCCGGCACTGGGGCAAGTTGCGAGCCCAGACGACCCGCTCGCAACGTGGCAGTTCGAGCTGAGCGGCTCGGCCGCGAGGCGAGGGCTGAGTTGATCTGGCGAAGTAAATTGACCCAGTGCCGGGCTGCCAGTAGCCTGAGCCCATGTGTCGAGCCGGGAGCGTCGGCGGGCTGACGCTGGGATGCCTGCTGGGCGCGCTCCTCATCGGGCCGCCCTCGTCCTCCGCGCAGGTCTTCCTGGCGTCGAAGCTCGAGCCCGAGTTCAGCGTGGGCTCGCTCTTCATCGCGGCCAGCATCACCAAGGCCCTCGGGCCCACGCCCATCGACGTGCAGTGGAGCCTCGCCCTTCCCGCGAAGCGAAGTCCCGCGGACATCGCCCAGGATCTCTATCTCCTTTGGCCGGATGCCGTGACGAGCCCGGCGCCCGAGGGCCGGCCCGATCCGGATCTGGATCGCATGATCGCGGGTGACGCCATGACGATCGTGCGGTCGGGCCGCCTCCCCCTCGGCTCGCGCCGTGTCGATCACACCGGGCGGTCGAGCCCCGAGCCCATGGGCGATGGCGCTCCCTTCGTCACCTTCGTCCGGAGGACCAACAGCGGAGGCCTCTCGAATCCGGGCACCGTCATCCGCATCCCGTGGCACGAGCGGCTGGGAGACCCCGCCCGCATGGCCACGCTGCAGCTGATCTCGAGCCGGGTCATTCGCGACAAGCCGCAGACCTGGCTCGACGAGCTCTTCTGGGGAAAGCGCCACACCGCTTCGCTGACCTTCGGCGACGTGCGCTTCTCCTCGCTCTATGGGCTCTACTTCGAGCACCGCGACCGGCTCATCCCGATGGCGGGCGATCTCTCTCAGCTCACCCTCCGCTTCGGCGACGCCAATCACCTCCGCCTCGACGAGATCAGCCCGCCCGGGGCGAGCAGCCAGCGGAGCCAGACGAGGAAGGAGACGGAGACCGTCACGCTGGTTCTCGACAAGAGCGATGGGCTGAAGCCCCAGCTCCTCCGTGCCTCCTTCGCTTACTTCGACGGCCTGCACGCCATTCTGCCCATCGTGCTGACGATGGCCGTTTTCGGCCTGGGACATCTCGGCGGTCCTCTGGTGGCGGCGCTCTTCCGGCGCGGGGCGGCGGCCATGGCCCGACGGGTCCACATCGCCCCGCGCCGCGGCACGTCCGACCGCACGAGCGGAGTCGTGCTGTCGAAGGACACGCTGAGCCGGATCATGCCCGGCGAGACGACGTACGAGCAGGTCCTCGCGCTGTGCGGACCGCACAACGAGGAGCACGAGCAGCTCAAGGCGCCGGGTCGCCGGAGTCTCATCTACCGCGGCCGGCGCACCGTCCCTCATCAGCGCCGGAGCTTCGGGCGCCTGGCCACCGTCAGCCACTGGGACATCGAGCACCACGAGGTCATCATCGACTTCGAGGGTGGCCTGGTGACCGATCTCCAGGCGCACGTGCGTCGCTCTCGCTCCCCGGGCGCGGTCGCCTAGCAACCTGCGGGTCCTCGGGGGTTCCGGACCCCCTCAGCCGGTGGGGACCCCTCGGATCCCCCCCAAAACGGCAGGACCAGGGGCCCGGAACTCCAATAGAGACGCCCAAATAGGCATGGGTGCCTACGATTCTGCCGGCCTCTGCCGATAACTACCGGTAGAGCCCAGGCCGGCGCCTTTGATCCCGCCCGGGCGCGCACGAGATGCCCATCGCCAACAGCGAGTCGATTCTCATCGTGGACGACGAGCAGCTCGTCGCCGAGACGCTCAAGGAGGGCCTCGAGCGCCAGGGCCACCGTTGTATCATCGCGGGCACCGGCACCGAGGCCCTGCGCTGCCTCCGCTCCACCACCGTGGCCCTCGTGCTCCTCGATCTCGGTCTGCCCGACATGAACGGGATCGAGGTCATGCGCGCGGCCCTCCGTCAGGGCAGCGATCCCGACATTCTCATCATGACCGGCCAGGCCTCCGCCGAGTCCGCCATGGAGGCTGTCGAGAACAGCACCGTCGGCTACATCCTCAAGCCCATCCAGCTGCCGCGCCTGGCTGCCATAGTCCGCCGGGTGCTCGAGCGGCGTCGGCTCGCCGGCGAGAACGCTCGCCTCCAGTTCGAGATGAACCAGCGGCTCAAGGAAACCGAGGCCGTCCTCGCCATCTCGAAGGCCAGCAGCTCCACCCTCGAATCGCAGGAGGCTCTCCGCCGCATCTGCCGAGAGCTCACTCGTCTCATCGGCGCCGATACGGGCGCGGTGTATCTGCACGACTCGGCCTCAAATCAGCTCGTGCCCCTGGCCGGCTACAAGGTTCCGCCGGAGTTCCTGCCCACGCTGCTCGCCACTCCGCTCCCGCTGGAGGAGCAAGGCTTCCATGCCGCGATCTGGAGCCAGCGCCGGCCCGTCATGTCGGACGATGTGGGCGCGGATCCGCGCTTCAGCCACGAGCTCTTTCGTCGCTTCAAGCATCAGTCGGGACTCGTGCTGCCCCTCATCATGGACGACAAGGTCGCGGGGGCCTTCTACCTCGTGTGGTGGACGGAGCGCCGGCGGCTGAGCGAGCGCGAGCTGGGGCTCATGGAGAGCGTGGCCGCGCAGGCCACGGGTCTCCTGCGGAACATCCGGCTCTTCGAGCAGGCGGAGCGCGAGCGGCGCCGTCTCGACGTGCTCTACGAGGTCTCCCGCCGGCTCGCCGCCGCCCGCGACGGCAAGAGCGTGCTCGCGCGCCTCGTCGACGAGGCCATGAGCCTCCTGGGCGTGGAGGCGGCGGGCATCCGCCTCCTGGAAGGGGACGACCTCGTGGTCGCCGCGCGGACGCTGTCCGCCGCCCCCGTCATGGCGGCGCCGCGGATCAAGGTGGGCGAGAGCCTGAGCGGACGCGTGGTCGCCACGGGCGAGCCCGTCCTCGTCACGAATCTCCCCGCCGACGAGACCTTCCATCCGGAGGACCGACGGGGGGCGCGGGAGCACGGCTTCCAGACCTTCCTGGGCGTGCCCCTGCGTCTGCACGACAAGGTGATCGGCGAGCTCAACGTCTACACCAAGCGCCGTCGCGAGTTCGCCCCCGACGAGATCTCGCTGCTCTCGGCCCTCGCGGACCAGGCGGCCCTCGGGATCCACAAGGCCCGCCTCCTCGCCGACGCGCAGGCGCGCGAGCGGGAGGCGACCCAGCTCCACGAAGTCACGAGCCTGCTCGCCTCCAGCCTGGACGCGGACTGGATCCTCGACCAGATCTGCGCCCGCGCCGTGGAGCTGCTCCACTGCGATGCCTTCGGTGTTCACATGCCCGACCCCGCGCGGGGCGGGTTGACCCTCCGCCGCGAGATCAATCTTCCCGCCGAGCTGAAGGACAATCTGGTGCTCAAGCCCGGAGAAGGCCTGGTGGGACGCGCCATAGAAAGCCGGAAGCCCGCGTGGACGCGTGATTGCCTGAGCGACCCGTCCTTGAGCTACGCCCACGGGGTCGACGATCTGATCCGGCGCAAGTCGCCGCGCGCCTACCTGGCCGTGCCCATCATCGTCCGGGGCGAGATCCTCGGCGTCCTCATGAGCTACTTCTTCGAGCCTCACGACTTCTCGGAGAATGAAATCCGGCTTCTGGGCACCCTCGCCGACCACGCGGGCATCGCCATAGACAATGCGCGCCACTACGAGCAGGAGCGGCAGATCAGCCAGATGAAGTCGGATTTCGTGGGCTTCGTCACCCACCAGCTCCGCACGCCCCTGGCCGGCATCAAGTGGATGCTCGAGCTCGCCTCCCAGGAAGCGGGTCTGCCCGCCGAGGCCGCCTCCTATGTCCAGGACGCGCAGGCCGCCGCGGAGCGACTCATCGGGCTCGTCAACGACCTTCTCGACATCGGCCGGCTCGAGCGCGGCAAGCTCTCGATCGCGCCGCAGCCCGTCGCCCTCGGGGCCCTCACGCAGAGCGTTCTCGAAGAGACTCGCGTGCTCGTGGAGGGCAAGGGGCACCGCCTCGACATGACCGCGGCCGCCGAGGGCCCCGTGGTGGCGGCCGATTCCCAGCTCCTCCGCCAGGTCGTGCTGAACCTGGTCTCCAATGCCATCAAGTACACGCCCGATGGCGGAAAGATCGAGATCGAGATGGGCCAGGCGGACGGCCTGGGACGCTGGCAGATCCGCGATAGCGGCCTCGGCGTCCCCCGGGAGGCGCAAGGGCGCCTCTTCGAGAAGTTCTACCGCGCGGACAACGTCACCTCCATGGAGACCGAGGGCACCGGGCTCGGCCTCTACCTCGTCCGCCTCATCATGGAGCAGCTGGGCGGGCGCGTGTGGTGCGAGTCCGTGGAAGGCGAGGGCGCCACCTTCGCCTTCACCCTGCCCCTGCACGCGGAGATGTCATGACGCGGGAGGCGAAGCGCGTCTTGCTCGTCGAGGACGACCGCGTCCTGCGCCGCGCCTGCGAGGCCAGCCTGCGCCGCCGGGGCTTCCACGTCACCATCGCGGTGGATGGCCAGGCCGCCCTCGACGAGCTCGCGGGGTGGAGCGACCCCTTGCCGGATCTCATCCTCCTCGACCTTCTGATGCCGAGGCTGACGGGCATCGAGGTCCTCCGGGCCCTCCGGGCCAACCCGAGGACCAAGGCGGTGCCCGTCCTCGTCCTCTCCAATTCCTCGCGCGAGCAGGATCACGCGCAGATCGACCAATTCGAGATTGCCGGCTACTTCGTGAAGTCCAACCTGTCTCTGCAGGCACTGGGCGAGCACGTGGCACGGCTCCTGGGAGACTAAGACCATGACCGGAGAGACGTACCGGATTCTGCTCGCGGAGGACGACCGGTTCTTACGGAGGGCCGCCGAGACCACGTTGAAGAGAAACGGGTTCGAGGTTACCACCGTGGTGGATGGGGAGGAGGCTCTGCGGGCCGTGGCCGCCTGCGCGCCCCACCTCGTACTCCTCGACCTCATCATGCCAAAGGTCCAGGGCTTCGAGGTGCTGCGGAGCATCAAGGCTGATATCGCATCAAGGCCAATCTGTCCCTCGACGATCTCGTCAAGCAGGTGAAGCAGGTGCTCGGGCTCGAGGCCGCGCCCGTCCCCGCCGCCGTGGCCGAGGAGCCGCGCGTGGGCAAGTGGGCCAAGCCGTGAGCAACGTCCTCGTATCCGAGGAGGAGCTCAAGGCCCTTCTCGTGGGCGAGCTCGGGCTCGTCGACGAGGCCGAGTTCGAGCGCGCGCGCCTCATGGCCACGCGGCTCAAGATGCCGCTGGAGCGCGCGGTAGCCGAGCGCGGGCGCTTCCCCTTCGCCTTCCTCCTCGAGCAGCTCGCCCAGGCGTGGGGGGTAGGCTTCATCGACCTCAAGGTCAGCGACGTGCACCTCGAGGCCCTCAAGACCATCCGGGACGAGTACGCCAAGAGCCACGTCGTCATTCCTTTCGAGCAGGCCGGCCGCCAGCTCAAGGTGGCCATGGTCAACCCGCGCGAGAGCGTCCTCATCAAGGACATGGAGCAGATGACGCGGCTCCAGGTCGTCCCCTTCCTGGCCCCGGAAGGATCCATCCGGCGCGCGCAGCTCCTGTACAAGGCCAACCTTCGCGAGCTGCTCGAGCGCTCGACCGTCCAGGCCTCCACCGAGGTCAAGCGGCCGCTCGTCGCGGGCGGACCCGGTCAGCCCGGCAAGCAGTGGACGGGCGCCATGGGCGGAGGTGCGGGGCGGGGCCAGTGGGGCGCGGGCACGGACGCCTCGGAGATGGTGACCCAGCTCCTCGAGTACGCGGTGGTGACGCGGGCCTCCGACATCCACCTCGAGCCCTACGAGGCGGAGATGGTCATCCGCTACCGTATCGACGGCGTCCTCCACGAGGTGCTGAACCTGCCTCCGGTCGCCCAGGCCCCCGTGACCGCCCGCATCAAGATCCTCAGCGCCATGCGCATCGACGAGCACCGGATCGCCCAGGACGGCCGCTTCGAGGCCGATCTCTCCGGTTTCAAGATCGACCTGCGCGTGTCGGCGGTGCCCACCCAGTGGGGCGAGAAGATCGTGATGCGCGTGCTCTCGCGGGAGGCGGCCACCGCGGACATGGACGACCTCGGGCTCGCCGCCTCGGACCACGAGATCCTCCTGCGCAATCTCATGCGCCCGCACGGGATGATCCTCGTCACGGGGCCCACGGGGGCGGGGAAGTCGACCTCGCTCTATGCCATGCTGCGGCGCATCTCCGTGGAGCGCCAGAGCGGGGTCAACATCTCCACCGTCGAGGACCCCATCGAGTACACGATGCCCCGCGTGAACCAGATACCTCTCAACGTGGCGGCGGGGTTCGACTTCGCGAGCGCCCTCCGCGCCCTCCTCCGGCAGGACCCCGA
>WNFC01001500.1_pt1 | contig 58579 bp, 59 predicted proteins | sample 5400541 | NCBI WGS metagenome assembly WNFC01 (sample SAMN13153342, study PRJNA577476) | soil metagenome | isolation source: 120 cm saprolite under Douglas fir tree site 2 hole 2 replicate 1 | place: USA:California | collected 2015-04-18
ATGAGCTCATGGCCGCGCTGTGCCGAATCACCAAGAAGGCGCGGAAGCGGCCAGCGCTCCTCCGATCCTTTATCACCGCGTCTGAGCTGCCGGCGTTTCTGTGACCGGAATGTCTATTACTTACGCACATGACAATAACACACGCTATCTGCTGTCGTCAGCCAACCGCGCTAGAGTATGCGCATGGCCTATGCCCTCCAGCACGTCGCCTGGGAGTTCTGGGTGAGGGATTCGCACGCTACCGACGCGCAACGAACTGGACCTGCTCTCCGAGATAGCCCAGCTCGCGGGACCAGCACATGAATGCGGCAACATCGCGAAACCCAGCCGCTCGCAGGTCAGCAAGTAGCTCCCAGCCGAAATGGTAGAAACAGAGGCAGCCCTCGGAGGAGAGGGGATCGCCGTGGTACTCGGGCGGCTCGACATGCTCCACTTCACCATCTTGGCCGATCCGCGCTCTAATAAGGTTCTGTTCTCCGCCGTGGAACGGCGCCGTCAGGAGGAGGGTACCACCCGGGCGAAGAACTCGTGCACACTCACGAAGGGCCGTCTTGTAGTCCGGGACGTGCTCCAGAACCTCCAAGCTGACAATGAAGTCGAAGCTGGCGTCGGGGAACGTCAAGGCGATGAGGTCTTCTCGACGGATCCCGACCGCGTTCACCTCCCCCGGCAATGTCCCGTCCCTCAGGAACTCGCTACCGACGACCTGAGGGAAGCGCCCGGCGATTCGAGCGTAGAGTGACGTCGTCTGCTCCGTGAGATAGATCCGGGCGTCCGGACCCGGTTTCAACAGATCCTCGAAGAGATGCACCGAGAGCCGCATCCGCGTGTTCAGGAGACAGCCTGGGCAGGTGACCGTCTCGCGCCACCAGGGGACGGATCGGCCGTCGACTTCCGAGCACAGGCGGTGACCGACAGAGAATCGCGTCCACGCTCGGCAGGCCGCGCAATAGCCACGCAGCCGATTCTGATCGGGCTTCCCACCAAACCATTCCGAGCGGAGCCACCCCACGTGGCTCTTCGTTATGCGCTCAAGACGCTGCCGATACTCTGCGAATGTCCTGAGCGTCGAGACGTCCAGCCTCGGCCGTCCGCGGACCGTCAGGGTGACGCGAGGCTCGATGTAGCCTCGATACAAAGTCCCCGCCTTTCGGCGGAGGATCGACCGAATTCCCATCGTCGGGCCTCCCACGGAGCGCCGGTCGAGATCCGAAGCCAGCGTCGTGATTGTATCGTAGTCGTGAATCTCCAAGCCCGAGGCAGGGCATCGGTGTCCAGCTGCCCCTACACTGGCGGGCCCTCGCGAGCAGTCTTTCGAACCCTCGGCCGGTTGGGTACCGAGGAAGAATTCTCTTATGAGATAAGTGAAGGTTCCGCGGCATCGGCGGCGCCCGTGATCCCACTCGTGATAGACTGCCTTGTCGATTTTCGCTTGCGCTACCGGGGCATTGCTGGGGGCGTTTCGTTCAGCAGGGCAAGGCCTGCTCGAGGTCATCATGGCCACCCCCCCGACTGCGGGAGGTAGAACATTGGACTCGACCGCACTCTTGCAGGCCCAGCTGAACATGCACACCGGCATATCGGGCCAGCCGTTTTCTTGACAATTGTCCGACTAATGGTGGACGCAGACCCGGCCGAGCTGATCACGCGACGCGCCGGGAGGGGGCTAGCCCATGGACTGGCCGAGCACGCGGGTGGTCGTCACCGGGGGCGCGGGATTCCTCGGGTCGGTTGTGGTGCAGAAGCTCCGCGGCCGCGGGTGCCACCAGGTGTTCGTTCCCCGCTCGAGGACCTGTGACCTCCGGGACCGCGACGCGGTCATCCGCCTCTTCGAGGAAACACGACCTCACCTGGTAGTCCACCTGGCCGCCGTCGTCGGGGGCATCGGGGCGAATCGCGCGAACCCCGGGCGCTTCTTCTACGACAACATCATCATGGGCGTGCAGATCATGGAGTACGCCCGCCGGTTCGACGTTGGGAAGGTGGTGGCCCTCGGGACGATCTGCGCCTATCCCAAGTTCACGCCGGTTCCCTTCCACGAGACGGATCTCTGGAACGGCTATCCCGAGGAGACCAATGCCCCGTACGGACTGGCCAAGAAGATGCTCCTCGTCCAGGCGCAGGCCTACCGCGCGCAGTACGGCTTCAACGCCATCTTCTTGCTGCCCACCAACCTCTACGGCCCCGGCGACAACTTCGATCTCGAGACGGGGCACGTGATCCCGGCCATCATCCGGAAGTGCGTCGAAGCCAAGAAGCAGGGCCGGTCGGAGATCATGCTGTGGGGTGATGGCACGCCGACCCGGGAGTTCCTCTACGTGGACGACGCGGCCGAAGGAATCCTGCTGGCCGCGGAGCGCTACGACGGGGGGGAGCCGGTGAACCTCGGGGTGGGCGAGGAGACGAGCATCCGCGACCTCGTGGAGGTCGTGGCCTCGGAGGTCGGGTTCACCGGCACCCTCACCTGGGACACGAGTAAGCCCAACGGTCAGCCCCGGCGCTGCGTCGACGCGACCCGGGCGAAGGAGCTCTTCGGGTTCGAGGCGCGCCACCGCTTGCGCGATGGGATCCCGAAGACGGTGGCCTGGTTCCTGGCGCAGGAGCCCTTGACGGCTTCCGGACCGCGATCGTAATCCGGGCCATGGCGGAGCCGGCGCTCCCGCGCATCTCGATCGTCACGCCGTCCTTCAACCAGGGCGCGTTCATCGAGCAGACCATCTGCTCCGTGCTCGACCAGAGCTATCCGAACCTCGAGTACATCATCATCGACGGCGGCAGCAGGGACGAGAGCAGGGAGGTGATCCGGAAGTACGAACGGCACCTGAGCAGCTGGGTGAGCGAGCCCGACCGGGGACAGAGTCACGCCATCAACAAGGGCCTGGCCCGGGCCACCGGGGCCCTTATGACGTGGCTCAACTCCGACGACCGCTATCTCCCGGGGGCGCTGGCCGCGGTGGCCGCGGCGGCCGTCGCCCACCCGGACACTCACATCTTCGTGGGCACGGGCGAGCTCGTCTATCCTGACGGGACGAGGAACGCACGGGTGCCGCCGCCGCAGATCACGCTGGAGACGACGTTCGACTGGGTCCGTGGGTCCGACTTCCAGCAGCCCGCCTGCTTCTTCCGCGACGTGGCCTGGCGCGCCGCCGGACCGATCGACGAAGACATCCACATGGCGTTCGACGTCGATCTCTGGTTCCGCATGCTCACCCGGGGACTAGTCTTCAAGACGCTGCCCGGCGTCTTCGCGGAAGCGACCATCCATCCGAACGCGAAGACGACGGCCTATTCCTACCTGAGCCAAACCGACTTTGCCATCGTTGCCATGCGCTACGGCGGCGAGCGCGTGGCGCGTCCGATCCTGGAGGACATGGCCATCCGCCTCTCCTGGGCGGAGCCGAACTTGAACAAGCTTGTCGCGAACCCGCTGTTCAGGCTGGCCACCCGCCTCGCGCGCCGCTTCGTCAAGCCCGCCGTCCGCCACCGGGACACCATCCCGCGCTGGTTGAAGGAGCCGTCGCCACGGGATCCCTGACCGGACGGCCTACACTCATGGACCGCGGGCGACGCAAACTGCTGGTCTTGACTCCAGCATTTCCCTATCCACCAGTAAGTGGTGGTGACATCCGGATCTTCCAGTTGCTTCGACGGCTTTCGACCACGTTCGCTGTTCATCTGCTTCCCTATACCGGCGGATCCTCGGAGCGCCTCATCGAAGAAACTCGAATTACCACCGTGCACGTGCGGAACCCGGCGCCCGCGCGTTTGCGTTCGCGCCACCCAAGCCAGTGGATCAACTTCTGGCGACATGCCCCGCATGGACTCAGTCTGGATGTCGATCCGGACTACGCTCAGACACTCAGGCGCGTTACCGCCACGATAGGCTTCCACGGCGTCCTCATTGACCACCTATACATGATGCAATACGCGCGCTTTGTGGACCCGCTCCCGGTGTTCTATTCCGCCACCGACGTCGAGACGACCAAGTTCGCCCGCTGGTACGACGGCGAGCAGCTTTCGAGTAAACGGCGCCTGTTACACTGGGCGCAACGCCAGGTCATCGGCTGGCACGAATCACGCGTCGGAACGCGAGCTCGGGTCACGTTTGCGGCATCCGCGGTGGATCGCGATACGCTCCTGCGCATCAATGGTACCGGCCGGTTCGTGGTTGTTCCCAACGGAGTAGACCTGAATTACTTTCGACCGCGTTTCCGGGAGAGCTTCAGCAAGCCACCGCGTGTCTTCTTTGTTGGCACGATGTTCTACCGGCCCAACTATCTCGCCGCGAGATTCTTGGCCCACGAGGTGTTCCCGCTGATCCGCCGGGAAGTCCCTGATGCCACGTGCCATCTCGCCGGAAAGACGAACGATCGGGACTACTCCGAGCTGCACCGCCCGGAGGTGGGCGTCTACATGCACGGATTCGTGGAGGACGTGCGGCCCCATTTCGAGGAATCGCACGTGCTCGTGGTCCCGCTGTCGATCGGGAGCGGGACCCGCATCAAGATCCTCGAGGCCATGGCCACCGGCACGCCGGTGGTGTCGACCGCAATCGGGGCGGAGGGTCTCGAATACTCTCATGGTGAGAACATCCTGATCGCGGACAGCGCTACGGATCTGGCGGCTGCCGCTGTGCGACTGTTGCGCGATCGAGAGCAGGCCTTCCGGATGGGCGTGGCGGGACGTCGGCTCGTCGAAGGGAAGTATTCCTGGGATACCAGCGCTGACGTGATGCGAAGCGAGATCGCCCGGGTGCTGGAGCAAGAGCACGAATCGCCGACCTCGTCGGCCCGCTGATCAGCCCGCCCATATACTTTTGCCGGGAAATCTCATGGCCGTATACTAATTTAGAGCGCGAGAGGCATCTGACCCTCCCCGCATGGAGCTGCACTACCGAACATGCCCGACCAGGTTAGCAAGGATGTAACGATTGGTAGTGGGCCGCTCTCCGGGGGACTGGGCGTCTCAGAATCGCCGTCACGGCCGATGGTGCTCACGGTGATCGAGCCCTCGCACGGCTGGGCTCCGCTCAAGCTCGGCGAGCTGTGGGGGTATCGGGAAGTTCTCTACTTCTTGGTCTGGCGGGATATCAAGATCCGCTACCGCCAGACTGTTATCGGGATGGCGTGGGCGGTCATCCAGCCATTCATGACGATGGTGGTGTTCAGCGTCTTCTTCGGCAGGCTAGCCCAGATGCCCTCCGATGGCATCCCCTACCCACTCTTCGCCTTCGCCGCCCTCGTGCCCTGGACCTTCTTTGCCAACGGACTGACTCTCTCGGCCAACAGCCTCGTCCACAGCGGCCAGCTGATCACCAAAGTGTACTTCCCGAGACTCCTCGTCCCCATGGCGCGCGTCTTAACCGGGCTGCCCGACCTCGGTTTGTCATCCATGGTCTTGCTTGGAATGATCTGGTGGTACGGACTCCTCCAGGCCCGCCCGGCACTTTTGTGGTTGCCGGTGTTCGCCCTGTTGGCGTTTGTGACTGCCCTGGGCGTGGGCCTGTGGCTTTCCGCTCTCAATGTTCAATACCGCGATATCCAGCACGCAGTGCCCTTCCTTGTTCAGGTGTGGCTGTTCGCCACTCCGATCGCCTACCCGTCGAGTCTCTTGTCCGGGCCCTGGCGGACGGTCTATGGGCTCAACCCGATGGTCGGAGTTGTCGAGGGCTTCCGGTGGGCATTGCTCGGGACCGGGACCGCCCCGAGTCACCACGTAGCGGTCTCGGCGCTCGCTGCGCTCGTCATTCTTGTCACCGGGGCGTTCTTCTTCCGACGGGTCGAACGCACCTTCGCCGATGTCGTCTGATCCCCGTTCCCTCCTTCGCCTCCCAACGCGATGACCGACGCCGCGGTCCGCGTTCACAATCTCGGCAAGCGCTATCGAATCGGGGCGAGCCGTCAATCCGGCGAGCCGATGCTGCGCGAGGCCCTCTCCAACCTCGGGCGGGCGCCTTTCAACAGGTTCGCCGCAGTCAGCCGCCGCCTGTGGAGCCGTGTGGCCGGCCATGACGGGTCCGCTTCACCGGAGGCGGAGCACATCTGGGCTCTCCGAAATGTCTCCTTCGAGGTCGCGCGCGGGCAAATAGTCGGCATCATCGGTCCGAACGGGGCGGGCAAGAGCACACTCCTCAAGATTCTCTCCCGGATCACAGATCCAACGGAGGGGCGCGCGGAACTGCACGGTCGCGTCGGGTCCCTTCTCGAAGTCGGGACTGGCTTCCACCCCGAGCTCACCGGTCGCGAGAATTCGTATCTCAGCGGTGCGCTGCTCGGCATGCGCAAGGCCGAGATCGACCACAAGCTCGACGAGATCCTGGCCTTCGCTGAGATCGAACGATTCGCCGACACCCCCGTGAAGCACTACTCGAGCGGCATGTATGTTCGTCTGGCTTTCGCGGTCGCCGCGCACCTCGAGCCCGAGATCCTGATCGTGGATGAAGTCCTCGCCGTGGGCGACGTCAACTTCCAGCGCAAGTGCCTCAACAAGATGGAGGATGTCCGGCAGCACGGGAGGACCATTCTCTTCGTCTCCCACAACATGGAAGCCGTCACTCGACTGTGTCAACGAGCCATTCTGGTTTCTCAGGGCGTCATCCAGAAGGACGGATCGGCCGCGGAAGTCGCCGGTGCTTACCTCCTGTCCAGCCTGCGCACAACCGCCGAGCGGACCTGGCCATCCGGGGACACCGCGCCGGGGAACAACGTCGTCCGACTGAGAGGCATGCGCGTTCGAGATGAGAAGGGAGAGACGCTCGACAACATCGATATCCGACGCCGGGTCGGCCTCGAGGTGGTCTACGAAGTATTGGAGCCAGGACACGTGCTCTCATGTCACTTGGCACTCTCCAACGAGTCCGGGGTGCGCCTCTTCGGAACAAGCGACCTGGATCCCAAATGGCGCGCCCCGAGACCGGCCGGCCTCTTCACCAGCACCGCATGGATCCCGGGTAATTTTCTCGCGGAAGGCGCTGTCCTCATCAGTGCGTCCGTAGCCACCTTCAAGCCGTTTCGCTTCCACTTCGTGGTGAGAGACGTCATTGGGTTCCACGTGACCGACCCTCTCGAAGGAGGCTCCGCTCGCGGAGACTGGGACGGCGAGGTTACTGGCTTGGTACGGCCTATTCTGCCGTGGACGACTACCTTGAACAGTGACGCCACCGCTGCGCCGCCTCCGTGATGTGATCAATCGCGTGCCGGCGGTCGTGGCAATAGTACTCAACTGGAACAATCTCCCGGACACGCTCGAGTGTGTGGGCTCGCTACACCGTTCGGATTGGTCAAACCTTTCGGTGTGGGTCGTAGATAACGCCAGTGTAGAGGATCCAACCGCAGCTCTCAACGAGAGCTATCCTGGCGTCCGCGTAATACGCAATCCCAGAAACGAAGGCTACGGTGGCGGGAACAATAGTGGACTGAGACTCGCCATTCAGGAGGGCGCGGACTACGCGCTTCTTCTCAATAACGACGTAGTCGTGGCGCCAGACACAGTTCGCTATCTGGTGCAGGTAGCCGAGGCTGACCAGCGCATCGCCATGGCCACCCCGCGGGTTTTCCACTACGACCGCCCAACTGAAGTCTACTGGGACGGGGGCATCATCAACTGGGACACCGGCGATCCTCTGCACCACTCCGCTACCCTCCCGTTGCACGGGGACGCCCGGCGAAGCGAATGGCTGGATGGTTGTGCCCTCCTCGTTCGCATGTCAGCGCTTCGAGACATTGGCTTCCTCGACGAACGGTATTTCTTGTACTTCGAGGATGCCGACTGGTCTTTACGTGCTCTCAACCGCGGCTGGTTGAATGCCGTGGTATTGCGCGCAGAGGCTTGGCACAAGGTCTCGAGGAGCACAGGAGGGTGGGCCAACCCGGCCGTTCGCTATTACTATGCCCGGAACCGATACCTCTTCCTCAAGGCCCACTGCCCCGTCCCGATGCGACAACAATGGAGACTTCGATACGCGCGAAGAATGCTCTCGGAGTATCGCCTCCTTCCGGCCGAATCCGAAGGTCGGGCGGCAATTGCCAGCGCCTGCATGAGCATAGTGCTGGGGCGCTGGGGACCTTATGAGATGTCAGTTGCCAATCGGGGAGTTGTTCGCGTGCTGGCTTCTATCCAGAAGCTGCGCCGGTCTCTGAAAAGCTGTTTGGGGCTGCAGCGCTAGCCTAGCCTCAGCGGAGTGAACCGCGCCGGGATTCTCGGAGGCTCCAGTCCTTGAGAGGATGGGGTCATGGCCAGAGCGAGCAGGTTCTCCCCCGAGGTGCGGGACCGTGCGGTGCGGATGGTTCTGGAGCACGAGAACGAGCACGCGTCGCAGTGGGCGGCGATCACCTCGATCGCCGAGAAGATCGGCTGTGCCGCTGAGACGCTCCGGAGCTGGGTCCGACAGGCCGAGCGGGACCAGGGCAAGCGGCCCGGCCTGCCGAGGAGCGACAGCGCCTGAAGGAGCTCGAGCGTGAGAACGTCGAGCTGCGGCGCGCTAATGAGATCCTGAAGAAGGCGGCGGCGTATTTCGCCCAGGCGGAGCTCGACCGCCGAGCGAAGTGATGGTGGACTTCATCAACGACCACCGGGATGCTTATGGGGTCGAGCCGATCTGCGCGGTGCTGCCGATCGCCCCGTCGCTGTACTACGAGCTGCGGGCCCGTCAGCGGTGTCCCGACCGTCGGCCGGCGCGCGCGCGCCGGGATGAAGCGCTCGGCGGCCACATCCGTCGGGTGTGGCGGGAGAACCGCGAGGTCTACGGCGTCCGCAAGGTGTGGAAGCAGCTGCGGCGGGAAGGCCGGCCGACGGTCCGCTGTACGGTGGCGCGACTGATGCGGCAACTGGGCCTGCAGGGCGTGGTGCGGGGGCGGAAGTTCAAGACGACGACGATCCCGCAGGCCGCGGGCATCCGCCCGCCGGATCTGGTCACCCGGCGCTTCACGGCGACCCGGCCGAATCAACTGTGGGTGGCGGACCTGACGTACGTCGCGACCTGGCGGGGCTTCGTGTACGTCGCGTTCGTGATCGACGTGTTCGCCCGCCGGATCGTCGGCTGGCGGGCCTCGACTTCGCTGCGCAGCGATCTGGCGCTCGACGCGCTGGAGCAGGCGCTCTACGATCGCCCGATCGCGGAGTCGGAGCGGCTGGTGCATCATAGCGACCGCGGCGGCAGTACCTGTCAATCCGCTACACCGAGCGGCTGGCCGAAGCGGGCATCGAGCCGTCGGTTGGGAACACCGGGGATTCATACGACAACGCGCTGGCCGAATCCGTCATCGGGCTGTACAAGACGGAAGAGATCCACCGTCGTGGGCCCTGGAAAGGGGTCGAGGACGTCGAGTTCGCGACGCTCGAGTGGGTCGCGTGGTATAACACGAGCCGCCTGCTCGAGCCGATCGGGTACGTGTCCCCGAACGAGATCGGGTACGTGTCCCCGAACGAGTTCGAGCGGGTCTACTACGACCGCCAGCCGGCTCCAGCCGGCCTGGCGGTACTCACGTAACGAGATCTCCGGAGAACCCGGCGCGGTTCAGAGAGACGACGCGATCCGTTGCCGCCAGTAGGCGAGCGAGTCCCTCAGAGTTTGCTCAAACGGGATCTCCACTGCCCAGCCCGTCGCGTTCCGAATCTTGGAAGGGTCTCCATCCAGGACCATCACATCCGAAGGCCGCAAACGAGCAGGATCGGTTTCGACCGAGATGCCCTTGCTTCGTGATTCCCCCAGGAGAAAGTCGAGCACCTGCTGGATAGCCCACGGTCGGCCCGAGCAGAGGTTGTATACCTCGCCCGGCTCGCCCCGATCCAGCAACGCCCAGTAGCCGCGGACGATATCGCGCACGTCGGAGTAGTCTCGCGTGGGCTTCAGATCGCCGACAAACATGACCGGAGCCCGCAGGCCGGCCTCGATCTCCGCCACCTGCTTGGCGAAGTTGGAGGTTACGAATACCTCGCCTCGGCGGGGCCCCTCGTGGTTGAAGGCCCGCGTCCGGATGATCGGCAAGCCGTAACTCTTGAAATACTGGTATCCCATCATATCCTGGGCGACTTTGCTGACCGCATACGGCGACAACGGACGGAGTGCATTGCTCTCTCTGATCGGTAGCTCGTCCGGATAGACCAGCCCGTACTCCTCGCTGGTGCCGATGGCCAGGAATCGCGGCGACAGCTTCAGTGCGCGCATGCCCTCGAGCAGATTCAGCTGGGCATTGATGTTCGTCGCCAGTGTCTCGCCCGGCGTATGCCACGATGTGCCGACGAAGCTCTGCGCCGCCAGATGAATCACATGGGTCGGCGCGGCGGCCTCAAGGAGGCCTCGTACCGAAGCGACATCGCGCAGATCGCACTCGATCAAGCGGACCCTGCCGCGCAGGTGCTCGACGTTCTCGGTCCGGCTTCGCCACCGAGCGGATCCGAACACTTCCGCGCCCTGTGCGAGGGCATACTCCGCCATGTGGCTGCCCACAAACCCGGTGATTCCCGTGATCAGTAACCGCATATGTCCTTATTCTACCTGAGTCAAACATGCGGCTCGGCAGTCATGACGTGGTCACGCCGGGTACAGGATGCACGTACTTGCAACAATTAGGCACCTTTTTGCGTACTCTGCGCCATCGTTTTTCGGCTACGATGTGCTCGTGTGACTGATCTCTCACCTGGTCCAGGCGCGAATCGACCAACTCTCTTGGTGGTTGCGCCCTTTGTGCCGGATTTCGACCGCGTCGCGGGCTCTCTGCGCTTCTTTACAATGTTGCGCATCCTGTCACGTGAGTACCGCATCATCTTCCTCGGGCATGTCAGACCGGAGGGAGAGCGCTATGTCGCCGCCCTGACGACGCTTGGAGTGGAATTTCACCACGCCGCGTTCACCAACGTGGAGGGTCTCCTGCCCCAGATCGAGACCGGAGTGCTCTGTGAGTTCTATCACCAGGCAGAGGAGATCCTCGATATCGTGCGACTACTGAGGGGCGACCTGCCGATCGTGGTGGATTCGGTGGACCTTCACTTCGTCCGCCAGAGTCGCGCGGCCCCCTACGCGGCCCTACCAGCGAGGGCTGAACGGCGGGCGCTGCGCACGCGCCGTCGAGAGCTAGGTGTCTATCGGCGAGCCGATGCGGTCATCGTCGTCACCGAGACCGACAAGCGGACCCTTCTGGAGTGCATGTCGGACAGCCGGATGGCGGTAGTGCCGACTATTCATCAAGAAGCCGATGAGGTACCGGAGTTTCACGATCGGACACCGAACTCGCTGCTGTTCGTTGGTGGGTTTGAACATTCCCCCAATGTCGATGCCGTCCTTTTCTTCTGTCGCGAGATCCTGCCCCTCATCAGACGATCGGTTGCTCACGTAACTGTGACCATCGTGGGTGACTGCGTACCCGATGAGGTCCAGAGCCTGGCGTCGGCCACGGTCACGGTCACCGGCTGGGTGCCGGACGTGAAGCCCTACCTGCACAAGCACTTGGTGTCCATCGCGCCAATCCGGTTTGGCTCAGGGATGAAAGGGAAAGTTGGGGAAGCAATGGCCAACGGGCTCCCGGTAGTCGTCACGAAGGTCGCGGCAGAGGGAATGGAGTTGACCCACGGGATTACTGCGCTGATAGCCGACTCGGCAGAAGAGTTCGCGGACGCGGTAACGAGGCTGCTCAGCGATCAGCCTCTTCATGGCCGACTCAGCACGAACGGCCGCCACGCAGCGAGGACACGTTGGAGCGAGGCGGTTGTGACAGAACATCTCCTTGCCCTGATGAGGACACTACCGCAGCTCACACCCAAACGGCTGAGCGTACACAGACGAGGCCTAGCGGTCATATGGCTTCTTCTGAGGAAGGCGGGCGTGCACAGGTTGCTGAGACGTCTGCAAGCACGACGGATCCTGTGGGTCGAAGTGATTCTGCAGAAGAAGGCGGGCATCCGCAGACGGCTGAGACGTCTTCAAGCACTACTGGAGGACCGGCTACCTCGGAAAGGCAACTAAGACGGCGGCGCGCAGGGTGGTTGCGGGCGGTTGAAGGTCTGCGCGAAGACGGAAAGTTCCCGACATGGGGTGTCGTGTCCGGGGAGCGGCTCGGTGCGATGAAGCCCCGCCATGAGGGAGGCGTACATGAGCGAGATGGCTTCCTCCCGGTTGACGGCCCATCCCACGACGAGGACTCGCACTGCCTCGGCATTCGCGGCCGCCTCGCACTCGAACGCCCGCTCAGCGCAGTATAGCCCGCTGTGCCCCAGGAGCCAGTGGCTCAGCTCGTGCGCCACGGCAGGGCGGGGTTCCACGCCCGGCCCAAGCGCTCGGCGCTGCAGCCAGATCCGAAAAGCCGGGCCATCCCAGATGGCAACGGCCCCCAGCTGATCTCTGACGAGGAAGCCCGGCGCGCAGGGCTTCGCGAGGCAGCCGGCTCCGTAGGCCACCCGCACCCGCTCGGCCGCGTCTTGCAGCCCCTCCAGGCGGGCTGACTCGTCCGATGTCAGGGCCGGCGCCCGGAGGGCCTCCTGGGCAGGAGACACACAGGCGACCATCAGCATGATCAAACCCGCCGTAAGCATGTCACCGACCACTTTTGGCACTTGCAACGATAAAGTCTTTCGCTTACGGTAGTTAAGTCCCCCCTGAAACTCATGTCTACCACTACCCATGTGTCAGCCGGAAGTCAGGACGTGCAACGCCAAGACGGCCAGTTCGGGGTTCAGTTAGCCGGCCTCCTCATCCTGGCGGTTCTCCTTGGGGCCGTCTACTGGAAAATCCTTCGCGCCCTGGCCATCCAGTGGTGGGACGACGCCAACTACTCGCACGGCTTCCTGGTTCCGCTCTTCAGCCTCTATCTCGTCTGGCAGCAGCGCGCGACGCTGCGGACTCTACCGCGCTCGGGCAGTCTCATCGGCATCCCGGTGATCCTCGCCGGGATCGGCGCCCTTATCCTCGGTGATCTGGGCGCCGAGAACTTTCTCATGCGAAGCTCGCTCATCGTCATCATCGCCGGTTTGATCTTGTTCCATCTGGGTACCCACGTGTTTCGCGCGATCCTGTTCCCACTTGCGTTCCTGTTCTTCATGGTGCCCCTGCCCGGGATCATCTTCTACGCGGTGACCTTTCCCCTGCAGCGCCTCGCCGCCGAGCAGGCCGCCTGGACCCTCGATGCCCTGGGCGTACCCGTGCTTCTCGATGGCAACATCATCCACCTGGCGCAGCTGAGCCTCGGCGTCACGGAAGCTTGCAGCGGGATCCGCTCGCTCATCTCGCTCTTCGCCGGCGCCGTCGCCTGGGCCTATTTGCTCTTGCCGGTCGGTTGGCCGCTGCTCGTCTTCGTGGCGGCCACGGTGCCAATCACGATCTTCGCCAATGCGGCGCGGGTCGTGCTGACGGGTCTCATCGGCCAGTACTTCGGCGTTCAGTATGCCAGCGGCTTCTTCCATGAATTCGCCGGCTGGGCCATCTTCATCTTCGCGTTCGTGTCTCTGCTGGCTACCTATTCACTCCTCCGAGCTCTCTCACGCCGCCGGTGGCGGCGCAGCCCATGAGACAGTCGCGCCGCCTCGCAGTGTCGGCCGCGCTCTTGCTGGGTGCCCTGCTTGTCGTCCAGTTCCGGTCACCGAGCGAAGCCATCCAGATGCGTAAGCCGTTCAGCACCTTTCCGGCGGCGTTGGGCGCGTGGAAGGGACAGGAAGAGACGATCCTCGAGCCGGACGTCCTGAACATGCTGAAGATGTCGGACTACCTCATGCGGCGGTATGAGGACTCCGGCGGGCGGCCGGTATGGCTGTACATCGGGTACTGGCAGTCGCAGCGCAAGGGCGGGGACATCCACTCCCCGAAGAACTGTCTGCCCGGGGGCGGTTGGGAGCCGATCGAAGCGTCGCGGCTCAGCATTCGGGTCCCGGGAAGGGACACGCCGATCTCGGTGAACCGCTACCTCATACAGAAGGACAATCAGATGCAGATCACGCTGTACTGGTTTCAGACTCAAGGCAAGGTCGTGGCGGGAGAGCTGGGCGCCAAGATCGAGCTGGTGCGAAATGCGCTCCTGAGGAACCGCACGGATGGAGCACTCGTCCGGCTGTCCAGCCCCGTCCACGGAGGCGTCGATCAGACCACTGCCCGCATGGTGGCATACGTGCAGGCGCTGTACCCAGTCCTCCACGAGTATCTGCCGGACTGAGCCAGCATGAACCCGAGCAAGCTCATCATTCCACTGACCCTCTTCTTGGCTCTGACCGCGGGATGCTCGCGCTCCCCGGAGGCCAAGAAGGCGCGCTATCTCGAGCGTGGCGACCGATACTTCCAGCGGCAGCAGTACCGCGAGGCGGTGATCGAGTATCGCAATGCGCTCCGCATCGACGGGAATAACGCCCAGGCCGTTCGGCAGCTGGCCCTGGCGCACTACCAGCTCGGCGAGATCGCCCAGTCGTTCCGGTTCCTGCTCAAGTCCCAGGAGCTGGAGCCTGACAATGCCGAGATTCCTCTCAAGCTGGCCACCGTCTACCTGCTCGGCGGAAAGCTGGACGACGCCCGGCAGCAAGCCGATCGGATCCTCCAGAAGGATCCAAAGAACCTCGAGGCCCTCATCGTGTCGGCGGGCGCGGCCATCACCCCGGCCGAGGTCGATGCCGCCATTCGTCGCCTCGAAGCCGGCCGCGCGGACTTCAACAAGGAAGCCCGATTCCACCTGACCCTTGCCAACCTCTACGGGCGAAAGGGCGACGCGGCCACGACCGAGCGCGAGCTGCAGGCCGCCCTGGCCCTCGAGCCGAACTCCGCGGAGGTACACCTGACCCTGGCGGGCTTCTACACTCGGAAGGGAGCTTTGGCCGACGCCGAGCGAGAGTTCAAGACGGCGGCCAGCCTGTCGCCTCCTGGGTCGGCGATCCAGCTCAGGCTGGCGGACTTCTACCTCTCGGTCGGGCGCGCCGACGAGAGCAAGCGGGTACTGGGCGAGATCACCACGAAGGCCCCCGAGGCCTTGCCGGCCTGGCGCCGGATGGCCGAGATCGCCCTCGCCGAGGGACGATTGGACGACGCCAAGAACGCGCTCGATCCCGTCTTCAAGAAGAACCCCGCCGACCTCGAGGCGCATCTCCTGCTCGGGCGCGTCCATCTCGCTCGCCGTGACAGCAATGCCGCGATCCAGGAGTTCCGGACGGTCCTCAAGGCCGAGCCACGCTTCGCCCCGGCCCACTACCAGCTCGGCCTGGCCTTCCTCCAGGCGGGCGACGTGCAGCAAGGCAAGGCCGAGCTGAAAGAAGCAGTCAACATCGCCCCCAACTTCGTGGATGCGACGCTGGCTCTGGCTCGTGTCAATGTGCAGTCCGGCGCCTACCAGCCCGCGATCGATGACCTGGAGCAGGTCCTCAGGACCCAGCCCAGGCTGGTCGGCGCCTATCCCCTGCTGAGCGTAGCCTACCTGGCCCAGAAGAAGCCGGCCCAGGCCGCCGAGGTTGCCCGCAAGCTCATGGCCGTCGCCCCCCAGGATGCGCGCGGGCCTGACATTCTCGGCCTTGCCCTCGCCGCTCAGGGGAAGCGGACCGAGGCGCGCCAGCAGTTCGAGAACGCTCTGGCGCTCGCGCCGGCACACCTCGACCCTCTCAGCCATCTCGTCACCCTGGCCTTGGCCGAGAAGCAAGTCGAGGCCGCGATCCAGCGCGTCACGAAGCAGATCGCCCTGGCGCCGAAGTCCGGTGCGCATGCGGCTCTCCTCGGAGAGCTCTACGTGGCGCGGGGCGATGCGAAGTCGGCGGAGCAGGCTCTTCTAAAGGCGATCGACCTCGACCCCCACCAGTTCGGCCCCTATATCACCCTCGGAAACATCTACTTCCAGGCCGGTCAGTACGAGCAGGCCCTCACCAAGTTCAACGATCTCATCAAGGGAAACCCCAGCAACCCGACCCCCTTCATGCTCAGCGGCATCGTCTACGAGAGCAAAGGTGATATTCCGAAAGCTCGGGAGGCGTACGAGAAGGCGGTGGCGTTGAATCCACGCTTCGCGGCGGCGGCCAACAACCTCGCCTGGATCTATTCCGAGCACGGGGGCGACAAGGACAAGGCCCTCCAGCTCGCCCAGACCGCGAAGGAGCAGGCGCCGGACAACCCGAGGATCTCCGACACACTCGGCTGGATCCTTTACAAGCGGGGCGTCTACCAGCGCGCCTTGGCCCTGCTGAAGGAGAGCGCTGCCAAGCTGCCCGACAACGTGCAGGTGCAGTACCACCTCGGGATGGCTTACCGCCAGGCGGGCGAAAACGACAACGCGAGGAAGGCGCTGAAGCTTGCGGTGAGCTCGGCTGAAGCCTTTACGGGCAAGGACGAGGCGCGCAAGGCCCTCGCTGACCTCAAGTAGATCGATCACGCCGCCCTACCGCCGGAGCGTGATCCTCGCGCTAGTTGCTAGTGAGGACGCGCCTGGTAGCCAAGAAGCAGGTGGACATGGTGACCGGGCACCCGGTCACGGCGATCTGCCGGACGCTCGGGATCGCTCGGCAGAGAGGCTTTTACCTCTTCTGAGCCCATGCTGCTTATCAGGAACACAAGGAGGCCACCAGCCGGGGTTCGGCTGGTGGCCTCTTTGCTAATCTCTAGGCCGAGGTTATTTAGGCCTGCGTCTGCTTCTTCTGCATCCGCCGACGGGAAACGAAGCCTACTGCGGCGAGCGCGGAGCCGACGAGGAGAAGCGAAGCAGGCTCAGGGACCGGCTGCAGGTCGCCCTGGAACATGAGACCGTGGGTGTCGAGCGCAATCTGGAAGGCATCGAACTGGAGGGTATGCGCGAGGCCCCCTAGCGGGATGTTGAGTGCCGTGCCAGCGCCGGTGCAAGTAACTCCCCCGGCTGCGCAGTTAACCCCTTGAACCCCGTTCGGTGCAAGTTTGGAGACCCCGTCCAAGCGGACACCCAACGTGTCGTCCGCCCACAGCAGGAGGGAAAGAGACTCGAAACCGGCGGCGATACTAAACGTGTATGTGGCCGTAGCATTAGCCGCGAGAAGATTAGGTGCATTCGGAGCCACGATCCCGCCCTGACCGGTTTGAGCGTACGACACCCACACCGCGGTGGCACTGTTAGGCGTCCACAGGGGATTCGGCGCAACCGCCACCGGAGCCCCAACCACGCACACGACTTGGGTACTCGAACAGGTGCCGAAACCGGCAATCGAATTAAACGCGACCGCCGGTGCTTCCGTGACCGCAGCGGCCAGCAGTAGTGCGGCGAAGGCAAGAACCCCTGTCACTTTCCTCATAGGCTCAATCTCCTCAGGGACTGGATAACTACTGTTCTGGTGTTCTGGCCATTCCGTCTGGACGATCCGAAGCAACGCATGCGCTGTGCCAGCAGTCTCTAGCGTCCACATGAGTTACATATTAGGCACTTACGCATCCGCCAATCAACCTCATATGAAACCACTTACCTAATACTGATTCAACCCTTTCAGAAGACTTACTCCGAAGGTTCCAGGGACAGAAGCGTACCAGGCTCCGGCGTCTGCGTCATGGGGGGATCGCAGTCGGGATCCTTGTGTGTCATGAGCCCCACCCCCGTTGCCGTCACCTGAATCGCAATCGACGTGCCATTCGCTGATCTCCGTCTTTCCAGGATCTTGCGACGATATCGGCGCGGAACGATGGGAAATCCCGTGCTCTAACCGGGGCTGCCGGTTCCCAGGAGTGACCTGGGACAGGAGTCCCTGCTATCTCCGGGCGGAGATCCTCGGCGATGGCTGCCCCACGTGAATATGAGCCCCCGACGTCGACCCCGGAATGGCCCCCCACGCCGCGATGAAAGGAATCCCCTGGGCCCGTAGATGCTCCATGAGCATGCGCCCCTCGGGGCTGTCGGGGTGGACAGCGAGGTCGAGCGCGTTCCGGTGGTTGAAGCCCATGCGGTCATGCAGGGCCGTCTGTCCGAAGGCGCTGATGGGTAGGGCCCGCCCGAACCGCGCCAGGAAGAACTGCTGCAGCCGAGGCGTGTCAACGGCCAGAGACCACGCCGCTATCCCGTTGAACCGAGCCAGGCCCGGCGTCTCCTCGTAGCCGCCGCGCGGCAGCGGCGCCAGGCGCGCCAGGGCCTCCGCCATGCGCGCCTCGCTCAGCATGCGGTCCGCTCCGGCCATCGCCGCGCGGGTCTCGTTCACGTTCTTCTGGGCCTCGGCCTGCGCCCGCTGGGCGTCCTCGAACTCGCGCTTCGAGAGTACCTCCCGCTCGAACAGGTCCTGGCGCAGCTCGGCCAGCTCGGCGCGCCGGGCCAGATCCCGCTCGTAGATGGCCAGGACCCGCTCCAGGGCGGCCCGGTAGTTCAAGGTGGCCGCGATCACTTGTTGGGGGCTTGAGCCCACGTTCGCGGAGCTCCGAAGGGGGGGGGCAACACCGTCAGGACACATATCAGACTGATATATAAGGCCTTTACCATCTGGACCGTGACCAGTGTACCAGCCTGGGGACAGTTTTCGTCAACCGGTCGGCAGTTTCCGGGAAGAGAGCCCAGCCACCAGCCATCTATCTAGTTGATTCCCTGAGTTCAATCCACATGGCCCTCTCCTTGCTGTCTGGTTCGGTTAGAGATGAAGCCCATGTCAGACCCGGACAAGCAGCACCTGAATGGCATGGCCTCCAAGCGGTGGCTCATCGTGGTTGCGCGGGGTCAGGCGGATCTCTACGCCCACCTGGTCGAGGCCTTCTCGCGTGACCGCAAAGTCCGTGTGGTCCTCGACCGGCGGAAGGATGATTCGCGCAACTCGCCTCAGGTCGCCCACCGCCTGCGGACGCACGGCGCGGTGATCATTCGGCAGGCACCGTAGCAGAACTACCCGCCTCCGAACTCGATGGCTACGATGCATACTAGGAGAGTGGCCGAGGCGACCGGAAGGGATCGGCGACGTTTCCAGCGCATTCAAACGGCTTGGCCCGTCATCCTGGAGTCTGCCGACGGCCGGGTGGGCGTGGGCCAGGTCGTGGATACGAGCCTCTCGGGCATGCGCATCGCTACCGACCTGGACCTCGAGCCGGAGACTCCTCTGGTCCTGCGCATCACGTTGCCCAAGGACACCGGACGGCTCGAGATCCTGGTCAAGGTTGCCCGCCGCGACTCCCGTGGATTCGGCGTTTCCTTCCTCACGCTAGGCGAAGGGGAAGCCGAGCGGATCGCGCCCTTCGTGGCGCCCGGCGACATCCGGCGCTGGGCGCGTCGCGTGACGGTGAGCCTGCCCGTCCGCATCGAGGCCGGTACCGCAGAGGGCGACATCATCCACGGCCGCACCGTGGACCTGAGCACCTCGGGCGCGCGCCTCACCACCGTCGGGAGCCTTTCCGTGAGCGACGTGGTCGTGGTCGAGCTTCCCGGGCCCGAGGTCGGCGCGACCCTGCGGCTACCGGCCCTGGTCTGGGAGGCGTACACCGGAGGGGCGGTGGTGGTCTTCGCCAACCTCGCCCGCGGTGAATATCTGAAGCTGCGGGACTTCCTGAACCACTTCGGCTAGCAGGCCGGCTGCGCACCAAGGGGGAAATCTGGGTGACAGTCAGGGCGTCTCCCCCTGACAATTCTTGCACTCCCCGCGTGTCAAGTTCACCTCAAGTCGTTGATTTTCCACAATAACACCTGGTGGCACATGCGTTGCTCACTTCTGTGCGATGCTCAAATCTGCCCCGGACCGCGTACTGCGCGTGGGCAGAACGGCTGTCACGGCTTTGCGATGGAGGGCCGCCCGACCGGACGCTAGAATGAGTCGCCCGGCGGTGAGCGCATCGTCTGGTGAACTTCCGACACGAGGAGAGGGTGCGATGGACAATTCGGCCGCGAAGAACCCGCTGAACAAGTGGGTGGACGAGATGCAGGGCGTGATCAAGATGATCACGGGCCTCATCGAGGACAGCGACCGCCACCGCGCGGTGGCCGAATCCGCTCAGCGCGAGCACGCCGAGCTGCGCGAAGAGTTGAGCCGGCTGCGGGCCGAGGTTGAAAACCAGCGGATGGAGGTCGAGCGGCAGCGGGCCGAGACCGAGCGCCAGCGTGGGAGCGTCGAAGCTGCCCAGCGCGAGCGCGACGACGTCCGGGCCGAAATCGCCGCGCTCCACGCCGAGAACGAGCGCCTCCACAGCGAACAGACCGAAGCCGGCGAGACCGCGGCCAAGCTCCTCGGCGAGATGAAGGACCTTGTCAACCAGGTGGCGCACAAGTTCCAGGGGCCGTCCAAGACCAGCCCCTTTTCTCGCGAGCCGCGGTCGCCGCAGCCCTGAGCGCTCCCATGAGCTCCTCTGCCGATGCGCTGAAGGCCGCCGCCCCGCGCGCCGGATCCGCGATCGGCGAGGTTCGCGCCGCCCTCGACGAGCTCGTCGCGAGCCATCACCAGACCGTGCAGCTCGAGCGCCTGCGCGCCTTCCGGGAAATGGCCGGCGAGGTGGCGCACGACTTCAACAACACGCTGTCCGGCATCCTGGCTCGCGCCCAGCTCCTCCTGGCCGACGTGCAGGATCCCGACGTGCGCCGCTCGCTCCGCATGATCGAGCAGGTCGCGCTCGAGGGCGCCTGGGTCGTTCGCCGTTTCCAGGACTTCAGCCGTACCCGCCCGACCCGCCCCTTCCAGCCCGTCGATCTCAACCAGCTTGTGGAGGAGATCGCCAACTCCGCCCGCTCGCGCTGGAGCCAGCAGCTCGCCGCGCGCGGCATCACCGGCGAAGTGCAGGCCGAGACGAGCGCGGTGCCCGCCGTGTCGGGCGACATGGCGGAGCTGCGCCAGGTGCTGACCAGCATCGCGCTCAACGCCCTCGACGCGATGCCCGAGGGCGGGAGCTTGACGTTCCGGACGGGCCGCGACCGGGGGCGCGTCTACTGCCAGGTGGCCGATACCGGCATCGGCATGACCGAGCAGGTCCGCCTGCACATCTTCGACCCCTTCTTCACCACCAAGCGCGAGAAGGGCAAGGGCTTCGGGCTGAGCGGCGCCTATTCGATCGTGGATCGCCACGGCGGCCAGATCGCCGTGCAGAGCGAGCCCGGCAAGGGCGCGGTCTTCACCGTGTGGCTGCCCCTCGCGTCCGACGTGGCCGAGCCGCTCCCGACGGCGGGACGCTCCGCCGCGACCACCGCCGCCCCGATCGCGCCGCCCGCGCCAAAGCCCGCTCCGGGCGCCAAGATCCTGGTGGTGGACGACTCCGAGGAGGTCCGTGAGGTCCTGCGGGAGCTCCTCAGCCGGCACGGGTACACCGTGGTCACTTGCCCGGACGGCGAGTCGGGCCTCGTGGAGCTGGAGAGCCGCACCTTCGACCTCGCGATGGTGGACCTGGGCCTACCCGGCATCTCCGGCCTCGAGGTCGCCAATCGCCTGAAGACCCGCTGGCCGGCCACCCAGGTCGCGCTGATGACCGGGTACGGCGACCGAATGGGGCCCGAGGACGCCCACGCGAAGGGTGTGGACTTCGTGCTCGCCAAGCCCTTCTCGCTCGACCAGCTCCGCTCCGTCGTGGATCACGCACTCGCCCAGACCGGACCTGCTCGCGGCATCTAGACGCGGCTACGCGCTGCGCAAGCCGGCGAGCCCGCGACCGCTGACCCCCCCCCTCCATAACTACGTGCACGTAGCGCCGGACCCCGACGCGGCGGGGTCGCGCCCGATCGCGAACGAGAAAAAACTTTCGTAGTCTGTGGACCCTGGTACCGTGCAAGTTCTGCAAGGACGCGATCGACGCGAGCGCAAAACAGAGCCGTTGCCGTTTCTCGGAGAAAGATGTGACATCCGGACGCGCCTGCATGTATACTCCACGCGCGCCGCACGACAATGCAGACCGCACGAGCCTCATCGAGCGAGACACCCGGCAAGCCGACCACGCCCGAAGTTCGGGAGATAGGCGCAGGCCAGATATTCATGTCGACATGCTCATCGAATCCCCGACCTCTCATCACCGTCATCATCCCCACCTTCAATCGCGCGGAACTCCTCCGTCGAGCGCTCGACTCCGTCTACGCGCAAGAGGGGAACGGACAGCTATTCGATCTCGAGGTACTGGTCGTCGACGACGGGTCGACCGACCGCACGATCGAGGTTGTCCGCGCCTGTCCGCTGATCAAGTACATCTGCCCGCCCGCGAACAAGGGCACCTCGGCCGCGCGCAACGTCGGCCTCGACGCGGCCACCGGCCAGTACGTGGCGTTTCTCGACGATGACGATAGCTGGCTCCCCTGGAAACTCCGGCGGCAGGTCCAGACACTCGAGGAACACCCCGAACTCGTCGCGGTGTACGGGCAGGAGATCAAGAACTCGGACCGAGCAATATGGGTATGGCCGGAACCGCGGGACGCGCCGTCGGGCTCGATCTACCGCTCGCTGCTCACGAGCTGCCCGGTCAATACGTCGAGCGTGATGGTTCGGCGGACCGCGATTGAGCGGGTCGGGCGCTTCGACGAGAATCTGCGTTGCTGGGAAGATTACGACATGTGGCTCCGCGTGGCCCTGGAGGGCCCGTTCCGGTTCCTGGCCGGTCCCGCGGTGATCTATCAGGTTGCCGCCTCCGGCCGATTCCTGAGCTCGGTGGTCACCGGGGAATCGGAGCGCGATCTCCAGCATGTCGTCCGGGCCGGGCTCGAGCGACTCGCTGGTAGGGACACCGTCGCACCGGCCTTCCGGGAACACGTGGAGACCTCCGTCGTCACGCGAATCGTCGGACAGCTCCTTGCCCTGCAGGAGATCGGGATGATACGCACCTATCTCCTTCGGGCCGTCGAGCAGGCGCCGTGGTTGGTGCGCATGCCTCAGCTCCGCTGGACGCTGTCAACGGCCGCGGTGGCGACCGGAGGCCTGGGGGAGCGAGACATGGATCAGGTCCGCGACTTCTGCAGCCGGATGAAGGCCGCGGGCGCGCTCGGCGGGATAAGGGAACGGATGGCCGCCCGCCGAGTCCAGGCCGAAGTCTGGAGGAAGGTCGCGGTCTCCCTGGCCGAGTGCCCGCAGAGCCAGATCGGCCTGGCACGCCTTGCGGCGGCTCGTTCGCTCGCCCAGCACCCCGCCACGTTCGGGCGCGCTCTGCTGCGCATTCTCATCAACCCGATGCCCGCGCCTCACTGAGCGTGAGACACAAACGCGGGCTGATCGAGCGGTCAGCCCGCGTTTTGGAATAACTCGGAAGTGGGGGACAGGTGAGGACGCCGCGTCCCTCGGAAATCCTGCCACCTAACCTCCGATTGTCCACTACTCGGCCTCCTCACCTGCCCCGCTGTGGATTGCGGTTGAGACGGGCTGCCAGCTTCCGAGCCGGTCCTGCAGGTCGGAAGGTGCTTGATTGAGAGCCTCCGACAGGGCGGTGTCGGCGTTCCAGTGGATCAGCCGTCGCGTGTTGACCGGAAAGGCGACCAGGAGCAAGCCCTGCGAGCAGGTGCCCAAAAGTCCCCCCGGCCCGACGGCGTGGCGGAGCGGAACGAGCTCGTAGCCGGCCGCCTGCACAAGGGGGGCGCTCCGGGGCCAGGTCCTCCGCGTTGAGCACAAGCGAGCCGGGGCCGTCAGACCGCGGGAGCCCGATCAGAACCAGACGGGCTAGCGGAACCAGATCGCACTTCCAGCAGTGGGGACTGACGCTCGATGTCCCGGCTCCTGCCAGAAGTTGCGGATGCTGGAAGCCTCCGCAAGGCTTTTGGCGCTGAATCGTAGAATGTAGCCCATATTGTTAGCTACTTAGCGGAAGGTCTTATCGCTATTTCCCTGGCACCCACTTTGCTTTCGCTTACCAGGGAGATCACGCTAATGGCAGCCGGACGGGGGCCCGGAGCGCCCGTGGATTCGCAGTTCCAAGTGATGAAACGCAGCGGTGCCCCCCGCGAGCAATCGCGACTCTACGAGGCGGCGGGATGAGTGGGCCGGTCGTGAGCGTCGTGATGCCAGCCTACAATGCCGAACGTTTTGTCGACGAAGCCCTCGAGAGCGTGCTCAAGCAGTCCTACCAGCGGCTCGAGGTGATCGTGGTGGATGACGGGTCCACTGACGGTACCGCCGCGAGGGTGCAGGCCTACGGGAACCCGATACGATACCTCCAGCAGGTCAATGCCGGCGTGGGGGCCGCGCGCAATAGGGGCCTCGAAGCGGCGACCGGCGACTATATCGCGTTCCTCGACGCCGACGACCTCTGGCGGCCCGAAAAACTCGACGTCCAGCTAGAGATCGCGGCGCGAAACCCGGAGAGTGGGCTCATCGCCTGCGATGGTGTGCGGTTCGCTGAGGGGAACATCGTGGCCGGCCGGCTGTTGTCCCATTGGGTGCTCGACCGACTCGCCGGCTCCGCCACGGGCGAGATGACGGGGCGTCTGTATCGCGAGGCCCTCCGGAGCAATCCCATCGCCTCGCCCTCTCAGATGCTCGTTCCCCGGCCCATTGCCACGGAGACCGGCCCCATGATCACGGGCCGGAATGATGCCGAGGACTGGGACTACACCCTACGAATCGCACTCCGACATCCGATCACCATGCATCAGCACCCGCTGGTGTCCTACCGGATGCACGCCGACAGCCGCTCCGGCAGGCAGAGCGAGAGGCAGTTCGTCTGGGCGGCCTGGGATCTCCGCCTCCTGGCGCGCCACGAAAACCTCTGCCCTCCGGCGGACCGGGCGTTCGTGAGGCGGGTCCGCCGGGACGCGATACGGGGCTACGCGTACGGGGCCTACTACCACGCCCGACGATACGATGCGCATACGGCGAGGCGCTTTCTCTTATGGCTGCTCCGCCGGGCGCCCGCCGAACCGGCCGTGGCCATTGCCTTGCTGGCCACGCGGATTCCGGAGAAGGCGCTGAACCTGGCGCTCGGAGCCGCCCGGGCCGCGCAGGCGGCGCTGCGCCGGCCGGGGGCGGGCGGGCGGTGAGCGACGGCGGACCCGCCGTTACGATCCTGGTCGTTCCACGCGAGCAGTTCAGCGTGGCCGGCCGGGCGCTGAAGGCGCTGTACGACAGGAGCCGGCATCCGTATCCGTTCTCCCTCATCTACGTCGACGGAGGATCGCCGCGTGCCGTCCGGCTGCAGCTCGAGGCCGAGGCGAAAGAGCGTGGTTTCACCCTGATCCGGACGGAGGGCTATCTCACCCCGAACCAGGCCCGCAACCTCGCCCTGGCCCAGGTGAGGAGCAAGTACGTCGTCTCGCTGGACAATGACGTCCTGGTCACGCCCGGCGCGGTCGAGGCGTTGGTCCGATGCGCCGAGGAGACCGGCGCGTCGGTGGTGGGACCGGTGACGTGCATTGGAGAGCCCGAGTGCGAGATCGTCCACTCGGCCGGCGGCCTGGCGCACATCGACGAGCGGCAAGGGCGCCGCCGGCTCGTCCACCAGAACCACCTCGACCACACGCGTCTGGAGGACGTCCGGCCGGCATTGCGACGGACGTCGACCGAGCTGGTCGAGTTCCACTGTGTGCTGATCCGGACGGAGATCTTCGCCCGGATCGGCCCACTGGACGAGGAGATCTTGAACGACCCGCACCACGTGGATTTCTGCATGATGGTCCCGAAGCGGGCGGCAGCATCTATCTGGAGCCCGCCGCGGTTGTGACGCAGATCGCGCCGCCTCCGGTCCAGTGGTCGGATCTGCCCTTCTTCCTCCAGCGCTGGAACGAGCCAGCGACCCGCCGATCCTTGCGTCACTTTACGCGCAAGTGGCGTTTGCCCCCGGACGACCCATCTATCCAGGGGCTGGCACAGTGGCTGGTGGATCGGCGGAAGCTGGCGTTCCGGGGACTGCACGGAGCGGTGAACCGGGTCTTCGGATGGAGGATCGGAAGCAGGCTCGAACGGGCTTGCCTGGTGCCGCTGGAGGCTGTCGTGAGCAGTGTGCTGTTCTACGCGTTCCGCGACCCGGGCACCCCGCGAACCGAGTCTGGCAGCCGAGCCGCACCGGATCGTTCACGCGGCCCGACGCGGTGAGTAGCTCGGGCAGCGCGCGCTCGGGTACGTGGCGCTGCTCGTCCATCGCTCCCTCCTAGCAGAACTAGCTTCTCGTAGGAGGTGCGCTAGCGCAGACTACCGGAGCTCCCCTCAAGCCGGGTATTTTATTTCTCGCGGGGAAATTACCTGGTCAGGCCCTCGAGCCGGAGCAGCTCGCGGACTTCATCGGTCTTCAGTCCGAGCGCACGCAGTTCCCTTCGATAGGGCCGCGCCATTCCTTCCTCCAAGGTCCACTCTTCTGGCGATGCGTTGGCGCTCGCGCAGCACCCCGCGCCCTTCGGGCGGCCCTGCTGCGCATCTTCTTTGTGGGGGCGGCGCACTAGCGCAGCAGCCAAAGGGGCTCGTCTAGCCTTCCACTCAGTACAGGAAAGGCTTGATCCATTTGGTCGCCTTCCGTCTGACTCGGGTCAGCAACCGCCGATCACACGGGTCTCTCTTAGCTCGACTGTAGGGTTGGTCGACCCACTCGCGGTGCTGGGCCATCAGTAGCTTCTCGTAGAACCTGACGAAGTATCCCTCACTGACACGGCCGATCAGTCGGTAGGCTCCGTTCTGCTCCAGAAAGTCACAGTGCTCACGGACGGGGCGCAGCTCCGCGTTGTCCATCCCGACTATGCCGCCGACCCGCAGGTGTTTATCAATGTGGAGCCAATCGAGGGCTGGGTATGGGTAGCCGTGACACCCGTCAATGTAAGCAAAGTCAATGATTGTCCCGGCCCCTAACCGGGGCAACGTCTCGTCGGTCGACCCAAGGACAAAAGTGAGCTTATCGTTCGAGACCCCCACTCGTTCGAGGTATGCGCGGATCTTCTCGGCTTCAAGCTGCGAAGCCGTGTAGCAGTAGTGGTGCTTGGCAACTGCCGCCAACAACACTGTTGCATGCCCCGCGCCCGTCTCGATCGTTACCATATCCTCGGTCAAGTGGTTGGCGATCCACCCCAGAACAGTCGAGTTAACGGCCATACTGAAATTACCTATCGGGAGAGTGACCCCGACTAGCGCCGCTTTCCGCACGCCTTCCTCGTCAGCGTAATGAAATAGCGGTCTGTCGCGCGCTAGATGCGCCAGAATCTCCAGCTTGTCCATCACACCCCCTCCCAATCCAAGTAGTATCCCCCGCTGACGACAACTACTACTGACGACCCGATGCGCGCATGACCCGATGTCTCACACTTCGTCGTACGGCCCCTAAGAGGAGCCTGAGGGCCTGGCTCAATGACGGGTTGGCGGCGTCCTCTAGCAGGCGCTCGTGGTCGGCGATCCTTTCCCGGAACATATTTGGATGAACGACATCACTCTGATCGGCGTGCGTCTGATCGAATGCATGCCGCAAACCTGCATGTAATTCCAACATGTCGCGGCGCGCGAAGAGGCAAACATTCTGTCGATACCACACCTTCACTTCTTCCTTCCTCCAGATCTGGCTACGGATCGCGTCAATCATGACGTACCCGTGCCCAGCGAACAGCCCGCCCCAGTAGTGCGGCCACTGTTCATTGACATGATGAATGCCACCTTGACCCGGGATCGCAGCTGAGAACAGGACAACGGGGGCGAGCCTGACAAGAGATCCAACAAACGCCGCCGCAGCATTCGCCGGCAGATGTTCTGCCACCTCCAGACTCAGTGCCAAATCAAAGGTCCGTGACAGCTCAATGGGTTGACTGAGGTCAGCCCGACCGAAGCATTCTCGAGGGATCTGCAAGACCTCGAGCGGGACCTCGTCCGATTCGATCCCATAGACGTCGCTGACCCCGCGCGCCCGCAGCACCGACAACCACGTGCCGACGCCGCAGCCCAAGTCGACCGCGCTCCCAGGCCTATAGGCCTGTAGGAGCACCGACACGACCGCTTCGGCAGAGGGGCGCGTCGCAGCATCTCGGGCGGCGTAAAAGTGCGGGTCAATCTTCTGGTAGCCGCCATCAGTCACGTCCCTACCTCCAAGGATCCACGTTACCACTGCGGCGGGGGCAGCCGCAGATGGTCGCCCCAGTAGGAATCGTAGGATTCGGGGAAGAAGCGTTCCGTGCCGGCGCCTGGATGCCAGCTCATCTCCTGGAAGATCGTGCGTCCCTCGACGCCGAAGAGGTCGACCCGGACGAAGGGCCACCCGCGGGAGAGGCGGCGCGCGCAGTCGACCATCTCGTCGAAGTTGCTCGGCCGCTCCGTGATGCGGCCGCTGTCGGCTCGGTTCACGACGAAGGGCGGCTTCCGCCATTGGATATCGAAGATGTCGGTGCCCAGGCTGCCGGACGCCCGGTCCGTATGAATCCGGAGGTAGCGGGGCTTACCGCCGAAGCAGTAGACGGAATACTCGGTCGGGCTGCTCCAGACCGGGTCGGTCAGGAGTCGCTCGCAGACGATGCGGGGCTTGATGTCCTTGTAGACCCACTCGCGGCTGTTCCAGTAGTGGCTGCGGCGCATCCACGGGGCGAGCTGCCGCTTCGCGGCCTCCCCGTCGAAGGCGGCCTTGTCCCGACAGAAGAGGTTCATGCGCCAGCCCCAGTTGACCTTGAGCACGAACGTGTCCGGGAGGCGGCCGAAGTCGATGTCGGCGACGCGATCCCAGACGCCGTAGAGCTCGTTCAGGATGTGCGGGCCGACGCGCTCGGCCACGTAGGGCCGGACCGCGTACTTGTCGGCGAGCTGGCTCATCAGCTGCGGGCGGTAGTACATCATGAGCCAGTAGACCTTCTCGTTGAAGGTCTGTGGGTTACGCAGGTTCAGCCGCCGGCCGAAGGTGCGCTTGAAGCGGCGGGCCAGGACGATGCGGTCGGGGACGGCGTCGCTGAGAGCCCGCCGGGCGCGCCGTGCCAGTCCCCGGACGAGCCATCTCACGGTTGCGTTCATTCCGTCGCGGGCGGGATTCTAGCACCTCGCCGCGCGGGCCGGCTACGTTCGGGCTAGAGTCTGCTACAGGCGTGGAATAGTGGACGATACTGGACTTGAACCAGTGACCCCCGGCATGTGAGGCGCCTCAGCACGATATCAGCCCGAGTGACACCGAGCGACCACTAGCCGATATTCAGTGTGCTGCAATACAGAGTTACACGGCCGGCGAGCGCTACCGAGTGAGCAGCACTGATACTGAATGAGACCGCGGATAGGCACTATTTGGGCACCGCGCCTGCCCCGCTGGTAGATGCCGTCGAGCCATCGGCTCCCCTGCACCCACCACCGAAACAGGTCTCTGGCCGTGGTCCTCACATCTGTTCCGCGTTGAGGCTTGATGTAGAACTCCCCAAAGCGCATCTCGATCACCTGATCCGCCCGCTGCGAGCCGGGAACCGCCATCGCCATGCCGCCTCCTACTCAGCAGCCGCAAAGCACGCGCCGGTGACCGGCGCATACAGGTAGTAGACCTCTGAGGGGACGAACCAGGGGCGGCCCGGCGTGCGGTACAGAAGCTGGTATCCCTCCGCCGCGGGATCCACCAGCGGCATCGCCACCAGCAGGAGCACGGGATCCCCGGGATCCGTCCAGTCCTGCTGCTGCGCCTTCAGGCGGGCGAGGGCGTCGTCCACCGACATTCTATGTGCCGCCGCGAACCGCGCGTCCCACTTCATATGCGAGCCCGCCTCGGCGAGGCTGGGAAACCAAAACGTGCGCGGCGGCAGGAACGCCAGCACCGCCGCGGCATGCATTGCCGGGTGCCCCGCGATCCGCGCCCCCTCAAGACGGTTCATGATGATGAACCGGGCCATGTCGCTCGCCTCCGAGAACGCGTACTGGATCTCCGACCGCCACGCCCGGGCCGCGATGACCACCGACGGTAGTAGCAGCACTACCAAGCCGACATTCACGGCGCGACGCAGCGGGAACGGTATCCGCGCGGCGGACTCGGGCTCCCGTTCAGCCATCCACAGCGCGACGACCATCGCGACCAGCAAGAGACCGAAGTGCCGCACGCCCCCAATGTACTTGAACACGAACACGTAGGTGAGCGCCGCCACGCTCAGCGTCAAGACGATGGCCGCCCGCGGGGCGAACCACAGGCGCGCCGCCACCAGGGTGGCCGCGAGCAGGCCGCCCGCCATGGTCCACCGGCCGTAGAGGCCCGGCGTGAAGGGCTGGGAGAGCATGTCGCGGAACCACTCGGGCTCAAACTTCGCGAAGAAGTCGGGCGACATCTGCCCGTCCGGCGGTGGCAGAAGCTGCCACACCGCGAGCGCGACACCCGCAGCTCCGAGCGCGACTCCCACCCAGAGCCGCGGATCCGCACGGCGCGTCCACGCGTCCCACAGGAATGGGACAAGGAGCGCCGCCGCGAAAAACGTGAAGTGGACGCTGGTATTCGCGGCCAACCCGATCGCGAGGCCGTAGGCGGGGGCCAGGCGGAGGCGCCGGCGGTCCATGGCGAGGGCCCCAAAGCAGAGCAGGATGCCGCTACTGTAGTTACGCGCGACCACCGCGTACTCGAACGAGAAAAAGTAGCCGAAGACCAGCGCCAAGCGGAGCGGGAGCGTGAACGGAGCGCGGAACAGAAGGAGCCCGGCCGCTGCGAGCGCGATGACGAGATGGAGGTAGCGCTGGGTCGCGTAGGGGGCGCCCGCCTTCGCGAAGGGAACCTGAATTAAGTACCAGAGTGCAGGAGTCCCCGCGTACCCCGCATAGCGGAATAGCTCAGCCACGCTCGCATCGCGTGCCATCAGCCACGCGTCGGTCTCGTCGCGCCATGGCTCGTGATGTGCGGCCACCGTGGTGGTCACGATCGCAAAGAGCCCGAAGGCAAGCGCGGTGGTCCGGTCGACCGAGCTTAGAGCCGTCATCAGCCGAGATAGCATTCAAAAGACCTCGACAAGCGCGCCAGAACAAGACCACCCCGTCGGATTCGGCGGGCCCCAGATCAGCAGACGCGCCGTCGCGTGCCCGTCCGAGCCGTGCTCGAGCAGGGCCAGGATCTCCCGGTCGCGGATCTCCCGACCCTCGGCTTCCCGTAGGCGGCTCCGCTCCCGCCGACAGGCTGCCGGGCGGGCGGGCTGCTCCCCCCGAAGTGCGTCTCACAGAGCGGGCACAGCCGGGAGGCTAGCACGGGGCTCGCTGCGGCGTGCGCACGCCCTTCGGGCGAGACTTGGCCACAAGAAGGGTCGCTAGGCATGGCGCGTTACGCTCGGCGCCCTGGGGTTGCCACAGCGAGGCGAGGGGACCAGGCTATCCGTGGATAGTGATCACCGCGGTGCCCTTCCGCTCGCGTGCAGGCAATAATCTGGGGCCGGCCGGCGACGACGACCTGGAGGTGCTGGTTCCGCGCAGGCGCCTCGTGGGCGGCAGCGAGCCATCATGGAGCTGCTCGGCCATCGCGACCCGCGGATAACGGTGCGCTACCACCACCTCGCGCCGGGCCACCTCCGGGACGCGATGAGGGCCCTCGAGCACGCCGCGACCGCCCTGCCGGCTCCGGCCGGCGCCCCGGCTCAGGTCGATGCGCGATAGGCACTATTTGGGCACCGGGCCCAGACAGAGAAAACGCGGGGCGTCGCAACCCTGCGTTTTGGAATGGTGGACGATACTGGACTTGAACCAGTGACCCCCGGCATGTGAGGAGGATCGGCACGATCTGGTTGCGGACCTGATGGCTGATCGCCTTCGGGTTGAGCAGGTGGCCGTGGTACCGGTGCTGCCGCTTCATATGCAGAAACAGCCACGGCGAGTCCGCGCCGGCGCACCGGCGGCGCGTGGTCGTGATCCAGCCGTGGAGGATCCGGGTCAGCTTCGGCGTGATCGGCAGGCGCCGATCCTTGTTCCCTTTGCCGGCCCGGACATAGAGCGACCGGCCCTCAAGGCCCACGTCCTCGACCGTGAGGTGGCACACGTCACTCACTCGGAGGCCGGACAGGAACATCAGCGGCGCCACGAGGTCCTTCTCTTCGCGGATGGACCGCGCCGCGAGGATCTCGGTGACCATGTTCAGAAGACGAGCACGGTGTTCGTGAGGCGCAGCGCCTGCTCAACGCTCTTGCGCACGCCGTCTAGATAGGGCTGGGACTCGGCGGCTGGCGTCCCTTCCTGGCCTTGGGGGGCGGCCGCGGGCCGCCGATTGACCTTGAGCGTGTCGGAAGCCTGCTGCAAATGAGTCAGGGCCTGACGCATCTTCTGCTCATTGAGCTTCAAAAGCGGATCTGGTGGTGTTCTCGTGCCGGTCGCGGCAGTCACCATAGCGCTCATTGCAGCGTCGAGAGCGGCGTAGGCGTTGTCGATCAGGCGCTCCGCCCGTCCGGGGTCGGTCAGACTCTGGAGTGCCTGCCGCTGGAGTTCCACGCTCTGCTGAACCTTCGCCTGGATATCTCCCGAGGTTCGCGGTGGCTGGGAGGGCTGCGCGGCCGCGGAGGACATCGCCATGAGAACCGCGATCACGATCAGGGCCGGAACGATGGGATGACGGAACGCGGTCATCGCAGCACCTCGCCTTTCCCTCTCTCGGAGGTTCGCTTCTCGGGCTGACCCACGCCGCAAAGGGCTTCCATTGTCTGGTCGGCTGAGCACCACACAGACACTAAACGCGGGGTCTCGCAACCCCGCGTTTCGAAATGGTGGACGATACTGGACTTGAACCAGTGACCCCCGGCATGTGAGGCCGGTGCTCTGCCAACTGAGCTAATCGTCCGTGGCAGGGATTCTAACCGCTAGGTTGACCGGTTTCAAGCACGCACGTTCGGCATTGCTCAGCTGCGGCGCCAGCACTCGAACACGATTCCCTGGATGGCCGACAGGACTACGAGCGCCACATCGTTCAGCAGATAGGCCGACAGGAAGTGGCTGGTGAATGTCCGTACCGCGAGGATCACGGATATACCTACCACGAGGTTGACGAGGAAGAAGACCGCGCTCGCCCCGGCAAGCTCGAGTGCGCGAAGAATGCCCCCGCGCAGCCTGGCCCGCGGGATACCTAGGCCCCACGCCCCCAGGAGCAAGCCACCTGCCGAGGTAGCCCCCGCGACCAGCAGGAGAAAAACTTGATCCATCTCGCGTCGGGCTACAGGAACCCCGCGATGCGGTAGTATGCGCGCGCAGCGAACTCGATTGCCACCTGCCGCAGCAGGTTCAGCCGATCCTCGGCCCCCCCGCCCAGCTCGAGCGCGCCCGAGGAGGGCTGCGGCACCACCGCGAAGCCCAACCGCTCAAACGTTCTCACGGCGCGGAACATACCGGGCCCATCCGCCACGAGTATCACCTTCCGGATTCCGCGCGAGCTGAGCAGGCTCTGGATCCGGACCGCCTCTTCCCGCGTCGTGCGGGCCAGCGAGCTGGTCAGGATGGCCGATGGCGGCAGGCCACATTCCCTGGCAAGATCCGCCCTCGCGGTCGCCTCAGCCGGCGAACCTGAGAAGACCACAAGAGGCGCCGCCCCCTTCCGATACAGCAGGACGCCGTCAATGGTTCCGTGCAATGACGTCCTCGACAGCGCCCCTTGAGGGGTCACCCCACCGGCGCCCAGGACGACGATGGCTTCGGCGGACTCGGGGTCACTGCGCGATGGCATCAGCCAGAAGCTCAGCAAATTGACGGCGGGGGTGAAAGCCACCACCAGGAACAACAGGATTGCCGTGCCACCGAGGACTTCCAGAGCGCGTACACTCATGGTTCGCACCGCCCTGAAGGCTACAGGCGCTCCTGAGCCGGGTCAACCGCGAAGGGCGCGCGTGGAGGGTATAATCGGCGGCCATGGGACCGGGCCCGGCGGACGACGTTCTGCGGTGGGTTCAGGAGGGCGAGCACCTGTTCGGTCACGTGTTGCAGGCTCTGCACCGCTACCAGGAGGTCGAGGCGAAGGCCGAGGCATTGGAGGGGGAAAACCACCGCATGCGAGAAGAGATGCAGGCGATCCGTGAAGAGCTACGTCAGCTGAGGGCCGAGCGGATCGAGGCGGCGGAGACGATGAAGGCCATTGCCGAGCACGTCACCCGCCTCGCCACGGTGGCGCTGCAGCGCTTGGGCAAGCCGGTCGCCTAGCTCGCGATCGGCGCCGATCCGCTCGAGGTCGCGCCGCCGACGCGGCCGAAGCGCACCGTCGTGTAGCCGAGCGCGTGGGATGTCCCGCGGGGTTGTCGCCGGTCGGTGCGGCGCCGGTCGTGTACCGCCCGCCGGTGCAGCGAGCGCCGATCCCCGGATCGCCGTTCCATGATGATCTTCACCCCGCGCACGCCCAGGAAAGCCCGCTCCAGGTGGTCGTAGAGGGCCGTCTCGGCCGGCCTGATCACGAAGAGGTACGTGATGCCCGGGAAGGAGTGCGAGGGCAGCGCGGCCAGGATGTTCTGCAGGTGTCGGCGGCAGACGCCGTGAGTCTCGCTCTCGTCGTCGAGCGGCTCGCGCTCGCCGAGGAATGCCGGTCCTCCTTCCCGCTGACACCAGGCGCATCGATCTTTCCCCGTGTCCGGAGGTAGTGACGATGACTCGCATTGTGAAGCTCGCCGCCGCCCTGGTGGCGCTCGCCGCATCGACCACGTTCGCCCAGACTCCCACGCCCACCCCCGCCGCGGTGCAGACCGGATCCACCGTGAGCCTGGAGTACACGCTCAAGGACGAAGGGGGCCAGGTCCTGGACACCAACAAGGGGGCCACCCCGCTGGTCTTCGTGCATGGCCAGCGGCAGATCATCCCGGGTCTCGAGCGGGAGCTCGTCGGCATGCGTCCCGGCGAGGAGAAGAAGGTGGTGGTCGCGCCGAACGACGGGGGCTACGGCGACGTTGTGCCCGGCGCCCAGCAAGAGGTGCCGAAGGAGGCCATCCCGAAGGAGGGTCTGAAGGTGGGCACGCAGCTGACGGCCCGCAGCGGATCCGGTGAGGCGCGTCCCGTGACCGTGAAGGAGATCAAGGAGACGACGGTGGTGCTCGACTTCAACCATCCCCTCGCGGGCAAGACCCTTTTCTTCGATGTGAAGATCCTCGGGGTCCAGGCTCCCGGCACACCGGCCCGGTAGCGCCGCCGTGTCTTTCCGCCGCGCCACCCTCTGGACGCTCCTCGCTTCCAAGCTGATCGCGGGCTGGGGCGTGCAGTGGGACATCCAGTGGCATGTCCTGATCGGCCGCGACTCCTTCTGGATTCCCCCGCACGTGATGACCTACGCGGGCGTGGCCCTGGCCGTGCTCGTGAGCTTCGGCGTTCTCGCATGGGAGACCCTGCTCGGGGGCCCTGACCGCGCGTCGGGCGCACCGCCGGTGCTGCGGATCCTGGGCCTCACCGGCACCCGTGGCTTCCATCTCGCGGCCTGGGGCATCGGGCTGACCGTCCTGGCGGCGCCGATCGATGACCTCTGGCATCGGCTTTTCGGGCTCGACGTCACGCTCTGGAGTCCCCCGCACCTGCTGGGCATCCTGGGCGCGGTGATCAACTCGTTCGCCTGCCTGGTGATCGCCCGCGAGGTTTATCCGGAGGGGTCGCGGGCCCGGCTCGCCGCGCTCGTGCTCACCGGCGCGGTGTTGTACGGCGGGCTTCACCTGACGGTGGACCCGTCCACGCGCGTGGCGTACCTCCACGGCGGCGTGCTCTTCTACACCCTGGCTATCCTCTCGGCGCTGATCCTGCCGCTGGCTCACGTCACCACCGCCCGGCTCTCGAACCGCCGCTGGGCTCCGGTCGCTCTGCTCGTCGTGCTCATCGGGCTCGGCCTGGTCGGCCAGCAGATCGCGCAGAAGGGCTTCGAGATCATGAAGCCCATCTCGGTGATCGAGGAGGAGATCGCGAAGGATCCGACGTCGCCGATCGCGGTGGCCACCCTCATGGCGCGCAAGGAAGGCGTCCCGGCCGGCCAGACCGGCGGGCGGCGGCACCTCTTCGCGCTCTGGCCCGCTCTGGCGATGGCGCTTGTGGACGCCCGCCGCCGCCCGATCGCCGCGACGCTGGCCTACGCGGCCACGCTCTTCGCCCTGCTTGCGTGGCGCCTGCCGTCGCGCCCCTCGCTGGCCGCCATGGCCCCCGGCGCGCCCGAAACCATCCTCGCCCTGCTACTGACCCTGACCGCCGCGCTCGTAGCCGGTTACGCCGCCCGCTGGCTCTCCGAGACGCTAGAGCGGGGTCAGGTCTTACATTACGACATTTCGAGCGCAGCCATGAGGTCGCGGGAGAAGGTGCCGGTGTAGACCTCCTCCACCGGACCCCGGAGGCGGATAGACCAGTCCGGGCGGACGTCCACGGAGAGCTCGCCGCCCGGCATGCGCACCGTTACCAGCCCGGGATCGCAGAGCCCGTTCTTGACCGCGGCGCACGCCACCGCGCTCGAGGACGACCCCGAGGCCAGCGTCCACCCCGCCCCACGCTCCCAGATCAGGATGTCCACCATCGAGCGCGAAGCCACCCGCGCCCACTGCACGTTGATGCGGTTCGGAAACGCCGGATGATGCTCGATCTGAGGGCCGAGCCGCCGGACGAGCGCCTCGTCGAGCCGGTCGGTGAAGATCACGCAGTGCGGGTTGCCCACCGACACCGCGGTGATCAGCAGGGTCTCGTCGCCCACCTGGAGCGGCACCTTCACCACCTCGCGCTCCGGGCCGTTCATGGGGATCTCGGGCGCCACGAAAGTGCAGCGGCCCATCTCCACGGTCACCACGTTCACCCGGCCGTCCCTCACGTGGCAGCGGCACTCCACCCGCCCGCCCATGGTGTCCACCGTGAAGGTGTCGCGCTTGGCGTGGCCGTGGTCGTGGAGGTACTTGGCGAAGATGCGCAGGCCGTTGCCCGACTTCTCGGCCTCGCTGCCGTCCGGGTTCAGGATGCGGAGGCCGAAGTCCGCGCCGGCCCAGGCCGGCACGAGGAGCAGGATACCGTCCGAGCCCACCCCCCAGTTGCGATCGCAGATGCGCATCACCTGGCCCGGCTTGAGGGCCGACGGCAGATCGGCTCCGTTGATCACGATGTAGTCGTTGCCGAGGCCGTGGCCCTTCACGAAGGGGATCATGGGCGGCATCATACCTTCCGGCGCCCGCCGAGCCAATCGCGCAGGCGCTCGGGCAGCCGCCTCACGTCGCAGGGCAGCCGGTGCCGCCACTTCAGAGCGAATCGCGCCAGCGCCGCCTGCCGCTGGGCCAGGTCCTCAGGCGCGGCCACCGGCGCGTCCTCGCCCGTGCGCGTCCCCCCGCCCCGGTGCACGAAGGGCGCGTTCACGACCGCGCAGCGCAGGCCCAGCTCCCGCACCGCGAAGGAGAGATCCCGGTCGTAGCCGTGGAAGAAGCCGTAGCCCTCGTCGAAGCCCCCCACCCGCTCCAGGACGTCGCGCGCGAGGAAGAGGCAGACCCCGTCCACCGCCGCCACCTCGGCCTGGGGGGTGCGCAGCGTCGGCGCGCCCTCGAGGGAGTGCACGATGGTCCGGCCCACGTAGCGGCCATCACGCCGCAGGCGCCGCACTCCGTAGAGGCCGGCCAGCCCGATGCCTGCCGACGAGCCCACCGCGCCCTGCAGGCGCTCCAGCCAGCGCGAGTCACGCAGCTCGGCGTCATTGTGCAGGAAGCAGAGCAGCTCCCCGGTGGCCAGCTCCGCCCCCTGGTTGAGCGCCCGGATGAGCCCCACGTTGTCGTCGTTGCGGCGATAGCGCAGCGACACCGTGCGCGCGAGCCGGTCGAGGTAGTCCACGGTGTCCTCACCGGAGGCGTTGTCCACGACGCAGAGCTCGAACGGGCCGCGGGTGGCCTGGAGGCTCTCCACGCACGCGCGGGTGAGCGCGGGCCGGTTGTGCACCACCAGCACCACGCTCGTCGTCACGGCCGCCACGGGAGGGCCGGGGGCCGGCCCGGCGGCCGCCTACCGCTCGGAGAGCGGGACGTACTTCAGGTCGAGCGCGCCTGAGTAGTCGGAGCGGGGCCGGATCAGGCGGTTGTTGCTGTGCTGCTCGAGCACGTGCGCGGCCCAGCCCGCGATCCGGCTCATCGCGAAGATGGGCGTGAACTGGTCGGTGGGGATCCCCATCGCCGCGTAGGCCGCGCCCGAGTAGAGGTCCACATTGGGGAAGATGTGCTTCTCGCCCCCGACCACGCGCACCACCGTGTCGAGGATCTGCACCTTGCTGGTGTCGCCCACCTGCTGCCCGAGCTCCAGCGCCAGCCGCTTGAGGTGCTTCGCCCGCGGGTCGTCCACCCGGTACACGCGATGGCCGAAGCCCATGATGCGCGCCTTGTCGGCGAGCGCCTTCCGGATCCACCCGTCGGCCTTGGCCGGATCCTTGATCTTCTCGACCATCAGCATGACCTGCTCGTTGGCCCCGCCGTGCAGCGGGCCCTTGAGCGCGCCGATGCCCGACACCGCGGCCGAATGGAGATCGGACAGGGTGGCGGCGGTCACGCGGGCCGCGAAGGTCGAGGCATTGAACTCATGGTCGGCGTGGAGGATCAGGGCGGTGTCGAACGTCTTGGCGGCGAGCGACGTGGGCTTCTTGCCGCCGCTCATCATGTAGAGGAAGTTGCCCGCCAGGTTGAGCTTCGGGCTCGGGGCCACCGGCGACTTGCCGCGCCGGATGCGCTCCCAGGACGCGACCAGGGTCGGGAGCTGCGCAGTGAGGCGCAAGGACTTTCGAAGGGTCGCCTCCCGGCTATTGTCGGCCGCGTCGGAATCGAACGAGGAGAGCGCCGACACCCCGGTCCGGAGCACCTCCATCGGGGTCGTCTTCCTGGGGAGCAGCTTGAGCATCGCGAGGAGCTTCGGCGGGAGCTTGCGGTTCGCGGGGGAGGCCAGCGCCTTCAGGTGCGTATCGAGCTCCTTCCGCGACGGCAGCCGCCCCTGCCACAGGAGGAAGGTGACCTCCTCGAAGGTCGAGTGGGCCACCAGGTCGTCCACGTCATAGCCTCGGTAGATGAGCCGGCCTTTGTGGCCGTCGATGAAACAGATCTCCGACGGAGAGACGACGACGTCCTCGAGACCAGCCTTCAGGGGATTGACCGCGGCGTCTGTCATGGCTCTCCGGTTCTCCTTCGCGGGCAGATGGAAACGACTCCTTCTACCACACGCCCCCGGTGACTTCAAGGCGGCCTCCCCGTACACTCGGCGTCGTGCGCGCACCGCGTCCCGCCCCCCCGTGGTGGACTTCGTGATGGACTTCTACGACCGTCACCCCATCAACGAGGCGCAGGTGCTGGAGTCCGCGCGCTCCCGGAGCGGCCGCGCCGGGGGCCCGCTCGAGCCGGAGGATCTCTGGGCGTGGGATCAGGACCACTACGGCGGACTCCAGGCCGTCGAGACGCTGGCCCGGCGCGCGGCCATCACGCCGGGCATGACCGTGCTCGACATCTGCGCCGGCCTCGGCGGACCGGCGCGCTTCCTGGCGCACCGCTTCGGCGTCCGCGTCACCGGCGTGGACCTGACCCACTCGCGATGCGCGGCGGGCGCCCGGCTCACCGCCCTCGTCCACCTGGGCCCCCGGGTGCGCCTCTTGCGGGCCGACGCGCAGGTCCTCCCCTTCCGGGCGCGCGCCTTCGACGCGGCGGTCAGTCAGGAAGGGCTCCTTCACGTGCCGGACAAGGCGGCGGTCCTCCGGGAGTGCGCGCGCGTGCTCAAGCCCGGCGCCCGCCTGGCCTTCAGCGACTGGGTCGCGCGGCCCCGTCTCGAGGCGAACGAGCGCCACCGCCTCGACGAGTGGATGGCCGCGGTCACCCTGCAGAGCATCGCGGGCTACCGCGATCTGCTGGCGCGGGCCGGCTTCGGCGCGGTCGAGGCCGAGGATCTCTCCGCGGAATGGATCGGCATCCTGCGCGAGCGGCTGCGCATGTACCGGGGCATGCGCGAGCAGACCGTCGCCCGCTTCGGCCAGGCGCGTTACAACGAGTACAACCAGCTCTACGCGTTCTTCGTCGGGCTCGTGGAGGCGGGCAAGCTGGGCGGGGCGCGGTTCAGCGCAACAGCCGATCGAGCGTTTTCCTGAGGTCCTTGGGCTCCTTGATCCGAACGTCGGTGGGCACGATCGTCAGCGCCCCGGGGCCGCCGGCCAGCCGCGCCTTCACCCGGTTGCCGCCCTGGGTCACCAGCACGTCCATCGCGGTCCGCCCGTCCACGAGCCCGTAGGTCCCGACCCCGGTCAGGCGCAGGTCGCGCGCCTGGTAGACCAGGTCCTCGGTGCGGGCCACCCCGTTGGTGATCGTGTAGCTCGCGGTGATGGAGTCAAAGTTGAGGGGGGAGCCCGCGGCCGGCCGGCTCCCGCGACGGCCTCCGTCGAGGACACCCGAGACCAGGTCGGTCAGCGCGAGGGCTTGGCCGAGGGCGTTCAGCAGGTCGGGGCCGATGACGCGGCCGGCGCCGATCTGGAGCCGGCCCGACCCGTTCAGGGTGGGCAGCGGCTCGGGCAGGCGCAGCGTCGCCTCGCCGGTCAGGTCCAGCGGCCCGGTCACCGCGTTGCGCTGGCAGAGGTAGTTGACCAGCACCGGCTCGAGCTGCACGTCCTTGACCGCGATGTCGCGCAGCGTGGCCACGCGCGGCGGGCCGAGCGCGACGGTCAGCCGGAAGGTCACGGTCCCCTTCGCCACCTTGCTCTGCACCGCCTGGCTCTCGAGCTGCGGCGGCGCGTAGCGGAGCGGCACCCGGACATCCTCGAGCGCCAGCGACCGCCGCTTCGGCTCCGGGCAGCGCGGCTGCTCAGCGGACAGCGTGAGGCGGTCGAAGCCGACGGCCCCGCTGGCGGTCAGGCGCGCCGCGGTGCCCGATACCTGCAGCCGCCCCTTGAGCGGCCCCGACAGGCTGGGCGTCGGCACGAACAGGGCGGCGGCCGGCGCGATGTCCCGAGCCTCGACATCCACCGTCCCCTTGAGCTGGGCGTCGCCGAAGGCGCGCCCGGGCGCCACGCTGACCGTCCCCTCCGCGATGGTCAGCTTGACGTTGCCGGGCTGGCCCTGGGCGCTCCCACTGACCCGGAGGGCTTCGCCGGCGGCGGCCTGGGTCACCGTGACGTCGATGGCGTCCAGGGTGAACTCGGCGCTCTTCGCGCCCGCCTTCTGGTAGTCGATGGCCCCGTTGACGATGCGCACGCGCGAGAGCAGCATCCCGCCGGCCGCGGCGACGCCCGGACGGCCGGTGCCCACGCGGGGGGGGCCGACCGGCGCGGGGGCCGCGCCACCGCCCAGCGTCGACACGTTGAGCCTGCCCGCGGCATCCTCCACCACGTGGATGCGGGGCTCTTTCAGTGTGAGATCGGCCAGCTCCACCCGCCCCTGCAGGAGCGGGCGGATGCGGATGCGCATCCGGCCTTCGGTCACCGTGACGAAGGGCCCGGGCCCGAAGCTCGGGTCCTCCGCGACCTGCAGCCCGCGGAGCTTGACGGTCGGCAGCGGCAGCGCGGAGATGGAGAGGGCGTTGAACTTCACGGGCCGGCCCAGCGCGTGCGAGGCCGCCTGCGAGGCGTAGGCCTGGACCGCGGGCGTGTCGAGCAGCAGCGGCAGCGCCAGGAGGGCGCCCAGCAGGAGCGCCACCAGCACCGCCAGCCCGACCAGCGTCCACTTCAACATCGATCACTCATGGAAGCAGCAAGATCTTCCCCGTCGTCTTGCGGCCCTCGAGCTGACGATGGGCCTCGGCGGCCTGCTCCAGCGGGAACTGATGCTCCACCCGCAGCTTGACCTTTCCGTCGCGGACCCAGCCGAGCAGCTCGCTGGAGCGCTGCATCAGCTCCTCGCGCGTGGCGACGTGATGGGTGAGGCTCGGGCGGGTGATGAAGAGCGAGCCGCCCGCATTCAGGCGCTGGAGATCGAGGGGCGGGACCGGGCCGCTCGCCGCGCCGAAGAGGGCCATGAGGCCACGCGGGCGCAGGCAGTTGAGCCCCTTGTCGAAGGTGCTCGCCCCGACGCCGTCGTAGACCACGTCCACGCCGCGGCCGCCGGTGATGCGCTTCACCTCCGGCTCGAAGTCCTGCTTGGTGTAGAGGATCACGTGGTCGGCGCCCGCCGCCTTCGCCAGGGCCGCCTTCTCCTCCGTGGACACGGTGCCGATCACGGTCGCCCCGCGCATCTTGGCCATCTGGCAGAGCAGCAGCCCCATGCCACCCGCGGCGGCCTGCACCAGCGCGGTCTCGCCCTTCTTGAGCGGCCAGGTGGAGGTGACGAGGTAGTGGGCGGTGAGCCCCTGGAGCATCGCGGCGGCGCCGTCCTTGAACGTGAGCTTGTCGGGCAGGGCCACCAGGCGGTCGGACGGCACCGAGAGCATCTGGGCGTAGGAGCCGATCACCCCGGTCCACGCCACCCGGTCGCCCACCTTGACGTCGGAGACGCCCGGCCCGACCGCGGTCACGGTGCCCGCGCCCTCCATGCCCGGGGTGAGCGGCAGCGGGGCCTTGTGGGCGCCGGTGCGGAAGTACACGTCGATGTAGTTCACGCCGCAGGCCTCGAGCTTCACCTGGGCCTGGCCGGCCCCCGGCGTGGGGGTCGCCACTTCCTCCAGCTTCATGCTCTCCGGACCACCCGGAGCGTGGACACGAATCGCTTTCATGGCTCGGTCCTCCTCAGACCTTCAGCACGGTGCGCAGCTCGGTCACCACGTCCTGGCGCTCCATGAATCGCGCCAGCTCGTTCATCTGCTCGTCGAAGAACACGAACACGGGGATCGTGCGGTAGAGGCCCCGCTTGAGGTACTGGTCCATCACGTCCGGGTTCGCGTCGCGCAGGAACACCCGCATCTCCACGTCGGGCGCGCCCTCCACCAGCTTGGCGAGCCCGGGGAAGCGCACGAAGGCGTCGCCGCACCAGTCTTCGGTGATCACCAGTATCTTGAGCTTGCGCCCGCGCATCGCCGCCCGATCGTCGGGGTTGATCTCGGTCTCGGCCAGGCGCTTCGCGAAGCGCTCCTGGTTGGTGCGCATCTGCGCGAGGTACTCCGGGAAGGTCATGCCCTGCGCGAACCGTTCCGGGGTCACCGTCGGGGGATCCTTTCCGGCTCTAGCGCATGGTCGAGAGATCGATCGTGAACTTCGCCACCACCTTCTCGTTGTTGTCCCGCACCAGGAGCGTCAGGCCGGCCCGCGGATCCACGCCCTCCGCGGGGAACACGTAGAGGCAGCGCGCGGTGTACTGCCCGTCCTCGCCGCGGAGCGCGGTCCGCTCGTTCTGGGTGAAGGAGGCCTTGATCTCCTGCGGCCGGGCCAGCAGCACGGCGGTGTAGAAGCGCGCGAAGTCCACCCGGCCCCCGCGCAGGGTCGCAAAGAACACGACCTTGTTCTCCTGGTCCTTCAGCACCGAATCGACTTCGCGCGGCTTGAGCTCTTTGTCCTGGAAGGCGGAGTTGCGCGCGGCCAGGGCCAGCCGGTGAAATGGGGTCATGACGGTGAGGAACTGGCCCGCGCCGCCGTCCACCCGCCACTCGCCGCCCCAGTCCTCCGTGGTCACGCTGCGCCGCCCGACCCGCACGGCCTCGTCGCGATCCCCCGGCATGAGGGTGAACAACGCGGCGTCGATGGGAGCGCTGCAGATCAGTGACAGGCCGGCCGCCAGCACCGAGCACCACCACCAGCATGAGCGAGCCCGCCTCATGTGCGCGGATTGTAGCACAGCGATTGCAGGCCTCTAGGGCCGGGCGTATCGTGGGCCCATGCGCTGGCTCCGGCTGCTCCTGCTGGCGGTCCTGGTCGGCGGCTGCGCCACCGCGTTTCCGGAGTCGGTGATGCGCACCGTCGACACGCGGCTCACCGCCGACGAGCTCCTGCGCGATCCGGCCGCCCACAAGGGCGCGCGCGTGATCCTGGGCGGCGACATCCTGGCCGTCCAGCCCCGCCCCGGCCTGACCGAGATCGAGCTCCTGGCGCGGCGGCTGCACGGCGACGACTCCCCCGAGCGCAGCGACCGCTCGCCCGGCCGCGCGCTGCTCCACACCCCCGAGTTCCTCGATCCCGCCGTCTACGCCCCGGGCCGGCGCATCACGGTGGTCGGCCAGGTCGCCGGCGTGGAGGAGCGTAAGATCGGCGAGGTCTCCTATCGCTACCCGGTCATCACCGTGGAGCGGATCCGGCTCTGGCCGAAGGACATGGTGGCGGGACCCGCGTACTACCCGTATCCCTGGGGGTACGGGCCGTACGGGTACGGCCCCTACTACGACCCCTTCTACATCGGCCCGCGCCGCTACTATCCCGGCTGGTGGTGGTAATCCCCTCTGTTCGAGCGCCGGCTCCGCTGGCGCAACTGGTTCTGGGGGAGGCTCGGAGGGGGCCGTCGAGGCCCCCTCCGATTACCTAGCGTCCCACCTGAACCTGCGAGAAGGTCGCGGGGTCGAGGTACTTCGCGGCGACTCGCTGGACGTCGGCCGCGGTGACCCGGCCGATCCGCTCCTTGTAGCGCTCCGGGTAGTCGAGCCCGAGCCCGCTCTCCTCCACCGCTCCCAGGAAGGGCGCGAGCTTGCCCGAAGTGTCGAGCCGCAGGGGGAAGCTGCCGATCAGGTAGGACTTGGCCCGGGTCAGCTCCCGCGGCGCCACCGGCTCTCGCCCGAGCCGCGCCATCTCCTCGCGGGTGAGCCGCACCGCCTCCCCCACCCCGTCGGTCCGCGTCTGCAGCGAGACGAGGTACGAGGCGCCGTAGCGCGCCGGCAGGAGCGAGCTGTAGACCGAGTAGGCGAGCCCTCGCTCCTCCCGCACGCGGGTGTACAGCCGCGAGGCGGACCCGCCCCCCAGGACGTAGGTCGCCACCGCCAACGCAAAGTAGTCCGGATCATCCTGTTTGATAGACGGGCGCCCGAGCAGCACGGTCGTCTGGGTCAGATCCCGGACGATCTTCCGCTCCTCCGCGCCCGCGACGAGCGGCGGCTTCGGCACCGCGGCCACCGGCGCGGCCGCCGCGGTCCAGCCGGTTAGACGCTGCAGTAGCTCGCGGCGAATCTCCCCCACCGTCACGTCGCCCACCACCACGATGTTCGCCCCGTCCGGCCGGTAGTGGCGCTGGTAGAACGCGGTCACCTGCTCCCGCGTGAGCTTGCCGACGGATTCGATGGTGCCGGACGCGGGCCGCCCGTACGGATGCCCGGGGAAGATCATCCGGCCCAGCTCGCGCGCCGCCACCGTCTCCGGCTCCTGCTCGGACCGGCGCAGCGCCCCCTGGATGTCCGTCGCCTTGCGCGCCAGCTCGTCGGCGGGAAACGTGGGTTGTCGCAGCACCTCGGCGAGCAGGTCCAGCCCGAGCGCGAGGTCCTTCTTGAGCACCGAGAGCGTGACGGCGGCCCCGTCGCTGCCCGCGCCGGCCTCGAGGCTCCCGCCCACGAACTCGATGGCGCGATCCAGCTCGGGGCCGGAGCGTCGGGCGGTGCCGCGCGTGAGCAGCTCCGCGGTGAGGCTGGCCACGCCGAGCGCGTCCGCCGGGTCGTGCACCGCCCCGCCGGGCAAGCCCACGCGCACCACCACGATCGGGATCGCGGGCCGCTCGGCCACCAGCAGCACCGCGCCGTTCGGCAGGACCTCGCGGTGCGCCAGCGGGCCCGCCGCCGGCGCGGGCCCGGCGAGCAGGAGCAGCAGCACGGCCAGCATCACTCGCATGGGAGCGCCTCTCTCGTCAATCGAGCTGCTTGCGGAACTTGAGCACCGCCAGGGAGAACACGACCGTGCCGAAGATCACCAGCGGCACGAGCGAGGGCCACAGATACTCGAAGCCCACGCCCTTGAGGATGATACCGCGCACGATCTTCAGGAAATAGGTCAGCGGGATGATCGCGGCCAGGTACTGCGCGCCGGTGGGCATGCCCTCGATGGGAAAGAGCAGCCCGGAGAGATAGATCGACGGCAGGAACGTGAGGAACGCGAGCTGCATGGCCTGCGGCACCGTGCGGGAGGCCGCCGAGAGCAGGATACCCACGCCGAGCGTGCCCATCATGAAGACGAGCGAGAGGGCGTAGAGCAGGGGCAGGCTGCCCCGGATCGGCACGTCGAAGACGAAGTGGGCGACCAGGAGGGCCATGGTCATCTGGCCGAAGGCCACCAGCAGGTTCGGGATGATCTTGCCGAGCAGGAGCTCCCAGCGTCGGATGGGGCTCACGATCAGCGCCTCGAGCGTGCCCTTCTCGCGCTCGCGGACCACCGAGACCGCCATCGCGGTGATGGTGGTCTGCATGAGGAGCGCGCCGATCAGCCCGGGCACGATGAAGATGGCGGAGACGAGGTCCGGGTTGTACCAGGCGCGGACCCGCACGTCCACCGGCGGCTCCGCCTGGCCGCCGAGGCGGGTGCCCTCGAGCGTCTGGGTCAGCACCTGGAGCGATCGCTGGGCCCCGAGCGAGGTGGCCGCGTTGAGCGCCGAGGTCGCCACCTGGGGATCCGAGGCGTCCACGATCACCTGGATCGCGGCATCCTGGCGGGTGAGCCGCCGGGCGTAGTCGGGCGGGATCACCACGCCGACCTTGGCCTCGCCCGAGTCGATGAGACGCGTCAGCTCCTTGTGGCTCGTGACACGCCGGCGGACGCTGAAGTACTGGCTGTTCTCCATCGCCTCCAGGAAGAGTCGGGCCTCGAGGCTGCCCGACTGCTCGAAGACCGCGGTCGGGATATGCTTGACGTCGGTGTTGATGGCCCAGCCGAAGATGAACAGCATCCCCACCGGCACCGCGAGGGCCAGCACCAGTGCGAGCATGTCGCGCTTGAGGTGAATGAACTCCTTCACGATGATGCCGAGCAGCCGCGAGCCCATGTCTAGCTCCCCTCACCCGGCCCCTCACCCTGCCCTCTCCCCAGAGGGGAGAGGGTGTCCGACCTACCCTTTCTCCACTCGGGGGAGAGGGAGTCCGACTTGCTCCTTCTCCCCTCTGGGGAGAGGGCCGGGGTGAGGGGCGCTTGCGGGTCGAGGGCGCGGAGCTGCTCGCGCAGGCGGGCCTTGCGCTGCTTGTCCACGAAGGACACGAAGAGATCCTCCACCGAGGGCTCCACTTCCTGCACCCAGCGGACCTCCAGCCCGGCCGCCCTCAAATGTTGCTCGATGTCTGATGAGGTCAGGGCGTGGTCCCCTACCACCAGGCGCAGCCGCGCGCCGACCCGCTGCACCTCCTCGATCGCGTCCCAGTCGGCCAGTACGTCGGCGGCCCGGCGTAGCTCCGCGGTCTCCACCTCCATCACCGGCTGGCGGAAGGTCGTGGTCTTGATGGACGCGGGCGAGCCCTGGGCGATGAGCCGGCCCTGGTAGATGAAGCCGAGCGTGTCGCAGAGCTCGGCCTCGTCCATGTAGTGGGTGGTCACCAGGATGGTGGTGCCCTCGTCGGCCAGGCGGCGGATCAGGCCCCAGAAATTGCGCCGCGACACCGGGTCCACGCCGGCGGTCGGCTCGTCGAGGAAGACCAGCCGCGGGGCGTGCACGAGCGCGCAGGCCAGGGCCAGGCGCTGGCGGTAGCCGCCTGAGAGCGTGCCCGCGAGCTGGCGCTCGCGGCCGGCCAGGTCGGCGAGCTGGATCATCTGGGCGATCCGAGCCGGGCGGACACCGCGCGGAACCATGTACACCCGCGCATAGAACGTGAGGTTCTCGTCCACCGTGAGGTCGTCGTAGAGCGAGAACTTCTGCGACATGTAGCCGATCACCGACTTGATCCGCTCGGGCTCGGCCACCAGGTCGATGCCGAGCACCGTCCCGCCCCCTTCGCTCGGCGCGAGCAGCCCGCACAGCATCCGGAGCGTGGTGGACTTCCCCGCCCCGTTCGGACCCAGGAACCCGTAGAGCTCGCCCGCGCGCACCTGGAGATCCAGGTGGTCCACCGCGACCCGCCGGCCGAACCGCCGCGTCAGCCCCTGCGTGACGACGGCCTGACCAGTCGGGTCAGTCAATGTCGGCATCGGCGGGCATGCCCGGCTTGAGGATGCCCTCCGGGTTGTCCACCGCGATCTTGATCCGGAACACCAGATTCACGCGCTCCTTCTTCGTCTGGACGTTCCGGGGCGTGAACTCGGCCTCCGAGGCGATCTCGGTGATCCGGCCGGGGAATCGGCGGGCCGGATAGGCGTCCACCGCGACAAGCGCCTTGCTGCCGACCTTGACACGCCCAACTTCTTCCTCGGGGACATAGGCCCGCACCCAGATGTCCGACGGTTTCATCAGGGTCAGGATCGGCACGCCCGGACTGGCCAGCTCTCCCACCTCGAGGTTCTTGCGAAGGACCACACCCTCAAGTGGTGAGAAAATAGTCATTTCCTTGAGTCGCGTCTTGGCCATGTCCAGCGCGTTCCGGGCCTGGGCGAGCTGGCCCCGCGCGGCCTCGACCTGGTCGGGACGCGATCCCGCCTCGAGGAGCAGGAGCTTCTGGCGGGCCGACTTCTCCTGGGCCACCGCCACTTCGTACGCCTGGCGCGCCCGGTCGACCTCCTGGGCCGCGATCAGCGTCTGGCGAAAGAGGCCCTCCGCCCGTCGGAAGTCGCGCTCGGTCCACTCCCGGGTGGCGGAGGCACTCTGCAGTGCCGCCCGGGCGTCCTCGAGCTCCTCGCGCCGGGCGCCCGCCAGCAGGTCGTTCAGGGTGGACTGAGCGGTCCGCACCGCGGCCTCCTGGCGGCGCACCTCCGCGGCCTGCTCGGCCTCGTCGAGGCGCACCAGGAGCTGGCCGGCCGCGACCCGGTCGCCCTCGTTGACCGGCCGCTCGGCGATGCGGCCCGTGATCTTCGCGCTCACGTCCACCTGGATGGCCTCGATGGTCCCGGTGACGCTCACGAGGGACTTGCCGTTGCCGGACCCGAACAGCCGCCCGCCGTACGCATAGGCCAGGCCCAGCACGAGCAGCAGGGTGAGGACGATCACCCCCTTGGCCAGCCGGGAGCCCATTGGGCTCACCCCGGGGGGCTCACCGGGCCGCCGGGGCGGCCGGCTCGGCGGGCAGCAGGATGGAGACGCTCTTGCGGTCGAGGGCGAAGTAGGTCCGCGCCACCCGCTGGAGGTCGGCGGCCGTGACGGCGCGGAGCTTCGGCAGGTAGTCGTCGAGCAGGCGCCAGGAGCCTAGCATCTCGAAACGCCCCAGCACCGAGGCGCGGGAGAAGACCGAGTCCTGCTCCCAGACGAAGGAGGCCTCGATCTGGTTGCGGGCGCGGGCCAGCTCCTCCTCCGGCACCACGTCCTGCTTGAGCCGCTCGATCTCGGCCAGCAGGGCCTGCTCGACCACCTCGGGAGCCTGGCCGGGCAACGGCGCCGCGTAGAACCAGAAGAGCGACGGGTCGAGCGAGAAGTACGAGTAGTCACCCCCCGCGCCCAGGACCATGCGCTTCTCGTAAACCAGCTTCTGGTAGAGCCGGGACGTGCGCCCGGACGACAGCAGGGTCGACAGCAGCTCCAGCGCGGGGGCATCGGCCGAGGTGTGGTTCGGCACGTGCCAGGCGATGTTCACGACGGGGAGCTGGGCTTGCTCGCGGCGCACCACCAGCCGGCGCTCGTCGAGCGGGGCGGGCTCGACCGCGGTCACCCGCGGCGGCGCAGCGCCCCGCGCGATTCTCCCGAAATGTCGCCGCGCCATGGCCAGCGCGGCGGGAGCCCGCACGTCCCCCGCGATGACCAGGATCGCGTTGTTGGGGAGGTAGTAGGTGTCGTAGAACGCGCGCAGCTCGGCCCGGTTGATGCGGGCGATGTCCGACATCCATCCGATGATGGGCCAGCGATACGGGTGCGCCTTGAACGCCAGCGAGCTCATCGCCTCGTAGACGAGGCCGTCCGGGTCGTCCTCCGAGCGCATCCGGCGCTCTTCCATCACGACCTTCCGCTCGGAATCGATCTCGGCGGCGTCCAGCAGGAGATGCCGCATCCGGTCCGCCTCGATCCGGAGCACCAGGTCGAGCCGGTCGGCCGCGATGGTCGTGTAGTAGCTGGTCAGGTCCTTCGTGGTGTAGGCGTTGTCCCGGCCGCCGTTCTCCTCGATGAGGCGCGCGATCTGCCCGCGGCCGTAGGTGGGCGTTCCCTTGAACATCATGTGCTCGAGGAAGTGGGCGAGCCCGGTCGCCCCGGGCCGCTCGTTGCGCGAGCCCACCCGGTAGAAGACCTGCACCGCGACGATCGGGTTGCGCGGGTCGTCCTGCACGAGCACCCGCAGCCCGTTGTCGAGCGTGGCCTCGGTCACCGCGAGCTGCGCCGCGGCCGCCGCCACGGTTTGCGCCGACGCCCCCGCCGCGACCATCAGGCCCAAGACGACGGTCAAGAGCACGCACGCGCGCCGCATGTGTCCATGGTAACACCCGGTGGGACCGCTCCTCTTTACCCTCTCCCCTCTGGGGAGAGGGTAGGGTGAGGGGGCCGGATTAAAGCCCCGCCAATCCCCGCGCCCGAACGAACACCGCCTGCAGCATCTCCCGTGTCAGCTTCCCCGTGAACGTGTTCTGCTGGCTCGGGTGAAAGCAACCGAGGAGCGTGGGCCCGCCGTCCGGCATCGTCGCGACGGCGCCGTGGCCGAAGCGGGGCAGCGGCCGCGGCACCGCGAGACCCGCCGCCCGCCGCGCGCGCAGGTAGGCGTCCCAGCCGATCTTGCCCAGGGCGACCACGACCCGGACGCGAGAGAGCAGCCGCAGCTCTTCCAATAGAAATGGGCGGCAGCGGTCCATCTCGGCTGGCGTCGGCTTGTTGGCGGGCGGCGCGCACCGCGCGGTGGCCGTGATGTACGCGCCCGCGAGTCGCAGACCGTCGCCGGGCTCGGTCGAGGTGGCCTGATTGGCGAAGCCGGCCTCGTGGAGCGCGCGAAAGAGCCAGTCGCCGCTCCGGTCGCCGGTGAACATCCGCCCGGTGCGATTGCCCCCGTGTGCCGCCGGCGCCAGCCCCACCAGCAGCACCCGGGCGTCCGGATCCCCGAAGCCCGGCAGCGGGCGCGCCCAGTAGCGCTGGCCACGATATCGGCGCGGTGGCTCCGCCGCGACCGCCTCGCGATGGCGCACCAGCCGCGGGCAGAGCCGACACCGGACAATCCGTCGCGTGAGGGCGGCGAACGGATCAGGTCGCGACTTGTCCTGTGAACCGGATTGGCCGACAATCACCCGGGCATGATAGCGATCGGCGCCGAGCCATGACAAGCCGTGTCCCCGCGCTGATCGTGCACGGCGGCGCCGGCGCCGATCCGGGCGGCCGCGAGGAGCTCCGCGGCGGCATGCGCGACGCGGTCGCCGCGGGGTGGCGTGCCCTGGCCGAGGGCGGCACCGCGCTGGACGGCGTGGAAGCGGCGGTGCGGAGCCTCGAGGACCATCCGCGCTTCAATGCCGGCCGAGGCTCCGTGCTGACCGCGGCCGGCACCGTCGAGACCGACGCCTCCATCATGGAAGGCGACCGGCTCCGGAACGGGGCGGTGGCCGCCGTCTCGGGCGTCCGCAATCCGATCACGCTGGCCCGCCGCATCCTCGAGGCCGGCGGGCCCTCGTTGTTCGCGGGGCCCGGCGCCCTCGCGCGCGCTCAGGCCCTCGGCGTGCCGCTCTGCGATCCCGCCGAGCTCGTGACCGAGCAACAGCGCCGGCGACTGGCCGCCCTCCAGGCGGGTACGGTGGGCGCGGTGGCGCTCGACCGCCTCGGCACCATCGCGGCGGCCACCTCCACCGGCGGCATATCGGGCAAGCTGCCGGGCCGGGTGGGCGACAGCGCGCTGATCGGCTGCGGCACCTACGCCGAGACCACGCTCGGCGGCGTCTCCTGTACCGGCGACGGCGAGGCCATCATCCGCGTGACCCTGGCGCGCCGGGCCCTCGAGATCTTGAAGAGCGTCGGGGACCCGGGGCAGGCCTGCGAGGTTGCCCTGAGCGTGCTGGTCGAGGAGGGCGGCGGCCAGGGTGGCCTCATCCTCGTGGACTGGCGGGGCCGCGTCGGCTGGGCCCGCTCCACCATCCTGATGCCGGTGGGGCTCATGTCTCCGCGCCACGCCGAGCCCGAGCTGCCGTTCTGATGATCGAGGCCGCCGACATCCACGCCGCCCGGGGGCGCCTGGCCGGCACGATCTACGAGACGCCGTGCCCGTACTCCGAAACGCTCTCGGCGCTGACCGGCGCGCGGGTCTTCGTCAAGCTGGAGAACCTGCAGATGACCGGCTCCTTCAAGGAGCGCGGCGCGGCCAACCTGCTCCTGCAGCTCTCCCCCGACGAGCGGCGGCGGGGTGTCGTCGCGGCGAGCGCGGGCAACCACGGCCTGGCCGTCGCCTTCCACGCCGCGCGGCTCGGGGTCTCCGCCGTCATCGTGATGCCGGAGTGGGCCCCGCTGGCCAAGGTGACGGCGGCCCGGGGGCGCGGCGCCGAGGTCGTGCTCCACGGGGACAACTTCGACGAGGCCTACGCGCGCGCCCGCGAGATCGAGGCGGCCCGCGATCTGGTCTTCGTTCATCCCTTCGACGATCCTCGAGTGATCGCGGGACAGGGCACCATCGGCCTGGAGCTGCTGGAGCAGGTGCCCGGGCTCGACGCGGTGCTGGTCCCGGTGGGCGGGGGCGGGCTCCTGGGCGGCGTCGCCCTGGCCGTCAAGACCGAGCGGCCCGCCGTGCAGGTCATCGGGGTCCAGGCTCAGGAGGTGCCCGGCATGGCGAGCGCTCTCGCGGCCGGCACCCGCGTGACGGTACCCGCCGCCACCACGATCGCGGACGGCATCGCGGTGCGCCGTGTGGGCGAGCACACCTTCGATCTGGCCCGCCGCCACGCGGACCGGGTGGTCACCGTCGCCGAGGAGGAGATCGCCAACGCCATCCTGCTGCTGCTCGAGATCGAGAAGACGGTGGTCGAGGGCGCGGGCGCGGTACCCCTCGCCGCCCTGGCCAATCGCCGGGTGGACCTCGAGGGTCGGACGGTGGCGCTGGTCATCTCCGGCGGCAATATCGACGTCAACGTGATCGCGCGGATCATCGAGCGGGGCCTCGTCAAGGACGGTCGCCTCGTGCGGCTGCGGGTGCGGCTACGCGACCGGCCGGGGGCCCTCGCGCGCCTGACCGCCCTGGTGGCGGAGGCGCGGGCGAATGTCCTGCGCATCGAGCACGACCGGGCGTTCTCCCGTGCGCCCGTGGGCGACACCGAGGTGGAGCTGACACTCGAGACCTCCGGGCCCCCGCAGATCGAGGCGATCAAGCGCCATCTTGCCGAGGCCGGCTACGGGGCTGAAGAGGTCTAACTCCCCCTCTCCCCTCCGGGGAGAGGGTAGGGTGAGGGGGCCCGTCAGGGCCGCGGGAAAACGAAGCGGGAGGCGACGGCTGCCGCAGGCCCCGCGAGCCAGTCCTTCACCGTGCCGTACCCGTAGCGGAGGGCCGCGCGGCTGGCTTCGAAGCCCATGGAGGGGCCCACCAGGGGGGAGGGCTTCGGCTCCGGCTGGATCACCAGGACCTCCACTTCGGGATGCTGGAGCTTGATCGCGCTGAGCCCGGTATTGAACAGGTTGAGGCTGGAGATGTGTCCCGCCTGCTCCATGATCGCGTAGAGGCCGCCCCGCCGGATCTCGGGTCCGTCCTGCTCGTTCAGACACTGCGGCACCGCCGGGTTGATCGCGACCAGCACGGTCGAGCCGGCGTCCACCGCCAGATCGGCGTGGCCCGTGTAGCCCACGTCGCCGTCCACGTAGTCGCGGTCGCGGATCCGGTAGGGCTCGAAGAACCCGGGGATCGCCGAGGAGGCCGCGATCGCCTGGGAGATCGGCACGTCCATGAAATCGCCCTGGCCGAAGACCACCCGCTCGGCGCGGTCGAGCGCGATCGCGGCGACGAGCAGCGGCCGGGGCGTGCCGGTGAAGCTGTTCGAGAGTCCCTTGGCCTGAAACGCTTCCCGGAGATAGGCCTCGAGCGGCGACAGCGAGAAGAAGCCGGCCGGCATGTCGCCGCCACTGCGCGCGAGCAGGTCCGGCCACTCGAGCCGGAAATCGATGAGCGCGCGCTTGCCGATGGCCCACATGAACTGGGCCACGTTGCGCGTCGCGGCCGCGAACGAGCCCTTGTGGTAGACCGCGCCGCGATTGAAGTTGAGTGGGTCGTCGCGCTCCTCGTCGAGGATCTCGTACAGCTCCCGCGGGCGCACCCCGTTGGCCAGGAGCGCGGCGACCACCGAGCCGGCGCTGGAGCCGACGTAGAGGTCGAAGTCGTTGGCGCGGAAGCCGGGCAGCACCTCGTCGAGCGCGGCGAGGGCTCCGACTTCGTACATACCGCCGATGACCCCGCCGCCCGCCAGGACGAGGGCTCGTCGCTCGGGTGGCCGGCTCCAGCCCAGACGCTCGAGCCAGCCGCGGAGACCGTCGGGAGGGCTCACCAGCGCAGGAGCGTGGCCCCCCACGAGAAGCCGGTGCCGAAGGCCACCAGCATGACGAGGTCGCCATCCTTGATGCGGCCCTCGGACAGCGCCTCGTGGAGGCAGATGGGAACGGACGCGCCCGCGGTGTTGCCGTAGCGGTGGAGGTTGTTGAAGCACCGCTCGGCCGGGATCTGGAAGTGCTCGGTGGCCGCCTCGATGATGCGGAGGTTGGCCTGGTGGAAGAGGTAGCAGTCCACGTCCAGCGGCCGCAGGCCGTTGGCGTCGAGGCACTCCTGCACGACCTCGCGCACCCGCCTGACCGCGTTCACGAAGACCGCGCGCCCGTTCATGCGCGGGCGCGTGCGGCCGTCGTCGATCTTCTTCTTGGACACCGGCGGGAACGTGGACGAGCCCCACATCTCTCCGAACAGGGCGTCCAGCGCGGTGCCGTCGGAATGGAGATGATGCGAGATCAGCCCGCGCGGGCGGGCCGCGTCGGTCTCCCCGGCCTCGAGCACCGCCGCCCCCGCCCCGTCGGCGAAGAGCACCGCCATGTCGCGGCCCTCGTCGGTGAAGTCGAAGGCGGACGAGAGCAGCTCCGCGCCCACCACGAGCACCCGCCGGTACATCCGACCGCGGATCAGCTGATCGGCCAGCGCCAGCCCGTAGACGAAGCCCGCGCAGCCCTGGGCGAGGTTGAACACGGGGGTACTCGTCAGTCCGAGGCGGCCCTGCAGCACGCAGCCCGGCGCGGGGTACGCGAGATCCGGCAGCGTGCTGGACTGGATGATGCAGTCGAGATCCTCGGCGGCGAGGCCCGCGTTCTTCAGCGCCATCCGGGAGGCCTCGATCGCCAGGTCCGTCACGGTCAGCGTGGACGTGATCTCCCCGTCCAGGCCCCGCTCGCGGATCTCGCGCATGAAGGCGGGCTTGTCGGGCGCCTCCGCGAGGCGCAGGAGCATGCGGTACGTATCGGGCGACATGCGGCGCTCGCGGATGCCCGTGCGCTGGGTGATCCACTCGTCGCTCGTGCTCATGCAGCGGGAGAGCAGCTCGTTGGTGACGACGCACTCCGGGACGGACATGCCGGTGGCGGTGATCCTGGCGCTTAGCATTTCTTCATCTGCGGGGGCCCAGAAATGGCCCCCGCACTCCCCCAGGCCGCGGACAACCGAGAAGCTGGCCCCCGCACTCCCCCAGGCCGCGGACACTCGGCGAGGTCTGGCTGGCGCTTCATGTGCCGGTGAATTTCGGCGGGCGCTTCTCGAGAAACGCGCGGACGCCTTCCGCATGATCGTCGGTGGTGATGCTCTGGGCCTGGGCATAGGCCTCGAGGCCCAGCGAGGTGGCCAGGTCCACCGTGGCCGAGCGGTTGAGCAGCGCCTTGGCGAGGCCGAGCGCGCCCGGCGGGCCCGCCGCGATGCGGGCGGCCAGGGCCCGCGTCGTGGCCTCGAGCTCGGCCGCGGGCACGACCCGGTTGACGAGGCCGATCCGCAGCGCCTCCGCCGCGTCGATGATGTCGGCCGAGAACACCAGCTCCTTCGCCTTGGCCAGGCCGACCAGCCGCGGCAGGAGCCAGGTGCCGCCGCCGTCGGGCACCAGCCCGATCTTGGCGAAGACCTCGCCGAAGCGGGCGCGGTCGGACGCGATCACGAGGTCGCAGCCCAGCGCGATATTGCAGCCGGCGCCGACCGCGAAGCCGTCCACCATCGCGATCGTGGGCTTCGGGTACTCGAAGAGGCGGATGATGAAGCGATTGAGCGACTCCACGCGGGCGCGGCCCTCCGCGGCGGTCTGCCGCTTCGCGGCCATGGTCTTCACGTCGCCGCCCGCCGAGAAATGGCCGCCCCCGCCGGTCAGGATGACGACCCGGACGGCCGGCTCCGCCTCCAGCTCGTCCAGCGCGGTCAGGAGCTCGCGCCGCATGACGAGGTCGAGCGCGTTCCGCGCCTGCGGGCGGTTGAGCGTGATCGTGGCAACTCCGTCGGTCCGGTCAATCAGGATGGTGCTGTAGCCCATCAGCTTCCTCCCGCCACCGGAAGCGGCCGCGACGGTATCGGCACCGCGCGGCACGCCGGCCGGGCTTTCTCGTCGATGGAGAGGCTCAGGATCGCCGCGATCAGCAGCAGGGCCCCGGCCACCCCGAAGGCCGCGCCGTAGCTCCCGGTGACGTCGAAGAGGAATCCACCCAGCCAGGTGCCCAGGGAGGAGCCCGCCATCGAGGCCGAGCCGAGGAAGCTCATCGCGACCCCGCGCCGCTTCACGAACCAGTTCGCGAGCGTGACCGAGCCCATGACGTGGCCGATCGCGGCGAGGCCCAGCGAGCCGATCACCGCGTAGTAGAGGTAGAACTCCCAGAGCGTGGTCATGCGGCCGGTCAGCACCAGGGAGGCCGCCATCACCACCGCCCCCGCCGAGCACACCACGCGCGAGCCCATGCGGTCCACGAGCCGCCCGACCAGCGGCATGAAGGCGCCGTAGAGGAGCAGCGAGAGCGCGATCACGAGCGAGAAGCTCCCGCGATCCAGGCCCAGATCCGCCGAGATCGGCTTGAGAAACGGGCCGATCGTGAAGCGAATGCCCGCCGAGAGGAAGACGATGATCGAGAGCGCCAAGGCCACCCACCATCCATAAAAGATTCGCGACGGTGCGTTCTCCGGCGCCATTGCCATGACGGAGTCAGTATATCCCTGCGTGTTATGATTCCGCCACATGACAGTGGCGCTCCATGACGCTCGCTGAACTCATCGGCCTGCCTGCTTCGAGCGCTCGCGCCGTGATCGGCATGGTGCATCTCCGCGCGCTGCCGGGCAGCCCTCGCTGGGACGGCGACATGGCCGCGCTCGTGCGCGCCGCCCTCGACGACGCGCGCGCCCTCGCCGAGGGCGGCGCCGACGCGCTCCTCGTCGAGAATCACGGCGACGTCCCCTTCACCGGGCGCCGGGTGGACGCGGCCACCGTGGCCGGGATGGCGGTCGCGATCGCCGAGATCCGCCGCGCGGTGCCGCTGCCGGTGGGCGTCAACGTGCTCAAGAACGACGTGCGCTCGGCCCTCGCGGTGGCCGCCGCCACCGGCGCGCGCTTCGTGCGCGTGAACGTCCACGTGGGCGCGGTCGCCGCCGACCAGGGCATCATCGAGTCCGACGCGCACGATACCCTGCGCTACCGGCGACTGCTGGGCGTCGCCGTCGCCATCCTGGCCGACGTGCAGGCCAAGCACGGCCTCCCGCTGGCTCCGATGCCCATCGAGCAGGAGGCGCGCGACTGCTACGCGCGCGGGTTGGCCGACGCGCTCGTGGTCTCGGGCGTGGCCACCGGCGAGCCCACCCCGATGGCCGATCTCAAGCGCGTGCGCGGCGCGGTGCCCGAGGCCCCGCTCCTCGTGGGCAGCGGCGCCTCGCCCGAGACGGTCGCCGAGCTCCTCTCGGTGGCCGACGCGGTCATCGTCGGCACCTCGATCAAGCGCGACGGGCGGCTTTCCAATCCGGTGGACGTCGAGCGCGTCCGCCGCCTCGTCGCGGCCGCCCGCGGCGCCCGCGCCTGATGTCTCCCTCTCCCTCCCCGAGGGAGAGGGCCGGGGTGAGGGTGCCCGGCCGGCTCGGCCTCGGCGCGCTTGTCCTGGCCCTCACCCTCTCGGGCTGCGCGCTGGTCACCCCCCGCCCCGCGCCCGACCCGGTCCAGCTCCGCATCGGCGAGCTGCTCCTCATCGGCTTCACCGGAACCCAGGTCGCGGGCAACGAGGAGATTCGCCGCCTCGTCTGCGACGTCAAGGTGGGCGGCGTGCTCCTCTTCGAGCGGTTCGGCGCCTCCGGGCAGCCGCGCAACATGGTGAGCCCCACGCAGGTGACCGAGCTCACCCGCGATCTGCAGGCCCTCGCGGCCCGGTGCGCGGGCCGCCCCCTCTTCGTCGCCGCGGACGCGGAAGGTGGCCGCGTCATGCGCCTCTCGCCGCGCCTCGGCTACCCCCCGACGCTGCCCGCGCGGGAGCTGGGCGAGCGCGACGACCCCGCCTTCACCCAGGCCGAGGCCCGGCGCATGGGCGGGATGCTGCGCGAGGCCGGTGTCAACTGGAACCTGGCCCCGGTCGTGGACGTGGCGGTGAACCCGACCAACCCGGCCGTGGTCGCCCTCGGCCGCGCGTACTCGGCCGACCCGGAGCGCGTCGCCGCCCACGCGCGCGCCTTCGTGCTCGGCATGCACGAGGCGGGCGTCCTCACCTCGCTCAAGCACTTCCCCGGCCACGGGTCGAGCCGGCGCGACTCGCACCTGGGCTTCACCGACGTGAGCGACACCGCCCGGCTGCGGATCGAGCTCGCCCCCTTCCGCGCCCTGATCGCGGCGGGGCTGGCCGACAGCGTCATGACCGCGCACGTCTTCAATCGCGGGCTCGACCCCTGGGACCCGGCCACGCTGTCGCGCTTCACCGTGCAGCGGGTGCTGCGCGGCTGGCTCCACTACGACGGCGTCGCGGTCTCCGACGACCTGCTCATGGGCGCCATCGCCCAGCACTACGGGCTCGAGGACGCCGCCGTGCTCGCGCTGGGCGCCGGGGTGGACGTGCTGCTGATCGCCCAGAACAGCGACAAGGTCGACGACCGCGCGGCCGAGCGCGTCGTCGCCGCCATCACCCGCGCCATCGCGGCCGGGACCCTCAGCGAGTCCCGC
>WNFC01000340.1_pt1 | contig 58546 bp, 53 predicted proteins | sample 5400541 | NCBI WGS metagenome assembly WNFC01 (sample SAMN13153342, study PRJNA577476) | soil metagenome | isolation source: 120 cm saprolite under Douglas fir tree site 2 hole 2 replicate 1 | place: USA:California | collected 2015-04-18
TTGCTCCAGCTTTCAGTTCCTCTCCTTCCGCCGGCCCGAATGAGGAGAACCGGACTCCAACATTCTCCGATCCTCCTGGCGCGCCGCAGTCGATTGCGGCCGGAAATTGGTGCTCGACTGCGGCCCCAAGCTGCGGCCGACGGAAGTCTCGGCTGCGGGCCTTACTTCTGCGCAGCCGCCTGCAACTCGACGTCGTATTGCGCCTGGCACCGCGGGCTGGTCTCGGATTTTTTCGCACGCAGGCACGCGGCGACGTTGTCCATGTTCATGAGATATGCGCCGCACAGCCTGATGGCATCGCTCGTGCAGGCGGAGCGCAGCTCGGCTGACGGTTTGAACTCGGCAAACCCTGCGGTCGGCCATGCCACGAGAACGAGCCCGACGGCTGCGATAATTCCACTGCGGATCGTGTTCATGATTTTCCCCGTTGTCTCGACGGCGCCCCTAACGCCATCGGTCGACGTTATGGCGCGCCCGCGAGCGGAGCGCTGTGATGGCGATCACAAAAACGCGCTTTGCCAGCCTCTGCCCCATTGACTCTTTGTTCTCTTTTTGTTCTCATGGCGCGAGATTCGTGGACGGTCGGGATGGAAACAACAGCCACCATCCTCCATGCGGACCTCGATGCCTTTTATGCGTCGGTCGAGCAGCTGCTGGACCCGTCCTTGCGCGGCAAACCGATCGCCGTCGGCGGCGGCGTCGTGCTCGCCGCGTCCTACGAAGCGAAGGCGTTCGGCATAAGCGGCGGCATGTCGGGGCGGCGGGCGCGCGAGCTTTGTCCGCAACTGATTTTCGTCGATGGCCATTTCAAGGACTACCAGCGGCTGGGCGACGCCGCCCTCGATGTGCTCGATGATTTCACGCCGCTCGTCGAGCGGATTTCCATCGACGAGGCCTTCGCCGACGTCGCGGGGTGCACCCACCTGTTCGGTCCGCCGGCTGAAATCGCGAGGGCGGTCCGTCGCCGCGTGCGGAAAGAGCTCGGCCTTCCGATCTCGATCGGCGTGGCGCGTACCAAGCACCTGGCGAAAATCGCCTCGCAAGTGGCCAAACCCGATGGATTGGTGGTTGTCGATCCCGAGAGCGAGCTGGATTTCCTTCACGACCTGCCCGTCGAGTTGATGTGGGGAGTTGGCCCGGTCACCAGGGCGCGGCTCTCCGATATCGGCGTGCATACCATCGGGCAGCTGGCGAGGATGCCGGGAGGGTCGCTCGAGCGGTTGCTCGGCTCGGCGGCCGAGGCGAAGCTGACGGCACTGGCGTGGAATCGCGATCCTCGGGAAATCAGGAGGCAGCATCGGGCTCGATCGGCCGGAGCCCAGTCGGCGCTCGGCAAGAAGCCTGCTGAAGAACGAGTCTTTCAGCCTACGCTGCGTCATCTGGCCGACCGGGTCGCCACTCGGCTGCGGGCGAAATCCCGGCCCGGCCGGACCGTGACAGTCCGCGTTCGCTTCGCCGACCTCCATGCGGTCACGCGTTCCGTCACACTCGATGCGCCGATTTCTGCGACCGCTATCCTCGCAGAAATCGCCGAGGAGCTGGTGCGCACCGTGCTCGCGCATCATCCTGAGGAAAAGACGATCTCGCTCCTGGCCATCTCCGTGTCAGGCCTCGAGAGTCACTGGGACCTGCAGCTGGAGCTTCCACTTGGGCTCGAAGATGAAGGGCGCCGGCCGGGCAGCACGAGCGGCATGGCGCGTTGGACGGCCGACCGCGCTATCGACAGGATCCGCGATCGTTTCGGATGCGAGGCGGTCGGATACGCGTCGGTCGCGCTCGGCCATTCCCGCTCCATTCCCGACGAGTTTCGCGAGCTTGCCGAAAAAGAACTCTAACCAAAGCCAGATCCAGGCATTCGTCAAACTCCCGCGCCCGCCGTGCCATGGGCCCGCAATCTGCTGTCGACTCAAAAGTGAATGACTGCGGCATTCCCGCCTGTTCCGCGGTGTTAGACGGAATCCGCTTGATGAGCTCATGTGACTGTCGTCCCCGCGCGGGATCCCCATCGCGCAAGCGCGATGGGGTGCCCCGTTGCGGGGACCCAGTATTCCAGAGACGGTGCTGATCCGGCGGAGGCGGCGGCAGTTTGTCCTAATCGGACGGCCGGTGGTTACTGGGCCCCCGCTTGCGCGGGGGCGACAACGAATGGTGCGGAGCCAATCAACCGGATTCCGTATTAGACGTTCTCGCGATCCAGCACGCCCATTCTACAATTGGCGGATCGAATAGATCACCTCGCCCTTGAACTTCCCCTCATCCGGCACCCACGGGAAGTAGATCACCCATTGGAGGTGCACCTGCGCGCCGACCTGCTTTAGACCGGCGAACTCCTTTATGAGCTTCCCGGTCATGTTCACCACGTCGAGGACACCCTGGGGACCGATGACCAGCGCCTGCGGAACCCACGCCATCCCTTCCAAAGAGCTCAGGAAGAAGCGGTAGAACTCAGCGGCCTGCCCATGGCCCTGCCAGCGCTCCCCCGCGGTCACCAGCTCCATCACGCAATCATCGGTGAAGACGCTGAGCATGACCTCCATCTGCGTCTTGAACTCATCCTCTGTGAACGGCTTGAACAGTACCTCTTCGGCCTGAACGTGGGTCAGCCAAGCTCGCCGGACGGCATCGTAGCCCTCTGACGTGACTCCCCAAGTGATCGGCTGGCCCCTGAAGCGAGGATCGCCGAGCAGCTGTGCAACTGGATCTGCGCTCATTCTTGTCCTTTCCGTGGGAGCCCTGCCGGGGACGTCTTGGCGCGGTACGAGTGCGCGCCGCCGCGCGCCCGGTTCAAGCCATCGGCGAGCGACGTATAGCGGAAGTCCGGAAAAGCGTCGCGGCAGGCCGCGATGTCGAACGGTCGATAGCCGCCGTGCGGCATCTCTCCCTGCCGCGGCGTCCCGCGCACCGCCACCGCGGGCTTGGCCATGGCGGCGATGCGCTCGGCGATGTCCCGAAAGCTGTAGACCTCGCCGGTTGCGATGTTGAGCGTGCCCCAGCTGCGATGCTCGATCGCGCGGCAGACGATCTCGGCCACGTCATCGACCAGCACGTGATCACGTCGCTCCTCGCCTTCGCCGAACAGCACGATCTCCTGCCCGGCCGCCGCCAGCCGGCGGAAGCGGTTCGGCCCGTAGCCGTTGTGCGGATCGCCCTCGCCGTAGATCAAGGTCGAACGCACCACCGCGAGTGGCGCCTTGACGGTGGCCTTGAGCATCAGCTCGCGCGCGAGGTGCATGGTGCCGTGCATGGAGCCGGGCTCGGTCCGCGACTCTTCGGTCAGCGGGACCGGCGCGTCGCTGTAGACCGCGTCCGAGCTGAAATAGACGACGTGGTCGACGCTCGAGCGCTCGAGCGCCGTGCAGACCGCATGCATGATACGGATGTTGTCGACCATCATGCCGGTGTCCTTGCACGGCGCGCGCGCGGAGACGACCAGGACCGCGTCGTCGGGCGCGAGCCGCGTCTGCAATTGCTCGGCCGCCCCAGGCGCCATCAGGTCGATGTCGTCCTTGTCGAGCGGCAGCACCGGAACCCCGCGCGCCGCCAGTCGGCGCGCGCAGGTGCCGCCGACGAAGCCGTAGGCGCCGAGCACGACCACCCGGCGCGGTTTTTGCGGAGTGGGATTGAGGTGCTCCAGCATGATGACTTTTCTTGCCCCTTCCGAGCGATCGGCTCGACCTCATTCGGAGACGCCGCGAAGCGGCATGCCCTCGAATGATGATCTCATTCCCGCGATTTCGTAGCAAGCGATGGCAAAGAAATCCGATCAGCCAAAAGCCTCTGAATTTTTACCCAACGCATGGGCGCGTTTCGAGCGCGCCGTCGATGTGGTGGCAAAGAGCCCGCCGCAGCATCCGGTCAGAGCGAAGAAGAGTCCCAAACGGAAAAAGAAATCCCCGCCGAAGCGGGGATAAGCCTGAATCCTGCTCAATCCTCGTAATCGATGCCCCTTGATACCTGATCGTCCGCGGGAGGTCGCTTCTCACCTCGGCGGATGTGGGTCATCTTGAGAGGTAACTGCTCATCAGGATGCACCTTCAGGACGACCGCTTTTGGATGGGCTGACCGCCAGTCCCATTGCTTCTTGTCGAGATCGTGCTTGTTCATGCCCGTAATTACCACGATTTTGGTCGACATTATGCTCTCCTATTTCGCTCCTAAATTGGAGCGACGTGAGCAAAGATGATCATATCGCGACCCGCTTCAACGCACCCGGATTCTGCCCATGGAATGGGCCTAAACTGGCTTGCGCGACTCCCAGTAGCGCACGCGAATCGGCTTGCGCTTCTGTTTCTTGCGCCACGCCAGAAAGCGGCCCGCTTGGCGCTTAATGCGCTTCGATCGGACCTTGCTTGTGAGGCCGTCGATAGGTGAGGCGCTTGCCCTTCGAGCAGCAAATGTAGGACCGGGGAACGCCGCCCCACTGCCTGCTGCTGTCAGACATTCATACGAGCTCGACACGTACATGACGCCTTGCTGCGGCGGCCAGCCGCTGGTCACGTGTGAGCAAAGGCGCGTCGAGCGCTTCCGCAAGGGCCACATAGACGGCGTCGTAAGCCGTGAAATTCTTCCGCAGGTCCCAGACACGCGTCAGAAGCAAATCGTGCGGATACCGTCGGATGGGGAAGTCCGCGAGATCGGCGAGAGCCGCGCGGCCGCGCTCCCCGTCGATCTCGCCAGCTGCCGCATACCGGCGGAGGACCTGCGCCACTTCGACATCGAGCAGATGCGGCGCGTGCAACGTCTCGTGAGACTCCTCGAAGAGACACCTTTCCACAGCTTCTGCCGCCGGCGTGCGAAGCAGGACCTCCAGCAGCGCCGATGCGTCGACGACGATCACTGTCGATCGCGTTCGGTGCGGACTGTGTCAGCTGGCGCGATGGAAGGCGTTACTCTGGAGCGACGCTCCAAACGATTCCGCAACTCCTCCACGGTCGGTCGCTCAGCCACCTCGCGGATCTCGTTGAGCAAATAATCGGAAAGGGACATGCCCGCCAATGCGGCGCGCGACTTGAGCCGCCGGTGCAGCGCATCGGGCACGTTGCGGATTTGGATCATGGTGGTCATGTGCTCAACATAAAAACATGTGTTGCACATGTCAACTCCGGCTTAGGAACGTCGAGGCCTAATGCGGGCGGGTGGAGCGGTGGGCTGCTCCGGTGCGCTGCAAAGCCCACTGGAGACGTAAATTTCCGGTTCCTCTCCCCCGCCAATTCGCAGAATTTCGACCTGCTTCGGTCGAGCTCTCCGTCTAGTGCGGAGGACTAGGCCTCGACCAACTCGGGATCAATTGAGAGATTGGTCGCCATGTGTGTAGCTCCACACATAATATCGCACCCATCCGCGCGGAGTTGACCCGTAGGTCGTCTTAATTCGTTGTAGCAGTTCTATCTACGTGACGCCTAAACTCGTCGAAAGGTATTCGCCACCACCCTTGTCGAGTAAATCCGTCAACGTCCCCATTGGGATACAAATAGTACGGGTGCCCCTTATAATCGAACGGCCCCTCTCGATCTGGTAAAGGAGGCAGATCACATTCAGGGATTTTCGGAGGAAGCTCGGCTGCAGTGCGCTTAGGCTTCGGCAGGCTCGCTGGTTTCTTGGAAGGACTAAAGTGGATGTGCATGGTGAGAAGCACACCAAATGATCCGGTGATGAGCAGAAGAACGATTAGAACAACGTAGAAACTCTTGGTCAGCCTGAAGCCAGATCGCTCAACAATGAACATATTGGCCCCCATACTCCTTTCAAGGCGGCAGAGCGATTCAAGCCGCTGGATTGACCTCCGATCTGGTTCACTCCTTACGAAGACGGCGGACCATCGCCGCGTCATGTAGACATGCCGGGGAACTCGACGCTTTTCAAGATGTCCATCACCTGCTTCTACTCGCCCCTTAGCTTGGTCACCTCGTCATCCTCATCCTGGAGAATCGACAGGCTGGCGACGCACAATTCCGAACCACGTTGTCGCGTCGCCCCAGCCGATGGAGCTTTCCATCCTTACCTGGGCGCATCTCAATCCAACGGACTTCGTGTTTCCGGTCGCGCATCTTGTCAGGTGCTAGTCCGTGTCCGACGCTATCTCTAACCGTTCCGCTGCGTCCTCGCGGCGGTCATCTCGGTCATCTCGTCGTGGCGACGAGGTCCACGAGCGCGCGCGTCAACGCGCCGTCGGGACGCGCGATCTCGTCGAGGATCGAGAAATGGTGATGGCCGGGAAGCACGGACAGCCGCACCGGCAGGCCGCGCGCCTGCGCCGCGTCGGCGAATTCTTGGGATTGCCGCCGGAGCTCCGGAAGCTCGGCGCCGCCGACGGCGAGGCGCAGCGGCGGGCCGCGGTCCGGCAGCGTCCGAAGCGGGCTCAAGGTCGCGATCTCGGTTTGGTCGAGCGAGAGCTTCTCGTTGAGATAGTTGAGCGCAATCGGCTCGAGGTCGAATATGCCGCTGATCGGCAGACCGCCGCGGAAGGACGGATGGTCCGCGACCGCCGCGGTCAGATGTCCGCCCGCCGACCAGCCGCCGACAAAGATGGCGTTGCGATCGAACCCGAGGTCGCCGGCATTGTCCGAAAGAAACGTCAGCGCCTGGCGCATCTCCTCGACGATGTCGGTCAGGCGGACCTCCGGCGCCAGCGTGTATCCGAGTACGGCGACGTCGATGCCATGGGCACGCGGGCCGTCGGCGACGAAGGCGAAGCCCTCCTTGTCGTTGCGCTGCCAATAGCCGCCATGGATGAAGACGAAGAGCGGCGCCTGCTTTCTCCCGCTCGGAAGGTAATCGAGCCGCGCGCGCGGCCGCGGCCCGTAGGCGATATCGAGCCGGGCGGCGCTCGAGGCGCGAACCTCGGCGCTCCTGGCGCGCCAGCGCGCCACCCAGTCCGCGCTGTCGGCGACGGCGGCGCTGTTGTTGTAGGCGGCATCGAGGGCGGGGCGATCCATCCCGCGGTAGACCGCGGCTTGCCGGTCCGTCATGTCAGCTCTCCGCAGCTTCGAGGGCGCGCCTCGGAGCAAGATGACTGGTCAGGCGGCGCGCGACGTCGCGGCGCACGGCATTGAACTCGGGCGAGGAGACGTCGCGCGGCCGCGGCAGGTCGATGACGATGTCGTTCTCGATGCGGCCCGGTCCCGCGCTCATCACCAGCACGCGGTCGGCGAGCAGCACGGCCTCCTCGACCGAATGGGTCACGAAGATCACGGTCACGCCGGTACGCGCCCAGATCTGCAGAAGCTCGCGTTGCAGCTGCTCGCGCGTGAGCGCATCGAGCGCCCCGAACGGCTCGTCCATCAGCAGGACGTCGGCGCTGTTGGCGAGCACGCGCGCGATCGCGACGCGCTGCTTCATGCCGCCGGAGAGCTGGCCGGGATAGCGGTCGGCGAACCGCTCGAGCCCGACCAGCCGCGCGAACTCCTCGGCCAGGGAATTGATCTCGCTTCGCGAGAGGCCGCGTTGGCGCGGCCCGAATCCGATGTTCTGCCGCACCGTCATCCACGGAAACAGGGCGTAATCCTGAAACACCATGCCGCGATCGCTGGCCGGACCGGCGATCGGCTTGCCGCGCACCGTGACCGCGCCCGTCGTCGGCTCCTCGAAGCCGGCGACGATGCGCAACAGGGTCGACTTGCCGCAGCCGGAGGCTCCGATCACGCACACGAGCTCGCCCTGACCGATGGTCAGGTCGATGCGCGCGAGCGCCTCGATCTCGCCGTCGCCGACCGCAAAGCGCTTGGTCACGCCGCGGAGCGCGAGCAGGGCCGGGCGCGCGCTCTCAGCCATGGTGCTGCGGGCTCCAACGCAGGAAACGGTTGCTGATCAGCACGATGATCCGGTCGGTGACGAAGCCGCAGGCCCCGATCACGATCATGCCGGTCACCACCAGGTCGGTGCGCGACAGCGTGCGGCCGTCCATCACCACCGAGCCGAGCCCGGTCGGCACGCCGGTCATCTCGCCGACCACGATCAGGATCCAGGCGAAGCCGTGGGCGATGCGAAGGCCGCTGAAGATTGCCGGCAGTGAAGCTGGGAACACGACCTGGCGAAACATCGCCGAGCCCTCGCAGCCGAGCATGGCCGCCGCCTCGAACAGCCGCACGTCGACCGAGCGCACGCCGAAAACGGTGTTGAGCAGGATCGGGTAGAACGCCCCCAGGAACACGAGGAAGACGGCGGCGTTCGGGCCGAGCCCGAAGAAAATCATCGACAGCGGCAGCCACGCCGTCACCGGGATCGGTCGCAGCAGATTGATGGTCGGATCCAAGAGCTCGCGCAGGAATTTGATGCGGCCGATCATCAGGCCGAGCGGGATGCCGATCAGCGCGGCCAGGAAGAAGCCGCCATAGACGCGCTGCATCGACTTCCAGATGTGGGTGAGGATGGTCGCGCTGAACGCGTCGTCGTAGACGCCGCCGAACGAGAAGTCGTACATCATCACGGCGACCTGACGCGGCGTCGGGATCAGTCGCGTGCCGGTCAAGGCGACGGCATAATGCCAGAGGAAGACGAGCAGGACGGGGAAGCCGAGGCCGAGCGCGGCGGCGCGCAGCTTGTCGAGGAGATGGCGGCGGCGACGCGCGGCGACCGGCGCTTCCGGCTCGGCATGCCCGGCCGCGTCCGCCAGCGCCGTCGCCTGCTCGCTCACGACCATCCCCGTTCGACGCGCTACATGAACTGCTTGGCGACGTAGCGGTCGACGTCGGGCTGCTGCCGGATCTGCTTGTTCTCGAACATCAGCCTGGCATAGGCCTTGGCGCGCTCGACGAACACGTCGTCGAGCTTCCAGGCGAGCTCCACGTTCGGCTGGGCCCGCTCGATCGAGGGGCGCTGCTGGCCGAGCTTCTGCATCGCGAGCTCGATCATCTCCGGCGGGTGCGCCATCAGGTAGTCGGCGGCCTTGCGATGCGTGTCGACGATGAGCTTGATGCGCTCGGGATTTTCCTTGATCGCCTTCTCGCTGGCATTGAGGATCATGTTGAGCGGGCCGATCGGGGTCGAATAGGGATATTCCACCAGCCGCCCCGTCCCGTTGGCAAGGCTGATGCCCGGCCCCGGCTCGGCACCGACATAGGCATCGACGTCGCCGCGCGCGAGCGCCGCGGGATGGTCGCTGAACTGCAGCCGGATCGGCTGGATGTCCTTGATCGACATTCCTTCCATGCGGAGTCGCTCGAGGATGACCGCCTCCTGCGTCGAGCCCGGCCAGATCGCGACCTTCTTGCCCTTGAGGTCCTTGATGGTCTTGATGTCGGTGCTCACGCCGGCAATGACCGCCATGCCGCCGTTGTTTGCATTGGCGACGATGCGCATCGGCTCGTCGGCGGCCGCGCCAAGGAGGAACGCGGCGATGCCGTGAATGCAGGTATCGACGGTGCCGGTGAGCACGGCATTCTTGCCGTCGGTCGGGCTCTCGAACGGGATGACCTCCACCTTGTAACCGGCGGGAACGAACCGCTCGTAGTAATAGACCGTGATGCCGTGGATGAGCTTCAGCGTGCCCACGCGCAGCACCTTGTCCTCGGCGCGGGCCTGCGGCGCGGCGAGAACGAGCACCAGGACGGGGAACGAGACGGAGAGCAGCCGCGTCAGCAGCCGGAGAGCGGTGACCATGAAAACCCCCTCGATTGTGCGGCGCCTGCGATCCGCCTGCGCGTCGCGAAATATGTATCGCAGATCGCGGGCGCGGTGAACCCGAGGCGGTGACGGGTTGTGCATGCAAAATCGGCAACTGCCGCACGCCTGGGCAATCGTAGAGTGCGCGGCTTGACATGCCGGCACGCGCCACGCCAGCTAATGCGCGTTTCGGTGAGGTGAGCTCAGTGCGGGCGACAGGCTCGGTCTGCTCCCTCTCCCCGTTCTTTACGGGGAGAGGGGTGGGGTGAGGGGCCATTCTGTCGATCGACCCATCGACAGGCCGGTAACCCCCTCACCCCCACCCTCTCCCCAAATGGGGAGAGGGAGCCCACCGAGCTTGGGGCGCTGTTGTGCATTGATCTCACCGAAACGCGGTCTAAACCCCCGAGCGGGGAGAATCCGATGCCGCCGGCCGCCCCTTCAGCGAGAAAATTCGGCGAGCAGGAGCGTTTCATGCTCCTGCTGATTGCCCCGGCGGCGCTGCTATTGCTGCTCTTTCAAGTCACGCCGATCATGATCGGCGCCAATGCGAGCTTCCGCGACTGGACGCTCTACAACCCGAAGAAAACCTGGCTCGGCTTTGCGCACTACACCTATGTGATCACGGATCCCGCGTTTCTGCAGGTGGCGCTCCCCAACACGTTCCTGTTCATGGCGGCGAGCGTCAGCGGAGCGCTGGTGATTGGCCTCGCCCTTGCCGTTCTACTCGACCGTTCGTTTCGCGGGCAGAAGCTGGTGCAGACGGTGCTTCTGCTGCCGCTGATGGTGGCGCCGGTCATCGCCGCGATCATGATCCGGTGGATGTTCAACGATCAGTTCGGCATCATCAACGTGGTGCTCGAGGCGCTCGGGATCGAAGGACAGCCATGGCTGGCGCAGCGGTGGAGCGCGTTCGGCGTCATCCTGCTCACCGACATCTGGCTGTGGACGCCGTGGTTCACGCTGCTGCTGCTCGCCGGCCTGCGAAGCCTGCCGAAGGAGCCATTCGAGGCGGCCGCCATCGACGGCACCACCCCTTGGCGGGTGTTCCGCCATTTGACGCTTCCCATGCTGCGCCCGGTGATCGTGGTCTGCGTGGTGATCCGCTCGATCGACGCCTTCCGCACGTTCGACATCGTGTGGACCTTGACCGGCGGCGGTCCGGCGCGCTCGACCGAGCTGTTCAGCCTGTACGCCTACGTGCATGCCTTTCTCAACCTGGACTTCGGCAGGGGCTCGGCGGCGGCGATCATCGGCGGCGTGATCATTCTGGTCGTCGGTATCGCGCTGTACCGCGTCGTCAACCGCGTGGTGACGGGGTAGGCCATGGGCATGGTGCGGTCTCCGATGTTCGCGGGCCTGGCGCCCGGCGCGCGAGGGGCGTTCTTTGCCCTGGCGATCACCGGCATCTGCCTGCTGTTCGCCTTTCCGGTCCTGTGGCTGATCCTCACCTCGCTGCGCCCGGAATCGGGCGTCTACTACGTCCATCGCGGCACCGAGTTCACGCTCGGCAACTTTGCGGCCGTGCTGCGCAACGAGCGCATCCTCGAAGCTTTCATCAACAGCCTGGTGATCGCGACGCTGGCCACCGTCTTCTCCCTCATGGTCACCGTCTCGAGCGGCTACATGCTGTCGCGCTTTCGCGGACCGATGGCGCGGACCTGGTTCGGCACGATCTACGTGTTCCGCTGCGTGCCCTACATCTCGTGGGTCCTGCCGCTCTACTTCGTCACCCAGAGCTGGGGCATCTACGACACCTATGTCGGCCTCCTGCTGCCGCACATCGCGGTGCACATCTGCTTCTTCTCGTGGCTGATGAAGGGCTTCTTCGACGGCATCGACCCTTCGATGGAGTATGCGGCCCTGATCGACGGCTGCACCCGCTGGGGCGCGTTCCTGCGCGTGGCGTTGCCGTCGGCCATTCCCGCGATCTCGGCGCTCGCCGTGCTGTGCTGGCTGTTCACCTGGAACGAGTTCCTGTTCGCGCTCATTCTCACCGGAGAACGGACGCCGGTGATCACCGTGGTGATGGCGCAGTTCGTGAGCGAGATGGGTCTGCAGTGGAACCTGATGAGCGCCACCGCCGTGATGGCGCTGGGTCCGGCATTCGTGCTCACCTTCTTCGGACAGAAATACGTCATCCGCGGCCTGCGGATTTGACGAGTCGCCAATAGGCGCGTTCAAATCGCGCAGCATTCACCAGGGAGGAGATGACAATGAGCAAATTCGGTCGATCGTTGGTCGCCGTCGCGGCCGCCTGCCTATGGATGGCCGGCGCCGCTCCGGGGCAGGAGGTCAAGGAATTGCGGATCGGCTACCAGCCCAATCCGATCCAGGATGCTTCGGTTGCGATGATGGAGACCTGGGGCGCCAAGCACGGGGTCAAGATCGTCAAGATCCCGAACTCGTACGGCGTCTACGTCGAGAAGATGACGGCGTCGCTGACCTCGGGCTCCGACCAGTACGACGTGATCTGGCACAACGATGATTGGGGCCAGCTCTGGGCGCACCTGCTCGAGCACCGTGGTGCCGATGGGCCATACGTTCGGCGTGTTCTTCTACCGAACCGACCTGATCAACGAGAACGAGGTCCCCAAGACCTGGGACGACATCGTGAGGATCGGCAAGAAGCTGCAGGCCGAGGGCAAGGTGAAGTTCGGCTATGTCGGCGGCATGTCGATGAACCACACCTGGTTCACCTGGTTCTGGTCGATGTGGGGCAACAATTGCGACGTGCTGCTGCCGGTCTACGAGCGCGACAACAAGGTCCTGGAGCAGAACGGATGGAAGTCGGCGCTCGCCGAGCCGTGCATGCGCCAGTCGGCCGAATTCTGGTGGGATGCGCTCAACGTCCACAAGATCAGCCCGCGCGGCATGCCGGCCTACGACCGCAACGAAGCCAACGCGGTGTTCATGGCCGGGGACGCCGCCTTCACCGTCGGCGACTCCGTGTACTGGGCCACCTTCAATGATCCCGCGAAATCCAAGGTCGCGGGCAAGATCAACATCACGTACTTCCCGCTCGGCCCCAACCGCAAAGAGCATTTCGCGTGGAACGACATCTGGGGCTGGGCGATCCCGAAATCGATCCCGGCCGAGCGCAAGAAGGTCGCCAAGCAGATGCTCTCCGACATGATGCTCGACGAGCCGGGCCAGCTCAAGCTGTGGAAGGCGACCGGTGCACCGCCGCCCAACAAGGAGCTGTGGGACAAGATCGCCCAGGACGACCCGTTCATGCGTCAAGTGAAGAAGGTGAGCCTCGACGTTCCGGGCAAGGTCCGCGGCGCCTACTACTTCGCGAAGTGGCCGGCGGTGCACAAGGCGTTCTCGGACGCGGCGAACAAGGCCGTCACCGGCAAGCGTGAGGACATTCCCGCGGCCCTCGCCGAGGGCGCGCCGCTGGTGACCAACGCCGTCAAGTAGCGGCGGTGCCGTCGGACCGCCGCGCGCGAGCGCGGCGGATTCCGGCACGGAGGGGCCGGCGGACATGGCCGAGGTCGTTCTCAGCAGGGTCAACAAGCATTACGGCGAGCTCCACCACGCCGTAAAGGACGTGGATCTCGCCATCGCGGATCGGGAGTTCGTCGCGCTGGTCGGGCCGTCGGGCTGCGGCAAATCGACGACGCTGCGCATGATCGCCGGGCTCGAGGACATCAGCAGCGGGGAGATCCGTATCGGCGGCCGGGTGGTGAACGCCCTGCCGCCCAGAGATCGCGACGTCGCGATGGTGTTCCAGAACTATGCGCTCTATCAGCACATGAGCGTGTACGACAACCTGGCCTTCGGCCTGCGCAACAAGAAGCTGCCGGAGGACAAGATCAAGGAAGCGATCGACCGGGCGGCGCGAATTCTAGGCTTGAACGAGCTGTTGCGGCGCAAGCCGCGCGAGCTTTCCGGCGGGCAGCAGCAGCGCGTCGCCCTGGGGCGCTGCATCGTCCGCAATCCGAAGGTTTTCCTGTTCGACGAGCCGCTGTCCAACCTCGACGCCAAGCTGCGGGCGCAGATGCGCGTGGAGATCAAGCGCCTGCGCAGCCGGGTGCCGACCACGTCGGTGTTCGTCACCCATGACCAGATCGAGGCGATGACGCTCGGTGATCGCGTCGTGGTGATGAAGGATGGAAGCATCCAACAGATCGGCACGCCGCTCGAGGTCTACGGCAACCCGGCGAACCAGTTCGTCGCCGGCTTCATCGGCGCGCCGTCGATGAACTTCCTCGAGGTGACGATCGGCGGCGACGGCGCGACGCTTACCGCCGAGACGCCGTTCCTTCGCGTCGCCGTGCCGGCGGCGCAACGCCCGGCCTTGGCCGGCTGGCACGGCCGGCGCGTCACCATGGGCGTGCGCCCCGAGCACCTGGTGGTGGGCAACGGCGCCGCGCCTTGCAGCTTCGACGCCGGCGTCGAGGTGCTCGAGCAGCTGGGCTCGGAGATGCTGGTGGAAACGCTCGCCGGCGACGCCCGGCTGACCGTGGCGCGCGTCGATCCGCAGGCGCGGCTCGCGGCCGGCGACAAGATCAGGCTGTCGGTAGAGCCCGAGCGGCTGCACTTCTTCGATCCCGTCAGCCAAGAGGCGATACGATGAGCGGCGCCATGAACCGCATATTGATCACCGGCGCGGCCGGCCAAATCGGCAAAGCTTTGCGTGCCGGCCTGCGTGGGGATTATTCGCTGATCCGGCTCCTGGACATCGCCCCGCTCGGCACCGCCGAGGCCGGCGAGGAGGTATCGACGACGGACATCCGCGACATGGCGGCGGTCGAGCAGGCGATGGCCGGGATCGACTGCGTGGTGCATCTCGCCGGAATCGCGGTGGAGGACGCGTGGGAAAAGGTCCTGCCGATGAACATCGCGGGATGCTACAACGTGTTCGAAGCCGCGCGTCGCCGAGGCGTCAAGCGCATCGTCTTCGCGAGCTCCAACCATGTCGTTGGATTTCACCGGCGCGAGCGCTTCCTCGACGCCGCCGTGGCGCCGCGTCCGGATTCGCGCTACGGCGTGTCGAAGGCGTTCGGCGAGGCGCTCGGGCGGCTCTATGCCGACAAGCACGGCCTCTCCGTCGCGTGCCTGCGCATCGGCACGTTCCGCGTCCCCGACCGGCCGGGCGAGGTACGCCAGCTCCTCACCTGGATCAGCCACCGCGACATGGTCCAGCTCGTCCGCCGCTGCATCGACCACCCGCATTATCACTTCGTGGTGGTCTACGGCGTCTCGAACAATCTGCGCAACCGCTGGGACAATACCGGCGCGAAGTTTTTGGGCTATCGGCCCGAGGACGATGCGGAAGCCTTCGCCGCCGAGGTGCTGGCGCAGAACAAGCCGGAGAACGCGCTTTCGGCGCTGTTCCATGGCGCCCACTACTGCCCGATGGAATTCAGCGGCGACGTCGAGGAGATCGATTGAGCAGGACGCATGACGGCGCCGCCGGCTTGCCGGGGGCGGGGACCTGTACCATGATCGAGCCCGCTTCGCGGCGCGCCGGCGGGCGCGGGGGCGCGGCGAACGCGCGTGGACGGCCATGACCGAGAATCGCCTGGCGCAAGTCATCGCCGCCATCGATGCGGCCAACGCGCGCGACCCCGGCACGATCGAGGTCGCCGGTCGCCACGAGCCGGCCGAGCTGGTCTATGGGCGGCGCATGAGCGAGACGCTCGCGCGCATGGCGCCGGACGCCTCCGAGCATCTGCGCATCGCCGCGCGCGGGCAGCACGTCGAGCGCTTCACCTCGCCGCGCAAGGGCTACCCGGAAGGCCGCGTCGGCTACCTGAAGTGGCGCAACGATCTCAAGCAGTTCCACGCCAGGCGGCTCGGCGAGATGATGGCGGCGGCCGGCTACGGCGCCGACGATATCGGGCGCGTCGGCTCGCTCGTTCGCAAGGAACGGCTGAAATCCGATGCCGAGGCGCAAATGCTCGAGGACATCGTGTGCGTCGTGTTTCTCGAGCACTATCTCGGCGATTTCGTGAAGAAGACCGACCGGGACAAGCTCGCCGGGATTCTCGCCAAGACCTGGAACAAGATGTCGCCGCTCGGGCACGACGAGGCGCGCAAGCTCGCCCTGCCGCCGATCGTGCCGGTCCTGCTGCAGCAGGGGCTCGCGCGGCTGCGGCCGGGGGCCGGCGACGCGGCAGCGGAATGACGACGCTCTTCTGTTTCGGGCTCGGCTATTGCGCGCGGCGCTACGTCGCCGATTACGGCGCAGCCTACGACCGCGTGATCGGGACGAGCCGCCGCGCCGAAGCCGCGCGGGCCGCGGCGGCGATCGCGGGGCCTCGCGTCGACGTGCTGGCATTCGACGGCGTGCCCGCTTCGGCGCTCGCGGCTGCCGATCGGCTGCTCGTCTCGATTCCGCCCTCGGCGACCGGCGATCCGGTGCTGGCGGCATTCGCCGACACGCTCGCTGGCGCCGCGCGGTTGCAGGCGGTCGCCTATCTCTCCACCATCGGCGTTTACGGCGACCACGCGGGCGCCGAGGTCGACGAGACGACCGCGCCGAGGCCGATCTCGGCGCGCAGCCGGGCGCGGCTTGCGGCCGAGCGTGCCTGGCGCGATCTCGGCACGCGCGCGGGCAAGCCGGTGGCGATCCTGCGGCTTGCCGGAATCTACGGACCCGGCCGCAATGTGCTGCGCAAGCTCGCCGAAGGCCGCGCGGCGCCGATCGTCAAGGACGGCCACGTGTTCAACCGCATCCACGTCGCCGACGTCGCACAGGCGATCGACGCCGCGTTCGCCCGGCGCGCCGACGGTATCTTCAACGTCGCCGACGACGAGCCCAGTGCGGCCGAGGAGGTAATTACTTACGGCGCTTCCCTCCTCGGCATCGCCCCGCCGCCGCCGGTCCCGTTTGCGCAGGCGTCGCTGTCGCCGATGGCGCAGAGCTTCTATGCCGAGAGCAAGCGCGCCGGGAACGACAGGCTCAAGCGCGAGCTCGGGGTCCGGCTCATCTATCCCACCTATCGGCATGGGCTCGATGCGCTCCACGCCGCCGGCGAGGGAAGCATGGCGTCGATCGAGCCTGACCGCGGCGGGGTTGCCTTGAATCGGGGCCGCAATGCGGAATCCTAGAAACAACCGAGGCGTACCGATTTCCAGTTGCATCTTCCCGCTGCTTTCTGTAGCATATAGGCGCGACCGAGCGATGACGGCCGCGGCCTGGGCGCAGAGCATGCAACCCAGGCGTGTCGACGCCCGGCGGCGACAGGAGAGTGCAAGCGCCTGACCCCAACAGAAAATCGGTCCGCGGGCGGAGATCGCCACGCGGTGTCCGGTGCAAGCGGGGTTGATCGATGCGAGTCTACGAGGCGATCGTCAAAGGTCTGGAAGGGGTCGGCGTCGATGCCGCTTTTGGCGGCGCGGGCGAAAATGCCGCGAGCCTGCTCCTGGCGCTGAAGCACTCGACCAAGATCAGGCCGGTGATCGTGCGCCACGAGCAGGCTGCTTCGTTCATGGCCTGCGGCTACGCGATCTACTCCAACCGTCTCGGCGTGTGCTTCGCGACCGCCGGGCCCGGCGCGTTCAACCTGTTCTCCGGACTGGCGGTTGCGATGTCGGACTCCTATCCGGTCCTGGCGATTTCCGGGTTTGCATCGCTCGAGTGGAAGGGCAAGGGCGCGCTGAACGAGACCTCGGGGCTCAGCCGCACGCCCGACTCGCAGGCGATGTTCAACCTCACGACCAAGCGCTCGTATCTGTTGGACGATCCGGCGAAAACCTGCGACGTCCTGGAACAGGCGGTCAATCTCGCCTTCGAAGGCCGTCCCGGCCCGGTCCATATCCACGTGCCGGAGAACCTCACGCACAAGGAGGTGTCGGTCGACAACTACCGCGACATCCGGCTCGACGTCCGTCCCGTCCTTCCCGATCAAGCTCGAATTGCCGCCGCCGCCGGTGCCGTCGCGGAGGCGCTCCGGCAGCGCAAATCGGTCATGGCGCTCATCGGCTTCGGCGCCATCCGCAGCCGTGCCGGACCCGAGCTGCGCGCGCTCGTCGAGCGGTTCCAGATCCCCTTCGCCACCACGCTCGACGGCAAGGGAATCATCCCGGAAGATCATCCGCTGGCGGTCGGGGTATTGGCCGACAGCGGCCATGGCGCCGCCGGCAAGGCCCTGGTCCGCGCGGACCTCGTGATCGCCGTCGGCAACTCGTTCGCGCAGCACGCGACCTTCAACTTCCGTCCCGACCTGTTCAAGGACAAGACCCTCGTCCACGTCAACATCTCGGCGTGCGAGATCGACAAGGTCTACCGGGCCGACCACGGCGTGGTCTCCGACGCCAAGCCGGCAATCGCGGCGCTCAGCGAGGCGCTCTCGCGGCTGGTGGGCGCGGTCGCCCCGGTGAGCGTCGAGAAGGACCGGCACCCCGCGGCCCCGATCGTCCACCTGGGGCGGAACGACATTCACCCAGGCCAGCTCGCGCAATCGCTGTCGAAACTCCTGCCCGACGACAGCATCGTGTTGGCGGACGCGGGCGCGCATCTGGCGTGGCTCGGCTACTACCTGCAGCTATCGCGGGGACAGCACTACCGCAAACCCGGGAGCTTCGGCCCGATGGCGTGGGCGGTGAACGGCGCGCTCGGAACGAAGTGCGCCCATCCCGACCGGACCGTCGTCGTCGGCTGCGGGGACGGCTGCTACAACCTGTCCGGCTTCGAGTTGATGACCGCGGTGCAGTACGACATCCCGGTGATCTGGATCATCTTCAACGACGGCGAGTTCAAGCTCATCAAGATTTTCCAGCTGTTCGCCTATCACGAATCGGGATTGGTGGAGTTCACCAATCCGGACTTCGTCGCCTACGCCGAGGCCTGTGGCGCGCAGGCCCACCGGGTCGAAACGCTGGCCGAGTTCGAGGCGGCGTTCAAGACGGCGTTGGCCTCGGGCAAGCCGACGCTGATCGATGCCGTCATCACCCGGCTCGCCATTCCGCATTACAGCCCGAATCCCGACGGGCTTTTCGCAGCCATCGAGGAGGCCCTGGCGAAGCGACTATAGCGTTTTCGGCGAAGCGGAAACCGGCGCGGCGCGGAACGCGCGTCAGCTGCCGCAGTGATCGCTCCAATTCCCAGGCACGGGGGTGTGACCATGTCGGACGTTCATGTCGGCTTCGAGGAGATGAGGAAGTATCCGTTCTTCGAAGCGCTGTTCAAACGCCGATCGCGCAGAATCAGCCTGGGGATCCAGTCCGTCCCCGCCGGCAGCAACACTTATACCTCGAACGCCAAGCCGCAGCCGTTGAGCGAGTTGGAGGAAGCCGTGCTCATCGCCGCGGTCGGAATGACCGGCTTCACCTTGCCGGACCGGCCGTTCGAAACGAGCACGGGAGAGAAGATCCTCGGCACGCCCAATCTGAATTTCCCCGGCCGTGCCGCCGGCAGCACCGACAACGCCCAGGCCACGCACTTCTTCCTGTTCAACGATACCGGCACTTATTTTCTCAAGCGCCTCGACAAGGTCGATCCAGCCGAGCCGTTGACGCCCGACGCCCTCGTGCGCCGGGCGGCCGCGTCGAAAGTGAGGATCAGCGACAAGCGCCCGGAGTTCCCGCGCGAATTTCCGTATTATCTCGATTCCAATCGTTTTCTCTCCAACGTCCCCGGCTCCACGGTCCTGTTCCCAGTCGTCGACATGACGCGGCAATACATCAATGCGCTGATGTACCTGTTGACCGAGCCGGACGGCCACCGGCCCGCCTTTCTCGACGACCGCAACTTCTATCTCCCGGCCGGCGTGCGGAAATGGATCAAGAACGGCTTCCTCAACAAGGAGATCAAGCTGCCGCTCGGCGTTCTCGGCACAATGCGCACGCAGATCGAGGCGGAGCTGCTCCTGCAGAATCTCATCTTGATGTTGCAGGCGATGGGGCTCGGCGGCTGGATCCACGCCTCGGTCGCCCCCATCAAGCTGCTGCCGGCCTTGGGATTCGAGCAGGTCACGCCGCGCTACCGCCCGCTCGACTTCTTCCGCTGGGGGACCTTTCACACCGAGGCGCGATCGCATCCCGTCGGACTGCCGCCGCACATCAAATGCATGTGCCCGCCCTACTACGAGACCATGGCCGACGCCGTGCAGGCGGTCGTCGACTCCAAGTACGGACCCGGCGGCACCTACCGCGACGATGCGTATTTCCGGGAGATTTTCCGGGGCGACCGCGGCGCGCGCTATCTCAAGGAAGTGCCGCACTACAAGGATGAAGTGGTCGCCTGCACCAAAGACATCTGCAGCTACATCTACGAGCGGCACGGCCGCTTCCCCGCGCACTGCGACGCGATCTACGCGCCGGGGGTCTGGCTGCAGGCCCACCACCTCGATTTGAACTACTACGACACGCTGTTCAACGGCGGCTACAGCGAAACGCAGCGGGAACATCAACGGCGATGGCACGCCAATTGAGCGGCCCGGCAGCGAAGGGATGGCGAGATGCGCAGCTTCAAGGAAACTCCGAATTTGTCGCGCGCGCGGGTCTGGTTCGTATTCGCGCTATTCCTCGTCCTGATGGTGCTCGCCCACGGCGCCGCCGAATTGCAGGCGCGGCTCAACGCCCGTGCCGGACTCTCGGTCGACCATTATCGCGTCATCTTCACGATTTGGGCGACCACGCTCCTGCTGACGCCGGCGCTCTGCTTTCACGTCTTTTCCCGCAGTGACGCCCCCAACACCTACTGGCGGGCGTTCTGGACCTTCGGCTATCTCGCGCTGCTGACCCACCTGTATTGGGCCGTGTTCGGGACGTGTCACGGAAATTTCGCGACGATTTTCCACCGGCCGGGCGCGCCGGTCTACCCGGAATGCCTGGTCGAGCATCCCGGACCGGACTTCTTTCTGGCCGCGTGGTGGGGGCTCGACGTCGTCCTGGCGTGGCTGGTTGCGGACAATATCAAGTGGGTGCGGGTGCAGCGCGGCGCCGTCCACCTGCTGGCGTTCACGATGTTCTTCGGCGCCACCGTGCTGGCTCCGAAGGCCGGCATCGTCGCGCATCTTCTCGGCATCCTCATGCTGCTGGCGGTGGTCGGTTGCTTCGTGTTGCGGCTGATCCTGCGCGAGAGCGATCCGAAGTCGCTGCTCGCCGTGCTCTATGTCAAGTCGTTCCAGCTCCTCAACCTGTTCGTCCACTGGCACAAGCTGCCGACCTTCCTGGCGGTGACCAATCTCGGGGCGTTGCGCGAGGTGCTGCGCGCCAGGAACCTGCACAACACGTCCGACATTGCGGTCACCGAGCCGAAGGGCCTGCGCCCGACGTCGCCGTTCAAGCCGGATTATCTGTGCGAGCGCGAGGAAGACGGGCAATACAATGACCTGTCCAAGTCGACGATGGGGAATGCCAGCCTCAATCCCAACGATCCGCTCAACGGTTCGGAGTTCACGCTGAGCAATCCGGGCGCGCGCTTCGGCCGCAATATTCCGCTCAGCGAGGTCGATCCGACCCGCGACGGCGCAATTCTCGATCCCAGCCCGCGACTCGTCAGCAATCGCCTGCTCGCCCGCCAGAAGAAGAGCGACGGCACCGAGGACTTCAAGCCGGCCGAGATCCTCAATCTGCTGGCGGCGGCCTGGATTCAATTCCAGACCCACGACTGGTTCAACCACGGCACGCCCCGGCCGATCGACGACGATCCGTTCGACGTGCCGCTGCCGCCCGGCGACTCCTGGCCGGGAGGCAAGATGCTGGTTCGCCGCACCCGGTCGGATCCCACGCGCAGGAAGAACGACGGCGCCGGGCCGGAAACCTTCGTGAACGCCGAAACGCATTGGTGGGACAGCTCGCAGATCTACGGCGACAGCGCGCAGGCGCTCGGCCAATACCGGATGAAAGACAAGGACGGGAAGCCCACGGACGGCAAGCTCGACATCGATCCGAAGACCAAGCTGATCCCGCTCGATCCGACCGGCGTCGAGAAGACCGGGTTGACCTCGAACTGGTGGCTGGGCCTGAGCCTGCTGCACAACCTCTTCACGCTCGAGCACAACGCCATCTGCGATCATCTGATCGAGGCATTCCCGGACTGGAGGAACCGCGACGACGGCGACGCCCAGATTTTCCGCGTGGCGCGCCTGATCAACAATGCCCTGATGGCCAAGATCCATACGGTCGATTGGACGCCGGCTATCCTGCCGCATCCGGCCCTGCAGATCGGCATGAACGCGAACTGGTGGGGCCTCGCGCAGGAGCCGGTCAAGAAATATCTCGGCCGCATCAGCACGAGCGAAGCGATCAGCGGCATACCGGGCTCGCAGACCAACCATCACGGCGCCGACTATTGCCTGACGGAAGAATTCACCGCGGTCTATCGCCTGCACCCGCTGCTGCCGAACGACATCCAGATCATCCACGCTCAGGACGGGCGGCGCGGCCGCGTCTTGAAGTTCGAATCGGATGATCCCGGCGACCCGGACCTCATCATCGGCCCGCACGCGATGGAGAACGCGCTGCGCGACGGGACCAAGCTGACCGATATCGTCTACACCTTCGGCGTTCACAATCCTGGCGCCGTCACGCTGCGCAATTTCCCGAACTGGCTGCGCCGGCTGCACCGGCGCAGCGGCCGGAACGTGGAAGAGCTGATCGATCTCGCGACCATCGACATCTTGCGCGACCGCGAGCGCGCCGTGCCGCGTTACAACCGGTTCCGCGAGCTGTTTCACCTGCCGCGCGTGCGCTCGTTCGAGCAGATGACCGACGATCCCGAGCTCGCGCGCACCCTGCGCGAGGTCTACGGCCATCCAGACAAGGTCGACCTGATGGTCGGCATGTATGCGGAGAAGCCGCCGGAAGGGTTCGGATTCAGCGACACCGCGTTTCGCGTCTTCATTCTCATGGCCTCGCGGCGGCTCAAGAGCGACCGATTCTTCACCGACGATTACACGCCCGCCGTCTACACCCGGCCCGGCATCGACTGGATCGAGAGCAACAACATGACCACCGTGCTGCTGCGCCACTTTCCCGAGCTGACGCCAGTGCTGCAGCGGACGGCGAACGCCTTCGCGCCTTGGAGGAAACCGTAACCGCCAGAGCTCGAACTGCGCAGGGTGCCAGAGCGCGCCGTCGGCGGCGTCCAATCAAGCGAGCAGCCGCCGCGAAATCGCTTCGGCGCATGACGTCGGCTGCGGCCGACCGTTCCGCGTCCGCCGGCTGGGCTCGCTGCTTCGCCTTGACTTCCTTAACTGAATTAATAAAGTCACTTAAGCGAATGGAGGTCCCGCCATGGCGCTCTCCATCAGTCACCGGCCGCCGCCGCCGGGAAAGCCGCTCGACGCCTCGCTGCGCGGCTATCTCGCGAGCAATGCCGACATCGTCACCCGCGTCAGCAAGCCGGTGCACATCGACGACGTCGGCGCGCTGTCGGCGCAGAGCGACCGGCCGATCCTGTTCGAGAACATCGTCGAGAAGCCGGGCTTCCGGCTGTGCGACATCCTGGTGAAGACCCGCCGCTCGCAGGCGCGCGCGCTCGGCACCGCGCCGGAGCACTATCTGCGCACGCTCGCCTACCGGCTGCGCCAGCCGCCGCGCGCCCTCAAGGTCGTCAAGACCGGTCCGGTCAAGGAGGTGGTGAAGCTCCACAACGAGGCCGACTGGACCGAGCTGCCGATCCCCCTGCACAAGGACAAGGACACCGCGCCCTACGTCACCGCGATGAACATCATCCGCGATCCCGAGACCGGCTTCTACAATTCCTGCCACGCCGGCACCCACGCGGTCGGGCCGCGCCGCGGATTGATCAGCTTCGTCACGCCGCACTCGCACGTCATCATGCGCAAGTACCGCGACCTCGGCATGGACACGATGCCGATCGCGTTCGTGTTCGGCGTGCCGCCGGCCTACGAGATCATGGCGAACTTCTCCGGCCTGCACATGGACGCCTGGGGCGAGATGGAGATGGTCGGCACCATCATGGATCGCGACGTGGAGATGGTGCCGTGCGAGACGCTCGAGCTCAACGTGCCGGCAGAGGCCGAGATCGTGGTCGAGGGCCGCGTCCGGCTCGAGGGCCGGTTCGAGGTCGGCGACGTCACCTCGCCTTCGATGTACCATCTGCCGCACCGCGAGAATCTGCCGGAGGTCGAGGTGACCGCCATCACCATGCGCGGCGACCGGCCGATCTATCGCAACCACCAGACCTGTCCCGACACCGACCACCAGCCGCTGCCCCGGCTCTGTCACGAGGCGGTGCTGTTCAACCGGCTGAGCGAGATCGGCCTCGACGTCAAGGACGTGCGCTTCCCGACCTGGGGCGCGGCGCTCTCCTGCATCCTGCAGTTCGACTATCCACGCGAGGGAATGGTGAACGACGCGCTGATGCTGGCGATGGGCGCGCCCTGGCTCAATACCAAGCTGGTGGTCGCGGTGTCGCCCGACACCGATCTCGACGATCCCGGCGACGTCTACCACGCCATCGCGACGCGCTGCGATCCCGCGCGCGACGTGATCGTGGTGCCGAATACGCGCGGCTCGCCCTACGATCCGTCGGCCCGTCCGCTCGACGGGCAATTTCCCTGGCGGACCGTGGGCAAGATGGGCATCGACGCCACCATCAAGTCGCGCCACGACCGCGCCGATTTCGAACGCGCCTGGCCCCGCAACTGGGGCAAGGTGAAGCTTGCGGACTATCTCTGAAGGAGGATCCCATGGACGCCATCGCCCCGCCCAAGCCGAAAGTCCTGTTCGAGGCCGAGCCGTTGATCCCCTACGTGCGCGAGCAGGATTTCGATCCGCGTCTCGCGCCGGTGGTCGAACCGTACAAGAAGCGCATGGGCTTCCTGCCGAACGCGCTCAAGCTCTACGCCTACCGGCCGGAGATCGCCGAGACGCTGTGGAAGCTCAACAGCAACATCATGCGCGACCCGAGCTCGACCCTCGACCAGCTGCTCAAGCGCAAGCTCGCCGCGGTCGCCTGCGCCGTCAACGGCTGCGCCTATTGCACGGCGCACAGCTGCTCGATGCTGAAGAAGCCGAAGGAGCTGGGCTACGAAGGCTGGGGACTGAGCGAGGAGGAGCTGCAGGACATCATCACCGGCGCCTATCAGCCGAGGAACGAGATGGAGCGCGCCTGCTTCGACTATGTCCGCTCGGCCTCCGAGGATCCGACCTCGGTGCCGGACGAGATCCTCAAGCGGCTCAAGCAGCATTTGACGCCGCCGCAGATCGTGGAGCTCGCCTGCGTGGTCGGGTTCTGGAAATTCTACAACACCGTCCACGACAGCCTGCATATCCCGGTCGAATCCTCGCTGCTCGGCGATACCGGATATGTCGATCTCTAGGCTTGCGCGCGAGCGCGCCAAGGCGGTCGCCAAGTCGAACGCGAGGCCGAAGCGGGACACCGCGGCCTATGTCCTGCCGCCGACGGTCTCGTGCGGCGCGCTCATGGAGAAGGGATCGGATCGCCGGTTTCGCACCCTGGTCAACGATCTCTTCACCGTCGCCAGCCGCATGGAGACCGTTCGCGCCCATCTCGGCCGGCGCATGGGCGTCAGCGGGCCGCAATACAGCGTTCTCATTGCGGTCGCCCATCTGCAGGGCGCGCGCGGCGTCAGCGTCGGCGCGGTCGCCCAGGCCATGCACGTGTCGAGCGCGTTCATCGCCGCGGAGACCGGCAAGCTCTCCCGCCTCGGGCTGCTGCTCAAGCGGCCCAATCCGCAGGACCGCCGCGGCGTGCTCGTCAGCCTGGCGCCGGCCGGCCGGCTCAAGATCGACCGCGTTGGCGCCGAGATCCGGGCGATCAACAACCTGTTCTTCGGCCTGCTCGACGCCTCCTCGTTTGCCGCCTTGAGCGCGGCGGCGGCGCTCTTGGTGAAGGGCTCCGCCAAGGCGGTGCACTACGTCGATGCAGTGGAGAGCGAGCCGCCGGCGGCGCTCGCCGCCGGCTGAGAGCCGCCGCCGGAATGATCAGGTCAGGCGCGAAATATGCGCTTGTGGTATATCGCCGCTGTGTCACCGTCCGCCGGGCGAGACGATGTCGAAAGCGGGGACGGCGGGCGGGAGAGGCAAGATGGTGTCGTATTTCGTTCGCTATCACGGCTCGTCCTCCGATCCGGACGCGTTTCACGCCTATTACGAGACCCGGCATGCCTCGATCCTCCGGCAGCTCCCGAATATCCGCTCGCTGATCCTGCATCGTCCCGCCGATTTTGCCGATCCGTTTCCGGTGCGGCCGGGCGAGACCTTTCTGCTCGCGCAGATGCGGTTCGACGGCGTAGGCGATCTCGATGCGGCGCTGCGCTCCGCCGCGCGCCGGCAGGCGCGCGACGATTTTCACCGCTTCCCGCCGTTCAGCGGCGAAGTGACGCACGAGGCGATGATCGGCAAGCCGGTGTTCTGAACGGCGGTGGGGCGCGACTGCCGAGCGCGCGATCGAGAGGCATGCCATTCTCTCTCAGCAGATCGTCAATGGACTGATGCTCGGCTCCATCTACGCGATGGTCGCGGTCGCCTTGACGCTCGGCATCGGCATCCTGAAATTTCTCAACTTCAGCATTCCCGGGCTGTTCATGATCGGCGGTATGGCGACCTGGGCGCTGCTGCGCCACGGCGCGCCGTGGCCGCTCGCCGCCGCCGGCGCGCTCGGCCTTGCCGCCGCCGCCGCCCTGGTGGTCGAGCGCTTCACCTGGCGCTGGATGCGCATGGCCGAGCATTTCGTGCCGCTGGTGAGCTCGATGGCGTTCCTCATCCTGTTCGAGCATCTGGCCGTGGCCTACTGGGGCTCGGAGCTGCGCAGCCTGCCGGCGCTGTTCGGCGACGCCGATCTGCGTATCGCCGGGCTCGTGGTCAGCGTCCCGCAGCTCCTGGGGCTGATCGCGTCGGTCGCGCTGATCTGGGCGCTGGCGCTGCTGCTCGCACGCACCCGCGTCGGCCGCGGGCTGCGCACCATCGCCGAGGATTCCGACACCGCGCTGCTGCTCGGCGTCGACATCAACCGCATCGTTCCGCTGGTGTTCCTGGTCAGCGGCCTGTTCGCGGCGCTCGGCGGCGTGATCTTCGCGCTCAACTATCGCCAGGTGCAGCCGTTCATGGGCGAGATGGTCGGCCTCAAGGGCATCTCCGCCATGATCGTCGGCGGCATGGGCAATATCTGGGGCTCGATCGCGGGCGGGCTGATCATCGGCCTGGTCGAGGTGATATCGATCGGTTACTTCGGGGCGGATTTCGTCGACATCGCGGTCTACGGCCTGCTGCTGTTGATCCTGTTCATCCGTCCGACCGGTCTCTTCGCCGGCTCGCTTGGCGGGCAGGCGCGCATATGAGCGGATATCTCGAAGGCGTCCTGGTGCTGCTCGCGGTGAACGTGGTGCTCGCCTATGGCGGATTCCTGCCGCTCGCGGCCGGGCAACTCAATCTCGGGCTCGCCGGCTTCGCCGCCATCGGCGCCTATGTCTCCGCCTATCTGAGCAACGTCCTCGAGCTCTCGCCGCTGATCGCCATTCCGTCGGCCGGGATCGCGGCCGGCCTGGTCGCGCTCGCGGTGGCGGTGCCGGTGCTGCGCACCCGCGGCATCTATCTCGCGCTCGCCACCTTCGCGCTCGGTCAGATCGTGCAGGCGATCATCCTCAATCTCGAGGCGGTCGGCGGCGCCGCCGGCTATCCGGTGACGGCGTTCATCCGGCTCCCCGCCATCGCCGCCGCCGCGGCGATCGTGGTGCTGCTGGTGTGGCTCCTGTTCACCACCCGCTTCGGCATTGCCGTCACCGCCGTGCACGACGACGAGCGGGTCGCCGACCTGATGGGCATCGACGTGCGGGCCTTCCAGATCGCCGCGTTTGCGCTCGGCTCCGCCATCGCCGGCATCGGCGGCGGCCTCTACGCGCACCACTTCAGCTTCATCGAGGCGCAGTACTTCAACGTCTCGCTCAGCATCACCATCGTGCTCTACGTGCTGCTCGGCGGCATCCAGACCGTGCTCGGCCCGCTCATCGGCGCCGCGGTCTTCACGCTGCTGCCGGAAGTGCTGCGGGCGAGCGCGAATTGGCGCTACGTGGCGTTCGCCGCCGCCCTGATCGTGCTGATGGCGTTGCGGCCGGAAGGCCTCGTCACCGGCGCGCAGCTGCGCCGCCTGCTGGGATGGCGCCGCCGGCACGACGCCGCGGCCGCCGCGGTGCCGACCACGGGGGGCGCCCGATGACCGCGGCCGATCCCATCCTGCGGCTCGAAGCCGTGAGCAAGCATTTCGGCGGCTTGCAGGTGGTCGAGGATTTGAGCTTTGCGGTCCGCCGCGGGCGGCGAACCGCGCTGATCGGCCCGAACGGCGCCGGCAAGACGACCGTGTTCAACCTGATCACCGGCGTCTTTCGCCTCGACGCCGGCCGCATCCTGCTCGACGGCGTCGATATCGCCGGGCTGCCCTCGCGCCGGCGCATCGGCCACGGCATCGCGCGCAGCTTTCAGAACATCCGGCTGATGCCGCACCTGAGCACGCTGGAGAACGTCATGGTCGGACAGCATTGCCGCAACGGCGGCCTCGGCGTGCTGCAGCCGGTCAACCTCGTGCCGCACAATCGCTGGCGCGAGGAGGCGCGCGCCGCGCTCGCCGCGGCGGGCCTCGGCGCATACGAGCGCTCGACGGTGGGGAGCCTTCCCTACGGCGTGCAGAAGCGGATCGAGCTCACGCGCGCGCTGATGGCGCGGCCGCGGCTCCTTCTGCTCGACGAGCCGGCGGCCGGCCTCAATCCGACCGAAACCGAGGCGTTGCAGGCGCAGCTCGAGGCGATCTGCGCGGACGGCGGTCCCACCCTGATGGTAGTCGAGCACGACATGCATTTCATCGGGGCGCTGTGCGAGGACGTGATCGTGCTCGACTTCGGCCGCAAGATCGCCGAAGGGAGCCCCGAGGCGATTCGGCAGAATCCCTTGGTGCAGCAGACCTATCTCGGCATCCCGGCGGCCGAGCCAGCGGAGCGGCGGCATGCAGCTCGCAGTGCGTGATCTCGACGTGCGCTACGGCCGCGTCCACGCCGTCCGCGGCGTGTCGATCGAGGTCGCCGAAGGCGAGCTCGTCGCAGTGCTCGGCGCCAACGGCGCCGGCAAGTCGTCGCTGCTGCGCGCCGTGCTCGGACTGGTCGGGCCGTCGGGCGGAAGCGTGCTGCTCGACGGCCGCGACGTCACCGATTGGTCGACCAGCGCGCGCGTGCGCCGCGGGCTCGTGCTGGTGCCCGAGGGCCGCCGCATCGTGACGAGCCTCACCGTTCACGAGAACCTGCTGATGGGGGCGTTCAATCGGCGCGACGGCCGCGCGGTCGCGGCGGAGATCGCCGAGCTCTACGAGCGCTTTCCCAATCTCGCGGCGCGCCGCCACCATCCCGCGGTGGTGCTTTCGGGAGGCGAGCAGCAGATGTTGGCGATCGGGCGCGGCCTGATCGCCCGTCCCAGCGTGATGATGCTCGACGAGCCTTCCTTGGGATTGAGCCCATTGCTGTCGAACGAAGTGTTTGCCCTGATCGGCCGGCTCAATCGCGAGAACGGGCAGAGCATCCTGCTGGTGGAGCAGAACACCCACCGCGCCCTCGAGCTCGCCCATCGCGCCTATGTGCTCGAGCTCGGGCGGGTTGCGATCGAGGGGCCGCCCGATCGCATCCTCGGCGACCGCGCGTTGCAGGATGCCTATCTGGGCCAGGGGACGCGCCGCCCGGCGCGCGCGCTGCCGGCGAGCTGAGCGGTCATCACGACAATCGACGAGTCGAACGGAGGAGAAGCACCATGCAGTGGAGATTGACGATCCTGGCGGGGGCGCTCGCGACGTTGGGGGCCGGGACCGCCGGCGCGCAGGACATTCTGCTCGGCTATTTGCCGTCGGCGGCGGGACCGTTCGCGACGTTCTCCAAGACCAACGAGATCGCCGCGCAGATCGCCATCGACGAGATCAACGCCGCCGGCGGCGTCGCCGGCAAGAAGCTCAAGGTCGTCGCGTTCGATACCGCCGGCAAGCCCGACCAGGCGGTGGTCGGGCTGCGCAAGCTCGCCGACGACGACAAGGTGCTGGCGGTCATCGGCCCGCTGAGCTCGAGCGAATGCCGGGTGGTGTTCCCGGCCGGCGATCGCGCCGGCATCGTGTCGATGTCGATGGCCTCCTCGGCGCCGCGGCTCGCCGAGCCGTTCCAATATGCGTTCCGCAACACCTCGGACGAAGGCTACATGTTTGAGCGGGTGATGCGGGCGCTCAAGCAGAACAACGCGCCGACGGCGACCGGCGCCATCGCCTATGCCACCGACGACGTCATCTCCAAGGTGATGGGCGAGAACGTCCTGCCCGGCGTCATGAAGAAGGCCGGCACCGAGGTGAAGCTCAGCGTGACCTTCCAGACCCAGGCCTTCGATTTCTCGGCCCAGGTCTCGCAGCTCGTCGGCCAGCCCACCGACTTGATCGGGGTGGGGTCGGGGCCGGAGCCGGCGACGCGGCTGGTGCAGGAATTGCGGCGCCAGGGCCACAAGGGGCGGCTGGTCGCAGGCTCGACCATCGCCGATCCCGAGCTCGGGCGGCAGATGGGCAAGGCCGGCGACGGCACCACGATTCCGACCACGTTCTATGCCGACCTCGACGACCGCTCCAAGGCGTTCCAGGCCGAGTTCGCCAAGCGCGCCAAGGCGGCCGGGCTCGACCGCACCACGGCGGCGCAGTTCGATGCCGCCACCTACGACATCGTGCTGTTCTACGCGCACGCGATGAAGCAGGCCAAGGTCACCGGCGATCCCGCGAAGCTCGCGGCCGAGCGCACCGCCATCAAGGACGAGTTGCGCGGCATGAAGAACTTTCCGGCGCTCGAAGGGGCGATCTCGTTCGGGTCGAACGGCGATGCGCTCAAGCCGGTCTATGCCGTCGAGCTCAAGGACGGCCGCTGGACGTTGATCGGCCAGTTCGTTCCCGAACCGTGAGGTCGGGTTCTCGGTGCTCGCGTCGATGAAGCGACGGCTTGGCGCAACGCGCGCTGTCGGCGACCAATCCGCGTGATAGACTCCCGAACCTGACGACAGGGCAAGGAGCCGGGCGATGCTGCGGTCGGGCAAGGAGCATCTGGAGACGCTGCGCGACGGCCGTGTCGTCTATATCGGCAGCGAGAAGGTCGACGACGTCACCCGTCATCCCGCCTTCCGCAATGCCGCCGCGACCGTCGCCGCCATCTACGACATGAAGGCGGAGCCGGCGAACCGGGACGCGCTGAGCTACGAGGAGGACGGCTCCCGCCACTCGATCTATTTCCTGCGCCCGCGCACGCGCGAGGACCTGCAGCGGCGCATGGTCGGGCATCGCATGATCGCCGACCTGACCTTCGGCATGTTCGGCCGCTCGCCCGATCACGTCGCCTCGTTCGTGACCGGCATGGCGATGAAGCCCGACGCGCTGCCGGCGCCCTGCGCCCACGCCGACAATCTGCTGCGCTACTACCGCCACCTCCGCGACAACGACGTCTATGTCGTCTACGCCGTGCTGCCGCCGCAGGCCGCGCGCAACCCGGAATTCTACCTGCGCCAGAACATCCCGGTGCCGACGCTGCGGGTGGTGCGCGAGGAGGACAACGGCGTCGTCGTCTCCGGCATGAAGATGCTGGCGACCGGCGCGCTCTATGCCAACGAGATCTGGATCGGCAACGTCCTGCCGCTGGCGCCCGACCAGAAGAAGGAGGCGATCACCTGCGCGGTGCCCTGCAATGCGCGCGGGCTGACGCTGTGGTCGCGCAAGCCGGCGATCCTCGGCTGCACCTCGGAATTCGATTCCCCGCTCGCCTGGCGCTACGACGAGAGCGACAGCATGGTGCTGTGCGAGGAGGTCAAGGTTCCGTGGGAGAAGGTGTTCGTGCACGACGACGCGCTGCTGGCGCGCGACATCTACATCAAGACGCCGAGCCATTGCTTCGGCAATCACCAGTCGAACGTGCGCTACTGGTCGAAGATGCGGCTCCTGCTCGGGCTCTGCAGCAAGATCGCGCAGGCGACCGGCGCCGACCAGGTGCCGGCGGTGCGCGAGACGCTCGGCAAGATGGCGGCGGTCGAGAGCACGATCGGCGGGCTGGTGCACGGCCAGATCAACGCCTGCGAGAGCTGGCCCGAGGGCCATGTCTGCTTCAACCGCCGCTTCATGTATGCCGGGCTCGATTGGTGCACCCAGAACTACAGCCGGTTCGTGGACGAGCTGCGCGAGCTCTGCGGCGGCGGCGTGTTCCAGATGCCGGCTGACATCTCGGTGATGGAGGATCCGCGGCTCGCTCGCGAGTTCACGACCTTCTGGCAGACGCCGCAGGGCGACGCCGTCACCCGCATGAAGCTGTTCAAGCTCGCCTGGGACATGGTCGGCTCGGAATTCGCCGGCCGTCACCTGCAGTACGAGAAGTTCTACGCCGGCGCCTCCTTCATCATCCGCAATCATTCCTACCGCGAGACCGATTGGGGCGAGTTCAACAAGCTGGTCGAGGATCTGATGGCGAGCTACGACTATCGGACGACGGCGGACGGACGACCGACGACGGAAGAGAAATTGTCTGCGGTGGGATCGCGACGATCGTAGGGTGGGCAAAGGCGCGCTCTTGCGCGCCGTGCCCACGCGTGCCTCGTGCCGATGAATGGGAGACGCGTGGGCACGGCGCGCGGCGCAATCGAGCTTGCGTAGAGTACTTGTCTGCGCGCGCCTTTGCCCACCCTACGGGCTCGCGCAAGGTGCGCCGTCGCAATCACCCCCCGCCGTTCAACGCATACCGCCCGTCCTTGAGCCGGGTGAGGCGGCCCTCTTCGTAGAGCCGGCCGAATTCGCGCAGGATCTCGCGGCCGTCGCCGGTGCCGAGTGCGGCCATCAGCTCGAGATAGGTCGCCGGGCCCCGCGCCAGCGCGGCTTCGAGCGTTTGGCGCTCGCGCTGCGGCAGCCGCGGCGCCTGCGGCACCGCGAACTCGGCGCTGTCGCCTTTGCCGAACGGCTTGGTGCAGTCGAAGCCGGCCTTGGCGCCGGTGCGGCTCCCCTGCAGCGACGGATCGAGCGGGACGCAGCGGAAGCCCGACGCCATCACGAAATCGCGGTCGGCCTGGAAGCGCGTCGCCGCGGCGCGCGGGCCGCGCAACATCAGGCGGCGGCAGCCGATGTTGGTGAAGCCGGTTCTCGGGTCGCGGGCATAGTCGATGCTGGCCGAGATGTACGGCGCGCCGTCGAGCCCGTGCTGCAGGTGAACCGGCAGCGCGGTGAGGTCGGCTTGCTCGCCGGTCAGCACGACCTCGTGCACGGGTGCCTGCGCGGATGAAACCTCGATCGGGGCCGCCGGATGCTCGAGCCGTTCGCGCAGCGTCGCCGGAAAGCCGGGCTCGTCGGTGTCGAGCGCGGCGGCGAGGCGGCGCCGCGCGCCCATGACGTTGCCGACCAGCTCCGCCCGCTCCGGGCCGACCGCGCGGAACCACACCGCCTTGGGATTGCAATCGAGCACTGCCGCGACGTCGATCAGGTCGATCGGGTCGTCGTGCACGGTACATTCCCCCTCCTGCGCGAGCTTCTCGACGAAGCGGCGCAAGCGGAATTTCTCGGTGTCGACCTGGGTCATGCGGATGGTTTTCCGAGCGAGCGCGGGCGATCTTAGCGAGCCCGGTTGGGCCGGTCCAGGAAGCGGGAGATCATGGCCGTCCGTAGCGATGGTCGATGCGGTCCCGGCGGTCATAGTGGACACCGTCAAGCCGGCCGCGGCGTTGCAGGCATCGAGCCGGAACGATCGGCGCGCTGCCGCGTTGAACCCGTTCCGCCGGACGCGCGTCATATCGGCCGCGAGGGTGCCCGCCGATGAAGTTGTTCAAGTGCCAGAACTGCGGGCAGCCGCTCTATTTCGAGAATGCCACGTGCGAAAGCTGCGGCCTGCGGCTGGGCTATCTGCCGGAACGCGAAATCATCAGCGCGCTCGAGGAGGTCGACGGCGCCTGGCGCGCGCTTGCGGCGCCGGGCGAGCGCTACCGTCTCTGCGCCAATGCGCAGCACGACGTCTGCAATTGGCTGGTGCCCGTCGCCGAGCCCGCCGGCTTCTGCGCGGCCTGCCGTCACAACCGCACCATCCCCGACCTCGGCAGCCCCGAGAACCTGGCGCATTGGCGCCGGATCGAGTTCGCCAAGCATCGCCTGTTCTACACGCTGTTGCGGCTCAAACTGCCGCGCACGACGCGGTCGGAGGATCCGAACGGGCTCGCCTTCGATTTCCTCTCGATCCCGGCCGCTTCCCCGGTCATGATCGGGCACGCCAGCGGTCTCATCACCTTGAGCCTGGCGGAGGCCGACGATTCCGAGCGCGAGCGCCGGCGCGCATTGATGGGCGAGCCTTATCGCACGCTGCTCGGCCATTTCCGGCACGAGATCGCACACTATTACTGGGATCGCTTGATCGGCCGATCGCCGGCCATCGACGAGTTTCGCCGCCTGTTCGGCGACGAGCGCGAGGATTACGCCGCGGCGTTGCAACGCTATTACGCGCGCGGACCGGCGCCGGATTGGTCCGAGCATTTCATCACCGCCTATGCCAGCGCCCATCCGTGGGAAGATTTCGCGGAAACCTGGGCGCACTATTTTCACATGGTCGACACGCTCGAGACCGCGGCCGCGTTCGGGCTGCGGCTGCGGCCGAAGATCGACGCCGACCTCGCCACGGCGATCGACTTCGACCCGCATGCCGCCGACATGGACCGGATCATCGACGCTTGGCTGCCGCTGACCTTCGCGGTCAACTCGATCAACCGCAGCATGGGCCAGCCCGATCTCTATCCCTTCGTCCTCGCCCCGTCGGTGATCTGGAAGCTCGCTTTCATTCACGATCGGATCCATGCCGAGAACGCGTCCCGGCCGCGCGATTCCGAGCATCGGGCGCTGCGCGCCGTCGTCGCCGGACTCAGGCGCGCGGTCGGCTCGCCGCTGGCGGGCGCCTGATACGGTCTGGGGTCGTGACCTCCTCGATGCTCCATCCGGCCCAAGAATTGCATCGAAAATTGCGTAATATGGCGGGCGTCCCAGCGAGCAACGCATGTCGATCCTGGCCGGTCTCCATCACGCCACCCGCTACCGGTACGACCGGCCGGTCGCCTTGGGGCCCCAGGTCGTCAGGCTGCGGCCGGCGCCGCATTGCCGCGCGCGGATCACGAGCTATTCGCTCACGGTGACCCCGGCCCAGCATTTCGTGAATTGGCTGCAGGACCCCAACGGAAATTGGCTTGCACGCCTGGTCTTTCCGGAAAAGACCCGCGAGCTGACGGTCACCGTCGATCTCGTCGCCGACATGGCGGTGGTCAATCCGTTCGACTTCTTCGTCGAGCCGTTCGCGGAGCATTTCCCGTTCGCCTATCCGGCCGAGTTCGCGGAGGAGCTGGCGCCTTATCTCGATGCCGAGCCTGTGGGCCCGCTGCTCTCGGCGTTCCTCGCCACGCTGCCGCGGGATCGGCGCAACACCGTCGACTTCCTGGTCGAGCTCAATCAACGCCTGCAGCGCAACGTCCGCTATCTCATCCGCATGGAAGCGGGCGTGCAGCCGCCGGAGCAGACGCTCGCCGCTGCGGCCGGCTCCTGCCGCGATTCCGCCTGGCTGCTGACGCAGGTCCTGCGCCATCTCGGGCTCGCGGCCCGCTTCGTGTCGGGCTACCTCATCCAACTGCGGCCCGACCTCAAGTCCTTGGATGGGCCGGCTGGGGCGGCGGAGGACTTCACCGATCTGCACGCCTGGGCCGAGGTCTACCTGCCGGGCGCCGGCTGGATCGGCCTCGACCCCACGTCGGGACTGCTGTGCGGGGAAGGGCATCTTCCGCTCGCCGCCACCCCGCATTTCCGCGCCGCGGCTCCGATCAGCGGCGCGGTCGAGCCGTCCGAGGCCGCGTTCTCCTTCGACATGCGTGTCACCCGCATCGCGGAAAGGCCGCGGGTGACCTATCCATTCTCCGACGAGGCATGGGCGACGCTCGACGCGCTGGGCGAAGAAGTCGACGGCGACCTCGCTGCCCGCGACGTAAGGCTGACCATGGGGGGCGAGCCGACCTTCGTGTCGATCGACGACTATCAGTCGCCGGAGTGGAATACCGCGGCGCTCGGACCGACCAAGCGCGACCGCGCCGACGCCTTGATCCACCGTTTGCGCGACCGCTTCGCGCCCGGCGGGCTGCTGCACTACGGCCAGGGCAAATGGTACCCCGGCGAGCCGCTGCCGCGCTGGGCCTTCGCGCTCCATTGGCGGCGCGACGGCAAGCCGATCTGGCGCGACCCCGCGCTGATCGCGGGCGCGGCCGGCGAAGGGCGGCCGCTCGCCGACGACGCGCAGCGGTTCGCCGAAAGCATCGCGGCCCGCCTCGGCATCGACGCCGACCATGTGCAGCCCGCGTTCGAGGATCCGGCCGAGCGCATGCTCAGGCAGGGCGAGCTTCCTGAGAACGTCGATCCGAGCGATCCCAAGATCGACGATCCGGTCGAGCGCGACCGCATCATGCGCGCCTTCGAGCGCCATCTCACGGTGCCGGCGGGCTATGTGCTGCCGGTGCAGCGCTGGACCGCGCAGGCGGCGCCCGGCTGGATCAGCGAGATCTGGCAGACGCGCCGGCGCCGCCTGTTCCTCGTCCCGGGCGATTCCCCGATCGGCCTTCGCCTGCCGCTCGATTCGCTCCCCCATCTCGCGCCGGTCGATTATCCGCATCTCGTGCCTGACGACCCCATGATCGAGCGCGGCGAGTTGCCCGATCCGGAGAGCCTGGCGCGGATCGTCGCCCACCGCAGCGAAGATGCCGCGGCGCGCGCCAAGGTCCTCGAATTTCGCCGCGGTCAAACCGCGCGCGCGCTCGCGTCGTTGTCCGGAATTGCCGTGCGCACCGCGCTCACCGTCGAGCCGCGCGACGGGCGGCTCTGCGTATTCATGCCGCCGGTCGAGCGGCTCGAGGATTATCTCGAGCTCATTGCCGCGGTCGAGGCGACCGCCGCCGAGCTCGCCATGCCGGTGCACGTCGAGGGCTACGAGCCGCCGGTCGATCCGCGATTGAACGTCATCAAGGTGACGCCCGATCCCGGCGTCATCGAGGTCAATATCCATCCCGCCGCCAATTGGCGCGAGGCGGTCGAGCATACCCGCGCGCTCTACCAGGAAGCGCGGCTCGCCCGGCTGGGCACCGACAAGTTCATGATCGACGGCCGCCACACCGGCACCGGCGGCGGCAACCACATCGTGGTCGGCGGACCGACCGCGGCCGACAGCCCGTTCCTGCGGCGGCCCGATCTGCTCAAGAGCGTGATCCTGTACTGGCAGCGGCATCCGTCGCTGTCGTACCTGTTCTCCGGGCTGTTCATCGGTCCGACCAGCCAGGCGCCGCGGGTCGACGAAGCGCGCCACGACCAGCTCTACGAGCTCGAGATCGCGCTCGCGATGGTGCCGGCGCCGGGCGAGGGCGAAGCGCCGCGGCCGTGGGTGATCGATCGCCTGTTTCGCAACCTGCTGGTCGACGTCACCGGCAACACCCACCGCGCCGAGACCTGCATCGACAAGCTGTTCTCGCCGGACGGCGCGACCGGGCGGCTCGGCCTGATCGAGTTCCGCTCGTTCGAAATGCCGCCCGACCCGCGCATGAGCCTGGCGCAGCAATTGCTGCTGCGGGCGCTGATCGCCTGGTTCTGGCGCGAGCCGCAGCGCGGCTCGCTGGTGCGCTGGGGCACCGCTCTGCACGACCGGTTCATGCTGGAGCATTTCGTTTGGCAGGACTTTCTCGGCGTCTTGGACGATTTGCGTGGCGCCGGCTATCGTTTCGATCCGGAGTGGTTTCACGCGCAACGCGAGTTTCGCTTTCCTTGCTTCGGCGCGGTCAACCACGGCGGCGTGAGCTTGGAGCTGCGCCAGGCGCTCGAGCCGTGGTATGTGTTGGGCGAAGAGGGCACGACGGGGGGCACCGTGCGTTTTGTCGATTCGTCGGTCGAGCGGCTGCAGGTGAGGGTCGACGGGCTCAACGGGAGCCGGCACGCCGTCACCTGCAACGGACGGCGCCTCCCGCTCGCCCCGACCGGGCGTCCCGGCGAATACGTCGCGGGCGTGCGCTTCAAGGCCTGGAAACTGCCGTCGGGGCTGCATCCCACGATCGAGGCCCACGCTCCGCTCACCTTCGACATTTTCGACCGCTGGAGCAGGCGGTCGCTCGGCGGCTGCGTCTACCACGTCGCCCATCCCGGCGGGCGCAATTACGAGACCTTCCCGGTCAATTCCTACGAAGCGGAGGCGCGCCGCCTGGCGCGCTTCCAGGATCACGGCCACACCCCGGGATGCTTCGATTTCCCTGGGGAAGAACGCTCCCGCGACTATCCCCTGACTCTCGACCTCAGGCGTCCGACTCAGGTCTGATGGCCGCATGGCAGTCACCGCCGACAGCGCCTTCGCGCAGAACGAGGTCGAGCCGCTGCTGTCCGGCTATCGCACGCTGCCCGGCATTTTCGACGAGATGATGGACCGCGACGGCCGCGTGCGCGCTCATTGGCGGCCGCTGTTGGCCATGCTCGCGGGATTGGGGCCGAAGGAGATCGGCCGGCGTTTTGCCGCCGCCGATCGCCACCTGCACGAGTCCGGCGTGTTCTATCGCGTCTACGAAGATCCGGTCGGCGCCAAGCGGCCGTGGCCGATGAGCCACCTGCCGCTGTTGATCGACGCGGCGGAATGGCGCGGCCTCGAAGCCGGTCTCGTCCAGCGCGCCGAACTGCTCGAGGCGGTGCTGGCCGACGCCTATGGACCGGCCGAGCTCGTGCGCGAAGGGAGGCTCCCCGCCGCCATCATCGCCGGCAATCCTGAATTCCTGCGGCCGCTGGTCGGCGTGGCGCCCGCGGGCGGCTTTCACCTGCGCTTTTATGCCGTCGATCTCGGGCGCTCGCCCGACGGCCACTGGTGGGTGCTGGGCGATCGCGCGCAGGCGCCCTCGGGCGCCGGCTATGCGCTGGAGAACCGGCTCGCGCTCTCGCGCGCGATGCCCGATATCTACCGCGAGCTCGAGGTCGAGCGTCTGGCGCCGTTCTTCCAGGCGTTTCAGGCCGAGCTTTCCGCGCTCAATCGGCGCGACGATTCGCGCGTCTGCGTGCTCACGCCGGGGCCGATGAACGAGACCTATTTCGAGCACGCCTATCTCGCGCGCTACCTCGGCTTTGTGCTGGTGGAAGGCGAGGATCTGAGCGTGCGCGACGACGGCGTCTTCATCCGCACGGTGTCGGGCCTCAAGCGCGCCGAGGTCCTGCTGCGCCGGCTCGACGCCGACTTCGCCGATCCGCTCGAGCTCAATGCCCGTTCCCGCCTCGGCGTGCCCGGCCTCGTCCAGGCGGTGCGCGACGGCACGGTCGTGATCGCCAACGCGCTCGGCTCGGGCGTGGTCGAGGCACGGGGGCTCTTGAGCTTTCTTCCGGCGCTGGCGCCGGCCGTGCTCGGCGACGACCTCGCGCTCCCCAACGTCGCGACCTGGTGGCTCGGCCAGGCCGGCGCCCGTGACGAGATCATCGACCGGCTCGACGAGATGGTGATCGCGTCGGCCTTTCTCGGCGAGCTGCCGGGCTACGGCGAGCGGCGCGAGGTGCTGGGCGCGGCGCTTTCGCCCAGGGAGCGCGCGTACATCCTCGAGCAGATCGCCCACCGCGGCATCGACTTCGTCGCCAAGGAGGCGGTCTCGCTTTCGACTACGCCGGTCTGGCGCGACGGCCGGCTCGAGCCGCGGCCGTTCACGCTGCGGCTGTTCCTGGCGCGCGTGCGCGAGGGCTGGCGGGTGATGCCCGGCGGGTTCGTGCGTGTCGCCGACGACCTCGACGCTCGGGCGGTGAGCCTGCAGCGCGGCGGCAGCACCGCCGACGCCTGGGTGCTCTCCGAGGAGCCGGTGGCGCAGACCACCCTGCTGCCGGCGCCGGATCGAATCACGATCACGCGCGCGACCGGGGCGCTCCCGAGTCGCGCCGCCGCCAATCTGTTCTGGGCCGCGCGCTACGTCGAGCGCGCCGAGGCGACGCTGCGGCTCATCCGGGCGCTGATCAACCGCGTCGGCGACAGCGACGATGCGACCAGGCTTGTCGTGATCGAGATCTGCGCGCTGCTCGAGGCCTGGAACGCGGTGCCGGCCGATCTGCCGAACCTCAAGCCGGTGCTGGTCGCCTCCGCCGCCTTGCAGCACCGCGATCTCGACGGCGCGCTTCCTTATCTCGTCGGCGCGGCGCAGTCGGCGGCGTCGGCGATCCGCGACCGGTTCTCCCCCGACGCCTGGCGGGCGCTGACCGATCTCAACGAGCTGATCGACGCGTCGATCGATCAGCCGCCGACGGAGATCGCGATATTCGAGGAGACCAACCAGGCGCTGCGCATCATCGCGTCTTTTTCGGGATTGGCGCAGGAGAACATGAGCCAGCTCGCCGGCTGGCGTTTTCTGGAGCTGGGCCGTCGCATCGAGCGGGCAATTGCGACCTGCCGTTTCGTGCGGCAATTCGCTTTCCTCGCCGAGCTCGCCGGCGCGCTCGACGTGTTGCTCGAGCTCGCCGACAGCCAGATCACCTATCGGCTGCGCTACGTCATGGTGGCGGCGCGCGCGCCGGTCATCGACCTCCTGGTGCTCGATCCCAACAATCCGCGCGCGGTCGCCTATCAGCTGGCCCGGATCGAGACGCATCTCGCCGCGCTGCCGAAACGCGGCGACGACGGCCGCCTGTCGCCGTCCGAGCAGATCGCCACGGCGCTGGCGACGCGAATCCGCACCGCCGATGCGGCGGCGCTCGACGAGGCGACGTTCCTCGACGTCGAGGACCGCCTGATGAAGCTCGCCGACGTGATCACCGCGAGCTATTTCACCACCCACGAGCGGGCGGAAGTACGCTGGGAGGCGCTCGGATGATCTACGATATCCGGCAGACCACGACCTATCGCTACGCGTCGCCGGTGGTCTATGCGCGCCACGTGTTGCGGCTCACGCCGATCGACCGGGTGGGCCAGCGCGTCAACGCCGCCGCGCTCGACATCGACCCGGCGCCGCTCGGACGGCGCGAAGGGGGCGATTTCTACGGCAACCGAATGACCTGGATCGAGCTCGATCGGCCGCACGATCTCTTGAGCGTGCGGGTCAAGGCGCGGGTCGCAGTCAAGCACGAGGCCGCGCCGGACGCGGCCGCAACTCCGCCCTGGGAGCAGGTCCGCGATGCGGCCTTCGCGTCCACCGCCCCGTCGCCGAATTCGCCGACGCACTACCTGTTTCCGAGCCGGCAGGTCTCGCTCGATCCGGAGATCCGCAGCTACGCCGCCGAGAGCTTCGCATCCGCACGTCCCATTCTCGCCGCGGCGGTCGAACTGATGCGGCGCCTCAAGGCGGACATCGTCTACGAGATCGGCGCCACCACGGCCTCGACCACGCCGCCGATGTCGTTCGCCTTGCGCCGCGGCGTCTGCCAGGACTTCGCCCACATCATGATTTCCGGGATGCGCGGGCTCGGCCTGCCCGCCGCCTATGTCAGCGGCTACCTGCGGACCGTGCACTCGCCCAACGAGGCGAAGCTCGCCGGCGCCGACGCCATGCATGCCTGGGTGCTGGTATGGTGCGGAGCGGCGGCCGGCTGGTGCGGGCTCGATCCGACCAACGGCATATTCGCCGGCGACGACCACGTCGTGCTCGCGATCGGCCGCGATTATGCGGACGTCGCACCGATCGGCGGCGTCATCTTCGCCTCCGGCGGGCAGCGCCTCGAGGTCTCCGTCAGCGTCACGCCGGTGGGGTAGACCGGAACGGTTCCCGCAACCGCGGGACCGCGCGATCACGATCCGCCGCGCGCGCCCACCAGCACGTTGCGCAGGTTCTCGCTCCGCGAATTGTGCGCGCGGAGCACGTCCTTGATGTCCCGGCGGCGCTCGACGGCGCTGCGCTCGTCCGGCGGCTTGAGCTGGGCGCTGAGATAGGCGCCCTCCTGCCGGCCGAGCGCGACGAGGCCGCTGCCGAAGGGTTGCTGCTGGCGCTCAAAGCGCAGGAGCGCCGCGGCGACCTCGTTCTCCGCCACCGCGTCGGCGAGGCTCGCGGCATCGAGCGCCGCCTTGGTCACGCCGGCGCCAACATGGGGACGCGCCACGAACGCGGCATCGCCGACGAGCGCCACGCGCCCGAACGCGATGCGCGGCGATTCGAGGTCGAAGATCGGCTGGAAGAACGGCTGCCTGGTGCGCTCGAAAATCTCCGCGACCTGCGGCGCCAACAGCGCGCGCGCGGCCGCCTTGATGCGGGCCACGACCGCGGGCCGGATCAGCGGTGGCGGGATCGCGCTGCCGTGACAGCGGCCGCTCGTATCGGTGCAGAGGTCGACCAGCGCATGCTCCGGGTCGGTCGGCCGGTACCAGACGATGTTGTAGGCGCGGCGGCCGGGCTCGGTCTCGTTGTTGCGGCCGGGAACGGGATAAGCGAGGCACAGCTCGCCGTCCGGCAGGCAGAACGTGTAGCGCTCGAAAATCGCCGCCCGGATATCGGGCGGGACGTCGGTCTCGTCCAGCATGGCGCGCCAGGCGACGTAGCCGGCATAATCGGGCTCGACCTCGGGCAGGAACTGCTCGCGCACCGTCGAGCGCAGGCCGTCGGCGCCGACCAGCAGATCGCCGGTCGCGCGCGTGCCGCCGGCGAACACGGCGGTCACGCGGTCGGCATCCTGCTCGACCCGCTCGAGCGCCGTGCCGAGACGGTAGCCGCCATCCGGCAGCGCATCGCGCAGCGAGCGGTAGAGCCGGCCCCACGAGCTCATGGTGCGCGCCGTCTCGGTCTCGAGATAGCTGCGCCCGTCGCGGTCGAGGCAGACGACGGTGTCGACCTTGATCCCCATGGACTCGTCGAAGTCGATGCCGACGCGCCGCAGGATATCGATCAGCTGCGGATGGGTGCTGACCCCGGCGCCGCGGCCGGTGAGGTCCTCGGCGTTGCGCTCGAACACCACGGCGTCCCAGCCGACGTCGCGCAAGAGATGCGCCGCCAAGAGACCGCCGAGCGAGCCGCCGATGATCAACGCGCGGGGCATGCGTTCAGTGCGTGTGCGACGGCGACGCGCTCACGCCATGGCCCAGGACATGTCGTCATGGCCGGGCTTGTAGTTGCGATTGCTCTGCGCCGGGTTGCGGTTGATCAGCGGCCGGCCGTAGAGCGGATGGGTCTGGCTGCGCACCTCGTGCTCGACGGTGAACAGCACCTCGCCGGTATCGAGATCGACGATGTCCTTGAAGCGATATTCGTGGTCGTTGACCTCCAGGGTGACGAGGCCGAGCTCGCGCAGGCGGCGGTAGGGACCGGAAAAGTTCGCGATGTAAATCTGCGCGTGATGCCGGTCATAAGGCTCTTCCGGCGCGTCGGTCTCGCGGAAATACCAATATTGCTTCTCGCCCACCTGCACCTGCGCCTTGCGGCCGCCGCCGTTGTCGACCGCGGTGGCGAGCGCGCCCATGACCTCGCGGTAGAAGCGGGCGATGCGCTCGGCGGTGCCGGGTCGGACGTCGAACTCGATATAGGGCATGCCCAGCACGATGCGGCCGAAGCGGCCCTCGTCGGGCGCATGCACGTTGATGCGGTTGCCCCAGGGGCACACGGTCTCGACGCCGTCGTTGCTTTCGCGGAAGTCGAACTTGGTTCCCTTCAGCGGCTCGCGCATCTGCGTCAGGCGGTCGAGCAGCGCGGCGCGGTCGGGCACGACGAGCCCGGTGGTGCCGCGCAGCACGTCGGGTCGGCCGGTCGGCAGGTGGAACTGGCTCATCCCGACATTGACCCACATCAGCCGGGCGCCGGTGTTGAGGAAGGGATCGCGGGTCAGCCCGAGGCCGGTGACGTAATAGTGCGTCGCCAGCTGCTGGTCGGTGATGCAGACGTTGACGTGCCCGAGATTGACGATGTTGCCGAGGTCCTGGCTGGAGCGATCGTATTGCTTGTCGGCCATGGCGTTGGTCCTTCCCGATGGCGGGATATTAGATATCGAGATTTCCGTTGTCATCGGCGGCGATGGCGCCTGTCCGGTGGGGCAAAATCGCGCGCCGCAGGATTGTCGGACGGATCTGCCTTACATCCCGGCCGGTTTGGGGGTAACTTCGACCGACATGCGCGATCGGCTTGGCGCAAGGAGGTCGCACCATGAGCGCCGCGAAGACCCTGGTGATCCGCAACGGCACTTTGATCGACGGCTCCGGCCAACCGGCCGGACGCAACGACGCGATCGTCATCTGCGGCGACCGGATCAGGAGCGTCGGCGCGCTGCCGCCCGACGTCGAGCTCGAGGATCGCCGCAACGTCGAGGTGATCGATGCCGCCGGCCAGTGGATCATGCCCGGCCTGATCGACGCGCACTGCCACGTTTCCTACGGCTATCCCGCGATCAAGGGCGAGGGCAAAGGCAAGGGCCGGAATTCTCCACGCTCAAGTCGGCGCGCAGCGTGCAGAAGGTGCTGCGCTCCGGCGTCACCGGCATCTCGGTGCCGGGCGGCACCTGGTTCACCGATGTCGGCGTGCGCGACGCCATCAAGCTCGGGCTGATGGAAGGCCGCGCATGTTCGTCGCCGGCCGCATGATCGTCACCTATGGCTGCATCGAGGATGACGAGCCGTCGTGGGAAGGAACCCCCGATCACTCGATCGGCAAGCTCTGCAACACCGCCGACGAGATGGTCACGGAGGTGCGCCGCCAGGGCAAGCACGGCGTCAACTTCATCAAGATGGCGGACAGCCGCTCCGGCGAATCGCAGATGCTGGCCAGGGAGGAGATCGCCGCCGTGGTCGGCGAGGCGCATCGGCGCAATCTCCGCGTCGGCATCCACTCGCGCGGCGCCGGCTCGACCCGCGCCGCCGCGGAAGCCGGCGTCGATTGGATCATCCACGCCGACCTCGCCACCGACCGCGACCTCGACGCCGTGGCCAAGGCCGGCATGCCGATCATTCCGACCGCGACGTTTCTCGCCATGATCGTCGAGCTCGGCCAGAAGGTCGGCGCCGAGCAGGTGCAGCTCGACATGAACCGCATGAAGCGGCATTTCGACCTCCTCTGCGAGCTCATGCACAAGGCGCGCAAGCTCGGCATCAAGCTGCTCGTCGGCACCGATACCGGTAACAACGCCTTCATGTCCCATGGCGAGCTGCACGCCAAGGAGCTCGAGATCTTCGTGAAGTACGGCGGCTACACCCCGATGGCGGCGATCGTGGCGGCGACCCGCGACAACGCCTACGCGGTCGGCCTCGAAGGCCAGGTCGGGGAGCTCGCGCCCGGCAAGCTCGCCGACCTGATCGTGCTCGACCGCGACCCGCTCGCCGACATCACCGTGCTGCAGGGCGGCAAGCATCTGACCTCCGTGATCAAGGACGGCCGGATCGTCGACCTCGATCCGCGCGAGGAAATGCTCACGTTCCGCCAGGCGGCGGAATAAGCCTATGACGTAATCCGATCGATCTCGGCCAGGTCCTCCGCCGACAGCGTCCACCCGGCGGCGGCGACGTTCTGCGCGACCTGCTCCGGGGAAGTCGCGCCGGCGATCACGCTCGCCACCGCGGGCTCGCGCAAGAGCCAGCCGAACGCGAGCTCGATCAAGCCGCGGCCGCGCCGCGCCGCGAAGGCCGCGAGCTCGCCGACGATGCGCCAATTGCGCTCGGTAATGAAGTCCTGCGCATGGCGGGGATTCTTCGACAGCCGCGAGCCCTCCGGCAGCGGCGCGCCGCGCTTGTACTTGCCGGTGAGGAGGCCGCTCGCCAGCGGGAAATAGGGCAACAACCCCATGCCGTGCGCCTTCGCCGCCGGAATGAGCTCGCGCTCGATGTCGCGCGCGAGCAAGCTGTACTCGTCCTGGCAGGAGACGAACGCGGTCAGGCCGTGCCGGTGCGCGGCGTCCCGCGCCTCGCTCAGTTGCGCCGCCGACAGGTTCGAGCAGCCGATATGGCGCACCTTGCCCTGCCGCACCAGGTCGTCGAGCGCGCGCAGGGTCTCCTCGATCGGCGTCTGCGGGTCCGGCCGGTGCAGCTGATAGAGATCGAGGTAGTCCGTGCGCAGCCGGCGAAGGCTCGCCTCGACCGCCTGCATGATGTAGCGCCGCGACGCTCCCTTGAGCTTGCCGGCCCCGTCCATCGCCATGCCAAACTTGCTGGCGAGCACGATCTCACTGCGCTTCGCCCCGAGGATGCGCCCCAGCGCCTCCTCCGATCCGCCCCGGTTGCCGTAGCTGTCGGCGGTGTCGATCAGGGTGACGCCGAGGTCGATCGCCTTGTGCACGACCCGGCGCGTCGTTTCGAGGTCGATGCGGCCGCCGAAATTGTTGCCGCCGAGCCCGACGGCCGAGACCTCGAGCGTGGAGTTTCCGAGCCTGCGTTTCTGCATCGACGTCGGTCACTGCGGGCGCGTGAGGCCCAGGATCCTGCGCGCCTCGTCGGGGGTGGCGATCTCGCGCCCGAGCCCGCGCGCGATGCCAACCATGCGCTCGACCAGCACCGCGTTGTTCCTGGCGAGCTCGCCCGGCGCCAGGTACGGATTGTCCTCGTAGCCGACCCGCACGTGCCCGCCGAGCGCGACCGCGAGCGCGAGGATCGGCCATTGCTTCTGGGGATTCATCACGCTCACGTTCCAGATGCAGTTCTGCGGCAGATTGTCGACCATGAACTGCAGCGCTCGCTCGGTCGGCGGCGTCCAGGTGCCGCCCGGCCAGCCGATGAACAGCGTGGTATAGGTCTTGTCCCGCAGATAGCCCTGCTTGCGCACGAACTCGAGATGCCAGAACGCGCCGGTGGTGAAGCATTCGCATTCGAGCTTCACCTTGCGCTCCTCGGCGGCCTTGGCATAGGCGATCAGCTCCTCGACCGGATGGATCGCCATCATCCGCTTCGGCGGCAGCGACGGCTCCGGCTGAAAATACTCGTCGTGCGCGTTGAAGCAGACCGCCATCATGTCGGGACCGAGCTCCATCAGCCTGATCTTCTCCTCGATCCGCGCCGAGGCCACGCCGAACTGCATGATCGGATCGACCTTGTTCATGATCGCGTCCTGCAGGCGTTTCCAGTCGTCGTGATGGATGCGCGAGACCTGGCGGCCGTCGGCCTGGATCGTCTCCTCGAGCGTGCGGCGGCCGTGGATATGGGCGATCGCGGCGCCGGCGTTGACGGCGTCGATGTATTGCTGCGCCACCCCCGGGATGTCCTCCTGCACCGGGCAGAGCTGGTTGTGCGGGTAGGACGTGCGCGAATCGCAGGCGACCGTGATGATCAGCTTGTCCATCTCTGGCGTTTCCTCGATTGTTCCAAAAGCTCCGCCGTCATGCGCGTCCCCGGACTTGATCCGGGGATTGACCCGCGCATCCATCTTCTGCGCGCGAGCGCCTTTGCCGGCGATGATGGATTGCCGGACCGAGCGCGGCAATGACGAAATGGGCAGTCATCGTTCCGTCACGTCGACGATTGCATTCGACCGTGCCGATTGCACGATCGCGTCGAACGCCGCCATGCCGTGGAGGACGTCGGCGATCGGGACCGGATAGGGCCTGCGCTCGCGGATGCAGCGGGCAAACTCGGTGAGCTCGGCATGGAGCGTGTCGAAGCCGGGGTTCTCCGCGGTCTCGTCGGGCGGCGCGGCGACCGGGCCGGTGGGCGCCGCGGCCGAGATCGGCACGAACCGCAGCTGCCGCAGGTCCGGTTTCGAAATCTCCGCCAGGCCCCTGCTGCCGTAGAGCGTGAAGGAAAAATTCGTGGCGGTCGCGACCGAGCAGAAGATGAGGCCGGTGGCGCCGCTTTCGAACGTGAGCATGACCGTGGTGGTGTCGTCCGAAGGCCCGGGAATGGTGGGGGCGGTGACGCAGCGCACGTCCCGCACCCGCCCGGCGAATTCGATCATGTGGTCGAGCGAATGCACGCCGACGGCGGTGAGCGCGCCGCCCGGCGCCTCCTCCGGCGCGGCCCGCCAATTGTCGGGTGCGATGAATTGCGCGGTGCTGGTGGTGTGCTGCGCCACCATCGCGACCACCTTGCCGAGCCGTCCGTCCTGCAGGCGGGTGCGGATGCCGGCGACCGAAGGATGGAAGCGGCGGCAGTAGCCGACCGCCAGGATGACGCCCGCCGCGCGCGCGGCGGCGACCGCCCGCTCGGCGCTCGCGCAGTCGAGGGTGATCGGCTTTTCCACGTGGATGTGCTTGCCGGCGGCTGCCGCCGCCAGGATCTGGCACTCGTGCAGGCTATGCGGCGTCGCCAGCACCACGGCGTCCACGGTGGCATCGGCCAGAACTTGCTCGAAGCTGTCGACCAGGGCCACGCCCTGCGCGCGGCAGAAATTCTCGGCCGCGGCGCGCGTGCGGGTGTGGGCGCGCACGAAGCAAATGTCGTCGCTTTTGCCCTGCACCGAAGCGACGAGCGAGCGCCCCCAGCGCCCGAGGCCGATGATCGCGGCGCGGATTATGCAGGCCCTAACCGCTTTGCTCGGTCCGGCTCGGCGGGATCACCGGCAGCAGCAGATGCGGCGCCATGGCCGCGCCGAAATGCAGGGTGTTGACGCCGCCGAAAATGTGCGGCGGGCGGTCGCGCGGATCGGTATGGGTGAACGGGCCGACCCCCTTCATCGGATAGACGGCGTGCGGCGGCGCCGCGTCGGTGCCGTCGTATTCGTAGTCCTTGCCGCGCACGCTCAGGCCGATGCGGTAGCCCTTCGGCACCACGATCGAGGTCGGCCAGATCTCGATGTCGAGCTCGACCGGTTCGCCGGGGGTGAGCGGCCATTCCTCGTCGTGGCTGTGCCAGGGCCGATAGGGCAGGCTCTTTTCGCGATCGAGCTTGCGGTGCGAGGCGCGCAGCCAGCCGAGCCCGACCGGCGTGCGCGGATCGTTGCTGCCGATGAACACGACCTCCCGGCCACGCGGATCGAACACGCGCAGCACCAGAAAAATGTCGGCATCGCTGGTGTCGGACGACACGAACAGCTTGGCCGCGACCGGGCCGGTGACCTCCATCTCCGCGTCCGTCGGCGGCGTCAGGAAGGTGAGCCCGTCGCCGGTCGTCGCATAGGACAGTGCCGCCGTGCCCTGCGGCGGCTCCGCGCGCAGGCTGCGGTCGGCCGGATGGAGATGAAATTTCGTCCATCGCGTGCGCGCGAGCGGCCATTCGTTCTCGGCGCGCGGCACGAATTTCTCGCCGGGATGGCGGATGTTGAGCAGCACCCTCGGCTGCTTGTCCCAGCCGGTGTCCTCGCCCTTGAGGAAATGGCCGAAGAAGCGTCGCTGCAGGTCCTGCCCGTACTTGGCGTAGAACAGCGTGAAATGCGTGTCGCCGTGCACTTCCAGCCACTTCTGCTGGGAGCCGGCGGCGAGATACCCCTCGAAATTGCCGCGCGGATGCAGGCCCATGCCGCCCCAATTGGCCGCCGAGAGGAGCGGCGCCTCGATGTCCTCGAACTTCGGAAGGCGCGCGCGATAGTAGTCGTCGATCAGGCGGTGTTGCAGCGCATCTTCGTGGCACTCAGCGCGATTTCTCTTCAGCTCGTCCTCCGGCAGCGTCGGCGGCCCCGCCACCGGCTCGCCGGTGACGACGCTCCTGAAGCCGCGCTCGCCTACGCCATGCTGCACGGCGGTCACCTGGCGCGGATACCAGCTCGCCAGGAAGTCGCTGAGGATGCCGCCGTGGCGGGCGAGCTCGCGGTAATAGTCGGACGAGCCTTCCCAGCTGCACAACGCGGCGAGATGTTTCGGCTTGAGCGGCGCCGCCTGCCACTGGTTCATCGAGTAGTAGGAGATGCCGTGGATGCCGACCTTGCCGTTCGACCACGGCTGCACGCCAGCCCATTCGACGCAGGCGGCGAGGTCCTGCGCCTCGCGCGCCGACCACACCTCGAGATAGCCCGGCGAGCGTCCGGCGCCGCGCGAGTCGACGCGCAGGCAGACATAGCCGTCCGGCACCCATTTCTCCGGATCGAACAGCTCCCAGTTCTGGTACTTGTTGCTGGAGCCTTCGAGCACGTCCGGCGCCGCCTCGATGATGCGCAACCAGGCGCTCTTGTAGGCCTCCTGGAAGGCGAGCCCCTTGGCATAGGGCCCGTAGCTCAAGAGCACGGGATAGCGGCCTTCGGCGACGGGGCAAAACACGTCCGCCCGCAACACCACGCCGTCGTCCATCGCGATCGGAGCGTCCCAGTCGATCCGCATGCCGTCGCGGATTTCGGTTTTCATCTGGTGCATGGAGGTACTTGCCAGAATTCGCTTGTCATGGCCGGCGCAGGCGGGGCATCCAGTAAACACCATGCGCACGAGCGCCGCCATCATCGGCGTGGGACAATCCGCCTATACCCGCCGCCCGGAGCCGGGCCAGTCGGCCCACACCTTCATCCGCGACGCGGTCGTCGCCGCGCTCGCGGACGCCGCGCTCGATGCCGGCGCGGTCGACGGCATGGCGGTCGCCTCGTTCTCGCTCGCGCCCGACGCCGCCGTCGATCTCGCCTGGAAGCTCGGGCTCAAGCTGCGCTGGCTCGTCCAGGACACCAACGGCGGCTGCTCCGCCATGAACATGCTGGGGCACGCGCTGCGCGCCGTCGAGACCGGCGCCGCCTCGGTGATCCTGGTCGCCGGCGGCGACGCCACCGGGCTTGCCGGCTACGCCAAGGTCGCGGCCAATTTCAACATCGTCACGCAGCTGCACCTGGCGCCGCTCGGACACGGTGGGCCGAATGGCGTCTATGCCCTGGTCGCGCGCCGCCAGATGAAGAAATACGGTCTCGAGAAGTCCGACTACGGCCATCTCGCCGTCGCCCAGCGCGCCTGGGCCGCGCACAATCCCCATGCGGTCTACCGCGCCCCGATGACCATGGCGGACTACCTCGCCGCGCCGATGGTCGCCGATCCGCTCTCGCGCTACGACTGCGTGCCGGTGGTCGCGGGCGCGCAGGCGATCGTCGTGGCGCATCCCGACCGCGCCCCGGCCGGCCGCGCGAGCGTGCGCGTGCGCGCCCATCGCGCGAGCTTCAACTACGACAATCAGGAAGGCGACGGCCTTGCGACCGGCATCAGCACCTTTGCGCGCGAGCTCTGGCAGGCCGCCGGCGTGCGGCCCGACGATATCGACGTCGCCTCGATCTACGACGATTATCCGACCATGGTGCTGGCGCAGCTCGACGATCTCGGCCTGATCGCGGACCACGATCTCGCTCGTTTCGCGCGCCGCGACGTCGGCGAGCGCCGGTTTCCGCTCAATACCTTCGGCGGCATGCTCTCCGCCGGCCAGCCCGGCGGGCCGGCCGGCGGCCTCAACGGCATTTCCGAGGCGGTGCTGCAGCTGCAGCACCGCGCCGGCGCGCGCCAGGTCAAGGACGCGCGGCTCGCGGTCGCGACCGGCTACGGCATGACCATGTATCGCTACGGCGGCACCGCGGCGGCGGCGATCCTGGAGCGGATGGAATGAGCCATCTTCTTCTCGTGCCCCGGACGAGCGAGCGCAAGCGAGCGAAGATCCGGGGCCCAGCGGCCGCACCGCAGGGCGCGCTGCAATCGTCCGGAAGACGAGAATGAGCGTGAAATGATCCCCGGCGTCACGATCTGGCGCTGCGTCAAATGCCGAACGGGCTATTTCCCGCAGCGGCTCTTGTGCCCGCGCTGCCACGGCGACGGCTTCGCGCCCGACCGCGTCCACGAGGCGGTGGTGGAGGAGGTCTCGGTCATCCGCCACATGCTCGGGCAGGCCGACTGGCAGCCGCGCCGCATCGCCAGCGTGCGCACGGCGGACGGCCAGCGCATCACCGTCGGGCTCGCCGACGCATCCGAGCCCGGCACGGTGATCGAATTGTTCGAGGACGGCACCGCCCCGTTCGGCAAGGCGAAGAGATGATCTCTACCCCTACTTTGCCTCGCTACTCGGCGGCGGCAATCTTTTCGCCGCCGGTCGCGGCTCTCGTCGCCCCGCTCGCGACGAGCTCCGCGATCGCGGCCGGCGCATAGCCGAGCTCGCCCAGCACCTCCGCGGAATGCTCGCCCAGCGTCGGCGCGTGCCGGTCGATCGCGGGGCCGTCGTGGTCGAGCAGCACCGGGTTGCGGGTGGTGCGCATCGTGCCGAGCCGCGGATGCGCGACCTCCCGCACCACGCCGCGGGCGACGATCTGCGGATGCTCGAGCACTTCCTTGAAATTGTTCACGCGCGCGCACGGCACCCCGGCACCCAGCAACGCCTGCTCGAGCTCGCTCGCGTCGCGGCTGCGCACGGCCGCCTCGACCAGCGGGATGAGGGCGTTCTCGTTGGCCTTGCGGCTCGCATAGCTGGCAAAGCGCGGATCGCCGAGCTGCGCGTTCAGGCCCAGCACCTGCATGAGCGCGGCGAACAGCGCATCGTTGGGGGTGCCGATGGCGAGGTAGCGCCCGTCCTTGGTCTCGAACAGCTGATAGGGCGCGTTGAGCCGGTGCCGGTTGCCGAGCGGCTGCGGCACCTTGCCGGTCTCGAGATATTCCGCGGCCTCCCAGGCCGCCGCCGCGATCGAGGCCTCGACCAGCGAGACGTCGGCGATGCGTCCCTCGCCGTTGCGCGCCGCGCCCAGGAGGCCGGCGAGCGTCGCGTAGGTCGCGAACAGCGCGCCGAACACGTCGGCGGTCTGCAGGCCCGGCCGCATCGGCATCTTGCCCGGCTCTCCGGTGACCGAGAGCGCGCCCGAGAACGCCTCGATGATCAGGTTGACGCCGGCGCGCCGCCGGTCCGGGCCGCTCTGGCCGAAGCCCGAGACCGAGGTATAGACGATGCGCGGATTGATCGCCTTCACGTCGGCGGCGCCGAGGCCGAGCTTGTCGAGCGCGCCCGGCCGGTACGCCTCCAGGAACACGTCGGACGTCGCCGCCAGCCGGCGCAGCGCCTCGATCGCCGGCGGCTGCTTGAGATCGAGCACCAGGCTGCGCTTGTTGCGGTTGAGCGCGACGAAGCTCACGCTCTCGCCGGCGCGGATCGGCGGCGTCGCGCGCCCCATGTCGCCTTGCGGCGGCTCGACCTTGATCACGTCGGCGCCCATGTCGGCAAGGAGCGTGCCGGCGAGCGGACCGGCGATGAAATTGGCGAGCTCGATGACGCGAATTCCGGCCAGCGGTTTCGGCATGCGGTTCCTACTGAATCTTCAGCCCGGCCTTGTCGATGATCTCCTTGTACCTGGGCACCTCGCGGGCGATGCGGGCGCGGAAGACGTCGGGCCCCTCGGCGACGACCGGGAGGCCGGCCTTGGCGAATTTCTCCCGCACGTCGGGCCGCGCCAGGATGGCGGTGAGCTCCTTCGCCAGCCGGTCGATGATCGGCTGCGGCGTCCCGGCCGGCGCATAGATGCCCTGGAAGGTGTCGGAGACCGCATCCTCGATCCCGATCTCCTCGAGCGAGGGAACGTCGGGAAGGTCCGGCCAGCGCGCCCTCGAGGTTACCGCGACCGGGCGCAGCTTGCCGGCCTCGATCACGCCCATCAGCGATCCGATGTTCGCGGTGTAGAGGTCGACCTGCCCGGCGAGCGCGGCGGTGGTCGCCGGGCCCGCGCCGGCGAACGGAATGTGCTGCATATCGATGCCAGTGCGCAACTTGATGAGCTCGCCGGCGAGATAAGGCGTGGTGCCGGCACCGGGGCTCGTCCAATTGAGCTTGCCCGGATTGGCCTTCGCCTTGACGATCAGCTCCGGCAGGGTCTTGATCGCCGACTGCGCCGGCACCACGAACACGTTGGGCGAGGCGCCGATCACCATGACCGGAACGAAGTCCTTGAACGGATCGTAGGCGGCCTGGGCATAAAGGCTCGGATTGACCACGTAGGCGCTCGAGCAGACCAGCAACGTGTAGCCGTCGGCGGGAGCGCGCGCCGCCGCGGCGATGCCGATATTGCCGCCGGCGCCGCCGCGGTTCTCGATGACCACCGGCCTGCCCAGGGCGTCGCCGAGCTGGGTGTTGATCAGCCGCGCCGCGATGTCGGTGCCCCCGCCGGCCGGAAAGCAGACGATCATGGTGATCTGTCGTTCCGGATAATCGGCGCGCGCGAGGTCGACGGTGGTGCCCGCGGCGGCGATCGAGGCCATCGCCAGCAGCGCGCGGCAGAAAATCCGGGCGGCGCGCGGGGTCGTCGTCGGCATCGGGCTTTCCTCCGCGGCTCGTCTCGTCGTCGAGGATTATGTCAGTCATTTCGGCCGCCGTCATGCGGTTGCGCGCCGGCCGAGCGACGGCGCTTCGCGGGCTTTGCCGGCGCGATTCGAAATGCTTCAATCGAGCACCGACAACCGCGTGCGGCGCGGCCGCTTCCGATGGGAATGACGGCCTGATCCGCCATCCGTGCGACCCATGACCTACGACACCATCATCATCGGCGGCGGCGCGGCGGGATGCGTGCTGGCCAATCGGCTCTCCGCGCGCTCCGCCCACAGCGTGCTGCTCCTCGAGGCCGGGCCGGACACGCCGCCCGGCCGGGAGCCCGCCGACGTGCTCGATACCTACGCCACCTCCTATTACAACGACGCCTATTTCTGGCCCGGCCTGAAGGTGCATTGGCGGCGCAAGGACAATTCCCCGCCGGTCAATTTTTCCCAGGCCCGCCTGATGGGCGGCGGCTCCTCGGTGATGGGCATGGTGGCCTATCGCGGCACCCCCGACGATTACGCCGAATGGGAAGCGCACGGCGCCTCGGGCTGGGGCTGGCAGGACGTGTTGCCGTTCTACCGCAAGCTCGAGCGCGAAATGGATTTCGACGGCGAGCTGCACGGCAAGGACGGCCCGGTGCCGATCCGCCGCACCAGGCCGCAAGACTGGGCGCCGCTGTCGAAGGCGGTGCATGCCTACGCGCAGGAGCGTCAGATCCCCTTCATCGCCGACATGAACGCCGATTTCCGCGACGGCTACGGCGCGGTGCCCATGAGCAACTGGCCGGACAAGCGGGCGTCGGCGGCGATCTGCTATCTCGACGCGGCGGTGCGCGCGCGCGGCAATCTCGCCATCGTCAACCGCGCGACCGCGATCGGCTTCGTGCTCGAAGGCCGCCGCGTCGCCGGCGTCAAGGTGCGTATCGCCGGCGAGGAGAAGCAATTCAACGCGCGCGAGGTGATCCTGGCGGCGGGCGGCATCCATTCGCCCGCGTTCCTGATGCGCGCGGGGATGGGCCCGGCCGCCCATCTGCGCGACCTCGGCATCGCGGTGCGCGCCGACCTGCCCGGCGTCGGCGAGAACCTCTCCAACCACGCCATCGTCTTCGTCGGCCTGTGGCAGAAGCCGCACGCCCGCCAGGCCGAGTCGTTGCGGCCGCATCCGATGACGGCATTCCGCTATTCCTCGGGGCTTCCCGGCGCGCCGCCGAGCGACATGTACATCAACGTGCAGTGCAAGACCTCGTGGTCGCCGCTCGGCTTCCAGGTCGCCAATCTCGCGCCGAGTCTGCTCAAGCCGATGGCGCGCGGGCGGGTGTCGCTGACGGCGGCCGAGGCGCCCTGCGTCGAGTTCAACTTCACCGGCCACGCGCTCGACCTCGAGCGTTTCATGCAGGCCTTCCGTCGCGCCGTCGAGATCCTCGCGCACGAAGAGGTGCGGGCGATCTCCGGCATCACCTTCCCCGTGAAATTCACCGACCGGCTGCGCCGGCTCAACCGGATCACCGCCGCCAACAGGGTTCAGAGCGCGATCCTGGCGAGGCTCATCGACGCCGCGCCGCCGCTCGCCGGCCCGATCTTCTCGCTGCTCGCCGACCGCCGCGTCGATCTCGCCGCCCTCGTCGCGGACGACGAGGCGCTCGCCGAGCACATCCGCGAGAACGTCGCCGGCACCTTCCATCCCGTCGGCACCTGCCGCATGGGCGCCCCCAACGACCGCGAGGCCGTGGTCGACAATGCGGGCCGCGTGCGCGGCATCGCCGGGTTGCGCGTCGTCGACGCCTCGATCATGCCGACCGCGCCGCGCGGCAACACCAATATCCCGACCATCATGCTGGCGGAAAAAATCGCCGCGGCGATGGCGGCGGAGGCGCGCGCGGCGGCGTGACGAGGGCCGGCGGACCGGATGCCCTCACGCCACCTCGACGTCCTGCCAGAAGCCGAAGCGCCCGGCGAGGCGCTCGAGCTTGGGGCGCGGCGCCTCGTAGCTCCAGGCGGCGCGCTCGTGGCGCGCGCCGTCGATCACCACGTCGTAGAACTGGACGCCGTGCGGGCAGGCGCGATCGGATTCCGTCTTTGGCACCTTCTGCAGCCACTCGCTGCGAACCGCGGCGCTCGGGAAATACTGGTAGCCGTCCCATTCGACGATGTCGTTGCTCTCGGCGATCACGCGGCCGTCGACTGTCGCCTTCATGCTCGCATCCTCCGTTCCAGAAGATTGTCGCTCGAACGAGGACTATATCCGATCGCCATGGAACGGGCAGCCCCGGTGGTCAGACTCGATGCCGCCGCATCACCGCGGAACAAGTTCAGAGCCGAAAATTCGGGTTGCGCGTGAGGTGCTCCGTGATCCGGCGCTCGATGTCGTCGGTGAGGTGCCAGCCCGATTGGCCGACGATGCGCGCGATGTCCCGCTCCGTCTGGCGCTGGCGCGCGTCCATCACGGCGTCGTAGATCCGGCGCCAGAGCCCGACGCGCTTGCCGAGGACGCCCGGCGTCCTCGGTGCGGGAATGGGACGGCTATCGGCGAAATCCTGGCAAGGGGTGAGCGCGTTCATCGGTCCATCTCCATTTGCAGATGTTTGAGCGATTCTCACTCGTTGCTTGACATAGTGGTGGCGATTTCCCAGAGTGACAAAGGATAAGTTCTCGCGTTATGATTGAGATTTACTCATGCATCCGATGCCGCCGCTCAACGCCTTGCGCGCCTTCGAGGCGGCCGCGCGGCACTTGAGCCTGACCAAGGCGGCCCACGAGCTCAACGTCAGCCCCGGCGCCATCAGCCACCAGATCCGCGGGCTCGAGGCGCTGCTCGGCGTCGAATTGTTCGAGCGGCGCGTGCGCGCGATTGCGCTCACCCCGGCGGGCAAGCTGCTCTATCCCGGCGTGCAGACCGGCTTTCTCCATCTTCGCGAGGCGGTGGCCGGCCTCAAGGATGCCGGCGACGCGCGCGTGCTGGTGGTCAGCACGCCGCCGGGCCTCACCTCGAAATGGCTGGCGCCGCGGCTCTATCGCTTCGCCAGCGCCCATCCCGAGATCGACGCCCGCATCTCCTCCTCGCTCAACAACGCCAATTTCACCACCGACGGGGTCGACGTCGCAGTGCGCAACATGCCGATCGATCCGGTCGGCGACCCGGCGCTGGTGGCGGAGAAGCTCGTCGAGCTGTCGTTCGTGCCGGTGTGCAGCCGGCGGCTGATCGAAAGCCACGGGCCGCTCGACACGCCGGCGGCGCTCGCCCGCGCGCCGCTCATCCACGACGATACGCTCGTCAACCGGATCAGCGTGCCGACCTGGTCCGACTGGTTCAAGGCGGCGGGCATCGACGGCGTCGACGTCAGCCGTGGGCTGCGCTTCAACAGCGCCGATCACGCGCTCGACGCCGCGAGCGAAGGCGCCGGCGTGCTGCTCGCGCACGACCTGCTCGCCTATGACGACCTGCGCACCGGGCGGCTCACGATCCCGGTCGCGCTCGTGCTGCCGTCGGGGCGCGCCTACCACCTCGTCTGCGCCAAGGGCCGGCGCGAGCGCCCGCAGGTGCAGGCCTTCCGCCGCTGGATCAGGCAGGAGGTGGCCGCGCTCGACTGGAAGCCGATCGGCGCCGCCAAAGGGTTTCACCGGGCCGCCCGGTCCTGAGCAAAACGCGTTGCGCATGTTCATTCGGAAAACCGGTTCCCACTTTTCCTGAAAATGCTCTAGGGTGAGGCGCAAACGAGGAGCGACGCCCATGGAATTCGGAATCCTCTTCACCTCCCATTCCAACGTCGACGTCGAGCCCTATCCGCACCGCGACGTGCATGCTCGTGTCACGCGCGAGATCCTGCGCGCCGACGAGCTCGGCTTCGATTACGCCTGGGTCGCCGAGCATCATTTCAGCAATCAATACGGCATCATGCCCGACGTCTTCGTCTATGCCGGCTACCTCGCCGCGCTCACTCGGCGGATCAAGATCGGCACCGCGGTGGTGACGCTGCCGCTCGCCAATCCGCTGCGCGTCGCCGAGAACGCCGCCTTCGTCGACATCCTCAGCAACGGCCGGTTCGCGCTCGGGCTCGGCTCCGGCTACCGCAAATACGAGTTTGACGGCTTCGGCGTCGATTTCGACTCCCGCCGCGACGTCCAGGAGGAAGCGCTGCCGCTCCTACTCGACATCTTCCACGACAAGCGCGCCGACCACCGCGGCAAGCACTTCAAGCTCAAGGTCGACGGCGACTACGAGCTGTTTCCGCATTCGCTGCAGCAGCCGCATCCGCCGATCTTCCTCGCCGGCGCCACCGAGCGCTCGATCGCCGTCGCCGGCCGCATGGGGCTCGGCCTCATGCTCTCGACCTGGACGCCGTTTGCCGAGCTCGCCCGCCAGACCGTGGGCTACCGCCGGCAGCTCGAGGAGACGCCGCCGCGGCTGCGCGCCAACCCCGCCCGCGGCCATATCGACGTCGCGCGCTGGACCTACGTCGCGGAGACCGACGCCAAGGCGCGCGCCGACAGCGAGGCCGGCATCATGCGCCACCTCGGGCATTTCGCCAGCGGCCATACCTCGGGCTATCTCGGCACCGTCTCCGAAGGCGGCGCCACCGGCCGGCGCGACTACGACGCGCTAGCGCGCGACATCATCCTGCACGGCTCGCCGGCGACGGTGGTCGAGAAGATCGAGCGCCTGCGCGACATGACCGGGGCGACCTCGGTCATGCTGCATTATCCGCCCTGGTACGGGATCGACAAGGCGCTCGCCTCGCTCGAGCTGTTCGCGACCGAGGTCGCTCCCAAGCTCAGGACCAGCGAGCCCGCGCGCCTGACGGCGTAGTGCAGGTTGTCGTCCCCGCGCAAGCGGGGACCCAGTAAGTGTGCCGAGCATGATCGATAGCTTGGAGGTGCAAGTCCTCTATCCAGCCTGATGGTGGCGAAGGATTAGCGAAACGCAAGGGCTAGCTCCGCGCAAGCGGAGCCCACCGCGAGGTGGGGCCTGAAAGAAGC
>WNFC01000201.1_pt1 | contig 58268 bp, 55 predicted proteins | sample 5400541 | NCBI WGS metagenome assembly WNFC01 (sample SAMN13153342, study PRJNA577476) | soil metagenome | isolation source: 120 cm saprolite under Douglas fir tree site 2 hole 2 replicate 1 | place: USA:California | collected 2015-04-18
CGGCCCCATCGAGCTGGGCTGGCTCGATGCGCGTCGCCCCGAGCGCCTTCATCCTCATAACTCAGCCCCCAATCTGTCACCCATCATCCCGGTCTAAAGTGTTACCTATCAGCCCGGCCGCTGAGGGGTGAGGGTGGGCGTCGGTTCGCGCATGGCTCCGGTCACTCCTCCGCACCGCCCAGATAGGCGTCGATCACCTGGGGGTCGCTGCGGATGGCCTCGGGCGGCCCCTCGGCGATCTTCTGGCCGAAGTGGAGCACGGCGATTCTATCGGAGATCCCCATCACGACGCTCATGTCGTGCTCGATCAGCAGCACGGTGAGCCTCCGGCTCCGAGCGATCCCCCGGATCAGCGCCGTCGCCTCTTTGGTCTCCCCCGGAGTCATTCCCGCCGTCGGCTCGTCGAGCAGCAGGAGCGCGGGCTCCGTGGCCAGTGCCAGGCAGATCTCCAGATAGCGCTGCTCGCCGTGGGAGAGGTTCTGTGCGAGCTCGTCACGCCTCGCGGCGAGGCCGAACGCGCCCAGGAGCTCCATGACGGGCCCCTCGACGTCCGGCAGCCGCCAGAGCGACGGCAGGCGGCCCGATACGGAAGCGCGCGACTGGGCGGCCACGCGCACGTTGTCGTACACGGAGCTGCCGGGAAAGATGTTCGTGATCTGGAACGTCTTCGCCAGTCCCCGCCGGTTGATGGCTTCCGGCCCGATGCCCGTGATGTCCTCGCCTTTGAAGGCGATACGGCCGGCGCTGGGCGCGTGCAGGCCGCTGATGACGTTGAAGAGCGTCGACTTGCCCGCGCCGTTGGGTCCGATGATAGAGAACATCTGGCCCGCCCGCACCGTGAGGCTGACGCCGGCCAGGGCGGCGAGCGCGCCGAAGTTCTTCGATACGCCTTCGACCTCGAGCACGGTCCGGTCCTGGGTCACGCCGCTTCCCGGCGCGCCCGCCCGCGCATCGCCTGGCGGAAGCCCAGGAGCCCGCGCGGCGCGAAGAGCACGATCAGCACCAGCACGAGCCCGACCACGATGTTGTACCACTGCACGTACGACGACACTTTCTCCTGGAGGATGATGAAGAACGCGCCGCCCAGGATCGGGCCGACCAGCGTCCCGAGACCCCCGATCATGACCATGATGAGGAACTCGCCCGAGACGCTCCAGTGCAGGAGATCGGGCGTGGCGTAGGCCGAGCGGCCCGGGTAGAGCGCGCCGGCGAGTCCGGTCAAGACCGCCGAGATCAGGCACACCCCCATCTTGTAGCGCTGCACGTTGTAGCCGAGAAAGCGCGCGCGGTCCTCGTTCTCGCGGATAGCGACCAGCACCTGGCCGAAATGGGAGCGGACGATGACGCGGCACGCGAGGTACGCGAGCAGGAGATACGCGACGACCAGGTAGTAGAGCCGCGCCGGCGAATCGAGGGCGATGCCCGGCGCCAGCTCGGGTGGCGCCAGGCCCTGGATGCCGTCGGAGCCGCCGAAGGCCTGCGTGTAGCGGAAAACGGTGTAGACCACCTCGGCGAAGATGAGCGTGAGGAGCGCGAAGTAGATGCCGCGGCGGCTCGTGGCGAAATAGCTGACCGTGAGCGCGTAGACGCCGACGACGACGGCCGCGAATCCCACGCAGAGCCAGAGGGAAAGAACGCCGCGCTCGAGCAGCACGGCAGTCGCGTAGGCGCCGAGGCCGAAGAAGGCCGCGTGGCCGAACGAGACGAGTCCCGTGTAGCCCATCAGGAGGTCGAGGCTCATGGCGACCGCGCCGAACAGGAGCGCGTCGAAGGCCAGCAGCATGTAGTACTTCGACATCCACGGAAAGAGCGGCAGCGCCGCGAGGGCGGCGAAGATGAACCACCCCCGCCAGGACAGGAGCTTACTCAAGGACACCTTCGCGTCCGAAGAAGCCGCGCGGCCTGACGATCAGGACCACGATCATGATCCCGAAGATGGCGATGGCCACGCGCTGCGGGTTCATCCAGAGCGTCAAGAGGCTCTGGGCGATGCCGATCACGAACGCGGCGACCACCGAGCCGCCCAGCGAGCCCATGCCGCCCAGGATCACGACGATGAAGGCGAGCAGGATCACCTCGACGCCCATCTGCGGATACACGGTGAACACCGGCGCCAACAGCAGGCCGGCCAGGGCGGCCAGCGCCGCCGACCCGGCGAAGGTCAGCGTGAAGACGCGCGGCACGTTGACGCCAAGGCCGTCGAGCATCTCGGCGTCCTGCACCGCGGCGCGGACGATGATGCCGGCGCGCGTGCGGGTGAAGAAAAGCCAAATGGCCAGCAGGAGCGCCGAGGACATGGCCAGCAGGAAGAGGCGGTACTTCGGATAGGTCATGCCGAGCAGCGGTATCGAGCCTTCAATGGGCGGCAGGATCCGGCGCATCCCGCCGCCCCAGATCTGGCGCGCGCCCTCGCGGAACACCATGGCGAGGCCGAAGGTCATGATGAGCCCGTAGAGCGGCTCGCGCCGGTAGAGCGGGCGGAGCGTCGCGATCTCGGTGAGGGCGCCGACGGCGGCCACCAGGAGGGGCGCCGCGACGATCGCGAGCCAGAACGAGCCCGTCAGGCCGATGACGACGATCCCCGCGTAGGCGCCGAACATGTAGAGCTCGCCGTGCGCGAAATTCATCACGCCGAGGAGCCCGAAGATCACGGTCAGGCCCAGCGCCAGCAGCCCCAGCGCGGCGCCGAACACGACGCCGTGCAGGAGCTGCGGCAGCAGGACCGCGCTGAGATACTCCAACTCAAGCTCGGAGGGGGGCTCTGCGCCCGTTCCGAAGCCTCCCCCCGAAGAGTTTGCGCCGGCAAAGCCGGCGCTCGAAGCGGAACATTGGGCTCCCGAGGGCCGGCCTAGTTCTTCTTTTTAATGTCCCAGGTGAAGCCTTCCGCCGGATCCTTGCCCACCATGGCCTCGCCGATCGTGTCCTTGCCAGCCAGCGTCGCGATCGGCAGGTTCTTGCCGCCCTTCACCTGATAGAGGTGCATGTCCATCACGACCTGGTGGTCTTCCTTCCGGATGCACTGCCGGCCGATGTGGGTGTTGTCGAGGCACATGCCTTCCTGCGCCTCCGCCACCTTGTCGGCGTCGAAGCTCTTCACCTTCTCCGCGGCCGCCGCCCAGAACAGCACCGCGTCGTAGGCCCCGGCCATGATGTTGGCGTCCACGCCGTACTTCTTCTTGAACTTGGCGTTGAACGCCTGCATGTTCGGATCCGGGTTGTACGCGGAGTAGTGCGCGAGCTGGACGAAGCCCTCCATGGGCTCGGCGATCGCCGGCAGGTCCTGCTGCAGCAGGAAGCAGTCGATGCCTGCCAGCTTGTACTTCTTGGTCATGCCGAAGGAATGCAGCTGGGTCATGAGCCGGAGTGAGTCCGTGCCGGCGAAGGCCAGGAAGAGCACGTCGGGATTGCTCTGATTGATCGCGCCGAACCACGGGCTGAAGTCCTTGGTGTCGAGCGGCGCTCCCGCCGCGCCGACCACCTCGCCGCCCAGCTTCTCGAGCGCCGTCTTGAACTGACGTCCGTCGGACTGGCCCATCGCGTAGTCGGTGTAGAAGATGTAGACGCGCTTGCCCATCTTGTCGACGATGTACTTGGCGAGCCCGTTGGCCTGCATGCGCGAGTCGGGCTGATTGGAGAAGTAATACTTGTGGAACTTGGTCGTCCGCATGAACTCCGCGCAGGAGACGGAGTTCCAGTGGATGGTCTTGTGCTTCTTCGTCACGTCCATCACTGCCATCGTCGAGCCGCTGGACACGGCGCCGATGAGGAGCTTGACGTCGTCCTGCAGGATGAGCTTCTCCGCCTTGCGCACGGCCGGGGCGGGCTTGGTCTCGTCGTCCTCCGAGATGAACTCGATCTTATGGCCGAGCACGCCGCCCTTGGCGTTCAGCTCTTCGACGGCCATCTGGATCGCCATGGTCTGATACTTGCCGTAGCCCTCGAAGACACCGACCTTCGAGCCCAGGTCGCCGATCTTGACGACCTTCTGGGCCGCGGCCGGCGCGGCAAGCCACGCGAGCGCCGCGCACGACCCGAGCACCGCGAGCACCGTCCTGTTCCTCATGAGTCCCTCCTTAGGGGGTGAAGCTCTCGATCAGCCCCGACAAGGTTCGCGCCATCCGCTGGAGCGGCTCGCGCATCTTCTCTGGGTCGGGCGCCGCCACCGCGCGCGCCGTCACCCGTTTCGACTCCGGTGCGACATTGCCTCCCACGGCGGCCGTCCCACCCTGGGCGTAGGCTTCCGCCTCCTCGAACGCCAGGCGGACGGCCACGGCCGCCTTAGGGTCGTACTGGCTCACGGCAAAGTCAACCAGGTTGTAGTAGCGCCAGATCGCCTCGAGGTACTTCCGCCCCGCCGCCGCCCGCGCCGAAGCAGCGTCCGTCGTGTCGGCCAGCCGGCGGTCGGCGTCGAGGGCCAGGTCGCGACTCAGCACGGCGAAGAAGACCATGAGATCGCGCTCGGCCCGGGGCGCATCGCCGGCGCGCACCGCGGCGCGCGCCGCCTCCTCCAGGCCCGCCGGGAGACGCGCGGCCTGCTTGCGCATCTCGGCCCGGAGCGCGCCGGCCTCGAAGAGACGCAGCGCGACGTCGAATTTCCGGGCCTGGATCGAGAACTTGATCTGCTTGAAGTTGGCCGAGACCTCGTTGTCGCGCGGAACGTACGCGCCGACGTGATGGGCTAGAACCGGACCGCCGGCGACGGCGACGAAAGCCACGGCCAGCAGCGCAGAGGCACGCCGCATCACGCCCGCCGCACCAGGCGCAGGCCGAGCAGCGCCGCGAGCCACCAGACGGCAACGATGGTCGCCCCGCCGAAGGGGATCCACACGAGCCACTCAGCGACGGTCTTGCCCGCCTGGATGCCGTAGTACGGGATCAGGGCGCCCCAGAGAAGATAGCCGAACGGGTATCCCGCGCCGCCGACGGTGAGCAGCGCGATAAGCGTCCGTCGCCACGGGTCGGAGCGCACCAGCGTGGCGGCCGTCATGGTCGTGGCGATGATGACCAGCCCCATGCCCTCGGCGTGCAGGTGGAAGAGGCGGAGGGCGGCGTCGAACTTCACCAGCGCCTCGTCTATCACCTGTTCGTCCACGTCGCGTACCCCGACCAGCCCGTGCACCGCGGGCCGCGCGAGCATGACCGAGCGCGCCCAGCGCGTCAGCTCCAGCTTGAACTTCACCATGGAGGCGCCGCCCACCTCCGCGCACGCTATCAGGAGGATCGCGGCCAGGAGCGACGCGAGAGGAGGCAGGCGCCAGGCGTCGGGGCTGGTTCCCGTCACGCCGTCCGCCCTCGACGGCGACCCACGACCATGAGCGCGGCCAGCAGGACGAGCCCGACGATGGCCGAGCTGCCCAGCGGCGTCAGGACGTAGCGCTCCGCGATCTCGACGCCCGCGTCGCGCCCCCGCTCGAGCACCGCGAGCGAGTAGACGAGATATCCGAGGGGGAAGAGCGCGCCCACCGAGAAGAGCGCGTAGAGCGCGCCACGCGCCCGACGCCACCGCACGACGCTGGCCACCACCGTGCCTGCGAAGATCACGAGGGGCCCCAGTCCCTGTGCGTGCGTGTGAAAGAACGAGAGGCCCGCCTCGGCGGAGTAGACGGCCCGCACCGTGACCTCGGTGTCGTACTCCGCGGAGCCGGCCAGGCCGTGAGCCTGCGGATTCGCCACGACGCGAGCCTGCGCGTAGCGCACGATCTGCGGGCGCAGCTGCGACATGACCGCGCCGGTGGTTTCTCCGAGCGCGATGACGAGGAGACCCACGAACACCATCGCCAGCGGGGGGCGCCTCATGCGTGTTCGCGCCGAGCCTACTCGACCCTCCTCCCCGGTGTCAATGACACGGCGACGACTGCGAGAGGCGATCGGAGGCACGCAAGGCCCAGACCCGGGATGAGATCATCGGCAGGTCGTTCGGAGGGGCCGGAGGGGGAGAGGGCAGGGTGAGGGGGCGCGTTCATCAATAGCTCGCGCTAAAGCATGGCGTAGCCGCCATTGACCGAGACCACCTGGCCGGTGGTCCAGCTCGACAGCGGCGAGGCCAGCAGCAGGACCATCGGGATCACGTCGTCGGGACGGCCGAGCCGCCGCAGCGGGTACTGAGCCAGGAGCTTCTTCATGCGCTCGTCGTCCGTGCCGCCGGCGTGCGCCCCGAGATTCTCGGTCTGCACGAGCGCCATGGACACGCAGTTCGCGCGGATGCCGTAGCGCGCGAGTTCTTTCGCGAGCGACTTCGTCAGGCCGATCGTGGACGCGCGCGCGGTCGCGGTAACGAGCAGGCCGGACTCCCCGACGCGCCCAGAGTCGCCCATGAGATTCACGATGGCGCCCGAGCGCCGCGTGGCCATGCGGCCCGCCACGGCATGGGTCACGCGGAGCGTGCCGGTCACGGTCACGTCCACCTGCGGCGCCCAGTCCTCGGAGGTAGATTCGAGAAAGGGCTTGCGCTGGGTCGCGGCCGCGTTGTTGACGAGCACGTCGATGCTGCCCAGCTCGCGCTCGACCCGATCGATGGCGGCGGCCACTGCGTCGTCCTTGCGCAGATCGGCGCCGACGGTCATCGCCTTGACGCCCAATGCGCGGGCTTCGGCGACTGCGGCTTCGGCGCCTTCGGCCGAGGCGCGATGGTGGAAGGCGACGTGGGCGCCCTCTCCGGCGAAGGCGAGCGCGATGGCCCGCCCGAGTCCCTGCCCGGCTCCGGTGACCAGCACCACCTTGTCGCGCAACTTGAGGTCCATGGTCTCTCCGCGTTGCGCAATCTTACAGTAAGATGGCCGGGTGCCGCAGTCCAAGCTCGTCTCCATGCGGGAGGCCGTCGCCCGCTTCGTCCCCGACGGCAGCTCCGTCTGTCTCAACACCGGGATCGAGGCGCTCATACCCTACGCCGCCGGCCACGAGCTGATCCGCCAGCGGCGCCGGGATCTCACTCTCATCGGGCCCATCTCCGACATCCTCTTCGATCAGCTGGTCGGGGCCGGGTGCGTTCGGCGGATCATCGCCGCGTGGGTAGGCAATGTGAGCGCCGGACTGGGCTACAACTACCGGCGCGCCGTCGAGCACGCGGTGCCGTCGCCCATCGAGGTCCAGGACCACTCGAACTTCACAATGGCGCTGGCGCTCCAGGCCGGCGCGCTGGGCGCCCCCTATCTGCCGACCCGAACGCTGCTGGGCTCGGACCTGCTGCAATCCAACTCTACCTTCAAAGAGGGCGTCGATCCATGGGCGGGGACGCCGCTCGTGCTGGTACCCGCGCTTGTTCCGGACGTGTCCATCCTCCACGTGCAGCGCTCGGACGCGGAAGGCCACGCGCACTGCTGGGGCACGCTCGGCGTCACGCGCCAGGCCGCGCTGGCCGCACGCCAGGTCATCATCGTGGCCGAGGAGATCTGGCCGCGCGAGCGCATCCTGTCGGACCCCGGCCTGGTGCTGGCGCCGACCCTCAAGGTCGCCGCCGTGGTCCACGAGCCGTTCGGCGCCTACCCGTCGCCCGTCCAGGGCTGCTACGCGCGCGCTCACGAGTTTTTCCAGCGCTACCACGAGGAAACGCGCACGGTGGAGGGCATGCAGACTTGGCTGGATCGCTGGGTCTACGGCGTGGCGGACTGGAAGGGCTTTCTCGGCGTGCTCGGCGCCCCGGCGCTCGACGCCGTCCGCGTCAAGACGAAGCGTCTCTCCGAACCTCTCGACTACGGAGCCTGAGCCGATGAAGATCACGGCTGTCGAGGCGATCTGTCTCGCCCTCCCGATGAAACCGCTCGACCCGCCGTCGCCATGGACCGCGGCCACGCGCAAGCAGATCGTGGTGCGCGTCAAGACCGACACGGGAGCCACGGGAGTGGGCGAAGCCTTCGCCTACGGCGCGCCGCTCGCCGTCTGCAACGTGATCGAGGAGAGCCTGGCGCCGCTGCTCGTCGGGCAGGACCCGCTCAGGATCGAGCATCTCGTGGACCTCATGCACCGCGGCACCATGATCTACGGCCGGCGCGGGCTGGCCATGTTCGCGATCAGCGGCGTGGACATCGCGCTGTGGGATCTCCTCGGCAAGGCGCTGGACGCCCCCGTCCACGCGCTCCTGGGAGGCGCGACGCGTCCCAGACTGCCCGTGTACGCGAGCCTCATGCGCTACGATTCGCCGAAAGATGTCGCCGGCGCCTGCAAGGGCTTCGTGGCGCAGGGCTTCACCATGCTCAAGCTCCACCAGACCGATGTGGAATCCGTCCGCGCGGCGCGGGAGGCCGTGGGGCCGGACGTGGAGCTGATGCTCGACGTGAACTGCCCCTGGACCCCCGCCGAAGCCATTGCCATGGCGCGGCAGCTCGAGCCCTACCGGCTCTTCTGGTTCGAGGAGCCCGTGTGGCCTCCCGAGGACTACACGGGGCTGGCCGAGGTGGCGCGCGCCACCGCCACGCCCATCGCGCTGGGCGAGAACGAGTCCACGCTCTACGGCTTCCGTGAGATCGTGGAGCACCGGGCGGGCGATATCCTCCAGCCCAGCATCACCAAGGTCGGCGGCGTCACCGAGTTCAAGAAGATCGCGGCGCTGGCCCAGGCCGCGAATCTCCCCATCGCCCCCCATTCCTTCTACTTCGGCCCGGGCCTCGCGGCCACGCTCCACGTGGCAGCGACGTGGGGTGGGCCGATACCCGTGGAATTCCCGACGGGCGAGCATGAGACCTCCTTCCTGGCGCAACCGATCCAGGCGCGCGACGGTTACGTCGAAGTGCCGGAGGGTCCGGGCTTGGGCGTCGAGATCAACGAGGAGGCGATCCGCCGATTCCCCTACAACGCCGCCGCCGCCAAGCCCTTCGTTCTCACGTAGCAATGCCCGACTTCACCGATCGGGAGCTGATGGTCATCGCCGCCGGCCGCGAGATCCGCGACGGCGACCTGGCCTTCGTGGGCATGCGGCTGCCGCTCCTGGCCTTCGCCTTCGCCAAGCGCACGCACGCACCGGGCGCGGTCGGCCTCTTCGAGAACGGCATCATGCGTGATCAGCCGGCGACCGAGACGCTCATGACCATGAGCGACACGCCGAATATTCCGGGCGCGCTCTGGTCCACCGGCACGCTGGAGATCATGTCGCTCCTCCAGCAGGGGCTCGTGGACCTTGGTTTCATCGGCGGGGCGGAGATCGACAAGCACGGCAACCTCAACACGAACTACGTCGGCGATTGGCGCGCGCCGAAAGTCCGGCTGCCTGGCAGCGGCGGCGGTGCGGACATCGCGAGCCTGGCCAGGCGCTTCGTGGTCATCATGCCGCAGGAGAAGCACCGGTTCAAAGAGCGCGTGGACTTCATCACGTCGCCGGGCTTCGGCGACGGCGCCGGCTGGCGCGAACGCGTGGGACTGCCGGGCGGGGGTCCCGCGGCAGTCGTCACGACGCTCGGCGTCTACCGCTTCGAGCCAACGACGCGCGAAATGCTCCTCGCCTCCTGGCATCCGAGGCAGAGCGTGGAATCCGTCAGGGCCGCGACGGGCTGGAACCTGCGCGTGGCGGACGGTTGCCGCGAGACGCCGACGCCCACGCCCGCCGAGCTCGAGATCGTGCGCGCCTGCGACCCCGCGGGCTTCTGGACCCGGTAGACCACCCCCGCCGCGCCAACATTTGGATTCGACCCGCCGTGAAACATCTCTGCACCGGGCGGCGCTATGCTGGGCTCGATGATCGAAGCCAACATCGCGTTCGTGGCCGGTCTCCTGGCCGACCCCACCCGCGCCGCTATTTGCCTGGCCTTGGTGGGCGGGGAGGCAAGGCCGGCCGGCGAGCTGGCTGCCCGCGCCGGCGTCTCCGCGCAGACGGCCAGCAATCATCTGGCCAAGCTGATCGCTGGCCGCATCCTGCGCGTCGAGCAGCAGGGGCGCTGGCGCTATTACCGCCTGGCCTGCGCCGACGTGGGCTATGCCGTGGAGGCGCTCGCCGTCCTCGCGCCGCCGCTTCACAACCCGTTCGCCGGCGACGACATGAACGGCATCGCGCGGCGCCTCAAGGACGCGCGCACCTGTTATAGCCACTTGGCGGGGCGGTTGGGGGTTGCGCTGGCCGACGCACTGGTCGCCCAACGGTGGATGGAGGAAGACGGCCGCAGCTATCGACTCACACCTACCGGTACTCGTTCGCTACGCGCGCTCGGGATCGACGTGCGCGGTCGCCCGCGGCAGCCCGTGGCGCGGAGGTGTCTGGACTGGACGGAGCGCCGGCCGCACGTCGCCGGCCCGCTCGGCACGGCGCTGGCGAATCTCGCCCTCGACCGTGGCTGGGTGCGACGCGTGCGGGGCACGCGAGCGGTCGCCGTCACATCGGCGGGGCGCGCGCAGCTCAACAAGGTCTTCAACATGCGATGGGAGGAGAGAGGCCATGATCACGCTTAGCATTCGCTACACGATCGACGCGCGGAAGCGCCAGGACTTTGAGCGCTACGCGCGGGCTCTTGGCGGCATCATTCCGCGCTGCGGCGGCGACCTCGTCGGCTACTGGCTGCCGACCAAGCTCGCCGGCCCGACCAACTCTGCGCTGGCCCTGATCAACTTCCCCACCCTCGCGGCATACGAGCAGTACCGCGAGCGTCTCGCCAAGGACAATGACAACATCGACAGCGTGCGGCAGGCCGATGAGAGCGGCTGCATACTCGTCGAGGACCGCGCGTTCCTCGAGCGCGTCTAGCCAGCGCGTGGACGCACGCCCCGCTCCGCTTCGCTGGCTCGTGTGGGGCGTCCCCGCCTTCGTATTTTTCTTCGCGTTCCTGCACCGCGTCGCGCCCGGCGCCGTCGTGAAGGAAATCATGCAGGCCTTCAACGCCAGCGCCGAGATCGTCGGACTCCTCTCGGCGATGTACTTCTACGCGTATGCGGGCTTTATGATCCCGGCCGGGCTTCTGATCGACAGGTTCGGGGTCCGTCGCGTGTTCACGGCGGGAAGCGTCGTGATGGGCCTGGGCTCACTCCTCATGGGGCTGGCGGCCTCGCGGGGAGGGCTCATGACCGGTCGCTTCCTGGTCGGCGTGGGCGCGACGGTGACGTTCATCGGCTGTCTCAAGATCGCGGCCGACTGGTTCCCGCCCTCGCACTTCGGCACGATGTCGGCGGTGACGGCCACCGTGGGCATCCTGGGGGCGCTCGGCGGAACCGCGCCGCTCGCCGCGCTCGTCGCGCTCGCAGGCTGGCGCGGCGCCTTCATGATCATCGCCGTGGTGACGCTCGCTGGCGCGGCAGCGTGCTACGCCGTGGTCCGCGATCGTCCGCCCGGCGCTCCGGTCATCTCGGCGCCGGCTCAGGGCCTCGGCGCCGTCCTGCACGGCATGATGGAGGTGCTGGTCAACCGGCACACGTGGCCGCCCTTCTTCGTCTTCTTTTTCTTCTACGCGGCGTGGGGCAACCTCATGCTGTGGTCCATTCCGTTTCTTCACGACATCTACGGGCTCACGACGACGAGCGCGGGCGCGTATGCGTCAGCCGTCTCGTTCGCGCTGCTCTTCTCAGCGCCCCTCACCGGCTATCTCTCTGACCGGGTGCTGCGCCGGCGCAAGCTTCCCTACACCGTGCTCTCAGCCTGCCTCTTCCTCTTCTGGACGGCGCTGGCGCTGACGGCGGGCGCGTTGCCCCTGTGGGGCGTGGCGGCGGTTCTATTCGGCATGGGCGCGGTGGGCGGGGCCTTCGTGCTCACCTGGCCCATCGCCCGCGAGGTCAATCCGCCGTCGCTCGCGGGCACTGCGGTGGCCGTCTCCAACATGGGCGGCTTCGTCGGCGCCGCGCTCACGCAGAAGTATGTCGGGCGCGTGCTCGACGCCGGATGGACCGGCGTGATGGTCGAGGGGGCGCGCGTCTATCCCGCGGCGGCCTACGCGGGCGCATTCAAAGTGTGCGCTCTGTTCGTCCTGATCGCGACGGGCCTGACGCTACTCCTGCGCGAGACCCGCGGCCGCAACGTCTACCACGAGCTGTATCCGGAGCGGAGGTCGGCCGGCTAGCCTCGGTCAAGGAACCCTTCCGTCATCGCGTTGATGACGGGTGTGGCATTGGCGGAGATGGCGTTGATGCGCGCCTTGACCTCGGCCAGCGCGCGGAACGGCTTCTTGAGCAGGTGCTGGGCGTAGTCCTTCACCGCCTGCTCCAGCTCCGCGCCCGGCGCCACGCGCGTCACGAGCCCCGTGGCCTGGGCCTCGGCGGCCGAGTAGCGGTGGCAGCCCATGATGATCTCCTTGGCGCGCGCGGGCCCGACGAAGCGGACGAAGCGCGTCGTCGAGGCGACGCCGAGTGGGACGCCCAGGTCCACCTCGGGGATCCAGAGCTGCGCCTCGGCCGCTGCGAAGCGGAAGTCGCAGGCGAGAGTCAGCCCCCAGCCGCCGCCCACCGCGTGGCCGTTGATCATGGCGATGGTCGCCTGCTCGAGGTTTTCGACGGCGGTCGTAACCCGCTCGAAAAGACGCCGGAACTGGCTCTTGTTCTCCTTGAAGAGCCGCCGCCTCTCCTCGTCGGTCTTGGCCCGCGCATGGGGCGCGTCGGCCCCGGCGGAAAAGACAGGCGGCGCTCCCGTCAGGATCAAGACTCGAGAGGTCGCGTCGTCGCGCAGCTCGGCCAGCGCCGCCCCAAGATCGGTCAGCATCGCGTCGCTCAAGGAGTTGCGTCGGTCGGGACGATTGAGCGTGAGCGTGGCGACGGCGCCATCCCGTTTGAGCGTGACATTGTCGCTCATGCGCGCGAAGCTTCCAGCAGCGCTGACTCGATGCCCTTCTCGTCGGCAAGAAGTTTCTTGCGCGTCTCGCTCACGATGGTCCGGGCGCGCGCGTAACCTTTCCCTTCCGAACGGTCGCGGGCGACGGCGGGTGCGAGGATCTCGTCGAGGAAGCGCGTGAAGGCACCGGAGAGCCGGCGGCGCACCTCGCCATAGCCGCGGACCACGGTGGCGATGTCCGCGACCTCGCAGGCGAGATCATAGTCGAGGGCCGCCGCGTCCAGCACCGCCCGCTGCCAGCGGTCGAGAAGGGCGAACTCGCGCTCGGCGCGGAGCGATGAGGGCCGGAGCCACCGGAGGCGCCCGAGCACCCACACCCGCACGAAGCCCAGCACGGAAGTGGTCTTGACGTGCTGGGGCAGGGTCGGCCGCCCTTCGGGCCAGTGCCTCTCGGCCCAGCGGGCGATGGGACCGCCGATCGACGCCGGGAAAATACCGTAGATCTCGTCGAGGTCTGGCTTGAGGTAGTCCGTCACCGTCAGCACCTGGCCGTTCGCGACGCCGTGATCGCGCCGGATCCGCTCGAAGCGGCTGCGGCGCGTCTTGAGATCGGCCACGCGGATGGCGTCCTCGTAGCTCATCCACACCGCGAGGCGCCGGGCGAAGCGCTCGGTGAGCCGCGTTCCCGTGTCCACCGCGCGTACGAGACGAACCCGGTCGAGGAAACGCCGGGCGTAGCCCGCGTCCTGGTAGTCGATGAGCCGCGCCACTGCCTCGCCGAGCGTCGGATGAAGCGCTGCGGGACACTCGCTCTCGATCCAGGCCATGGAGGCGAGGAAGTCCGCGCCCCGAGCGCCGAGGGCCCGCGCGCGCTCGTCCTTGATCTCGGCCCAGGGCTTGTCGGGAGGGGCGCCCGGTCCCGTCGTCCCGGCGGCGACCTCCATGCCCGCCTTGAAGCCGGCCAGGTTGCGCTCGATGGCGACTCCGCCCTCTCGAATGGCCATCTCGAAGTCCGAGGCGACGAGCGGCAGCGCGCCCGAGGCCGCCAGCGCGCCCATCAGCACCGCATTGACCTCGCTGCCGGCCGCGCGCGCCACGGCGAGCGCGTCGCAGGCGATCAGCTTCTTCGTCAGCGCGCGCGCCGCCTCCTCGACCCGCTCGCGCGGGAACGTGCCGTTGCCGAGCGCGGACTTCTCGGCGATGGCGAAGAGGCGGTGGGTGCTTGCGATGAGCGTGGTCCGATCGGGCGAGGCGTAGTCCATCTCGATCGTGCGCCCCGCCTCGAGCAGCTCCGAGGCCATGATCACGTCGACGTCGCCCGGCATCGGGTAGAGCGAGAAGACCGGCTCGGGAGAGCCGGCCGGAAGCGGCTCGGGGTAGATCTCGAGATAGTAGGTCGTCGCGCCGGTGCGCTGCGCCACGCCGGGGATGGACGTCGCCTGGGCCCGAAGGCCCGCGTGGGTCGCGGCGTCGACGATCCACTCCGTCAGCACGCCGCCCCCCTGCCCGCCGAGGGCGGCGATCAGCACGGAGACGGGACGGCGCGCGGCGCTCATGCCGGCTGCCCGTTCATGCCGGCTGCCCGTTCATGCCGGCTGAAGGAAGCCGATCACCCGCCGGCGGAAAGCCTGGAGCGTTCGCTCACGCCAGCCGGGGTTGTGCACCACGCGCGCCTCGTAGAAGGACGGGCAGAGGACGGCCGCGTGAGCGACCTCGCCGCAGAGCCCGCAACCGACGCACGTCTGGTCCACGTGCGCTACCGGATCTTCTCGAAGAGGATCGTCGCTTTCTTTCAGCGTGAGGGACGGGCAGCCGTTGAAGCGCATGCAGGACTTGTCGCCGGTGCAGACGTCGGGGTCTACGCCGAACCGCGGCGCCTCGACGCGCCCGCCCGCTTTGAGCCGGGTGGCGGTCTGCGGCTTGACGCGCCGCTGGCGCTCGAGCTGGCACTCGCCGCGGGCGATGATGACCTTGAGCCCGCCCGCCGCCGTCGTCATGGCCTCGCGCACCGTCTTGAGCGTCTCGCCGACCTTGTAGGGATTGACGACGCGGATCCAGGACACGCCCAGGCTCCGGATAGTCTCGGCGATGGACATGCGCACGGAATCTCCGCGCGGGTTTCTGCCCGTAGAGGGGTTGGACTGCTGACCGGTCGCCGACGTGTAGAAGTTCTCGAGCACCACGACGATCGAGTCCTGCGTGTTGAAGACGGCGTTGGCCACGCCCGTGGTCAAGCCGGAGTGCCAGAAGCCGCCGTCTCCCAGGATCGAGATCACGCGCTTGCCGAAGTTCGGCGCCACGGCGTTCGACGATGCCAGCCCCAGGCCGTAGCCCAGGATGGTATTGCCCTGGTTGAAGGGCGGCAGCGTGGCAAAAGCGTGGCAGCCGATATCGGCCGCCACGTGGGTCTCGCCCAGCTCCCGCTGCGCGATCTTGAGCGCGCTGAACACCGGACGCTCGGGGCAGCCCGTGCAGAAGGCGGGCGGTCGCTTCGGGAGCGGCGCCTCGAGAATCTCCCTCCCGCGCCCGACGTGACGCGCGAGTCTGCTCCGGAGCGCCTCGGCATCGCCCCCGAGAAAGCGCGCGAGCGCTGCGAGCACGACCTCGGGTACGTACTCGCCATGGGCCGCCACCGTGCCCTTGCCCTCGATGCGGACACTGAGTCCGCGGTCGTAGGCGAGAGCCTTGAGCTCCTGCTCGATGAAGTTCGGCATCCCCTCCTCGAGGACGAGCACCCGCCGCTTGCCTTCGAGGAAGTCCAGGAGCTGCTCGGGCACGAGCGGGTGGATCACGTTCAGCACGAGGAGCGGGACGCGGCTCCTGCCGAAGACGTCGGCGTGGCCCAGAAGCTCGAGCGCGCGGAGCGCGGTCGGCGTGAGCCCGCCCTGGAGGATGATGCCGATCTCCTTCTCCTCGCCGGCGATGACTTCGTTGAGCCCGCGCGCGAGGACGTAGCGGCGCGCGGCCGGCAGTCGCGTTTCGAACTTCTGCGCCTCCTGCGCGTAGGTGGACGGCGGATGGCTGATCCGGCCGTAATCGAACGAGTGGCGCTCCAGCCGGTCGCGCGTGCTGATGGCCGGCCGGACATTGTCCTTGCAGACCATCGAGCCCTGAACATGTGCGGCGCGGATGCGAAGGCTGATCACCGCCGGCAAGTTTGACGCCTCAGATATGCCGAAGCCTTCTTCGACCATGCGCGCCAGCGTCTGGAGGCTCGGACGCGGGTCGAACAGGATCAGCGAGGATTTGAGCGCGAAGGCGTGGGTGCGCTCCTGGATGACGCTGGCGCCCGCGCCGTAGTCCTCGCCCACGACAATGAGCGCCCCCCCGACGACCCCCGCGGACGCCAGATTGGAGAGCGCGTCGGCCGCTACGTTGGTACCGACGATTGACTTCCAGGTAACGGCTCCCCGCATCGGGTAATTAATGGATGCGCCCAGGAGGGCGGCGGCGGCGGCCTCGCTCGCGGAGGCGTCAAGGTAGACGCCCATGGGCTTGAGCACGGACTCGTTGGCGTCGGCCATGACGTCGAGGAGATGGGACACCGGCGCTCCCGGGTAGCCGCCGACATAGGACACGCCTGACTGGAGGAGGGCCTTGGTGATGGCGAGGATGCCCTCCCCGCGGAGAATCTGGCCCCGCCCGAGCTGGAGCTGCTTGACTTCTTCCGCGAACGATCGTTCCATAGGGACCCCTTGTACCACAATCCGAGTTCGCCACGATTCGCATCCGGAGGATGCCATGGCTCACTCGACCTCGCGTGACGGCGTCAGGATCTACTACGAAGAACACGGCAGCGGTGAGCCGGTCCTGCTGGCCTACGGCATCGGCGGCAACGCGGGCATGTGGGAGCCGAACATCGAGGCGCTGTCGGCCGGCCACCGACTCATCCTGTGGGAGCCGCGTGGGCACGCGCGCTCGGACAGCCCCGAGAACGCGCAGAAGGTCACCTTCGCCCACTGGGTCTGGGACCTCTACGACCTCATGGACCATCTGGGGCTCGGGCACGCCATCGTGGGCGGGCTCTCGCTCGGCGCGGGCATTGCGACGCGCTTCACGCTGGACCACCCCGAGCGCGTGCGTGCGCTTCTCATCATCGACTCGTCCTCCGCGTCGGGATTGCCGCTCGGAGTGGACAACGTCGTCCTGCGCGCGAAGAGCATCGAGGTGACGCTCAAGGGCGGGATGGACGCCATGGCTGAGTTCGCCATTCAGTCCAATCCGAACGTGGCGGGACGGATCAAGCTGGACCCCTCGGCGCGGAAGGAGATCTTCGACTACTACCGCATGCTCACGCCCATCGGCTACGCCAACTCGCTGCGGGCCCTGCTCCAGATGGACTACATCACGGACCGCCTGAGCGAGATCACCGTCCCGACGCTCCTGGTGTGCGGCGACGAGGACCCGTCGCTCGGGCCCATGCGGGAGATCCAGAAGCGCATCCCGCACGCCCGCTTCGCGCTGCTCCCGCTGGCCGGCCACTTCGCCAACCGGGACCGGCCCGAGGCCTTCAACCGCGCCGTCGTCGAATTCCTGTCCGTCCTCTCGTAACGCGGACGGTCCCGCCCGGGACCCGCCTGCCCGTGTCCGCGCGAAAGTAGCCCAGCCGCACGTCCTGCCCCGAGTCCGCGTGGACGAGGCGCGCCCGCTTGTAGACGTGGCGGGCGCCCCACGCGGCCAGCGCGCCCACGACCATGCCCAGCTCCTTACCCTTGGCCGTCAGCTCGTACTCCGCCCTCGGCGGATGCTCGGAGTAGAAGCGCCGTGACACCAGGGCGTGCGCCTCCATGAGCTTGAGCCGCTCCGAGAGGATGTTCGGCGCCAGGCCGGGCAGGCCGGCCTGGAGATCGTGAAAACGGCGGGCCCCCCCGAGAAGGTCCCGGACGACGAGGAGCGTCCAGCGATCTCCCACGACCTCGAGCGTCTTGGCCACCGGGCAGCGCTGCCCGTAGATCTTCGGCATGGCCCCAGTGTAGTCGAGGACTTGACAAAAACACAAGTCACTACTACTTTGCAAGTCATGACCTCCGCGGCCCAGGCTGTCCTGATCTCGCCCCGCACCAGGAGGCTCCTGGAGGCCTCGGTCGCCCCCACCCTGCTCCGCCTGGCCGCACCGAACGTTCTCGTCATGGTGCTCCAGGCCGTCGTGACCACGATGGACGCGGTCTACGTCGGCTGGCTCGGCACAGGAGCGCTCGCCGGTGTCTCTCTCGTGTACCCGCTCGTCATGCTCATGCAGACCATGTCGGCAGGCGGGATGGGCGGCGGAGTCTCGTCGGCCGTGGCGCGGGCGCTCGGCGCCGGCCGCCGCGCCGAGGCCGAGGCGCTCGCGGCCCACGCCGTCTTGATCGCCCTGGGCATGTCCGTGCTCTTCACCACCGGCCTGCTCCTGGGCGGGCCCGCGGTGTACCGCGCCATGGGCGGCACCGGACCAGCCCTCGAGGCGGCCCTGACCTACTCGCACGTCATCTTCGGCGGCGCGGTCGTCGTCTGGCTCCTGAACACGCTCTCGAGCATCGTTCGCGGCACCGGCACGATGGCCCTGCCCGCGGCTGTCATGACCGCTTCGGCGGGAGTCTATCTCGTGCTGGCCCCCGCGCTCGTCCTCGGCTGGGGCCCGTTCCCGCGCCTCGGTGTGGCGGGCACCGCTACGGCGAACCTGGTCAGCTTCGGCCTGTCGACCCTGGTCCTGGCTGGCTACCTCGCATCCCCGTGGAGCGCGGTCCGTCTCACGTTCCGAAATCTCAGCATCCAACGCGCCCATTTCTGGGAGATTCTCCGCGTGGGAGCGCCCGGCTCGCTCAATACCGTCCTGACGAATCTCACCATCGTGCTGATGACCGGTCTCGTGGGGCCATTCGGCACGCTCGCCCTCGCGGGGTATGGCATGGGTGCGCGGCTCGAGTACCTGCAGATCCCGCTGGTCTTCGGCATGGGCTCGGCGCTGGTCGCCATGGTCGGCACCAATGTCGGCGCGGGACAGATCGCCCGGGCCGAGCGGATCGCGTGGACAGGAGCCGGCATCGCCACGGGCATCACGGCCTCCATTGGCCTCTTCGCCGCGATCTTTCCGCGCGTGTGGCTGGGGCTTTTCACCTCGGACCCGCACGCTCAGGCGGCCGGCGTCACCTATCTCCTCGTCGTCGGCCCGTTCTACGGCTTCTTCGGTCTCGGCCTCGCGCTCTACTTCGCCTCGCAGGGTGCCGGCCGCCTCGGCTGGCCGCTCACCGCCGGATTTCTGCGCCTGTTCGTGGCGGTGGCGGGCGGCTGGCTCTTCGGCTACTGGCTCGGCTGGGGGCTGCCGGGAATCTTCGGGGCGATGGCGGTGGCTCTCGTCGTTTTCGGCGTCACGATCGCCGCCGCGATCAAGTGGGGCGCGTGGCGCTAGGAGGACATGACATGCCCAAGATGCTCGACCGGATCCGGATGGTCCAGCGCGGCGAGCTCCCTCCTCCGCCCGTCGCCACACTGATCGGCTTCACCATCGGCTCCGTCGAGCCGGGCCGCGTCGTCATGGAGATGGACGCCGGGCCTCAGCACTCAAGTCCGATCGGCACGGTCCACGGCGGCATCCTGTCCGATCTGGCCGATGCCGCCATGGGGATGGCGTATGCCTCCGCCCTCGACGAGGGCGAGACCTTCACCACGCTCGAGCTCAAGATCAACTTCCTCAAGCCCGTCTGGACCGGGCGGCTGACCGCGACGGGCAGGGTTGTCAAGGCCGGGCACACGGTAGGCTTGGTCGAGTGCGATGTCCACGACGACAAGGACCGGCTCGTGGCGCGAGCCTCGAGCACCTGCATGACACTCAGGGGCGCGCAGGCCGAGGGGCGCTGAGCATGAGCGTCCGCGCGATCTTCGGGCTGCAGGTGGTGCTGAGCCTCGTCGTCTATTCGCTCATCGCGCGTTGGTACGTCGTGCCACGGCTGGCAGCCCTTCCACTTCGAGACGCCCTGACGCCGCTGCTCCTGCTCCACGCCTTCCGCTATCTCGGCATGGTGTTCCTGGTCCCCACGGTGGTAGGGCCCGCCTTGCCCGCCGCCTTCGCGGTGCCGGCTGCGTACGGCGATCTCCTCGCGGCGCTGTTGGCGCTGCTCGCGATCGCGGCGCTCCGACAGGCATGGCCTTTGGCGATCCCGCTGGTCTGGCTCTTCAATGTCGAGGGAACGCTCGACCTCGTCAACGCCTTTTACCAAGGTCTGCGTAACAACGTCCAGCTGGGCGCCGCGTACTACATCCCGACGGTTGCCGTGCCAGCTCTGTTCGTGACCCACGCCATGATCTTCGCGATGCTCATCCGCCGTACCCGCTGACGGGGCGCCGCGCTCGGATTGCCTCGGGCGCCGCGCCTGTGAAACAATCGGGCGCATGAGCGGCCGCGCCCGCGCCGTCCTCGGCACCGCCTGCGGCACCCACTTTGTCCACGACGGCTTCTCCGACATCCTGTACGTCCTATTACCGGTGTGGGCGCGCGAGTTCGGCCTGACGTTCGCCGAGGTCGGGCTCCTGCGCACCGTCTACAGCGGCGGCATGGCCGCCTTCCAGATCCCGGCGGGACTCCTCGCTGAGCGCTGGGGCGAAGCGCGGCTTCTCGCGGCGGGAACCGCCGCGACGGCGCTCGGCTTCGTCGCGGCTGGCTTCTCCGGAAGCTTCCTGGCGCTGCTGGGCTGTCTGATCGCGGGCGGGCTGGGCTCCGGCGTCCAGCACCCTCTCTCCTCATCGCTGGTCTCCGAGGCCTACGAGTCAGGCCGCCGCCGCATCGCGCTCGGCACCTACAACTTCTCGGGCGATCTCGGCAAGGTCGTGGTGCCGGCGGCCGTGGCACTCGCAGTGCCGTGGATAGGCTGGCGCGGGGCCGTCGAGACCTACGCCGCAGTCGGCCTGGCGGCGGCCGTCGTCGTCCTCCTCGTGCTCTTCCGCCTTCGCGCGGGCGTGGAGGGCGTGGCACGGAGCGAGGCGTCGCGCTCCTCCACGGACTGGGGCATCCGCGACGCGCGAGGCTTCCAGGCGCTGGCCGCCATCCAGGTCATCGACAACTCGACGCGGAGCGGCTTCCTCACCTTCCTGCCCTTTCTCCTGATCGCGAAGGGCTCGACGGTGCAGGCGATCGGCCTCGCGCTGATGCTCGTCTTCGCGGGCGGCGCGGTGGGAAAATTCCTGTGCGGGGCACTGGCGGAGCGGCTGGGCGTTATCCGCACGGTCATCATCACCGAAGTGGCGACGGGGGGCGCGATCCTCGTGCTGCTGGCGCTGCCCCTGGTGCCGGCGCTCGTGCTGCTGCCCCTGCTCGGCGTCGCGCTCAACGGGACCTCGTCGGTCCTGTACGGCACCGTCGCCGATCTGGTGACCAGCGACCGGCGCGCACGCGGATACGGGATCTTCTACACGCTCGGCGTAGGGGCTTCGGCTCTCGCGCCCTTCGCCTACGGGCTCGTGAGCGACTGGGGCGGCGTCCCTCTGGCGCTCGGACTGGTCGGCTCCATGGTCTTCCTCACCCTGCCGCTGACGCTCCTGCTCCGCCGCCCGCTCGCCGAAGCCGCAGCCTGAGTTCGGTCCCCGCGCGCCTGGATCACCTGCCGGCGAAGATGCTCTTCTTGATGACGGCGTGGACGCCCCAGTTGCCGTCCACCACCTGCGTCACACCGAAGTCCACGGCGATCGACATCAGCGAGATCGCCTCGTCCTCGCTCAGGCCCTGCGTCGTCATCAGGAAGCTGCGCATCTTGCGAAAAGCATCCCGCATGGCCAGGTCGATGGACGACTTCTCGTAGATCTTGCTCTGCGCGTCCGGCCCCAGCTCCTTGAGGTAGTTCGGGTAGCTGAAGCCGTGGAGCACCCACTCGTCCTGCGTCGCGAGCAGTGGGTAGTCCAGCCCCGCGAGGGCCGTCCCCGCCAGCGCGTCGCGCTTGTGCAGGACGAGCTGGAAGGTGCCCGTCAGCGAGCACTCGATGGCCGTGCCGCACAGCTCCGAGTCTCCCTGGGAAGCGTGCGAGTCCCCCGCCGAGAGGAGCCCGCCGGGAACCGCGACCGGGTAATACATGGTCGCGCCCTTGCCGATCCTCCAGTCGTCGATGTTGCCGCCGACATAGCTGGGCGGGATGGAATCGACGATGTCGGCCTCGGCCGGCGCAAGTCCCAGGACGCCGAAATGCGGACGGATCGGGATGCGCAGGTTCTTGAGTACCCCCGTCTTTTCTTGCACGGTGGCGTGGTCGACGGGCACGCCCGGGTAATCGATGATCTTGTGCACCACGCCGAAGGGATCTGTCTGGGGCGTCCACTGGAAGCTGTAGACAGCCTGGGCCCAGTTCCTTTCCCCCGACGGGTCGACTTCGTAGATCGTGATGACCTCGCGGGGCTTGGGCTCCGTCAGGAGATCCTTGTAGTGGAAGCCCCACCACGCGGCGGCATTGCTCCCGAAGCTCTTGCCCTTGTAGGCCGGGTTGGCGCACGGACGCGGACTCACGTCGATGATTCGCACTTCCAGGATGTCGCCCGGCTGAGCGCCGCGCACCGCGACCGGTCCCGTACAGATGTGCACGCCCAGGCCTTCCCCAGCCCCCCGCCCGAAGAGCGTTGGAGTCATCGGCCCCGCGCCTCGCCGGTCGACGCCCTTCCGCTGCTTGTCCCAGAAGAAGACGCTCTCGGCCCCTGGATCGCCCTTGACCATACGCTCGGAGTCGTCGTTGGCGTGGTGGGTCAGCGCTTCGATGGTGACGAAGTCTCCCGAATTGACGTCCACCAGCGGCTTCAAGAGCTTGCTGAAATAGCCCCAGTGCACGGTCTTGTCGGTGGCGGGTATGTAGTAGTGGTTCTTCGTTCCCGGGACCATGGTCGGCTGGGCCTGCGCGTTGGATACGGAGGACAGTCCGGCGGCGCCCCACGAGGCCGCCATTCCGCCGACGGCGAGCGCGCCCTTGAGAAAGCCGCGCCGGGTCTCGTTGAAACCTTCGGCCTGTGACTGGATGTCTTCTGCGCCACGATCCATCTGCCCCGGCGCCGTCGTGTCTTCCATGCTCGAGCCCTCCTCGAGGAATTCGTGAGCCGCAGCGGCCTCCAATGTGGGCAAGAGAGGCCGAGTAGCATCCGCCATGCCAGTGCCGAATGTCGAAAAGTCGGGCATCTGCAAGGGGCGCGTAACGGAGGCCGTGCTCAGGACAAAGGCATTGCGCCCACTCGTGCCAATTTTATTTGCAGGGCACGCTTAGGCTCGACGGTCTAGCGGGCGAAAGAGGGCACCGTGACACGCTCGGAAACCCGATCGCGCGTGGGCCCCTTCAGCCAAGTGAAGGTCAGCCGCCCGTCGGGATCGAAGCGGATCTCCTTGATCGCCTCGCCGACCGAGAGCCCCGGCGTCCAGTCGCGCTCGAGGCGCAGGACCTCGCGCGCGGAGTAGATCTGCCGGATAGCGAGAGCGCGACCCTCGACTTGTGCCATGAGCAATCGCCGGTAATCCGCGTCGAGGACATCCCGTCTCGGGGCCGAGAGAAGGTGACGCTTGGCCTCGAAGAAGTAGCTCCAGGTACACCCGCGGCCGCAGTCGAATCGCGTCTCGGCGAAGGTCGCGGTGTGCCAGAGGACATCGGGCTTGGGCAGCTTCGACATTTCCAATGGCGGCGTGAACCAGGTCGGCTGCTCCGGTCCGCCGTAGTAGTAGCCGACGCGGCAGTCGCGGTCGCTCGCGCAATCGGCCACGATGCCCGCGCTCGGCAGAGCCGAGCGGTAGAGGCAGCGTGACGGCCCGTCCCCTCCGGGGCCCGAGCACTCGGCGGGCGCCTCCGAAGCGGCGGCCGCCGGGCCCGCGGCCAGGAAGACCAGCGCGCCCAGCAGGGGCCACGGGAGCGGGCGCATGCGCCTGTCTCGGGCTACGCGCTCTCGGCGAGGATCTCGGTCATCCGGGTGAAGAACTGCTCGAGCATCATCTTGCTGACGCCACCCAGCATGCGCTGGCCGACGCTGGCGATGAGACCCCCCACCTGCACGTCGGCGCTGTAGCTGACGCGCGTGCCGCCGTCCACATCGGAGAGCTCCATGGCTGCCTCGCCGCGCACGAAGCCGGGACCGCCGCTGCCCTCGAGCGCCATCTTGTAGCGGTTCGGCGGCTCCAGATCGAAGAGCCGCACCTTGCCCTCGAACGTGCCCTTGATGGCGGCGACGCCGACTTTCATCTTGGCCTTGTACTCGCCGGGGCCTATCTCTTCCAGGCCCTCGCAGCCCGGAATGGCACGCGCGAGCGTCACCGGGTCCAGGAAGGCCTTCCACGCGCGCTCGCGCGGAGCGGGAATGTCATTCGCGCCCTCGATCTTCATCCCTCGAGTCCCCCGATGGCGCTCGCCATCCGGCTCACGCCTTCCTTGATAGTCTCGAGTCCGGTGGCGTAGGAGAGACGGATATGAGCATCCGAACCGAAATCCACGCCCGCCACGGTGGCGATGCGGGCATCGTCCAGGAGAAACGCGCAGACGTCGGCCGAGCCCTTGAGCGTGCCGCCCTTCCCGCGCTTGCCGAAAAGCCCGGAGACATTGGGGAAGACGTAGAAGGCGCCCTTGGGCATGACGCAGGTCACGCCGGGAATAGCGTTGAGCGCATCCACGATGAAGCGCCGGCGTCGGTCGAACTCGCCGACCATCTTGGCGATCTCGTCCTGCGGGCCGGTCAGCGCCTCGATGGCCGCCCACTGGGCGATGGAGGTCGGGTTCGACGTCACCTGGCTCTGGATGTCGGTCATTGCCTTGATGATGGGCTTGGGGCCCGCAGCATAGCCCAGCCGCCAACCCGTCATCGCGTACGCCTTGGAGCAGGTGTTGACGACGAGCGTGCGCGCCTTGATCTCCGGCGAGAGCGAGGCGATCGAGACGTGGCGCCCCTCGTAGGTCAGCGCTTCGTAGCACTCGTCGGAGACGATCCAGAGGCCCCGCTCGACCGCCAGCTCGCCAACCTGCTCGAGCGCCGCGGCAGAGAAGACCGCCCCCGTCGGATTCCCAGGGCTGTTCAGGACGACGAGCTTCGTCCTGGGCGTGACGGCCCGTCGCACGGCCGCCGGGTCGAGGTCGAAGCCGGTGGACTCCGACGTCGGCACGGGCACGGGCACGCCGCCCAGGAGCTGCACCTGTTCTGGATAGGAGACCCAGAACGGGCTCGGGATCACGACTTCATCGCCGGGATTCACGAGGGCCATGACGATGTTGTAGAGGGTGTGCTTGGCGCCGCAGGAGACCGTGACCTCGTCAGGGGCGTACTCGAGGCCGAGGTCCCGCTTGAGCTTGTGGCAGACGGCGGCGCGAAGCTCGGGGACGCCGCCCACCTCCGTGTATTTCGTCTGGCCCGCCTCGAGTGCCCGGATCGCGGCGTCCTTGATATGGCGCGGGGTGTCGAAGTCGGGCTCCCCCGCGCCGAAGGAAATGACGTTGATGCCCTGTGCGCGCATGGCCTTGGCCTTGGCCTGCATGGCGAGCGTGGGCGACGGCTGGAGCGTCTTGAGGCGGTCGGCGAGCATGCGGGACCCTACTTTCTGGAGAATTTCGCGTTCAGCCGCTCCTCGACCAGCGGCGGCACCATCCCCGTCACGGAAGCGCCGAGGGAGGTGACTTCCTTGATGAGACGTGAGGAGATGTACGTGTACTTCTCGTGCGGCATCAGGAAGACGGTCTCCACCGTGTGGCGGAGCTTGCGATTCATGAGCGCCATCTGGAACTCGTACTCGAAGTCGGACACGGCGCGGATGCCGCGGATGATGCAGTCGGCCTGCTCCCGGTGCACCAGGTCGATGAGGAGGCCGTCGAAGGACGTGATGCGCATGCGCCCCATGCCACCCGTGGCCTCGTCGATCATCTCCAGGCGTTCCTTGACCTCGAACAGGGGCTGCTTGGAAGGATTCGCGACCACCGCGACGATGAGCTCGTCGAAGATGCGCAGGCTACGCTCGATCAGGTCCAGGTGCCCGTTGTGCATCGGATCGAACATGCCCGGATACACGGCTCGCTTGCCCACGGCGCCCTCCGCTCGGGTGTCGCGACAGAGTCGAAAAAACCACGCTCACTCTACGCGCCGCTTCGAAAGAAAGTCAAGGTGGTCTCCCCGAAACGGCGGCTCTTCCACCGCCGCAGCAGGCCCGGATCAGCCGGCGGCGGCGCCTTGGTCGGATGCTGGGTCACCACGACGGCGCCCGGGAGGAGACAGTCTCCGTGCGCTATGCGTTCGAGCGCGGGCGCGGCGTCGGGTGACGCGTAGGGCGGGTCGAGGAAGACGACGGCGAACCGGGCACCGTTGCGGGCCAGCGCTTCCAGAGCGCGCGCCACGTCCTGCCGGAGAACGCGGGCACGGTCGGCCAGGCCGAGCCGACCGATGTTGTCCTCGAGGGCGCCCACCGCCTGCCGGTCCTGCTCCACGAAGACCGCCGACGGCGCTCCGCGCGAGAGCGCCTCGATGCCGACCCCCCCCGCTCCCGCGAAGAGGTCGAGGAAAGGTCCGGCCTCGAGATAGGGCATGAGCGTGTCGAGGCAGGCGATGCGGACCTGGTCGGTGGTCGGCCGCGTGGTTCGCCCCCTGGGCGTGGTCAGCCGCTGGCCCTTGAGCGCGCCGGCGAGGACGCGCATCAGCCTATCCCCGCCAGATCGAGCTTGCCGCGCCAGCGCGTCAGGAGCGCTCCGCGAAGGCCACGGTGCGCGGATGCCACGAGCTGCGGGTCGGCCTGGACGAGGGCGAAGGCCTCGCGCCGCGCCTCCTCGAGCATGGCGCCGTCCCTGAGGAGATCGGCGACGCGGAACTCGGGCAGTCCGGACTGCCTCGTGCCGAAGAAGTCGCCGGGCCCGCGCAGCTCGAGGTCGACCTCGGCGATCTTGAAGCCGTCATTGGTTCCGGTCATGGCGGCGATCCGGCGTTCGGCGTCCTCCGAGGACGAGCCGGCGAGCAGGATGCAGTAGCTCTTCCACGGGCCGCGGCCCACCCGGCCGCGCAGCTGGTGGAGCTGGGAGAGCCCGAAGCGCTCGGCGTGCTCGATCAGCATCACGGAGGCGTTGGGCACGTCGATGCCGACCTCGATCACCGTGGTGGAGACGAGGACATGGACCGAGCCTTCCTTGAACTCGCGCATGACGCGCTCCTTGTCCTGGAAGCGCAGCCGCCCGTGAAGCAGTCCCACATGCCGGTCGGGGAAGACCTCACGCTGCAGGCGCTCGGCCATCTCCGTGGCGGCTCTGAGATCGGAGGCCTCGGACTCCTCGACGAGCGGGCAGACGACGTAGATCTGCCGCCCGTCGTCGATCTGCTTCCTGAGGAAGTCGTAGATCTCCCGGCGCTTGGACCCGCCGCGCGAGACGGTGACGATGGGACGGCGTCCGGGCGGCAGCTCGTCGAGGACGGAGATATCGAGGTCGCCGTACAGCGTCAGCGCCAGGGTGCGGGGAATGGGCGTGGCCGTCATCACGAGGACGTCGGGGCTTTCGCCCTTGCCGCGGAGCGCCGCGCGGTGCGCCACGCCGAAACGGTGCTGCTCGTCGATCACCGCCAGGCCCAACCGCTTGAAGCCCACCCCCCCCTGCACCAGCGCGTGGGTTCCGATGGCACAGCCGGCCTCACCGCTCTCGACCGCGGCCACGGCTTCCGCCCGCGGCTTGCCCTTGACGGCGCCCGTCAGGAGGACCACGCGCACGCCGAGCGGATCGAGCAGCTGGGAGAGCGTCATCATGTGCTGTTCGGCCAGGATCTCGGTCGGCGCCATGAGCGCCGCCTGATGCCCGGCTTCGATCGCAGTCAGGATGGCCAGGGCGGCGACGACCGTCTTGCCCGAGCCGACGTCGCCCTGGAGCAGGCGGCTCATCGGGTACGGCTCGGCCATGTCGATTCTGATCTCGCCCCAGACGCGCTCCTGCGCCGCCGTCAGTGTGTAGGGCAGCGACGCCCGCAGGCGGCGCACCAGGGCACCTGCAGGATTCATGGCGATTCCGCGACGACGGTCCTCGCGCTGGCGGCGGATCGCGAGCCCCACCTCGAGGAGAAAGAAGTCGTCGAAGACGAGCCTCCGGTGGGCGGCGGCGTGCTCTTCCTGCGTTTCCGGGAAATGAGCGCCCCTGATCGCCCGGGGCAGCGGCAGCAAGGCGCGGCCCGAGCGCACGCGCGCCGGGAGCGGATCATCGACCTGGTCGGCCCAGCCGTCCACCAGGCGCTTCATCAGCCGACGGAGCGGCCTCTGGGTCAGTCCCTCGGTCAGCGGGTAGACGGGAACCAGGCGTCCCGTGTGGAGCATCTCGTCCGGGCCGTCTTCGACCAGTTCGTAGTCCTTCACCATCATTTGGAGCGGCCCGCGACCGTACGGCTGGACCTTGCCGTGGACGATCAGGCGCTGGCCGCGCTTGAAGACGCGCGCCAGGTACGGCTGGTTGAACCACGCGCAATTGAGGAAGCCGCTCGCGTCGCGGATCATCACGACGAGGGGCGTGCGCGGGCGCCCGCGCGGGGGCGGGCTGATGCCCGCGATGGTGCCGGCGCAGGTGCGGGCCTCTCCCACCGACACGCGGCCGAGGGGAATGATCTGACTCCGGTCCTCGTGGCGAAGCGGCAGGTGCCGAACGAGGGCGTCCTCGATGGTGTCGAGGCCGAGCTTGGCCAATGTCTTGGCGCGCTGGGGCCCGACACCCGAGAGGTCTCCGAGTGCCGTTCGCGGCCCGGGCGCCGTCTCCGCCGCGGCGCCCGCGTTGTCGCGTACCGATTTCCCTCTCGCAGGGGTCAAGTCGTTGCTCCGGTCACTCGATCATGCTATAAAAGGGCCTCGCGTCAGGCAAATCCGGCGCAGATCCCCTCAAGGAGTCAGCATGGCTCAGCGTTGCGATGTCTGCGGAAAAGGCCCGTCCGTCGGCCACAAGATCAGCCACGCCCACAACGTCACGAAGCGCCGCTGGCTCGTCAACCTGGTCTCGATGCGGGCCAAGATCGGCACGGCAGGCACGGTGCAGCGCCTGCGTGTGTGCACCCGCTGCCTCAAGGCCGGCAAGGTCACCAAGATCCTGTAGGGACGACGGGAAAATGCGCGACGGGGGGCGTTGCCGCCCCCCGTCGGGTCCTGCTGCTGCAGCGTGGTAAACGCCGGTGGAAGGCCGCCACCTCCCACCGGCCAAAAACACTACTTCTTCTTCTTCTTGGCTGCCTTCTTCTTCTTCGCCATTAGGAAGTCACCCCCTTTCCTCTGCAATCGTACGGCTTGGTGTCGGAGCGGCTAGTGCCGCTTCCGCCCCTTCGTCGCCTTCTTCCGCTTTGCGCTCTTCTTCTTCGCCTTCTTCGCCATTGGAGGGCTCACCTCCTTCCGGTCCCCGTTGGACCGCTGGAAGCATGGACCGCTAGAAACCCATGGCCTCGCGGCGGAGATGAGCCGCCTGCTCCCGACCCCGACGCTCGTAGTGGTAGAGGTCCGCGTACAGCTGCGGCAGGCACACAACCGGCACCCCGCTCTTCGTGATGGGAGCGTGGAAGACGCCCGGGTCGTAGGGCGCCATGAGGTGGACGTTGCCCTCGTCTTCGCCGGGCCTCAACCCGAGTGCCTTCGCCACCGGCTCGGGGTCGCCCTCGAGGTAGCAGTGGATGGCGGGGAAGCGGACATTCGGGGCGACGAGCGCGGCGCCCGCGTGGAGCGTGAACGCGAACCGGCGGTCCACCTCCTGCGCCGCGCGCGCCAGGTCACCGACCAGCTTCCGCGTGATGCGCTCTGGAGAGAAATAGGTCACGGTTCCGTTGAGGCGATAGGTGTAGGCGTCCACCCAGGCATCGAGGAGATCGGCGGGCTTGCTCAGCTGGATACGCTGCTGCTCGCCTCGCTCGACCCAGGCGAGCTCGCTCAGCCTTTTGATCACGTTGTGCGCGTGGCCGAGGCTCACCTGCGAGGCCTTGGCCAGCCCGTCGAGCCGCCACAGATGACCGGGATCGGCGAGGAGCGCCCGGACCACCCGCGTGGCGCGCGGCGCGAACAGAGCCTTGAGCGGCCGCTTGGATGGCCGCAGATTGGGCTTGCCTTCCTTTTCGATCAGGACATTGCCGAAGGCGAGATAACAATTTCCCGACAGGTCGAGGTATCCGAGACCGTTGCGCTTGAGCAGCGCCGCCCCCTGGGGGCTGATGTATTGGGCGACGGCGACCGGATAGGCTCCCTTTATCTCCGCGCCGAGCTCTCCCAGCCTGGTAATGGCCTCACGGATCTGCTTGGGCTGACCGACGGAAGTGACTTCGAGAAGCAAGGTTTGTTCTTCGCCTCCAAGCTTGAATTTCACCAAGAGATCGGTCTTTTGGCCCTTGACCTTGGGCCCGGCAGACTCCTCCCAGGACACAGCCTTCGGGAACAGCTCCCGAAGCCGCTGGGCCGCCGATCGCCTGATTTCCTGCGTAATGTCCATCGTTTCACCGGTTCCATGATTTTCAGCGTACGCTGAAAACATACGAACAATTGAAAATGCTGTCAAGAGAAAAGGTTAGGCCCCGGCACCTAGAACACCGGATAGGTCCTCGAGAACGGGCCCGGCGGATCGAGTGGACGGTCGGGACGGGTCGGCTTACTGCCCCTGCTCGATGTCTTCCATGGTGTCATCGTCCAGGCCGAAGTAGTGTCCGATCTCGTGGATGACCGTATCTCGAACGAGCTCGGCCATCTCTTCGGCGTCGGCGCAATCCTCCTCGACGGGTCCCTGATAGATGTGGATCGTGTCGGGAAGCACGTTGCCGTACGAGGTATCGCGGCGGGTCAGATCGATCCCACGATAGAGGCCGTAGAGCGTATCGGGCGGCTCGATACCGAGCTCGCGCAGCGTCTCCTCGTCGGCCCAGTCCTCGACCACGATGGCGACGTTGGCGATCTTCTCTTTGAACCGGCGGGGCAGCGTGCGCAGGGCCCGCTCGACCAGGGTTTCGAACTCCGTGTGAGTCACACTTTCCCAGTGCCGGGGCGAGTCGCGAGCCAGATCAACTCAGCCCTCGCCTCGGAGCTGCGCTCCTCAGCTCGAACCGCCACGCCCGAGGGAGGAGCCAGCCCGAGGCGTATGCGGCTATACGTTGAGGGCTGGGGACGACCGAGAACGTGGAGGTTCGAGCTGAGCGACTCTGCCGCGAGGCGAGGGCTGAGTGAATCTGGCGAAGCGAATCGGCCCGGCACTACAGCCCTCTGACGCGCTCGACATTCATCACGTCCTTCACGTCCCGAATGGCCTGCATGATTCCCTGGAGCTGCTGGAGGTCCATCACCTCGATGACAAAGTGGTTGAGGCCCTTGCCGTCGTCGGTGACCGTGATCTCGGCCTTGATGATGTTGCCCTGTCTCGAGGAGATCGCCGCGGTGATCTCGGCCAGGAGTCCGGGCCGGTCCCGCCCGATGTAGACGGCGATCTTGACCGGGCGCTTGGCCGGCTCCCCGCCGTCCCACTCGACAGCGAGCAGGCGCTCCTTGTCGAGCACGTTCTTGACCACGGTCAGGCAGTCGCGCGCGTGCACCGTCAGCCCGCGCCCGCGCGTGATGAAGCCCACGATGCCGTCGCCGGGCACCGGCGAGCAGCACTTGCCGAAGCGCACCAGCACGTCGTCCACCCCGCTGATGCGGACGGCCCCGTCGTTCTTCCGTGGCGCCTTCTGGGGCTTGGATTCGGGCGCCTGATCGTGCTCGCGCACGACGGTAGGGGCAAGCTTGCCCAGCACCTGGCGGACGGAGGCCTTGCCGTAGCCCATGGCGGCGAGCAGGTCGTCCGCGGTGACGTAGCCCATCTCGGCGAGGAGCTTCTTCATCTCGTCCGAGCCCAGGAGCGTGGCGGGAACCAGGCGGTACTTCTTGACCTCGCGATCGAAGAGCTCGCGGCCCAGCTCGAGCGAGCGGGCCCGCTCCTCGACCTTGAGCCACTGGTTGATCTTGGCTTTGGAGCGGCTGGACTTGACGATCTTGAGCCAATCCCGGCTCGGATGCTGGGTGGGCGAGGCGACCACCTCGACGATGTCGCCCTGGCGGAGCGTGTAGCGCAGCGGGACGAGCTTGCCGTTGACCTTGGCGCCGACGCAGTGGTGCCCGACGTCGGTGTGGACGGCGTAGGCAAAGTCGATGGGCGTCGATCCCTCGGGCAGCGCCTTGACGTCGCCCTTGGGAGTGAACACGTAGACCTCGTCCGGGAAGAGGTCGAACCGGACCGTATCGAGGAATTCCTTGGGATCCTTCATCTCCTTCTGCGACTCCATCAGCTGCCGGAGCCACGTGAAGGCCTCGTCGAACCGGTCGCGATCGCCCTTCTTCTCCTTGTAGAGCCAGTGGGCCGCGATGCCCTCCTCGGCCACGCGGTGCATCTCCCAGGTGCGGATCTGGATCTCGACCGGGTCCCCCTTGGGCCCGATGACCGTGGTGTGGAGCGACTGGTACATGTTGACCTTGGGCATCGCGATGAAATCCTTGAAGCGGCCGGGCACGGGCTTCCAGAGCGAGTGGATGACGCCGAGCGCTCCGTAGCAGTCGCGCACGGTCTTGGTCAGCACCCGCACGGCCGTGAGATCGTAGATCTCGTCGAACTCCCGGCCGCCCTCGTGCATCTTCTTCCAGATCGAGTAGAAATGCTTGGGCCGGCCGGCGATCTTGGACTCGATGCCAACCTCTCCGAGCTTGTCCTGGAGGAGCGCGATCAGCGCGTTGATCTCGGCCTCGCGCTCGAGCCGGCGCTTGGCCACGCGGCGCATCAGCTCCAGGTAGTCCTCGGGCTGCATCACCCGGAGCGCCAGGTCCTCGAGCTCGGCCTTGACCTTGGCCATGCCGAGCCGGTGGGCGAGAGGGGCGTAGATGTCAAGCGTCTCCTGGGCGATCTTCTTGGCCTTTTCGGGCGCCAGGTAGTCGAGCGTGCGCATGTTGTGCAGGCGGTCCGCGAGCTTGATCATCAGGACCCGCAGGTCGTGGGCCATGGCCACGACCATCTTGCGGAAGTTCTCCGCCTGCCGCTCTTCGCGCGAGGAGAAGGCGAGCTTGCCGATCTTGGTCACGCCGTCGACGAGCTCGGCGATCTCCGGCCCGAATTCCCGCGCCAGGTCGTCCTTGGTGGCCCTGGTATCCTCGAGGACGTCGTGCAGGAGCCCCGCGGTGACCGTGGTCACGTCCATCTTGAAGTCCACGAGGAGCCCGGCGACCTCCAGAGGATGGGAGAGGTAGGGCTCGCCGGACGCGCGCTGCTGGCCCTTGTGGCTCATCTCGGAGAAGCGGTAGGCGCGGTTCACCAGCTCCAGATCGGCACCCGGCTGGTACTTTGGAATCTCGTCAATCAGCGTTTGTAACTGGGTCAACCCACACTCTCCTGCGGTTGACCCGTAATTTTGCCACTTAAATCAGCGTTTTGCTATGACTTTTTACCTCATGCCTTTGCCTTGGCTGCGACCTTGCCTCCGGCGCGAGCGCGGGCCCGACTCCAAGTCTCCCAGTCCATGACCAGGGAAGCCGCCGCGATGGAGGAGTACGTGCCGGTCACCACCCCGATGACCAGGGCGAAGGCAAAGTCCCGCAGGACCTCACCCCCGAAGATGAAGAGGACCAGGGCTGAGACGAAGGTGGTGAAGGATGTCAGGAGCGTCCGGGACAGGGTCTGGTTCATCGCCGCGTTGACGAGCTCGGCGGGCGTCTGGCCCTTCCGGAGGCCCTTGGCGCGGCTCTCGCGAATCCTGTCGAAGACCACGATCGTGTCGTTGATCGAGTAGCCCACGATGGTCAGGAGCGCCGCCAGCACGGGCAGGGACATCTCGCGCTGCGTGATGGAGAGCGCCCCGAGGGTCACGATAACGTCGTGGGCGATGGCCACCACGGAGATCACGCCGTCGCGGAAGTGGAAGCGGAAGGCAACGTAGAGCAGAATGCCTCCCATCCCCGCCAGCACCGCGTAGAGGGCCTGGATCTGCAGGTCCCGACCCACCTGGGGACCCACGAACTCGAGGCGCCTGATCTCGACCTTGGCGCCGGCCGCCTTCTCCAGAGCGCCCTGCACATCCTTCGACAGCTGATCGGGCTTTTCCCCGCCCTGAGGGAGCCGGATCAGGTACTCCTGAGCATCGCCGAACTGCTGGATGATCGCGTTCCCGAGCTTGATGTCGTCCAGACCCCGCCGCACGAGGTCCACGGACGCCGGCTTGTCGTAGCGGACCTGGACGAGCGCACCGCCGGTGAAGTCGATGCCGTAGTTGAGACCGCCGATGAAGAAGATCCAGATCAGGCTCAGGAGCATGAGCCCACCCGAGACGGCGTAGAACCACCGCCGCTTGCCCACGAAATCGTAGTTGGCGTTGACGAAGATCTGGAGCATGGACGCCCTAGATCGAGATGCTCTCGACCTTGCGGCCGCGCATGTAGATGAGGTCGAAGATCAACCGGGTGAAGAACACCGCGGTGAAGAGACTCGCGAGCAGGCCGATGGCCAGCGTCACCGCGAAGCCTTTCACGGGGCCCGTTCCGAACTGGTAGAGGATGGCCGCGGAGACGAGGACCGTCACGTGAGTGTCGATGACAGTGCGGAAGGCCCGCGCGAACCCGGCCTCGATCGCCGCGCGCACGGTCTTGCCCGATCGCAGCTCCTCGCGGATCCGCTCGAAGATCAGGATGTTGGTGTCCACGGCCATGCCGATCGTCAGCACCACGCCGGCGATGCCCGGCAGCGTGAGCGTGGCGCGGAAGCCCGCGAGGGCCGCCAGCAGGATCAGCAGGTTCAGCGCGAGCGCCACGTCGGCGATGAGCCCGGAGAGGCGGTAGTAGATCAGCATGAAGAGCACGACCGCGATGGCGGCGGCGGCGCTCGAGACGATGCCCTTGCGAATCGAGTCTGCGCCGAGCGAGGGCCCGACCGTGCGCTCCTCCAGCACCTGCACGGGCGCGGGCAGCGCCCCCGCGCGCAGGACGATCGCGAGGTCGGTCGCCTCTTCGGAGGTGAAGCCTCCCGTGATCTGGGCCTGGCCCGAGGGGATCCGCTCGCGGATTACCGGGGCCGAATACAGGTTGCCGTCGAGGACGATGGCGAGGCGCCGCCCCACGTTGGCCGAGGTCAGGTCCGCGAACTGCCGGGCACCCGCTGCGGTCAGCTCGAGTGAGACGTAGGGCTCGCTCGTGTTCTGGTCGATCGACACGCGGGCATTGGCGACGTCCGCTCCCGTGAGCAAGGCCTTTTTCTCGACCACGTAGGGTATCCGGCGCTCCTCCTTCGTCTGCTTGTCCACGCGACGCTGGTAGAGGAGCTCCGAGTTCGGCGGCACCTGTCCCGCCACCGCCTGCTCGACGTTGGCGCCTTCGTTCACAAGCTTGAACTCCAGGAGCGCCGTCTTGCCGATCAGCGCCTTCGCCCGCTCGGGATCCTGCACGCCCGGCAGCTGAATGAGAATGCGGTTGTCGCCCTGCTGCTGGATGGAGGGCTCGGCCACGCCGAACTGATCCACACGGTTGCGGATGGTTTCAAGCCCCTGCTTGACGAACCACTCGCGCTGCGCCGCCACCTCCCGGGGCCGCATGGCGAGCACGAAGCGCCCCGTGGCCTGGTCGGCTTCCTTGACCTCGAAGACACCCACGTCCTTGAGGACGGCCTGCGCGTCGGCCCAGGCCTGCGGCGAAGCGAGCTGCACAGCGAGCTCCGTGGTGCCGCGCCGCTCCATGGACTTCACGCCGACACCCTTTTTTTCGAGCGCCGCCCGCACCGTGTCTCCGGCGCGCTCCGTCTGCAGTTGGAGGGCCTTGTCGATGTCGATGCCGAGCACGAGGTGGATGCCGCCTTGGAGGTCGAGACCGAGGTTGATCGTCTTCCTGGGCGGGTAAAGATAGAAGACCGCCACCACCGCGGCGAAGGCTACGAGCCCGATGCGAATCCAGAGCCGCCGCGTCATCAGGTGGAGGCGCTGCCTTCGCCCGACGCGGGCACGATGCGGCCGATCGCCGAGCGGTCGAACTCGAGGCGTACCTGGTCGGCGACCTTGAGCGTGACGCTGTGATCGGAGAGCTTGACTACGGTGCCATGGAGCCCGCTCGACATCACCACGCGGTCACCCGGCTTGACGGCGGAGAGCATGCTCTCGCGCTCCCGCTTCTGCTTCTGCTGCGGCCGAATGAGGAGGAAGTAGAAGATCGCGAAGATCGCCGCGAAGAACGCGATCTGCACCATCATCGAGCCGCCGCCCGAGCCGCTGGGCGATTGCGCTGCGGCGTACGCGTAGTCGACCATCAGCCTCAGGCCTCCGCCTCTGTCGAAATAGGGTCCGAACCGCCCACGGATTCTACCCCATATCGATCTAGAAACCGAGAGCGGAATGGCACGAACGCGCCGTCGGCCACCGCACGCCGCATCGCCGCCATGAGACCGAGGAAGAAGGTCAGGTTGTGCAGCGACAGGAGGCGGTAGGCCAGGAGCTCCCGTGCGAGGAAGAGATGCCGGAGGTACGCGCGCGAGAAGCTCCCGCACGCCTCGCAGGGGCATGTCGCGTCGAGTGGGGCGGCGTCCCGCGTGAAGCGCGCATGGGTGATGGTCAACGGCCCGTCGGCGGTAAAGGCCTGCCCGTTGCGGGCGTTCCGCGTGGGCAGGACGCAGTCGAAGAGATCCACGCCGCGCCCGACGGCTTCGATCAGATCGTGCGGCTTGCCCACGCCCATCAGATATCGCGGCCGATCGGCGGGCAGGAGTCCAGCCACGAGCTCCACGATGTCGTACAGAAGCGATTTCGCCTCACCCACCGCCAGACCGCCGATCGCGTAGCCCGGCAGGTCGTAGGCGCAGGTCGCCTCCACGGCGTGACGTCGCAGCGTCTCGAACCCGCCGCCCTGGACGATGCCGAAGAGCGCGCGTCCCTCACCGGCCGCCGCGTGAGCCGCTACGGAGCGGCCGAGCCACCGGAGGGTCAGCGCCAGCGAGTGCTCCGTGTCGGCGAGGGAAGCGGGGTGGGGCAGACACTCGTCGAGCGGGTGGAGGATATCCACGCCCAGGGCGTGCTGGATCGCCACGCAGATCTCCGGCGTGAGGAGCCGCAACGAACCGTCGATGTGCGAGCGGAACTCGACGCCCTCCTCCCCGAGCCGGCGGAGCTTCGAGAGGCTGAAGACCTGGAAGCCGCCGGAGTCGGTCAGGATGGGACCGCCCCACGCCATGAAGCGATGCAGCCCGCCCATCTCGCTCACCACGTCGGGCCCGGGACGCAGGAAGAGGTGGTAGGTGTTGGCGAGGACGATCTGGGCGCCCGCGGCCCGCAGGTCGGTCGGGCTAAGGCTCTTGACCGTGCCCTGCGTCGCCACCGGCATGAAGGCCGGCGTCTCCACCGCTCCGTGAGGGGTCGTGAGCCGCCCCATGCGCGCGGCGCCGTCCGTCTTCAGTAGCTCGAACGTGACCGGCCCCGTCACAGGATCAGCATGGCGTCGCCATAGGAGTAGAAACGGTATCCATGGGCGATCGCGTGGCGGTAGGAGTCGAGCACCAGCTGACGGCCGGCAAAGGCCGAGACCAGCAGGAGCAGCGTCGAGCGCGGCAGGTGGAAGTTCGTGACGAGGGCGTCGATGACGCGGAAGCGATGGCCCGGATAGATGAAGAGATCGGCGCCGCCGGAACGCGTGCGAACCTGGCCGGTGTCGTCGGCAGCCCACTCGAGGGTGCGGGTAGTGGTGGTGCCCACGCTGATGATCCGCCGGCCCTGGGCGCGCGCGCGATTGACCGCCTCGGCCGTCGCCGCCGGAACCTGAGCGCTCTCGGGCTCGAGCCGATGCTGTTCGACCGTGGCCGCACGGATCGGCCGGAAGGTCCCGACTCCCACGTGCAGGATGACTCGATGGACCTCGACTCCCGCCGCGCCCAACTGTTCGAGCAGCCTCGTGGTGAAGTGCAGCCCGGCCGTCGGCGCCGCCACCGAGCCGTTGGCGGTCGCGTAGACCGTCTGGTAGCGCTCCCAGTCCTCGGGCTTGGGCGCATCATACCTCTCGATGTAGGGCGGCAGCGGCGGCAGGCCGTGGCGCTCCATCAGCTCGTCCACGGGCCACGGCGCCTCGATCTCGACCGCGCGCGCCCCCAGGGCGCGGTGCTCGAGCAGCGTGGCACGGGCGGCGCCTCCCGCCAGGGTCACCCGCGCGCCGATGCGGCAGCGCTTTCCCGGACGCACCAGCGCCTCCCAGCGCGGACCGTCGAGCGGCCGGAGCATCAGGAGCTCCACGGGCCGACCCTCTCCTTCGAGGACGCCAAGGAGTCTCGCCGATATCACCCGGCTCTCGTTGACCACGAGACAATCCCCGGTCCGGAGCCAACGCGGCAGATCCGAAAAGCGCGCGTCGATCCAGCTTCCGCGCACCCGATCGACCACGAGCAGCCGCGAGGCGTCCCTCGACTCCGCAGGCTCCTGCGCAATCCGATCCGGAGGCAGCTCATAGTCAAATAGCGACACGTCCATAGAACCGAGAGTCTACCGCCCGCCGCGCCGAAGAGCCAACGGGGGCAGACGTGAACGAACACCCACAGGCCGGATACGGGCCATCTGGCGGACTATCCGATCTTGGATCCCGGCGGCGCGTCGAAGTCAGGCCGCAGCAGAATGACCCGGCCCTGCTCGTCGTACGCTCCGAGCACGAGCACCTCCGACACGAAGGGTCCGATCTGCTTGGGCGGAAAGTTAACCACGGCGATCACGCGCCGGCCCACGAGCTCCGCCGGCGCGTAGCGATCGGTGAGCTGAGCGCTCGAGCGCTTCATGCCCAGGGGTCCGAAGTCGATCCAGAGCTTGAGAGCCGGCCGCTTCGCTTCGGGGAAGGGCTGGGCGTCCACCACGACCCCCACGCGCATGTCCACCCGCTCGAAGTCGGCCCACGTGATCGCCATGGGGTCCGGCCGGACTACGTGAGGCCCGCCGGACTCACTTCCGACCCGCCGGGATCACTTCCGACCCGCCGGGATCACTTCCGAGAGGAAGTCGAGGGCAACGCGGACAGCGTGGCGCCCGGATAGTAGTACTGCACGATCTGGCCCGCCGTGTAGCCCTGCTCGGCCATCGTCTTGGCGCTCCACTGGTCGAGGCCGACACCGTGGCCGTATCCCCGTCCGGCAAAGCGGGCGTGGGAGCCTTCGACGGACACGGCGAAGAGCGTGCTCTTGAGCGTGTCGTAGCCCACGAGCCGCCTGAACTCGTTTCCGCGCAGCGTGGCCGACCCGCGCGTGCCCAGAACCGAGATGCGCGAGACCCGAAGCGACGCGCTCCGCTCGAGGACGCGCAGGCCCGTGACGTAGCCCACCGAGATGCCTCCGCGCTTGAGCGAGGCGGCAAGGTCGGCGAGCCCCACGTCGAGGTTCCAGGCCTGGTGCGGCGAGTGCGAGGGAAATTCCACGCGCACCGCCTGGAGCGCGGGCATGTTGGCGGCCGCGAACACGGCCCGCGGGTCCTCCGTGTGACCACCGCTGTCCGTGTGGTAGAAGGCGGGGAAGAGGTCGCCCTCCCAGAGCAGGACCTGCCCTTCCGTGTCCATTACCGCGGTCCATGCGGGCGAGTCGGCGTTGACCAAACCCGCGTACTGCTGGTTCGTGGTGCCGGCGACGATGTGATACGGCTTTGCCGCGTTGAGACGACGGTGATACGCCGAGTAGGTGCGGGCTACGATGGCCTGCGCCTTGAGCATCTCGATGGGCATTTTATCGCCCGCCTCGGCCTTGACCGCCCCGACCAGATAGTCCTCGAGGGGCAGCTGATTGACCACGATCAGTCCCTCGGGCGCGCCCACCACCTCGATGATCCCGGGGTACGGCCGCTGTTGAAAGCGCAGCGGGGCGGCTCCGGCCGGCACGACGCGTATCCCGGCTACGCGGTGGCCGCGCCATTCGACGGCGGCATCGCGGCGCAAAACGCGGAGCCACGTGACCGGGTCTTCGGCCAAGGCGCGCCCGTCCAGATCCTGGACGAGCATCGGCGCGCCACCCAGCTCGACGGTCGCGAGCGCCTCGCCGAGCCCGACGCGGATCTCGCCCGCGGCGTGAGCCGGCGAGTGAAGCGCGAGCACGACGGCGAAAGCTAGCGCCGGGAGGAGAGCCAAAAGAGAAGGGACAGCACGACGGAGAGGAGGATGGAGGTGCTGAGCGGGAAGTAGAACCGCCAGTTTTCTCGTTCGATGTAGATATCGCCGGGCAGCCGTCCGAGCCATGGCACCTTTCCGGCGGAGCCGCCCGCCACCAGCAGGATTGCTCCCAGAACTACCATCACGAGCCCCAAACCGAGAAGGATTTTCCCCAGATCGGCCATTGCGTCGTCCCCTAGATGGGCAGCAGTCCCTGCCCGCCGGGAGCAGCGGGAGCACTGATTCCGAGATGAGCATAGGCCGGAGGCGTCGCCTTGCGGCCGGTGGGCGTACGGATGAGGAAGCCGATCTTGAGCAGGAACGGCTCAACGACCTCCGCCAGCGTCTCGGCCTCATCGTTGATCGTCGCCGCGATGGCCTCGAGCCCGACGGGACCGCCGCCATACTGCTCGATGATGGCTCGGAGGAAGCGCGTGTCGAGCCGATCGAGCCCTTCCGAGTCCACGCCCTCCAACGTCAGCGCGCCGACCGCGGCGGCCGCCGTCACCACTCCGTCTCCCTTGACCTGGACATAGTCGCGCACGCGGCGCAGGAGCCGGTTGGCAATGCGCGGCGTCCCGCGCGAACGCCGCGCGATGGCCTGGGCGCCCTCGGGCTGGACGTTCGTGCCGAGGATGGAAGCCGAGCGTGTGACGATCGCCTGCAGCTCGTCCAACGAGTAGAAGTCGAGATGATGGAAGATCCCGAAACGCTCGCGCAGCGGCGACGACAGCATCCCGGGTCGCGTGGTCGCCCCCACCATGGTGAAGGGGCGGAGCGGGATGCGCATGGTTCGGGCGTTGAGGCCCTTGTCCATGATGAAGTTGACGGTGAAGTCCTCCATGGCCGGGTAGAGCAGCTCCTCGACCACCCGCGGCAGCCGGTGGATCTCGTCCACGAAGAGGATGTCGCGCTCGTTGAGGTTGGTCAGGATGCCCATGAGGTCGCCGCCCCGCTCGAGCGACGGCCCCGCCGTGGTGACGATGGCGGCGCCCATCTCGTTGGCAAGGATGGTCGCGAGCGTGGTCTTGCCGAGGCCGGGAGGCCCGGAGAGGAGCACGTGGTCGAGCGGCTCGCTGCGCTGCCGCGCCGCCTCGACCGACACCCGCAGGCTCTCGACGGCCGTCCGCTGGCCCACGTACTCGTCGAGCCTCTGGGGACGCAGCTGGCGCTCGAGCTGCGTTTCCTCCGGCAGCGCCACGCGGCTCATCACCCGCGCGTCGTCGGTCACGAGGCTTTGGCTCCGCGGTAAATCTCGTCGAAGAGCTCTTCGGGCGTCGTGATGCGCGGGTTGCGGCCAAGGGCCGTCGAGATCAGCTGGGCGGCCTCGCTGGGCCGGTGGCCGAGCTGCTTGGTCATGATTTCGAAGACGGCGCCGCGCAACCCGTCCTCGTCCAGGCCGGCCGGCACGGCCCCGACGGTCTTGCCGTCCTCGGGCGCTCCCGGGAGCGCTCCGGGCTGGGAAAGGGCGAACTTCGCGACCTTCGAGGACAGCTGCGCCACGATGTTCTTGGCCTTCTGGGGTCCGATGCCCGGCAGCCGCCTCAGGTACGCCTCGTCCTGGCGGGCGATGGCGGCGGCGATCTCGGCGACGGGAGCGGCCAGCGAGCGGGCGGCCACGAGAGGCCCGACGTCCTTGACGGTGATCAGCTTCTCGAAGAATTCCTTGTCGAGCCCCGAGAGGAAGCCGATCAGCACCGGCGAGGGCTGGTTCTGCGTCGCGTGGTAGTGGATCTCGAGCGCCACCTCCGCGGCTCCCTCGCCGTCGCTCGCCATCGCGCCGGCGAGCGAGCGCTGGACCATCGGGGGCAACACGACGTCATAGCCGACCCCTGCGGCTTCGATGACCACCCGGTCATCATGCTTCCGCCTGAGCCTCCCCCGAATGAGCGCAATCATCTTGCCGCTCTTTTCGGGGTGATGCCGGTCAGGCGCGCCAGGCCCGTGACGGCGAGGCCGAGAGCGTCGGCGACGTGGGAGGGCCGCGGCAGGTCACGGAGGCCCAGCAGCGTCTGAACGCTTCGCTGGACCTGCGCCTTGCCGGCTGCGCCGCTGCCGGTCACCGCCCGCTTGACCTCCGACGGCGCCAGCGCCGTCACGGCCACGCCCAGCTGGCGGGCCGCGAGATAGATGACCCCACGGGCGTGGCCCATGAGGATGGCCGTGCGCGGGAACTTGTACTCGGCGTACAGGTCCTCGACCACGAGGAACGCGGGCGCGTGCGCTTCGATGATCTGGAGCACGGCGCGGTGGATGGCGTTCAACCGGGCCTCGAGCGACTGGGTGGCGCCCGTCGAGATTACGCCGACATCGAGGACGGTCACGGCGCCCGGCGCGGCCTCGAGGACCGCGAAGCCCGTGGCGACGAGCCCCGGGTCCACGCCCATCACGCGCAAGCCCCTAGGCCGCGGAGATGGCGTCGAAGACCTCGTCGGGGATGTCGTAGTTGGAATAGACGGCCTGGACGTCGTCCTGCTCCTCGAGCGCCTCGATGAGCCGCAGCACGGCCGCGGCATCCTTGCCCTCCACCCGCACGGTGGACTGGGGGACCATGGCGACGTCCGCCTCGAGCACCGGCAGCCCCTTCGCCTCGAGCGTGTGGCGCACAGAGTCCATATCATCAGGCGTGGTGGTGATCTCGTAAACTTTTTCGACCGTCCGCACGTCCGATGCGCCGGCCTCGAGCGCCTGCTCCAGCACCTCGTCCTCCCTGGCCTTCTCGGCGTCGACCTGGATGACCCCCCGTCGGTCGAACATCCATGCCACGCAGCCCGCGGTGCCCATGCGCCCGCTCTGCTTCTCGAAGATGTGCCTGACCTCGGGTCCCGTCCGGTTCTTGTTGTCCGTCAGGACCCTGACCAGCACCGCCACGCCGCCCGGACCGTAGCCTTCGTACGTGATTTCCTCGTACTGCTCGCCCGGCAGCCCGCTCGTGCCCTTCTGGACGGCGCGCTTGATGTTGTCGGCAGGCATGTTGGCCGCCCTCGCCGACTCCATCGCCGCCTTGAGACGCAGGTTGCCCTTGGGGTCGCCGCCGCCGTGCTTGGCCGCCACGGTGATCTCACGGAGGATCTTGGAGAAGAGCTTCCCCCGTTGGACGTCGGCCTTGCCCTTCTTGCGCTTGATCTGGGACCACCGGGAATGTCCAGACATGTCCTCACCGCCCCTCTTGAATAGATGCCTTCAATCGTTTCACCCGCTCGAGCCTGCGCACGCGCCTGGCCTCGGCCTCGGCCCAGCGCCGCTTCTCGCCCGGCGTTTCGGGCGTGAAGCGCGGGCACGGTTGGGGCTTCAGATCGGGTCCCAGGTGGACGAACGTCAGGTACGCCGTGCATGCGTGCCGGATCTCGCCCGACCAGGGGACTTCGGTCAGGACCTTGACGCCGACCTCGAGCGACGAGTTGCCGACGTGGTTGAGCGCGGCCTTGAACGTGACGACCTCGTGGGTGGAGATCGGCGCGTAGAAATCGAGCGCGTCGAGGCAGGCCGTCATCACGTGGCCGCGGTTGTAGCGCATGGACAGGATACCCCCCGCCTCGTCGATGTCCATGAGGAGCTTGCCCGGAAACATGGTGTTCCCGAAGATCGTGTCCTCCGGCAGCACCGCCCGGCAGGACTCGAAAGCCCACCTGAGCTCCCCGTCGTTGTCATCCCGCACCTGCATGGCCGCGGAGGCCCGGCGGCCGAGGCGCTCGAGCCGCCGGTGCCGGCGCTCCTGCGCGGCAGCGACGAGTGCATCCTCGCCCGCTCCCTTGGGCGCGATGGCCGTCGGCACGGGCGTGGGCTTGAGCTGCTCGTCCACCTTGACGAAGACGAGGTGCGAGTTGAGCGTCATGGCCCGCTGCCCGGACGTGAGGTTCTCGGCGAAGACCTGCACCCCCACTTCGATCGAGCAGCGTCCGATCGCCTCGACCTGCGCCCGCAGGACTGCGATCTCTCCCACCTTGACCGCGTGGAGGAAGTCGATGTCGTCCATGGCGCCGAGCAGGCACTGGCCGCGCGCCACTCGGGCGGCCGCCATGTTCCCCACGGTAGCGATCCACTGCATCATGCGTCCGCCGTGAATCTGCCCCGGCGCCCCCGCGTGCTCGGGGAACACCCACTGGACCATCTCGGTGACGGTGTCGTTGATCGAAAGCATGGGGAGATAGACGTAAGTCCTTCATTTGTCTACCATGCGTCCCGCGCCAAGTCCAGCCGCGCAGCGGCGGTGTCAGGGGGCACGGGGCGCGGCCGACGGTGGCGCCCCCGGCGCGTCGACCCAAACCCGGTCGAAGCGGTGAAAGCCGCTCGGGTGAAGCCGAAAGTTGCGCACCTCAGGCCGCGCCACGGCCCAGTGCAGGCGCACGTAGAGAGGGACCCACGGGATCTCCTCCGCGAGGAAGGCCTGGGCTCGCGCGTAGACGCGCAGGCGCTCGGGCCTGAAAGCGATCTGGCTCGCCCGGATCAGGAGGTCGTCGAGCCGCGCGTTCCGGTAGAAAGCGAAGTTGGTGGCGGTGGGCCCGCGAACCGTGCCCTCGCTGGTGGACAGCGGATACAGCAGCAGGTGCGGGTCTCCCGCCTCCGCGCTCGCCTCGGTCAGCGCCAGGTCGTGACCGCCGCTCTGCATGGCCGCGAGCGCTGCGTCCGGCGGCTCGGCCCGCACGCTCACGGTGACGGAGGCGGCGCCAAGCGCCACGCGTATCGTATCCGCCGCGCGCACGATCTCGGGCCCCGCGCCCGCGTCGACCATCATGGAAGCAGTGAAGCCCTGACCGACACCGGCCTCCCCGAGGAGGCGCTTGGCAGCCACGGCATCGCCCAGGACCAGCGGTTGAACCTCGCTCCAGGCCCAGACGCCGCGCGGGAGGAAAGAACCGAGCAGGGCGGCCAGCGGCTCGACCGACGTGGTGATCGCGGCGGGCGAGAGGGCGGCGGCGATGGCCTGTCGGACCTTCTTCCGCTTGAAGGGCTCCTTTTCGGTCTGCATGGCCAGGTAGCCGATTCGCCAGCCGGGCACGGACAGCGCCCCCTGCATGCGAGAAGGTGCTCCCGCCGGGATCAGGAGATCGAGGCCGCGCGAGTCGAGATCGGCCTGAGCCCGGCCCGAGTCGCCGGCCTCGAGGAACGCGATCCGAGCCGAGCGTGGCGGCGCAGCCCAGTACGAGGGATTGGCGTCGAGCGTGATGCGGCCGGGGCTGACCTCGCTCACGGAATAGGGTCCCGTCCCGATCCACCGCATGGCGCCCGTGCCCGAATGGGCGACAGAAAAGACGGGATGCGCGAGCACAGTAAGGAGCGGGGCGTAGGGCAGGAGCAGATTGATCTGCACCGTGCGCTGATCGGGGGTGAGGATCTCCTTCACGACCCCCGGCGAGCCCCTGAGGAGGCGCGGGCCGGCCGGGTTTGGCGACGGCGCCAGCGGGTGGGCGGGCACGATGATCCGGTCGAGGCTCTCGGCGACGTGGCGCGCGGTGAGAGGGGTGCCGTCGTGGAAGCGAACGCCGTCACGGATGCGGAAGGTCCACTGAAGGCCGTCTCGGGAGACCGTCCACGAAGTTGCCAGTCCAGGTTCCACGTCGCTCGAGCCCTCGCGGTACTGAACGAGAGTCTCGAAGACCTGGCGCGCGATCAGCGGGACCGCACCGTCGAGGGCCGTGGCCGGATCCAGGACGGCGGGAATGGACGGCAGGCCGACTCGGAGGAGGGCACCTTGAGCTCCCGCGGAGACGGGCGTCGCCAGGGCGGCCACCACCGCTACGAGAGCGCCGACCCGCCAAGACATGGAGTCTTTATATCAAAGCGCCGACCCGGATGTGCCTTGGCGCGGCAGCTGGTGTCTGTCCTTTCGACAGGGCGCCACGATCGCGCCCGGCATCGGGCTCTTGGGGGCTTCTGTAAGGGCTTTCTCGCTCGTCACGGCCCGTGGCACCAAACATGCTTATTTCTCAACCGAGAGAGGAGGCTGGTGAAGCGGTTACGGAACCGCCGCCATGAGGAGCACGTTGCACTTGATGAGAGTCATCGGAGGAACCGAACGGACGAAATGGGAAAAGTCGAATGAATTCAATGGCTCTGAACGGTAAAACGAGGCCAATTCCCTTGACTTATTTCGAACCGGCCCTCTATACTGAGAAAACTTCGGCACGATGCATGAGAGTTGGGCTGGCGGCCTGAGCGCCGGCGCCTCCTCTCACGAAGCGCCCGCTGGACCACGAGAAAGGAACGGGCGAACATGAAGGAGTTCGAGAAAAAGACTCCGAGCCGGGAGCCGTCGTCCGAAGGGATGAAGGGCCTGTCGAAATTCTTGCCCATGTCCGATTCCAACTACCGCCGCCGGCTGACCGAGTACGAGGTCCAGGTGCAGGATCTCCAGGCTTACGTGCATTCGCTCGAGGCTGAGACGGGCCGCCTGCGCAAGAAGCTCGAGGACGCGCCGAAGGAGTTCATGGTTCTCGAGAACAAGCTGCGCGAGGCCAACCGCCAGCTCGTCCAGGCCTTCAACCAGAACGAGAAGCTCGTCAACGCGCTGTACGAGGCGCGGGAGCAGATCACCTCGTTGAAGGAAGAGGTGGACAAGCTCTGCGCGCCCCCGTCCACGTACGGGGTGTATCTCTCGGTCAACGAGGACGGGACGGTCAACGTGCTGTCCCAGAGCCGCAAGGTCAAGGTCAACCTGCACCCGTCCATCAAGCCGGAGACCCTCAAGCCCGGCCAGGAGCTCGTGCTCAACGAGGGGCTCAACGTGGTGGAGGCGGCCGGATACGAGATCCAGGGCGACGTGGTCATCCTCAAGGAGATGCTCGAAGAGGGCCGCGCGATCGTCACCCTCCGCGCCGACGAGGACAAGGTCGGCATCGTCGCCGATCCGCTCCGCGCCGTCAAGCTCAAGGTGGGCGACCACATCCTCATGGACAGTAAGAGCGGCTACCTGCTCGAGAAGATGCCGAAGAGCGAGGTCGAGGACCTGGCCCTCGAGGAAGTGCCGGACATCAACTATGAGGACATCGGCGGTCTCACGACCCAGATTGAGGCCATCAAGGACGCGGTCGAGCTGCCGTACCTGTACGCCGACTACTACCGCGAGCACCAGCTGAGGCCGCCCAAGGGTGTGCTGCTCTACGGCCCCCCCGGCTGCGGCAAGACCATGATCGCCAAGGCGGTGGCGAACAATCTCGCCCAGAAGATCTCCGAGAAGCGCGGCGAGAAGGTCAAGGGCTACTTCCTCAACATCAAGGGCCCCGAGCTGCTCAACAAGTACGTGGGCGAGACGGAACGGAAGATCCGCGAGATCTTCATCAAGGCCCGCGAGAAGGCGGCCGAGGACGTGCCGGTGATCGTGTTCTTCGACGAGATGGACGCGCTGTTCCGCACGCGCGGCTCGGGGATCTCGTCCGACGTGGAAACGACCATCGTGCCGCAGCTCCTCGCCGAGATCGACGGCGTCGAGCATCTCCGGAACGTGATCGTCGTCGGGGCCTCGAACCGCCAGGATCTCATCGACCCGGCCATCCTGCGCCCCGGCCGGCTCGATGTGAAGGTCAAGATCGAACGGCCGGACGCCGCCGCCGCCGTGGACATCTTCAACAAGTACATGACCGCCGAGCTGCCCATCCACGGGTCGGAGCTCAGCCAGAACGGCGGAGAGATCCAGCCGGCGGTCGACCGCATGATCGCGGCCGCGGTGGGGGAGATGTACAGCCTGGAAGAAGAGAACCGTTTCCTCGAGGTGACGTACGCCAACGGCGACAAGGAGGTCCTGTACTTCAAGGACTTCTCCTCAGGCGCGATGATCGAGTCCGTGGTGCGCCGGGCCAAGAAGCTGGCGCTCAAGCGGTACATCCAGACGAGCGAGAAAGGCATCAACCTCGACGATCTCCTGAACGCCGTGCGCGAGGAGTTCAAGGAGAACGAGGATCTGCCCAACACGACGAACCCCGACGATTGGGCCAAGATCGCCGGCAAGAAGGGCGAGCGGATCGTCTACGTCAAGCCGCTGATGGGCGAGACGAAGGAGAAGCAGCGGGCCGTCGAACGCGTGATCAACACCGGCCAGTACCTGTAGTCATCACGGCGGGAGAGGGCAGTCGCGCCTTCTCCCGCCGTCTGTTTTCACCACGAGCTGCCGTCCGGGGGTCCCATGGCAATTCCGAAAGTGATGGGCATCGAGACCGAATACGGGATCACGGTCAAGAACCAGCCGGACTTCAATCCGATCCTCTCGTCGCTCCTGCTCATCAACTCGTACGAGACGTACCGCTCCTCGCGCATCCGCTGGGACTACGAGGCCGAGAGCCCGCTCCGGGACGCCCGCGGCTTCGAATACATGGAGGAGAAGGAGACCCCCTCCAAGGAAGAGTCACGCCTCATCAACCTCATCCTCTCGAACGGCGCGCGCTTCTACGTCGACCACGCGCACCCGGAGTACTCCTCGCCCGAGACGACCAACCCGCGCGATTGCGTCATCTGGGACCGGGCCGGCGAGCGCATCCTGGACCTCGCCCGCACGCGGGCGGAGGCCGTCTCGCCGCCCGAGCAGCGGATCATCATCCACAAGGACAACTCGGACCGGAAGGGCAACTCCTACGGTACACATGAGAACTACCTCATGGACCGCAAGGTGCCCTTCGCGCGCATCGTCCAGTACCTGATGCCGTTCTTCGCGAGCCGCCAGGTCTTCACCGGCTCGGGCAAGGTCGGCGCCGAGAACAATACGGAGCATTGCGACTACCAGATCTCGCAGCGGGCCGATTTCCTCGAGACCGAGGTGGGGCTGGAGACGATGCACAGCCGGCCCATCATCAACACGCGCGACGAGCCGCACGCCGACCCGGAGAAGTACCGCCGCCTGCACGTGATCGTGGGCGACGCGAACATGAGCGAGGTCGCGAACTACCTCAAGTGCGGCACCATGGCGATCGTGCTCAGCATGATCGAGGACGACTTCATCGAGCGCGACCTCTCGCTCGAGAGCCCGGTGCTCGCGTACCGCAAGGTCTCTCGCGACCTGACGTGCCGGGAGACCTTCAAGCTCAAGGACGGGCGCGCGCTGAGCGCGCTGGACCTGCAGCGCGAGTTCCTCACCCTCGCGCACGCCTACTACCGGACCCGCGAGCACGAGCCCTGGGTGGACGACGTGATGGCCCGGTGGGGCTCGGTGCTCGATCGCCTGGCCAAGGATCCGATGAGTCTCCAGCGCGAGCTCGACTGGGTCGCCAAGCGGAGTCTCATCGAGAATTACATGGCCAAGCACACGCTCGAATGGTCGGATTCGCGCGTGGCCATGATCGACCTCCAGTACCATGACATCCGGCCGAGCAAGGGGCTCTATTACAAGCTCGAGGAGTCCGACGCGGTCGAGCGCATGACCACCGAGGACGAGGTGACCAAGGCGATCTACGACCCGCCCAAGGACACGCGCGCCTACTTCCGGGGCATGTGCCTGCAGAAGTATTCGGACGAGGTCGTCTCGGCCTCCTGGGACTCGGTCATCTTCGATCTCAAGGAGGGTCCGCTCAAGAAGATCTTCATGCTGGAGCCGCTGCGCGGCACCGAGGCGCACGTCCGCCATCTGTTCGCGGAATCGGCTACCGCGGGGGACTTGCTGCGCAATCTCGGCAAGCCGTCGGGTGACGTGTGAGCCTGACGCCCGACCGCTGGCAGGGTGCCTTCTTCGACTACGGCACGTCGAGCTTCGCGGACATCCTGCGTCACTCGGCGCCCCACCTGCTGCCGAACCCCGAGAGCCCCGCGCCCGAAGAGGGCCACGGGCACGGCGTCCCCGCCGTGCCCCACGGCACGACCGTGCTGGCGCTCCGCTACCGCGACGGCGTGATCATGGCCGGCGACCGGCAGGCCAGCGAGGGCTACCAGGTCGCCTCCCGCCGCATCGACAAGATCTTCAGGTCCGACGACCTCTCCGGCGTCGGCATCGCGGGGGCGGCCGGGCCGGCCATGGAAATGGCGCGTCTCTTTCAGACCGAGCTCGAGCACTACGAAAAGGTCGAAGGGGAAAACCTCTCCCTCGACGGTAAGGCCAACAAGCTCGGCCAGATGATCCGAATGAACCTGCCCATGGCCATGCAGGGCCTGGTGGTGGTGCCGATCTTTGCCGGCTTCGACGAGCGCGCGGGCGTGGGGCGCCTCTTCAAGTACGACGTCACCGGCGGCCGCTACGAGGAGACCGACTATTTCGCCCAGGGCTCGGGGGGCAAGGACGCCCGCGACTCGCTCAAGAAGCGCTTCAAGCGCGACATGTCCAAGGACGAGGCCGTTCGTGTAGCCATCGAGGCCTTGATGGACGCGGCCGACGAGGACCTCGGCACGGGCGGGCCCGACCTCCAGCGCGGGATCTACCCCACCGTCAAAACCATCACGCGCTCCGGATTCGGCGACGTGGCAGAGGACGAGATCCGCCGCAACTGCGAAGCGATCCTGGCGGAGCGAGGCCGGTTGTAATGCCGCTCCCGTACTACGTCTCCCCCGAGCAGATGATGAAGGACAAGGCGGAGTATGCCCGCAAGGGCATCGCCCGCGGCAAGGCCATCGTGGCTCTCGAGCACCGCGACGGCGTGCTCCTGCTCGCCGAAAACCCGTCGACCCTCCTGCACAAGATCTCGGAGATCTACGATCGCATCGCCTTCGCGGGCGTGGGCAAGTACAACGAGTTCGAGAACCTCCGCGTGGCAGGCGTCCGCCACGCGGACATCAAGGGCTACTCCTACAGCCGCGGAGACGTCACCGCCAAGTCCCTTGCCAATGCCTACTCCCAGGCCCTCGGCAACATCTTCACCCAGGACATCAAGCCTTTCGAGGTCGAGGTGCTGGTGGTCGAGGTCGGCGACAACGACGGAACCAAGAACGAGATCTACCACATCCTCTACGACGGCACGATCGAGGACGAAAAGAACTACGCCGCCATGGGTGGGCAGTCCGACGAGATCCGCCGCTACCTCAAGGACAACTACGAGGAGGGGCTCGACTTCGCGGGCGCGGTCAAGCTGGGCGTCCGTGCCCTGATGGTGACGCAGAACAAGACGCTGACGGAGCGCGACCTCGAGGTCGCCGTCCTGGACCGCGGCAAGGCGCGCCGGAAGTTCCGCCGCATCCCGGCCGAGGTGCTCCACCAGCTCCTCGCCGACGACACGTCGGCCCCCCCTGCCTGAGAATAGTTGCTCTCGGTCGCCTGCCCTGCTAGGCTGAGTCCCACATGAAACGCCGCATCTTCGGTCTCGAGAATGAATACGGCCTGACCTGCACGCTCAACGGCCAGCGGCGTTTGTCACCGGACAACGTCGCCCGCTATCTTTTCGAGAAGGTCATTCCCGGCGCCCGCAACGCCAATGTCTTCCTCGAGAACGGCGCGCGGCTCTACCTCGACACCGGTTTCCATCCCGAGTACGCCACCCCCGAGTGCGACGACATCACCGATCTCGTCATCCACGACAAGGCGGGCGAGCGCATCGTCGAGGACCTCCTGCACCAGGCCGAGAAGCGGCTGCGCGAGGACGGCATCTCGGGCAACATCCTGCTCTTCAAGAACAACACGGACTCGGCGGGCAACTCCTACGGCTGCCACGAGAACTACCTCGTCAGCCGCGACGTGTCGTTCCAGCGCCTCGCCGAGGGGCTCATTCCCTTCTTCGTCACTCGGCAGATCTTCGCCGGCGCGGGCAAGGTGCTCCAGACCCCGCGCGGCTTCCACTACTGCCTCTCGCAGCGGGCGCAGCACATCTGCCAGGAGATCTCCGGCGCCACCACCTCCTCGCGCTCGATCATCAACACCCGCGACGAGCCGCATGCCGACGCCGAGAAATACCGGCGCCTGCACGTCATCGTGGGGGACTCGAACATGTCGGAGGTGGCGACCTACCTCAAGGTCGGCACCACCGCGCTACTGCTCGACATGATCGAGGACGGCTTCTTCGACAAGGACTACAGCCTCCAGTCGCCGGTCCAGGCCATCCGCGATATCAGCCACGACCCGACCCTGCGTGAAACGGTCAGGCTCAAGGACGGGAGGACGATCACACCGCTGCAGCTGCAGACGGAGTACCTCGAGCACGCGACGCGCTACGTCCGGTCGATCGACGCCGATCCCGTGACGCTGGACGTGCTCGCGCGCTGGACGCACGTGATCGAGACCCTGCACGGCGACCCCATGGACCTGCACCGCGAGGTGGATTGGATCATCAAGAAGCGGATCATCGAGTCTTTCATGGAGAAGCACCGGCTGTCCTGGCGCGATCCCAAGGTCTCGCTCATGGACCTGCAGTACCACGACATCCGCCCCCACAAGGGCGTGTACTTCCAGCTCGTCAAGCACGACATGGTCGATCGCATCACGACGGACGATGCGATCGAGCGGGCCAAGCATCTGCCGCCGCAGACGACGCGGGCGCGCCTGCGCGGCGAGTTCATCCGTCAGGCCAACCTCAAGGGCAAGGACTACCGCGTGGACTGGGTCTACCTGAAGCTCAACGATCCGGAGCGCGAAACCATCCTCTGCAAGGACCCGTTCCTGAGCCACGACGAGCGGGTGGAGCGCCTGATCCGCTCCTTCTAGCGTCGGCGGCCGCCTGACCGGGCGACGTCCATGAGCCTCACTGCCGAAGCCATTCAGAGTCTCGTCACGGGGAAGCACGGAGATCCCTTCGCGGTGCTCGGCCCTCACCCCTCCCGCGACGGCAGCGTGACCGTCCGCGCTTTCCTGCCCGGCGCCGCCGAGGTCGCGGTGGTAGGCGACGGCGGCGCCGTCCTCGCGCCGCCACTCAAGCCGGTCCATCGCGACGGTCTCTGGGAGGGCAAGCTCGCGAAGCGGCCACCGGCGGCGTATCGCCTGCGGGTGAAGGACCGCCTCGGACACGTCACCGAAGTCGAAGATCCATACCGCTTCCCGCCCACGCTGTCGGGCTTCGACCTCCACCTGCTCGGCGAAGGCACGCACTACCGCGTCTACGACAAGCTGGGCGCGCACGCCGCGACCCTGGACGGCGTCGACGGCGTTATCTTCGCCGTGTGGGCGCCCAATGCGAAGCGCGTCAGCGTCGTCGGCGACTGGAACGGATGGGACGGCCGCATTCACCCGATGCGCCTGCACCCGGGCAACGGCGTCTGGGAGCTCTTCCTGCCCGGCGTGGCCGAGGGCGCGCGCTACAAGTTCGAGATCCTGTCCGGCTCCGGCGCGCCGCTCGCCCTCAAGAGCGATCCCTACGCCTTCGGCTTCGAGCCTGACGAGCCCCGCACCGCTTCCGTGGTCGAGCGCCTCGACGGTTACGCGTGGGGAGACGGCGCGTGGCTCGCGGAGCGCGGCAGGTGGCAGGCGCTCGATGCGCCCATGAGCGTCTACGAGGTGCACCTCGGCTCGTGGCGCCACGTGCCCGAGGAGGGCCACCGCTCTTTGGACTACCGGCACGCGGCGGAGCAGCTGGCGGACTACGTGACGGAGCTGGGCTTCACCCACGTGGAGCTCCTGCCGGTGATGGAGCACCCGTTCTACGCTTCGTGGGGCTACCAGACGCTGGGCTACTACGCCCCCACGCGGCGCTTCGGTCGCCCGCACGACTTCATGGCCTTCGTGGACCATCTGCACCGGCGCGGCATCGGCGTGCTCCTCGACTGGGTGCCGGCCCACTTTCCCCGGGACCCGCACGGGCTCGCCTACTTCGACGGGACGCATCTGTACGAGCACGCGGACCCGCGGGAGCGCGAGCACCCGGACTGGGGCACGCGCGTCTTCAACTACGGACGGCGCGAGGTCGCCAATTTTCTCATCGGCAACGCGCTCTTCTGGCTCGAGCGCTACCACGCCGACGGCCTGCGCGTCGACGCGGTCGCCTCGATGATCTACCGCGACTACTCGCGCAAGGCCGGCGAGTGGGTGCCGAACGTGTTCGGCGGGCGCGAGAACCTGGAGGCCATCGCGTTCCTCAAGCGTCTGAACGAAGTCGTCTACGGCACGCATCCCGGCGCCGTCACCGTCGCCGAGGAGTCCACCGCCTGGCCCATGGTCTCGCGCCCCGTGCACCTTGGGGGTCTGGGCTTCGGGCTCAAGTGGAACATGGGGTGGATGCACGACGTGCTCGAGTATCTGCGCCACGAGCCCGTGCACCGGAAGTACCATCACAACCAGCTCACGTTCGGCATGCTGTACGCCTGGAGCGAGAACTTCGTCCTGCCGCTGTCCCACGACGAGGTCGTCCACGGCAAGAGCTCGCTGCTGGCCAAGATGCCCGGCGACGATTGGCAGCGCTTCGCCAACCTGCGTCTCCTCTACGCGTTCATGTGGGCCTACCCCGGCAAGAAACTTCTCTTCATGGGCGGCGAGTTCGGCCAGTCCGCCGAGTGGAACCACGACCAGAGCCTCGACTGGCATCTCCTCGGCATGGGGCCCTACCATCGTGGCCTCCAGCGTCTCGTCGCCGATCTGAACCGGCTCTATCGGGCGGACCCGTCGCTCCACCAGCAGGACTGCGAGCCGGCGGGCTTCGCCTGGATGGACTGCTCCGACGCCCAGCAGAGCGTCGTCGCCTTCGCGCGATTCGCCCGCGACCAGGGACGCCTCACGCTCTGCGTCTGCAACTTCACCCCCGTGCCGCGCCATGGATACCGCGTCGGCGTCCCCCTTCCCGGCCTGTACCGGGAAGCTCTGAACAGCGACAGCGGCTTCTACGGCGGATCGGACGTGGGCAATGGCGGCGGCGTCCACAGCGACCCCCTGCCCTGGCACGGACAGCCCCACTCGGTGCTGCTGAGCCTGCCGCCGCTCGGCGCCGTGTGGCTCACGCGGACGGACGGCTGAGGCGATGGCCACCGGCCCCTTCCGCACTCGCCCCGGGCGACCCTACCCGCCGGGCGCCACCTGGGACGGCGCCGGCGTTAACTTCGCCCTTTTCAGCGAACACGCGACCGCGGTCGATCTCTGCCTCTTCGACCCGGCTGTCCCCGAGCGCGAGATCCGCCGCATCGCCGTCACCGAGCACACCGACCAGATCTGGCACGTCTATCTGCCCGAGGCGCGCCCAGGCCTGCTCTACGGCTACCGGGTCCACGGCCCCTACGCCCCCGGGGACGGTCACCGCTTCAATCCGGACAAGGTGCTGCTCGATCCGTACGCGAAGGCGATCGCGGGCAGCGTCACATGGGACGGGGCGCTCTTCGGCTACCGGCCCGGGGAGGCCGAGGAGAGCGCGACGCCCGACCGGCGCGACAGCGCGCCCTTCGTCCCGAAGTGCGTCGTCGTCGAGACCGCCTTCTCCTGGGGCGACGACAGGCTGCTCCGCACGCCGTGGCACAAGACGGTCATCTACGAGGTCCACGTCAAGGGCTTCACCGCCCGCCACCCCCAGGTGCCGCCGGAGCTCCGCGGCACCTACGCGGGACTCGCCTCACCGCCTGCGCTCGAGCACCTCCGGCGGCTGGGGGTTACGGCGGTCGAGCTCCTCCCCGTCCACCACTCGGTAGCGGAGCAGCACCTCGTCGATCGCGGGCTCACCAACTATTGGGGCTACAACTCGATCGGATACCTGGCGCCGGACTCGCGCTTCGCCTCGACGGGCGCGCGCGGCGAGCAGGTCGCCGAGTTCAAGAGCATGGTCAAGCGCCTGCACCAGGCGGGCATCGAGGTCATCCTCGACGTGGTCTACAACCACACCGCCGAAGGCGACCACCGCGGGCCCACCCTCTGCTTCCGCGGCATCGACAACGCCGCCTACTATCGCCTCGAGGCGGACGACCGCCGCACGTACCGCGACTACACCGGCTGCGGCAACACGCTGAACCTGACGCACCCGCGCTCCCTCCAGCTCCTCATGGACAGCCTCCGCTACTGGGTGCAGGACATGCACGTGGACGGCTTCCGCTTCGACCTCGCCTCGGCGCTCGCCCGCGAGCTCCACGACGTGGACCGTCTGTCGGCCTTCTTCGACGTCATCCACCAGGACCCGGTCATCTCGCAGGTCAAGCTCATCGCGGAGCCGTGGGACCTCGGCGAGGGCGGCTACCAGGTCGGCAACTTCCCGCCGGGCTGGGCCGAGTGGAACGGGAAGTACCGCGACACGATCCGACGCTACTGGAAGGGCGACTGGGGCCAGGTCGGCGAGCTCGCCTTTCGGCTCACCGGCTCGAGCGACCTCTACGAGCAGGGCGGGCGGCGCCCGTCGGCCAGCATCAACTTCGTGACCGCGCACGACGGCTTCACGCTGGGCGACCTCGTCGCGTACACGGAGAAGCGGAACGCGGCCAACGGGGAGGAAAACCGCGACGGCAGTGACGACAACTACTCCTGGAACTGCGGCGCCGAGGGGCCGACCGACGACGCGGCCGTGCGTGCGCTGCGCGAGCGGCAGCAGCGCAATGTCCTCGCCACGCTGTTCCTCTCCCAAGGCGTGCCCATGCTCTCGGGCGGTGACGAGATCGCCCGCACCCAACGCGGTAACAACAACGCCTACTGCCAGGACAACGAGGTCTCGTGGTTCGCATGGCCGCCGACGGGGACGGCCGCGCGCCTGCTCGACTTCACGCGGCGGCTCATTCGCCTCCGGCTCGATCACCCGGTGTTCCAGCGGCGCCGCTTCTTCCAGGGACGCCGGATCCACGGCTCGGCGGTGAAGGATCTCTCCTGGTTGAGGCCCGACGGTAGTGAAATGACCGACGAGGAGTGGGGCAACTGGCACAGCCGCTGCCTCGGCCTCCAGCTGGCGGGCGACGCGATCGAGGAGATGGACGACGAGGGGCTGCCCGTCCGCGACGAGACCTTTCTCCTCCTGCTGAACGCGCACGACGAGTCCGTGCCCTTCGTGCTGCCGAAGCACGAGCAGCACATGGAATGGGAGCTCTGCCTCGACACGCGCGACTGGGAGCCGGTTTCCGACGGGCGGCTCTTCAAGGGCGGTGAGCCCTACCCGCTCGAGGGACAAACGCTCGCCGTGCTCCGCCAGCGCGCGAAGGAATCCCCCTGATGGCCGACATGCCCGAGTTCGAATCCGAGATGCACCGCACCGCCGTGGCGCAGCTCGACCAGGTCGCGGACCGCCTTCACCTCGATCACGACACGCACCTTCGCCTCCGCTACCCGCGGCGAGCGCTCGTCGTGTCCATTCCCGTGCGGATGGACGACGGCCGCACGGAAGTCTTCATGGGCTACCGTGTCCACCACAACACGGCCCTCGGCCCGACCAAGGGCGGGCTGCGCTACGACGCCGAGGTCAGCATGGGCGAGGTGACCGCGCTCGCCATGCTGATGACCTGGAAGTGCTCGCTGATGGGCCTGCCCTACGGCGGAGCGAAAGGTGGCGTCCGCTGCACCCCCCGCAGCATGTCCAAGCGAGAGCTCGAATCGCTCACGCGCCGCTACACCGCGGAGATCATGCTGTTCATCGGGCCTGACCTCGACATCCCGGCCCCCGATCTCGGCACCGACGAGCAGATCATGGCCTGGATGATGGACACCTACTCGATGACCCAGGGCAAGAGCGTGCCCGGCGTGGTCACGGGCAAGCCGATCCTGGTCGGCGGCTCCGCGGGGCGTCGCGAGGCGACGGGACGCGGCATTGTCTACGTGCTGTACCAGGCGGTGCACAGCTTGGGCGAGGAGCTCAGGGGCAAGAAGGTCGTCGTGCAGGGCTTCGGCAACGTGGGTGGCGTCGCCGCGCGCATGCTCTGGCGCGACGGCGCCGTGGTCCAGGGGGTCAGCGACTTCAAGGGCGGCGTCTGGAGCGACCAGGGGCTCGACATCCGCGCGCTGGAGGAGCACGTGAAGGAGGCGGGCAGCGTCGTCGGGTTCCCCGGCGCCGACGCCATTTCCAACCAGGATATCCTGGAGCAGCCCTGCGACATCCTGCTGCCCGCGGCCACGGGCTCCCAGATCCGCGAGGACAATGCCGGCCGAATCCGAGCGCGCATCGTCATCGAGGGCGCCAACGGCCCCACCACTCCCGAGGCGGACAAGATCCTCCGCGACCGCGGCGTCCTCGTCATCCCCGACATCCTCGCCAACGCGGGCGGCGTGGTCGTCTCTTACTTCGAATGGGTGCAGGGGCTTCAGTTCTTCTTCTGGCAGGAGAGCGAGATCACGAGCCGGCTCCAGGAGATCATGGCGCGGGCCTTCACGCGCGTCTGGAACGCCTCGAAGAAGGACAACATGGATCTCCGCACCGCCGCGCTGATGGAAGGCGTCCGCCGCGTCGCCGAGGCCCACCAGATCCGCGGGCTCTACCCGTAGCCGGCGACCGCTCGCCGCCGGACTGGAAGCACACGCGTTCGACTCAGAGAGGAGAGAGTCGCGATGATCCAGTTGACGCTCCAGCTGGCCGAGACTGCCGTCCGCGCGGCGCAGGAGAAGGCCAAGGCGCTCGGGTCGCCGATGACCGTGACCGTGGTCGACGAGGCGGGACGGCTGGTGCTCTGCGCCCGTGGCGACGGCACGGGATTCTTCACCCCCGAGACGTCGCGCGCCAAAGCGGTGGCGTCCGCCGCTTTCAAGCGGTCAAACAAGGAGCTGGCCGAGATGGTCGCGCAGGGCGGGTTCTGGGCGATCGTGCCGACGGTGCTTCAGGGCCAGATCCTGCCGACGCTCGGCGGAACGCCCATCGT
>WNFC01000504.1_pt1 | contig 58088 bp, 51 predicted proteins | sample 5400541 | NCBI WGS metagenome assembly WNFC01 (sample SAMN13153342, study PRJNA577476) | soil metagenome | isolation source: 120 cm saprolite under Douglas fir tree site 2 hole 2 replicate 1 | place: USA:California | collected 2015-04-18
CGCGGGCTACAAGCCCGCGGGGTACTACTCGGTAACTTCGGGTTATCCTACCAAGCCAACCCGGAAGGTGGGAAACTTTCCGAGTGTTCCAGTTGCGCGGACAAGCGGCCGCAAGGTTAGGTAAAAAGGGCGAATGGCAAAGCCCGCCAAACCTCGCGGTAAGATCGCGCCCAAAGCAAAGACTGAGCGCATGAAGGCGCACCAGTGGGCAAAGGGCCAAAGCGGCAATCCCGCCGGCCGTCCGAAATCTTCGGGCACGCTGCTCAAGGAATTACGCACGGTCATCAACCAACCGGATCCGCGAAGCAAGGAAGGGTTGACGTACCTGCAGACCATTGCGCGGAAAATGTGCTGCTTGGCCGCGCAAGGCTCGGTTCGCGCCTTTAGAGAGATCAGAGACACTCTTGAAGGTAAGCCCAAGCAGTCAATCGCGCTGAGCGGAACGCTGGAGGGAACTGATCGTCAGAGCCGGGTCGAACGGATACTGGGACAACTGGAGACGTTGAAAGCAGATGGAGGCTCTAGGTCAATTCAGTGATCGGCTGCGCGGACTCGGACCGGAATATCTCAGCCTGCTCGACGATGATGCACTCGACGATATCGAAGCAGAGCTTTACGACAGATTAGACCAGCGCTGCCAAGCGGACCCGCTCTACTGGGCCCAAAACTGGACCCGCACCGAAAATCCAAAGTGGAAAGAAGAGGGGCGGGAGTTCCTCGCGAGTTTTCCGAAGAAGAGATACTTCGTCCCGCTCTTTGAGGCGCTTCGCACATATCGACGCCCTAATTCAGTAGCGCGCGTGTTCATCCCAAAGACGCGGGAGATGATGACCAGTTGGTGCGCGATGGCCTGGGGAACGCACCAAGCGCAATGGGAAAAAGCGGAAGTAATCGTCCAGGCGGACAAGGAACAAAAGGCCTACGATCTGCTGGGTTACGCAAGTTGCTTATACCGCAACCAGCCTGATTTCTTGAAAGAACGGCACCCTGCAGTCTCCGGCCTAGGCGAATTGAAATATGCGGCCGGCGGGCGCATCTTCGGCATCGCGCACGGAGAGCACAAGATACGGCTGTACCACCCAACGATTTACATCATGGATGAGGCTAGTTTCTTGCGAGAAGCGCAACAGTGCTATGACGCGGCGGAGCCGGTAGCGGGGCAAATTATAGCTATCTCGTCCGCCGGCCCGGGCTGGTTCGGAGATCAATGCTCGCGCTAGCTACCTTTTTGGGCCTTGAGGTATTCATCTCGATCGACCAGCCAGATATTGACGATTTCTCCAACCAACTCCTGGGCGAGCTCAACTAGGCGCACCCGTGTGGCACCGGCCTGATAGCTAGCAGCCCTGAACAAGCAATGGGCGGCTACTTCCTTTTGCGCGATTGGGTCCGTGGCCGAGAACCTTTCCCACGCGGTGCGATCAGCCATTTCCTGCAACATCGGAGGCGCAACGGGGTCAAATGCAACAGTGGGCCAACTCCAGCTCATGTGTTCGTTCAACACCGCAGCGGCCTTAGAGGGTTCACGCTCATTCTGCAAACTACTGTAGGCTTGCAGGGGACTAACCATTGGGTGCAGTCCTTTCTACTTGGGAGGCGATGAGACTGGACAAGCAATGCGCTCCAAAGCCTCCACAGCGGCGCGCTTCACGTGCAATCTGGTGTGGGAATAGCGCTTTTTCATGCGATGGGAGATGTGTCCGGCGATGGCTTCGGCGGTCTCTTCGGAAACGTCCGGATTCTCCAGTAGTTTCGTAATGGCATGATGCCGGAAAGAGTACGCGGAAATGTGCAGACCAGCAGCCACCAGCATCTCATGCAGCGCATACCGCCAGCCCTTCGCCGGTCGCCATGGGTTATAGGTTCCCTTCTTGATGCGGAATGGAATCAGATAGTGATTTGGTTCGGTACAGCCTAGTTCTTTCGCCCTTTCGCACAAATATTCCACAGCTTGCCAGGCGGAGTGATTCAGCGGGATCACGCGAATGCGGTGCTCGTTCTTGGCGCCTTCGGGCTGCACGCGCATGGTGCGCCTTTCGTGGTCAATGTCCATGGGTCGAAGATGGCGGATCTCGCCGGGGCCGGCCGTGGTGTTGATGGAGATCACAAACGCGCAATAGGCCACCTCCCAGTGCGGATTCGTGGTGCCGATGCGATAGAGCCGATCTTCCTCTTGTGGAGTGAGCGCGCGGTGCGGTGATTCTTTTGGCGGCGCCAAGGGTTGATAGTTCGGTTCGATTTCGGCCCAGCGGCCGATGCGCTTGAGCATCTGCTGCAGGACAGAACATTCCTTGTTGATGCATGTAGCGCCAGCGCGAGCCATGCGCATGCGCTGGTAGGCGCGGATCTCGTCCGCCCCGATCTCGGTCAGCCTCATCTCTCCAAAGAAGCTTTCCAAGATGTGAATGTAATTTTTGTAGTCTTTGAAGGTGCGGTCGCCGAGGTAGGGCCTTCTCGACTCCAGCCACGCTAAAGCAGCATCGTGTAAAGCCGACTGCGTCAAAACTTGCGTGCGCATGGTTTCGCTGAAAGGCAGAAGAGATAGTTCGTTCTCGATGGTTCTCATTATTAGGATTCCAGAACCTTTTCCAGCATGTTTTTCACAGCCTCAGGAGGTTTCCGCGAGAGTGCTGCTACCACCGCCGAACGTTGCGCGCTCAATCTGCCGTGGAAGTACCTGCGAATCATCCTCTCGCTGATGTGGCCTGAGATGGATCGGGCGACCTCCAAGGGAACGTCTGGATTCTCCAGCAGCCGCGTGATGGCCGTGTGGCGGAAGTCGTAGGGGCGGAAGTCCAGGTCCGCAGCTCCCAAGATCGCGTTGAAGCTGCGGTAGTAGCCCGCCTGGGGTTTGGTGGGGTCGAAGGTGTGGGGAGCGATGACGAATGGAATCAGGTAATGTTCGGTCTGGGCGCAATCGCATTCGTGGCGGGCGCGAGCTTCCAATTGCTTCACCGCCCACAGCGCGCTCTCGTTCAGCGGAATCACTCGCACGCGCCCACGGCGATTCTTCGCCCCTTCTGGATCCACGCGAATAGTTAGCTTTGATGTTGTATCCACGTCGGCCAACTTAAGGTGCAGCATTTCTCCGGGCCCGGCAGTCGTATTGACGGAGAGCAGGGATGTCCACGCTGCTATGCACCATGCAGGATGACTTAGGCCAACCCGGAAGAATCTGGTCTCCTCTTCGTCCGAAATGCAGCGCCCGGCTTCGTCTTCGTGCTTGGGCTGGGGAAGAGGCTGGAAGTCGCCGGCTATGTCCGGCCAGCGATCAACTCGCTTCAACATCTGCTGCAGAACGCTGGTTTCCTTGTTGATGCTCGACCACTGAGCCGGGCCTAATCGTGCCCGCTGATAGGCTCTGATCTGGTCGGCACTGATCTCATTGAGTCGGAAATCCCCGAAATAGGCGGAGAGTGTCTTGATGTAGATTTTGTAATCGCGGAGCGTGGTATCGGCGAGATAAGGCTTGCGCGTCTCTAGCCAAGCTAGCGCTGCATCTCGAAAGGCAGACTGCCTGAGCACTTGCGTGCGCATGTCCAGCTCACCCACGGCGTTAGTTGCCATCAGGAACCCTCGCGGCAGCGGGGCTAGTCGAAGTCGATTGAAAAACGGCACAGGCTACCTTGATCGCTTCTTTCGCACGCCCGCGATGAGGCGGAACACACTTGCCATTCTCGCGGCACCAATGACCGGCACCTGCGCGACAGGTTGGGCAATTTACGCTGAGAGCAAATTGGAAGTGCGCCATTAGCCTCCTTAGAAATTCCACAAGAATTTGAGAACTCGGGTAATCAACCATGCGACTAGGATCGCAAGAACGATCTTCCAGAACATGCGTTTACCTCTCTTTCGGGGGACAGGGCTTCCCGCCGTTGTGCTCCAGTTGACATCCCGGTTTGCGGTGCCGACGGATCGGCTGAGAGGGGAAGAGAAAATTTGGTAGGCTCGAACTAGCCACGTTTGCCTCCTCTGTAGGCGAACTGGTCAGGGCTGGGCGCGTGTTACAAGCACTTACTCAGCCCGTTCTGCTTGCTTGTAAGTACTATTCTCTCATGCTTGTCAATGTTAACTATAACGCTACTTGCCAGCAAGCAAAACTAGGTGCAACATTTCGGACATGACCAAAAGCAGGAGTGACTACGCTGCGGAATTTGCCCGCAAGGGCGGGAAGGCGCGAGCAAAGAAGCTCACAAAACAAGAACGTCAGGAGATTGCCCGCAAAGGCGGACTCGCGAAGGCGAAGCAGAAGAAGGCCAAGCCATGACAATAGAAGAGAAAGGTTTAATCCTGGCGTGGAACAACTTTCACAAGGCGGAGGGTGGGCAGGTCCAGAGGCACGGCTTAGGTCTAAAGTTCGGCCGGGCCTGCTGCGCGGCTAGGGATAAATTCTGGAGCCAGGGGCGCAAAGGAGAGGGTTTCCAGGCTGTGCTCGAGCGGTCTGACATCCCCATACAAACCGCCCACCGCTGGATGAACAAGTATGCACAGTGCGGCGTTACTCCGGAAAACTGGATAGCACAGGCCAAGGTAAGACTCGCGACTGCCGAAGGGGTAAAGCAAGAACGCGGCCGAGAGGCGGCGCGACAATGGCAGCGCAGATATAGGGCCATCGTCAAGGAAGCTGAGCAAATCAAGGCTGGTAGTCTGCTGGCATTTCCTCACAAGGCGGGACAACGCAAGCAGGAAACTGACGACAGGATTGATTTAGCCGGCAGACTGATGGCCGAAGGCAGGCGTGAGGGCAGGCAGGTTTCGCAGCGAAGTATTAGCCTAACCCTATTTTCCGATCACAAGCACAAGCCCGAAGAGGCTTACGCTAACACGCGACAGTTGTTTTCCCGCTTCCGAGATGAGATTGACGCCGCTAGAGACCGCTATCTGGCCCTGTGGGCAGCCCAGAAACCCTCCGCATAGACCGTGACACGCTCTCCTGTCACGGTAGTGACACACGTCCGCGTCACTACCGTGACGCCCCACTTTTCACGGCGGTGACAGGCCACTTTTCACTCTCGTCTGTGCTTCATGCTGTTTTACGTTCGGGGCATGGAACAACATCGGCACACCAGTCAGCGCGATCGACTACTTGCGCTCCTAAAGGACAGAGCACCTGATTGGGTCCCGATTTCCGAAGTACTGGACATCGCGGGCTATCAGTACGGTAGTAGGGTTCTCGAATTGCGTCGATCGGGACATCGGATCGAAAACGACCCCGGCCGCGCCTTTCGCCTGCTCGCTTGTCCGACTTCAACAGCGCCCGACTCCAATCTTGCGATCGATCAGCAACCGCAGGGATCCCCACCTATCCTGGAGTCGCTTTTCGGCGATCTCTCGTTAGACCGGAGTTACAAAGAATGACTCCGCCCCTTCGTGCCCGCTTGCACTGGTACCGGCTAACCACCGCCGAGTTTGCGGTACTCACTGCGATGTGTGAGCACCGAAGCGACGGATCGACAGTTTGGGCGAGCATTGCGCGACTTGCGGCCTACTCCAAACTGAATGAGCGTACCGTACAACGCCTGATTCGCGGATTTTGTGCCCGCGGCATCCTCAGTCAGCTCGCTCCGGGAAATGCAGCGAAGCGCATGCCCGCCACCTATCGCATCAACGAAGATGCACTCGCGGAAGATCCGGAGATGGTGGCGTATCGGAGCACCGGTCAAGAACAACTCCCCGGGATACGGCGCTCAGTCATTCCCGGGGAACCAATACCAGATGACCTAGTGGTGCCGTGTCACCAGGTGGCACCAAGTCATCAGTCTGGTGGTGCCGTGTCACCTAATTCTATAAATGATTCTAGAAGTACAACCCTCCCCAACCCTCCCTTTCAGGGAGGGAGCTTAGATTTAGCTTCAAGTTCAAAAGAAAACACGCGCGCGCGCGCGCTGACTACACGCGAGCGGCGCCACCTGAATCAGCAGATTTTCGAATCCATGCACGACCCACGTGTCGATTTGAAGTTGGCAGTGGAGACGGCATGTGCTCGGTTATTGATCCCGCTTAACGATGCGTGGGCGGCGCTGAGTGCTTCCGGGATTGACCTGATCAATAAACCCATGCGCAGAGACGAGGCGGACTCTTGAAACACTGCTCCAAAACAAATTGCAAACTCATGCCTTGGCGCGGACATCTGTGCTTCGCCCATTGGAAGCTGAGTCAGGGATTTGTGTTCGACGTCGTGCGGAAAATCTTCGTGAAGGCAGAAAAGAAAATCGCGTAAGCACTCATGGGCGCCCCTGCTACAATTCGCGGCGAGGCAAACTCCGGCAAGCCATCGAAAGGATTCGAGACGATGGCAAGACGGCGTTTTCAAAGTCCGAAACCGTTCAGGGAGGGTCAATTCTGGTGGTTGCGCGTCTGGGATACCAATCCATCGGGCAGCCGAAAACGTCAACGCATAAAACTAGCACCGGCCGACATGCCGGTCCGGGAAGTGCAGAAGATCGCCGAAGAAAAACTTAGGCCCGTCAACCAGGGATTGGCTCTGACCGGCTCGGCGATGAACTTCAGTGAATTTGTGATCAGCACCTACATTCCGACTTACCTTCCGCTGCTGTCGAGCAGCACGCGAAGCTCGTATCAAGGCATCATCGCGAAATACCTTGAGCCGAGATTCGGCCGCCTGTGTCTCCGCGATCTAACGCGGCTCACAATGCAGCAGTACTTCTCAAGCATGGCGGGCAGGTCGTCACATCCAACCATCTCAAAGATCAGGGACACACTGTCTTCGATTCTCCGCGCTGCGTTAGACGTCGAGTATCTGATCAAAACCCCGATGGAAGGATTGCGGCTGCCACCCGATAAGCGGGCCAGGCATCCGAAGCCGACCATCACGCCCGAGGACTTCCATAAGCTGGTGCAACTCGTTTCCGAGCCCTACGCGACGATGCTCTATGTCGCCGTGTGGACTGGGCTGCGAGTCAGCGAAGTGATTGGCCTCAAGTGGAGATGCATTCACGCTGATTCGATCACCGTCGAAGAGCGTTTTTGTCGGGGAGATTGGTCAGTTCCTAAAACCGATGCTAGCGCTGCGACTATCGGAGTCGAGCCGCATGTAATCTCCCGCATCCTTCGCCTGAAGGCTCTCGCTGTAGAAGTTCGGGCGGGTTCGGGCACACGCAAGTACCAGCTGGTCAAATCGGCCGCGGCGGACGCTCTGGTATTCCAGAGCGTGAAAGACGGGCGCCCGATGAACGACCAGAACATACTCAAGCGGCACATCCAGCCGGCGGCCCGAAAACTCGGCCTACCGTTCGTGAACTGGCGGTGCCTCAGAACTTCGCATGCAACGTGGCTTGTTCAAGCCGGAGCCGATCCGAAATCGGTACAGGGCCAGATGCGTCACTCGCGGATCTCGACCACGATGGACATCTATGCCCAGATCGTCCCCGCGGCGCAACGCCGGGCGCTACAGCAGCTCTCGGAATTTGCGCAAGGCGATTCACGGTCCATTACGGTCCAATAAAACAGGTTTTTCGATGATCGAACGCGGCGAACAAAGGCGGCAAGTAATTGAGAAGATTGGTGGAGCTAGTCGGGCTCGAACCGACGACCTCATCGTTGCGAACGATGCGCTCTCCCAGCTGAGCTATAGCCCCACAGGCAGGAATGGATGGTTGGTGGCTTCGTCATTTTATCAGCGTTCTCTCATCCGCACCAAGCCCTGTACCGATCTGCAAATCCGCACCAAGCCCTGTACCGATCTGCAAAACCAGCTTGACGAAATCCCTGCATCCACGTCTAACCTGAAGTCCTAACATGGCGACGCAGCGAGGTGACAGTTCAGATGTTTGGGCAACCGAGCGGGCAGGGTTGGCGAAGGCAGAGCAGGCTTACGTCTGCGTCGATGGCGCTGCATGGCCTGCTTCTGGGCTGGCTGCTCCACACTCCTCCGCCCCAACTGTTGACGCTAAGGTCGGTGGCGCTGGGCCGCAATGGTAGGGTAAGCACCAGGCTTTACTGGCCGGTTGAGACGCCAGACAACAGCCGTACGAACTCTGCCAGCAGCGCCACTGAAGTTTATCGCCATCAGCGGCTGACGAACGACAAACTGATCTGGAAACAAACCGCCAGAACAGCGAAGCTGAATGCGCCACAACTCCCGCTGTCTCGATCGGAAACTCCAAATCCATCCACGACCGAGACGCTTTCGCGGTTGGGACATGGAGCACCGGCAGGACTTCCTTACGGCGCGCTCAGTAATGGGCCGGCGTTCGGGGATGAAATCCGTCCGGCGCTACCTACGGCGACGGCGGATCCGGTCGCGTTCCCTTGGGAACTGCCGGCCTCCGAGGGAAACGTCGTGGTTGAAATTACGATCGATGAGCGCGGAGAGATTGTAGGTAAGACAGTGTTGCAGAGTCTCGGCCCCAAACTGGATGAAAAGGTCATGGCGGCGTTAGAGAGCTGGCATTTCCATCCTGCTACTCGTAACGGGGTTGCCATCGCCTCCAAGCAAGATGCCATCTTCCACTTCCGAGCAAGAGGATAGTACACAGATCAGCGGTCCATGCCTCTTCCCTCTTCGGCCCCCTCACACAGCGTCTATAATGAAGAGGTGAGTACTCACACAGTTCGTCAGGTCGCCTCAGCGGATTTTCCGACCAGATGGGGCCAGTTTCGCATTCACGGTTTCCAGGCAAAGTCCGGCTCCGATGGGGGCCGCCCGGTGGAGGAGGCTGTGGCGCTGGTGATGGGTGACATCCAGTCCGCTCCGCCGCTGGTTCGCATTCATTCGCAGTGCCTTACCGGCGACGTCTTTCATTCCCTGCGCTGTGACTGCCGGCAACAGCTCCAAATGGCGCTTTCCATGATTACTGAAGAAGGGGCGGGCATCCTGATTTACGAACAGCAGGAGGGACGCGGGATTGGCCTAATGGCGAAGCTACAAGCTTACCAGTTGCAGGATTCAGGGCTAGACACGGTCGAGGCTAACGAGCGTCTGGGATTCAAGGCTGATCACCGCGATTTTACCCTTCCGGCCGAGATACTCAAGCAATTGGGCGTGACGCGAGTACGACTGCTCTCGAACAATCCGGATAAGGTCGAAGCACTTGAGCGCGCGGGTGTCGAGGTCGTGGAGCGAGTGCCCTGCGAGGTGGACGCCAGTCCCCACGCTGAGGAATATCTCAAGACGAAAAAAGAGAAACTCGGCCACCTTTTCACATCTCGCTAGCCCAAAGTTGAACGTTCGCGCCTGTGGAACAACAACATTTTCCTTTCAATCATTCTTGCGATTGGAGCATTTTCTCGAGCTTCCGCCGGTTCTTCACCGGAAGGTACGCTAGAGCCGCTTTCGCCAGCGCCAGGTAGACTTCCCGGACTGCCGGAATATCCGAGATGACGCGCAAGTGCTGGCTCACGGTTGCGACATCACCCCGAATGATCGGACCGCTGAAGGAATCTGCGGGGCCGAGTCTTGCGTAGTTGGCCAGCGTTTGTTGGAGGATGGGAAGCATTCGTTGCCTGGCTGCTTTTCCTCTCACTCCAGCGGCAGCGGCGGCGTGCTCAGTGGTAGCGAGCAGTGCCATCAACAGGGGCGAGGCGAACGTGCCCCAGGCGTGATAAGCAACCTTGTCTTGCTTGCGGATGGAATAGGCGCGGCCGCCCAGGTCGTTCACGATCCGTCGTGCCACCTGCACGGCGTGTGCGTCCCCTTCAACTGCGAACGGAACGTCAACCAGCGCAGGGTGCGAACCGCGCACAAAGGTCATGAGCGGATGCACCGACGCTACAGAGGCGCCGCGCCGGCGGAGCGCCTCCAGTTCATCGCTGGTTAGCGCGCCGCTCGAATGCAGCGCAACTTCTCCCTCCCAGTCCCTGTTCCTCGCCAGCACACGCGCCACCTTGGCTATTTCACCGTCGGGTACGCAAAGCCAAACTACATTTGCGTTGATTTGGGCCGGTCGAGCAGCGATCCCACCAACTTCCTTCGCCAATGACCTCGCCTTTCGCAGGGACGCGCCATCCGATCGCATAACCACCGCGTCAACGAGATATCCGGACCGATACAGAGCGAGAGCCAACGCACTTCCCAAATTTCCCGCTCCGACAATGGCGATCCGTCGCTTTGCGGCCATGCCGGGCAGAATAGCAGAGTTAGATTCCTGCCTTCGCTCGAAGAGCCACCGGCATTGCACGACGCATCGCGGCCCTCCAATTGAATATCGCACGCAGGTCGAAGGACGCGGCGGCACCTCTTGAGGAGTGCTTTATATTGAATGCATGGCCAAATCCTCCCGCTCCCGATCAGGCTCAGGGAAATCAGTCTCAGACAAAAAGCGCCGCGCAGCACGTCCTGTCGCCCGCCTGCTCTCTTCCCGCACGGTGTATTGCGGGCCGGTGTTCTGGGTCACGACCGATTACGTACAAGAGCCTGGAGGGGTGCGTGCCCGGCGCGATGTGATCCACCACTCCGGTTCGGTCGTCGTGCTCGCCGTGGACGACTCAACCTCAACTCCGCGCATCCTCCTGGAACGGCAATATCGCCACGCCGCCAAGGATTATCTGTGGGAGCTACCTGCCGGACGCATTGACCCTGGCGAGCAGGAACTGAAGGCGGCCAAACGTGAATTGCTGGAGGAGACTGGATACACGGCCACTCACTGGCGGCGCATTCTGAAGTTCTACGCCAGTCCAGGATTCGTAGCTGAGACTATGGCCGTCTACCTAGCTACCGGTCTGCGCAAAGGAACGGCGCAACCGGAAGAGGACGAAATAATCTACAAGCGGCTCGTTCCTCTGCCGGCGGCTGTCCGCATGGTAACGGGTGGTACGATTCGCGATGCCAAGACCATTGCCTCGGTGCTGTGGTTCCACCATCACCTGGCACAGGGAAAACGCTCACACTCTCAAATGGGATCCGGCAAGCAACCTCAGGCTCGAAAATAGCACCATTGACGAAGGGTATTCGGCAGTCCGAAGGGCCTGCGTAGAGTCATGCAAACTCTTGACAGCCCTACGGAGTGGCTCCAAAATGCAACGTAGTCACTTGCGGGCACGTCCTTGGGCCCCCCACAAAAGGACGTGCAGAAAAAGGGGGGTACGTGGAACGTCTGAAAGGAACCGTTAAGTGGTTCAATAACGCGAAAGGCTATGGGTTCATTGGGCGCGCCGATGGCGCCGATGTCTTCGTTCACTACAGCGCGATTACCTCCGAGGGATACAAGAGCCTGCAGGAAGGCGACCAGGTAGAATTTGAGATTACCGAGGGTCAAAAAGGACCGCAGGCGGCGAACGTAAGCAAGGTTGCTTGAAGTCGCAAGTCGGCCAGGTTAATTACTCCCCGCTTCTCGGCCGGCCTCAATCAAAAAACGTGACGCGATAAGTGTGCAAGTTCGTGGGATTCACCGTGAGACCCAACGCTTCAGTAGCGAAACCAACGGGGAGGCTTTCCCCTTTGGACTCCGCAACTGGCTCTTCCCGTCACTCTTAATTTACTCTTGAGTTCGTGGACAATAAGACGATTGCCGGCATCCTCTACGAAACCGCCGACATGCTCGAGATCGACGGCCAGGATTCATTCCGCATCCGTTCTTACCGCAACGCAGCCCAAGCCGTCGAAAACCTGCCGCATCCGATAAAAGACATTATCGGCGAACCTAAGCAAGTGCTCGCCATCCCGGGAATCGGCAAAGGCATGCTATTGAATTTGCAGGAACTCTTCAGTGAAGGGGGCCTCAAGCTGCACGCCGAGCTTCTGCAGAAATACCACCCCTCGATGTTGCAATTGCTGAAGATTCAGGGGCTCGGACCGAAAACGATTGCGCTGATCTGGAGCGCTTATCAGATATGCGATGTGGATGGCGTGGAGAAACTGGCACGGGAAGGAAAGATTCGTATCCTGCCGCGCATGGGAGAGAAGCATGAACAGAAATTACTGAAGGCGATTGAGGATTACCGCCGCATCGGCGGGCGCTTTCTGATAGACACGGCCGAGACCGAGGCGGCAAAGCTCACCGAATATCTTGCACAGTTCCCGGGATTCGAAAAGATCACGCCAGCCGGCTCGCTGCGCCGTGGGCGGGAGACGGTGGGAGATCTCGATATCCTGGTCACCGGCGACGCCTGTTGTTCCGAGGCTCAGCGGGCGGAATCCGTCGCGTACGTGGCGAAGTATCCGCCGCTGATGAACATCATCGGACAAGGTGACAACAAAATCAGTTTCCAGCTCCGGAGCGGGATGCAAGTCGATGTCCGCCTGCTGCCCCCGGAATCCTTTGGAGCGGCCATGCAATATTTCACCGGCTCGAAGGCGCACAATGTTGCTCTGCGTCAACGCGCGCTCAAGATGGGCTTCACTTTAAACGAGTACAGCCTGGCCACGCTCGATACCGAGACTCCGGTCGCCGGAAAGACTGAAGAAGACATCTACGCCAAGCTGAAGCTCGATGTTATCCCGCCGGAATTGCGCGAAAATCTGGGCGAGATTGACGCTGCCCAGAGCCATACTCTGCCCAAGCTAATCACGCAGGCCGACATTCAGGGCGACGTCCACATGCACACCGTGGAAACCGACGGGCGCAATACCATCGAAGAGATGGCCGAAGCTGCCAGGGCGCGCGGCTACAAGTACATGGCTATCACCGATCATTCAAAGAACCTCGCCTTTGCCAATGGCCTGGATGACAAGCGCGCCCTGGTCCACATTCAGCGTATTCGGGAGGCTAACCAGCAGATCGACGGGATCACGATTTTTGCCGGGATCGAAGTCGACATCCTCGCCGACGGCGACCTCGACTTGTCCGACGATGTGCTGGCGCAAATGGATCTAGTGATCGCCAGCGTGCACTCGGTCTTCAACCAGGAACCCGCTAAGATGACCGAACGCCTGCTGCGAGCAATCGAGAATCCGCATGTCTCCATCGTCGGACATCCCACCGGACGCATTCAGTTGCGGCGCGATGCCTACCAGTTCGATATGCACGCAGTGCTGACAACGGCTGCGAAGCGGAAAGTCGCGATGGAATTGAACTCCTATCCTGACCGGCTCGATCTCAACGACGTGCACCTGCGCCAGGCCAAACAGCAGGGCGTTAAGGTCGTGATCAACACCGATGCCCATCACACTTCCCACCTGGAAAAAATCCGCTACGGCATCCTGCAGGCCCGGCGAGCATGGCTGACCAAGGACGATGTGCTCAATACCCTTCCCGTCCAGACGTTCGCCAAAGCGATGAAGCATGCATGGTAGGCGTAGAATCAGCAGTCGCGAGAGAAATCTATGCCTCAAGAGAACCCTAGCACTCCGGGCAGCGTCCCGCCGGACGCTTCGTCTGCTTCCCGGGCCACCGCTCCCGGCCCGAGCACACCTCCGCCCAGCGTTCAACCTGGTCCGACGATCAACATCGCCGACGAGTTTGGCACCGCGAAACGGAATCTGCCCCCGGCGAAGATCGTGCTTCTCGCCATCGCCGCCGTACTCTTGGCTGTGGGAATCGCTTCGTTTCTACGCCGCGCCAAGCCTCAGGCCTCGGGATCGCTGGACAACATAGCGGCTGCGGAAATTCCTGGGCAGAGCGCGACTCTTGTAGCCCTGACATTCACGCTGCGAAACACGGCTGACAAGATACTTTATGTTCACAATATCCAAGGCAAGCTCAACACGGCGAGCGGCGAGTTCAGCAGCGAGGCGGTTTCCGCCGTCGACTTCGATCGCTACTTTCAAGCCTTCCCCTCGCTAAAGAATGGCGCCCAGCCGGCACTCAGCCCAGAGGCCAAGCTTCAACCCGGCGAAGCCGTAACCCACACCGTGATCGTGGCTTTTCCAGTAAACCTGGAAGCTTTCAATCAACGCCATTCAGTTAGCGTGATCGTCGAACCATACGACCAGCCATTGCCGGTGATATTGACGAAGTGACCCAGCAACTGGTGCGGCTTCGGAAACATCCAGCTTCTTCACAGAACATCCCAGATGCGCCGACACGACGAAGGTTCCTTCGGAACCCGCGCTTGCGTTTCTACCATCCGATGGGCTTCTATAGGTGCATGAAGACAAACCGGCACATCTTCTGGACTATCGCGCCTTTTCTAGCTCTACTTTTGTTGACTGTTTACGTTGCGGCCGCAGCTCCAGCAGGCCCCAAGGGAAAATATTTTGTCTATGTCGGCACTTACACCGAGGAAGGAAGTAAGAGCAAAGGCATCTACGCCTACCGCTTTGATCCCACCACGGCTAAGATCACGGCGATTGGCTTGGTGGCGGAAACTGTCAATCCTTCCTTTCTCGCCATGCACCCCAACGGTCACTTCCTGTACGCAGTGAATGAGGTTGGCAAGTACAAAGATCAGAGCAGCGGAGCGATCAGCGCGTTCGCGATCGACCGCGTTACTGGCCAGCTGACCCTTTTGAATCAGGTGCCGTCGCGCGGCGCGGACCCCTGCTACGTCAGTTTGGACAAGAGTGGAAAGTATGTGCTGATTGCAAACTACACCGGCGGCAGCGTTGCAGTATTCCCCCTGCTCGAGGATGGCCGGCTGGGAGAGGCCTCCGCCTTTGTACAGTACCAGGGTCACGGCAAAAATCCAGAACGCCAGGAACGACCACACCCTCACTCCATCGATGTGTCAGCTGACAACCACTTTGCCCTAGTGGATGACCTGGGGCTGGATCAACTGATCGCCTACCGCTTTGACGCGGCCAAGGGTTCACTGACCCCCAACCCTTCTGTGTCCATCAAGGTCGAGCCCGGGGCCGGGCCTCGCCACGTCGCCTTTCATCCCAGCGGCAAGTTTGGCTATGTGATCAACGAAATGCAGTCCACATTTACTGCCTTTGCCTACGACGCCGCCGGCGGCGCGCTGCATTCGCTGCAGACGATATCGACTCTGCCCGAGGGCTTCACGGGACACAACGACGCCGCCGAAGTGCAGGTAAGTCCTTCCGGCGAGTTCCTTTACGCCTCGAACCGGGGGCACGACAGCATTGCCGTATTTGCCATTGATCCCACAAGGGGCACACTTACGCTTGTCGAAGATGTTCCGACAGGGGGCAAGATACCGCGTAGCTTCGCAATCGACCCAACGGGCTCGTTTCTCTTGGCGGCCAATCAGAAATCGGACAACCTTGTTGTTTTTCGAATCGACGCCCGAACTGGCCGCCTGACTCCGACAGACCACATACTCGAGGTAGAGGCGCCGGTGTGCGTGACATTCTTGGCAATTGAGTGAGGCCCGAGAGTTTCCGTCCTACTGTTTTTTCTGAATACCCTTTCGGCGCACCAGGTGAGTGTTGGCGTCGGGCTTGATCTCTTCATACTTCAGGCAGCTGATTGAGCCGTCGACTTCAAGCACCGCCAGCGCCACGTCGTGGTAGGTGGAGATGCCATGCTCACGCAGGGCACGCTGCAGTTCGTCCATGCTGACGTGCTCCCTGGCCATATGCGATTCGATGATTTTCCCATCGTGAACCAGCAAGCTGGGCTCGCCCTGAATGAAACGGCGGAAGCGGCGGTTAACACCGGAGAGGTCAGCCACCAGATAGTTCACCAGTAACAGTGTGCAGGCCGCCACAATTCCTCCGATCACAGACGTGTCGGGGCCGGTCATGGCATTTTGCACGGAGTTGGATAGAAGAAGTAGAAGCGTAAGATCGAACGGCGTCATCTGTCCGACCTCGCGCTTGCCGCTTAAGCGCACGCCAATCAACACCACGAGGTAGATAACGCCGGTGCGCAGTGCGATCTGCAGCACGATATGCCCACCGGCTGGAAAAAGAACACCGTTCAATTGGCTGTCACTGGCACGGGAGCGTTTTTCGGCGTGCTTAGATATCCCGTAGCTTTGTTTTTGTCTACGTTCCAAACCACCAGCTCAAACAGCAGGTGATCGCGTCCCGAATAAAATTGAATCGGCTCGGCGACGGTTCGATCCTTCTTCTCGATGGTCTTGTCGTCCGCCGTCACGTTCATGGTGAACTTGCCGCGCTTGGCATCGGCTTTCTTGAGTTGGAGGCTTACGGTCGAGACCGGCTGCGGCTTAGCGCCTTTAAGGAGCGTAAACTCATAGTAGTTGCGATCGCCCTTGTGTTTGAGAATCTCCAGATCGTCGCGGGTATGGGCAATTAACCCGCTCTGCATTCCCAGATCGCCGATCGTACTCTGCAGCTTGGCCTTTGTGGCTTCGAGGTCAGCCTTGGTAGAAGCGACGTCTGTCTTGACGCCACCCACGTCACTCTTGACACCAGCGACTTCCCCGGTCACCTCACTGATCTGCTCCTTCTGTGCCTTTGCCAGCCGGCTCTCCGCCGCCTGCTGCTGCGCCTTCAACTGGGACGTGCGTTCCGCCAGTTCTCTCTTGGTCATGCCGACCTGGCGTGCAATCGTCTCTTCGGAAGCTTCTGCGGTCTGCATACGATTCTGCAGTTCCGCTAACTGTGTCTGGCTGACGCTCAGATCTTTGGTCAGCTTCTCCACGCGCGCATGCGTGATGTAGTGCGCATAACCGAAGGCCGCGACCACCACTATAGCGGCCAGAACCAGAATCCACTTCCCCGCATTCGACTGGTGTTCTACAGCTATTTGATCGCCCTCTTCTGGCATCGACGTCTCCTTCCAGGATTACTGCTTAACTATAGATTTAACAGCAATTGTTCAGCAGAAGAACAACAGTGTCAACTGTTGGGATGCCGTAAAACCATCAATTAGATGACGGCGAGGAAACTGTCACAATAAAATCCGCCGCCAGCATTCCTCACCTCTGAACTTGTGTTGGCTTGACCTGATTATAAGGTGTCGAGAGAACAGGAGCGTGTAACTAGAAGTATGCGGTTCGGGTAACGAAGGTAACGCGCGCGGTCAGAAGCGCGTCTGCACCTCTCAATCGAGCAACTCGCTTCTGAATTGCTGACCAGGAGCATCCCTCGTCTTTGACTCCTTTACAATGCTCGGGTGAAGAATTGGGACGTAATCATCGTCGGAGGCGGAATCATTGGCCTCTCGCTCGCGATTGAACTCCACAAGCGGGGCACGAAGGTTCTGGTCGTCGAACGCGGGGAACCGGGCCGCGAAGCTTCTTCCGCCGCAGGCGGGATGCTGGTCGACTGCCCGCTCGAAACGCACGCCGCTCTGCAAACGTTGGCAACGGCAAGTGCACAAATGTATCCAGAGTTCGCCTACGAACTGGAAACAGAGTCGGGCATGAAAGTTGATCTGCGAGATCAAGGAACTATTGTTTTTGCACGGGAAGGAGAGCCGCACGAACGGCCCGGATTCGCTGTCGAGAACCTGCTCCCGTCTCGTCTCGCCGAACTGGAACCGGCACTCGCCGCGTCTAACGATCCGGCGTTCTACCTCAAGGAGCGCAGCGTCGACCCGAAGGGACTAACGGCGGCGGCCATCAAAGCTGCAAAGAAACGTGGCGTCGACTTCTCCTCGGGGGATCTGGTTACAGCAGTGAACGTGTCGGATGGGCGAGCCACTGGCGTCACGACGACCAAGACGTCGTTCCATGCACCCAAAGTCGTGAACTGCGCCGGCGCGTGGTCGGGACAGATCGGGCCGCAGGCTTTCCCAACTCGGCCAGTCAAAGGACACATGCTCTGCCTCGCCTCACCTTCACGTGCTCTGCTAAAACACGTGGTGCGCGCACCTGAGGTCTATTTGATCCCACGCAGTGATGGACGAATCGTGGTTGGGACCACGGTCGAAGAGGCTGGATTCGACAAGCGCACCGACGTTGCGACTATTCAGCGTCTGCAGCGGGCCGCCGTCACCCTCGTTCCAGAACTCCGCAATGCGAAGATACTCGAGGATTGGACCGGGCTGCGCCCAGGAACGCCTGATGCACTGCCTATTCTTGGCGCAACCGCCACGCCCGGGTACTACGTAGCCACAGGTCATTTTCGCGATGGCATCCTCCTCGCTCCGATTACGGCGAAGGTGATGGCTGATGTGATCGGTGGAGTCAAACTCGAATACGACCTAAAACCGTTTTCACCGGCGCGCTTCGACTAAAGGTGGTTGATCGGCGCCACAGCTCTTCCCGATTCCTCGCGGTATACTGTTGCGTTTGCGCTGTATTACGAATTCCAAGCTCTCGAGCTCTCCCCGAGAAAGGATGTACCCCATGGCCTCCTCCGCCGTTGAGTTCGCCCGCAGTAACCAGCAGCGATTCCTTAGTGAACTGAAGGATCTTCTCCGCATTCCCAGCGTCAGCACGCTGGAAGAACGTAAATCCGACGTGCAGCGAGCCGCCGACTTCGTCGCCAACGAACTGCGCCGTATCGGGATGGAAAACGTCGAGGTCATCCCCACCAAAGGGCACCCGCTCATCTATGCCGACTGGTTGCACGCCACCGGCAAGCCCACCGCCCTTTGCTATGCGCACTACGATGTGCAACCTGCCGAACCGCTCGACGAGTGGATTTCCCCTCCCTTTGAGCCCACAGAACGTCACAACAATCTTTATGCCCGGGGAGCGGTCGACGACAAAGGCCAGCTTTGGATGGAAGTGAAAGCTCTTGAAGCACTCATGAGGGCTGGAAACGGAACGCTGCCCATCAACGTGAAGGTCATCATCGAAGGCGAAGAAGAAGTCGGCGGAGAGTCGATCGCCGAATACGTGCGAAAACAGAAGGCCAAGCTCAAAGCCGATTTCGCCCTGGTTTGCGACACGGAACTGTTCGCTCCTGAGATACCAACCCTTTGCGTGGGCTTGCGCGGCCTGGTGTACACCGAAATCGAAGCCCAGGGTGCGAAGACTGACCTGCACTCGGGCGTTTACGGCGGAGCAGCTCCTAATCCCTTGTTCGCGTTGGTGGAAATCATCAGTAAACTGAAGGATGCAAAAGGAAAAATCTTAATCCCCGGTTTCTACAAGAACGTCAAAGCTCCGAGCAAAGACGAACTCAAGACCTGGAAGCGTCTGCCTTTCAACGAGGAGCACTATCGCAAGACTGAAGTCGGCTCCAAAGTTCTCACCGGAGAACCTGGCTATTCGGTGCTGTACCGCACATGGGCTCGACCTACGCTTGAAGTGCATGGCATGCCCGGAGGCTTCACAGCTCCGGGAGCGAAGACTGTAATTCCGGCGAAGGCCACAGCCAAAGTGTCCATGCGCCTGGTGCCCAACCAAGACGCGGATGACATCTTCAAGCGCTACAGCGCCTTCGTGAAGAAACTGACGCCTAAAGGAATTGAGACCAAGATCAAGGTCCACAGCAAAGGACCGGCCTGCGTCGTTGGCACCGACAATCGCTACATCAAGGCCGCGACCGAGGCGCTGCACGACACGTTCAAGAAGGAAACAGTGTTTATTCGCAGCGGCGGATCAATTCCCATCGTGACCGACTTCTGGCACGAACCATGTGGGGACAGCCGCCCCGGCTGTCCTCCGAAGCCAAGCAAGGCAATGTATGCAGGGCGCGAAGCGCGTTCCCTAGGATCGGCCTCCATCTCTCATGTTTTCCCTTCCAGCAAACTGGCTGCCCATGCAGATAGTACAGGCAAGAGGGCCGATAGAGGAGGTCCAAGCGCTGCGGCGCTGCTGAGAGTTAGGCCTAACGATTCATTGACCGCGTCGCGTGTTTCCTTCCACGGCTTGAATTCCATTGCGGAGGCTGGTGGTTCGCCCGATAGGATTTCCCGCAGCTTCACGCCGGTCGAATAGAACGTGGCATACACGGGCACATAAGCCACCAGCAACAGCATTGAATACACCGCGCCGTAAATGATGATGTACTCTTCCGCAAAGTAGCCGGAATACTGGTCGCTGTTCACTGCATTTCGCAGCGCGGCCCCCGCGATTGTGCCCAGCGCCAGGACCACAGCGGCAAGCAAAAGAAGCCGCAGCACGTCTTCGCGAAGTTCCATATGCTTGGCAATCTTCTCAGCTAGCGGTTTGGCGGACGCGAACTCCACCTCCCACAGTGAACGGACGAAATACATTTCCCACACCGCCCAACCTGCCACTAGCATCCCGATCGTGCCAAACCAGTGCAAGCGGGAAATGTCGTAGCCGCCCAACTCCGGTGGTGGAAGTGGCGGAGGCCTCAGGAATTGTTGGGCGACAAACGCGATCAATAAAATTCCGGGAGGCAGGAGCAGCATGCTTGCCGGTTTCATCTGCCGCGCCAGCGAAGTTGTGTTCGCGCTGAGACGGCTGAGATTCGTGGCCAGATAGAAGATGCACAGCACCCACAACGCTGCCTGAGCAATAATGAGAATCAGCCACAGCTGAATCTTCGCCTGCAAAGCGTTGCCGGGAAGAACGTAAAAGACTTCGTACTTCCATCCCGTTACAAACAGTGGCGACATTACTGCAAAAAGAACCACGGCAATCGGCAGAAACAGAGGCATCCGCCGTTGCCCCATCCGGTCGCCCGCGCCCATCGTGACCTCCTTCGAGACCTCTCGGAAATTGGAATTATCCTCTAACTTCCCTCTCAATACAGGTTGATTCTGGTCACCAGCGGCCTTATAGTCATAGTCGCTCTCGCGGTTCTCCCACCTCGTCCTTCCCTCACTCGTAAAACAGGCATCTGCTGCAGTGTGTGTGCAACCCAACGCGCTTGGACGCAAGGCTATACAATATATAGTGTTATATTGCTTGACCCCGGCCCGATTTCGCCGTTACAGTAGCTTAAATTTGTGCCCGCCCTATCCAGCCTGGGACGGCATTGGTCTGAGCATGCATCGTTTTCAGCGGCGGAGGAACCTGTCTGGTAAACACTCGTCGCACGTGATTCTTTTGTGGGGTAGAGAGCCCACTTTTCGCAAAGGACGCGAAAAATGGGGCACCCGGCACTAACTGACAACTGGCCGCTGACAACTGGCCACTGGTTTTTCCAAGGAGTCCAAGTTGCTCAAACTGAAGAAGCTCCAGATTCTCGGGTTCAAGTCATTTTGTGATCGCACCGAGCTCAAGTTTCACGGGGACGGTGTGGCGGCCATCATCGGCCCTAACGGTTGCGGCAAGTCGAATATCGCCGATGCCATCTCATGGGTGCTGGGCGAGCAGTCAGCAAAGACTCTGCGCGGCTCTCGCATGGAAGACGTAATCTTCGCTGGCACGCGAGACCGCAAGCCCACCGGCATGGCGGAAGTATCGCTGACGCTGATCGATCCCGAGGCCTACACCGGGACTGACGTCAACGCGCCGACCGAGATCGAAATTCAGGAGGACATGCCCTCCGCCCTCGAACGCAACATCGCCGACGATTGGGATGAAGCCTCGATCCGCGCGCGGGCCGCTGACGAAACCGAGCGCGCGGTGGAAGACGCCCAGCCGGGAAGGACCGAGGAAGTCGAAGTTCCGCGAGCCAAAGTAAATACACTGGCGGTTGCCTTTCCTGACGACGAACCAGTCTTTGCGCTGCCCGTCCATTCCGTCGTCGCTCCTGCTTCAGCCACGTCAGCAGGAACCAGCGGGCCGCACGTCGTATTGAAAATCCGCCGCCGCAAGTTTAATCAGCAGCAGTTCCGCGCGGGCGAAATCGTGGTCACGCGCCGGTTGTTCCGTTCCGGGGACAGCGAATATCTGTTGAATGGCAAGCTCTGCCGCCTGCGCGACATTCAGGAACTCTTCATGGGCACCGGGTTGGGGCCGGAGTCCTATGCGCTCATCGAGCAGGGACGCATCGGTCAGATTCTGAGCAGCCGGCCCACGGACCGCCGCGCAATTCTCGAGGAGGCAGCCGGGATCACGAAGTTTAAAACCAAGAAACGGCTTGCCGAGGCGCGCCTGGAAGACGCCAAGTTGAATCTGGCTCGCGTCAACGACATTTTCGACGAAGTTACGCGCCAGATGAACTCACTGAAACGCCAGGCGGCAAAGGCGGAGCGCTATGCTCGCCTTCGCGACGAGATGCGAGCTAAGCTGCGGGTCGTTTTAGCCAGCAAGTTTGCCGCACTCGAGCTGGAAAGCGCCGAGCTCGACGCCCAGCTCAACGCACTTGCCGAGGAGATGCAACACCGCGCGGAGTCCGTGAAGCACTTCGAGGCAGAGCAAGGTGAGCGAACGCAGCGCGGCTATGCGCTTGAAACTGAGCAGCGCGAAAACCGCGAGCGCATCAGCCAGGTTACTTTGGAAATTGATCGTGCACATGCGCGGCGCCGGCACAACGAAGAGCGCTGCGCGGAATTGATAGTGCGCTCAGCTTCATCCGAGGCGGAGTTGGCACAGGCGCGTCACCGTCTCACCGCTCTCGAAGGGGAACGTGACTCCAACCGGCAGGTGCTGGAATCCGCCGCGGCTGATTTGGCCGCCGCCCAGAATGACCTAAGCCGCTGCCAGCAGGAAGCTGCCGCGGCCGCCGAAGGTCTGGCCGAAGTTGAGCGTCAGCAGGAAGATTCCCGCGTCGCCATTTTCGACATCGTCTCGTCGGCTTCGCGCCTTCGCAATCAACTGGCCCAGGCCGAAGAACGGCTGGCGGGATCGGACCGCGAGGCTCGGCGATTGGAAGCCGAAATCAGCAATGCCACCACGCAAGTGGAGACCTTCGGCGGCCAGCGAGGACAGCTCGCTCTCGAATTCGAGACCGTCAGCCAGCGGGTCAGCGGGATTACCGAAGAAATCAGCCAGCTTCGTCGTTTGATCGATACGAAGCGGCTAGAGGAAGCCAAGGCCAAGACTCATCTCGACCTGCTCCGCGCGGAGTACGCCACCGCGCTCGGCAAGAAAGGATCTCTTGAGGCCGTCATCGCCGAGCACGGATACTCGACCGAATCAGTCCGCCGCCTGTTCCAGTCAGGAGTGATGCAAAGCGGCCTGGCTCCAGTGGGTGTGCTGGCTGACTTCCTCGAGGTTGAACCGCGGTTCGAGCGAGTGGTGGAAGACTTCCTGCGCGATGAGCTGAACTACATTGTAGTCAAGTCGTGGGACGCGGCCGACGAAGGGCTCCGTCTGTTGCGTACGGATGTGGATGGCCGGGCGACGTTCCTCGTCCATCCCGAGGACTCGCAAGCTAAGTTCTCCTTTGTGCTCGACGAAGCTGCCCACTGCGCGCCGCCCACCGCATCCATCGTCCCGCTGAAGCATACGATTCGAGTGCTCGACGGCTTTGGGAAGTCGTTGGAAGTGATCTTGCCCAAGCTTCGGGACGGCTACATCGTGCCAGGATCGGATGTGGCGCGCGGCCTGGCGCTGGAAAATCCTGATGCCTTCTTCCTCTCGCAATCTGGAGAGTGTTTCCACAACGTGACCGTTACCGGCGGTAAGCAACGCGCAGAAGGCCCACTTTCCATGAAGCGCGAACTACGGGAGGTCTTGCGGCAGCTGGAGGACCTGGAACGCGCGCTGCGGCAAGAAGAAATGCGCGTGCTAACGCTCGGCCGCGAAATCAAGGATTTTACTTCCCTGCTCGATCGCCTCGACGGTGAAAAGCGCGAGGCCGAGCATCAGGCGATGACTTCTGGCCACATGCTGCAGCAGCTTGATTCGGAGATGGTGCGGGTCAGCGAGCGTCTGAACATTTCTCAATTCGAACTGCGGCGCCTATCGGCAGAGCGGGCTGAGCAGGAGAGCATCATCGGAGGGAGACAATCGGAAATCGCCGCGCTCGAACAAAGGCGGGTCGAGCTCGAGCAACAGATCGCCGCCGCGCAGGCGTCTCTCGCGTCCCTACGGCAGAAGCGGGAAGCGGCGGCGCAGACGACATCGCAACATGCAGCACGTGTGGCCACGCTCGAAGAACGTCATCGCTCCGCCGCTGCTGTCTTGCAGCGGATTGAATCGTTATTCTCCGAGATGGGCGAGCGCATTTACGCCCTGGCCTCGCAGATTGAGGCGTCGGCCGCTGAGAAGTTGCAACGGGAAGCCGAAAACCAGCAACTGAAGCAGCAAGCCGCAGACCTTGAGGCAGAGCGCAATGCAGGACAAGCGCGTGAAGGCCTGCTGCAGTTTGAAACTGAACAAATCCGGGCGCGGCTGGCCGAGATTGAGGAACTCCTGCGCAGTAGCCGCCAGCTTTTGGATCAGGCCCGCGATCGTCGCGGTGATTTATCGGCCGCGGCTGCCAAGCTGCAATCCGACAGGCAGCATATGGCGGAGACTTGCCTGAACGAACTCGGCCTGGAGCGGGCGGCCTTGATGGCCGATGCCACGCTGGCGATTGTGACGGGCGAAGAGTTCGCGGCCGAAGATCGGCTCTATCACGAGATGCGCGGGAGACTCGAGGCCATGGGGCCAGTCAACATGATGGCGCTCGAAGAATACAAAGAAACTGCTGAGCGTCATACCTTCCTCGATACCCAGCGCAAGGACTTGATCTCATCGATTGAGAATACGACAGCCACCATCTGCGAAATCGACGAATTCTCTCGGCAAAAATTTGAAGAAGCGTTCACCAAAATTAACGAAAACTTTCAGGCGACGTTCAAGAAGCTTTTTGGTGGCGGCCACGCCTTCATGAAGTTGACCGACGAAGAGAACAGCGCCGAGAGTGGCATCGACGTCGTGGCCTCGCCCCCAGGCAAGCGCTTGCAGAATGTGCTTCTGCTTTCGGGTGGCGAGAAGGCACTCACCGCGCTCTCACTTCTGGTAGGAATATTCCAGTACGCGCCCAGCCCCTTCTGCATTCTGGACGAGGTGGACGCGCCACTCGACGAAGCCAACATCGGCCGTTTCACGGAACTGGTCAAAGAGATGAGCGTGCAGACTCAGTTCGTGCTCATCACGCATAGTAAGAAGACGATGAGCATAGCCCCGGTGCTGTATGGCGTCACCATGCAGGAACCCGGTGTCTCGAAGCTGGTTTCGGTGCGCTTTGGAGCTGCCTAGTCATGGAATCTGATACTTAAAAGCTCAATCCCGCTCAATCAGACGATTGCGCCGGGTCGCTTCCGCTACCCCCGGCTGACTGATGGTCATTACTGAAGAGGGCGCGACTGCTCCGAGCCGTTCGCTCGACAGTCTCCGAGTTCTCTTTCTCCTCAGTTTTTCCACAATGTAAGTAGTCCAGACCCCTTGCCAGACGCCCGTTCTCGGCTATCACACTGGCTGTCAACGTTTTTCCGCTTCACCGGATAGGACATTTTTTCTCCAATGTGATCAGGGCCGTTGACAAAATTTTCTGAGCAGCTAGAATACGCAACGCTCCCTGACTGTAAACTTTAGATCATGAGCCCCGATCTTCTCGATTCCGTTCTCCTGCAAACTGACTTCCCCGATCTTCACCTCCACGCCAGCGGTAAGGTGAGGGACGTATACCGCCTGGGTGACGAACATCTGCTTTTCATTGCTACTGATCGCATTTCAGCCTTTGACTATGTCCTCGGGACCGGCATTCCGCACAAAGGACAAGTGCTCAGCCAGATTTCCCTCTTCTGGTTCGATTTTCTGTCGGACATTGTGCCGAACCACCTGATCACAGCTGAAGTGGAACAGTATCCGCAAGCCGTGCGCAAGTACGGCGACCAACTGCGCGGACGCTCCATGCTGGTGCGGCGCGCAGAAATGTTCCCCGTGGAGTGCGTCGTTCGCGGATACATCTCGGGTTCCGCTTGGAAAGAATACGAGGAAACCGGCAAGGTTTGCGGTATCGAGCTGCCCGCTGGATTGCAGGAGTCGGATGCCTTCCCCGAGCCGATCTTCACCCCGGCAACAAAAGCGGTCAGTGGTCACGATGAAAACATCTCGTTCGAACAGATGTCCAAGATCGTTGGTTCTGAAGACGCAGCCAAGCTCCGGGACATCACGCTGAGGATCTACAAGAAAGCGGCTGCCTATGCCCGTCAGCACGGCATCATCATTGCCGACACCAAGTTTGAATTTGGGCGCACCGCCAAAGGAATTACCCTGGCGGACGAAGTACTGACGCCAGATTCTTCCCGCTTCTGGCCTGCCGATAAATATGCTCCGGGCCGGTCGCAGGAATCGTATGACAAGCAGTTTGTTCGAGATTACCTGGAGGAAATTCGCTGGAACAAGCTACCGCCGGCGCCAGCCCTTCCTCTCGAGGTCGCGCGCCGGACTAGCGAGAAGTATGTAGAGGCGTACTCGCGGCTTACGGGACGCAAGCTGGATGTTTAACCTGGCAGGAGCAAACCGCGGGAGAGGCGCATGAGCCCGGCGGACTGGATCATTCTTGCTTTGGTGGTGCTCAATGTTGTCTCAGCGGCCATGCAGGGTTTTTTCGCGGAAGCCTTAAGTATGGCGGGCCTGATCGTCGGTTACATCGTGGCGGCGTGGCAGTACCAGCGTCTTTCCATTTGGCTGGAATCTTTCTTGAAAAATGAATGGCTGGCTGAGATTCTTGGCTTCCTCGTCATTTTTTTTGCGATTGTGCTCGTGTTCGGGATAGCGGGCAGGATCGCGCGCTGGGTGATGAAGGAGGCAGGCCTGAGTGGTTTTGACCGTTTTCTCGGGGGAGTGCTGGGGCTACTGAAGGGCGGTCTGATGGTGGCGGTGATCCTGATGGGATTGACGGCATTTACACCCACTTCGAAAATGCTGGAGAGCTCTCAGCTGGCGCCTTATTTTCTGGTCGTGGGCCGTGCCGCCATTTGGGTAGCGCCGGCGGAACTGCGGGGCCGGTTCTATCAGGGTCTAGAGCTGCTGCATCGGGCTCCGCAAAATCTCAGCGGAAGGCCAGCTTCTCCTACGAAATAGATGCGGTACAACGACATCAACGAAAAGAAAAGAGAAACGCATCGTGAAAGATCAATTGGAAGCACTCATTCTACAGATGTACAAGAGCAACATTCTCTATTCCGAGGGTGTGCGTGAATTCAAAAAGCGCTTTATTCTGACCGTGCTCCAGGAAAACAAAGGCAATCAGTGTCGGGCGGCACGCGAGCTTGGCATGCACCGCAATACCCTCAGCCGCACCATCAGCGAGTTGAAGATTGATGTGCGCCAACTCCGAGAGGGCGTGAAACGTCCGCCTCGCAGCACACGCCCCGTCACCATGGAAAAGAAGGCTGTGCGCTAAGCCGAGCGGCACGATTCACTCACCGCTTGGAACTAAAGTCTTACTTACTACTGCAAACAAAAATGAGGCAGCCCGCGTGGGCTGCCTCATTCCTTCCTCCGAAACTGTTCAGTGAGCTGCTGGTTTGCGATGTACGGGAGGCTTCTTGGTCGGCCCTGGTGCCGCCGCTTTCAATAACCGGCCCTTTTCCATGACCATCATGAACGGATTCGGCGTGTAGGAGGCCGGCTCCCCCTGGAAATCCAGGCTTGCCCCTTCTTTCGGGATGAGCTTTGCCGGAAGGGTGTCCTCGAAATTGAGAGTGATATCCGGCTTCTTACCGTCAATGTCGTCGGAGCTGGCGGCGATCTCAAACTGAGTCGGCGACACCTTCAGAACCACGCCATTCATTTGAACAGCTTTGCCCTTGATGGCGTTCCAGACCGCATCCCGATCTTCCTGCGAGCCGTTGGAGAGCACGAACTCCCAAGTGGCGAAATCCATCTTATCGGGCGTCGTGTCCTGAACCATCTTGTGCGCCTGCTCGGCCGGAGTCGGAGCGGGTTTAATCGTAAATCCGGCTGGTGGTGTCGGATTGGCTTTGGCCGCGGCCAGAACCTGAGGCCAGCCATCGTCGCCGGCGTGATACTTCACGTACTGCGACCGTGCATACTTCTCAATCTGCGCCTGAGCCTGAGGAGGCGCAACCGCAGCTGCTCGCGCCGCAAACCAGATGCCATTGATGTAATCCGGGGGAGTCTGGCCTAGATACGCCAGAGCCAACGGATAGACTACGCTGAAATCCTGCGGGTTCCCATCCGCCGCGACTCGCAAAGCCTTCACCGCGGTCGCGTAGTCTTTGTCCTGCAGCGCAGCGATACCGACTGCGGCATTGAAAATTCCTGCCATCTGATCCTTCATCTTTTGAAAGTCAGCGTCAGAGGTTCCTTCGGGCTTGGCGAACTTTGGCAGAGCGTCCAGCCCTTGCTGGCCGTACTTCTTGGCATCTGCCAAGAGTTGCTTGGCATTAGGATCTCCGCCTTGGGCCTGGAGCCGTTTGAAGTAGGCCAACAACGCCATCGCCCGTACATTGCTCGGATCCGCCGCCACCAGCTTCGTAGCTGTGTCAATAGTCTTCTGCTGGTTCCCGGCCTGCTGATAGGTCCCCATCAGAATCTCAAGCGCCTGGGTTTTCATGACGCTGTTGGGATACTGTGTCAAGAATGCTTCCAGGCCGCTGATTTTTGCGGCTGGATCTGTCTGCTGCACCGCACCCACGTACGCGTTGTATTCGGCGGGATCTTTAATGACCGGCGCCTGAGTTGGCGCGGCCGACTGTCCTTGTGCGGGCTGTCCTTGTGGCTGCTGCGCCGCTTGCGCAGCATCCTGACCGGCTGCGCCTACCGCTAACCCAAGCACAACCGTGACCAGAATCTTTTTCATCAGTATGGCTCCTTAGGATCTTTGGGAAATTACTATTCGGGAAACGTATTCTCTTGCCGCAACAATGACTGCATTCCGCCTGGACCGCTGGCGCCCTCGATCCTGCTCTGGAATGCCGGGCTTCCTGGCAGGGCCCGAGAGAAAAGGGCAACCTGCTAGAAGGCGAAAGCGGCGGACCCTTATTCCCGGTTGCCGGATTATAAGTACCTCTTCCGTCGAAGGCAAGCCACTTCCCTCTCATCCTCCACGTTATTGTTAAGATGCGGGTATAAAGCTTCGTGGATGGCCCCAACACGGCCCCAGCGAAACAAACCGAGCTGCAGGAGTTCTTCACTATGGACACCAGGCAACCTTTGGCAGGACAGATCGCAGTCGTCACCGGTGCTGGCCGTGGCATCGGCGCTGCCATTGCCCGTAAACTCGCCGATTTGGGCGCAATCCTTACACTATGCGGGCGCACTAGGACGGCACTCGAAACCACGGCGAAAGCGATCTCCCAGGCAAAGGGCAGGTCTGAAGTCATCCTCTGTGATGTCTCCGATCTACACTCGGTGGAAGCGGCGGCCCAGACAGTCGAGAAGAAGATCGGCCGGATTGAAATTCTGGTTAACAACGCAGGGGTTGGAGGATTTGGTGGCCCGCTTCATGAACTTCCTCCCGAGTCCTGGGATCAGATTCTCAATACAAATCTGCGAGGGGTTTACTATGTCATCCGCGCCTTCGCGCCCATGATGATCCGAGCCCGCTCAGGCCACATCATCAACGTTTCTTCGCTTGCCGGCAAGAACGCCCTGCCGAACGGCGCGGCTTACGCCGCTTCAAAGTGGGGACTGAACGGGCTGAGCTACTCGGTAGCGGAAGAGCTGCGTGGCCACAACATTCGGGTTAGTGTCGTCTGCCCTGGCTCGGTCAATACCGATTTGAGTCCGCACACCGGCAAAGACCCCGCAAAATTGCTCCAGCCCGACGACGTGGCTCACGTTGTGGCGATGCTGGTGACACAGGCGCCGCAGTCATTTGTGAGCGAAATTCTTTTACGGCCCACGCAGAAACCGTGAGTGAGGAGACCCGCTTGCGACAGGCTCAAGGCTCACGGCTGTCAGGGGGCTCAAGCCTCCTTTTCGCGCAACTACTTCTTGAACAAATTCTCAAAGGCCTGCCGCGCATCATTGGGACGCAAGCTGGCGGGCGTTGAAGTCTCTTTTTCCCGTGTCACCCGCATCTCGTAGAAGTTGCATTCGTTGCGCGCGTCTTTGCGCGGAATACGCTCTGTGATCGGCTGCATGCACTCGAACCGACTGCCGGGATCGAAATAGGCGCACTGCTTGCAGGAATGCAATTCGAAACCACACTTGGGACATTGACCGCTGGGCGGCATTCCCTGCAACACCGTGCCGCACTGCGTGCAGCGTGAAATTGCGCGCGTGCCCGGCAAATTCACGGGCTTCGGTCCGAAAGTGTTGTCTTTCTTGGGTGGCGCCGGGCCTGATTTTTCTCCAGACCCGTGGCGCGGCTTTTCATCGCGGTCCTGATATCCATGTTGACGGTATTTGGCTGCCACTGAACCTCCCGAAGTACGCTGGCGTATTGTCTCGCCAGAGGCGCGCCACGACAAGTCTAAACCACCACAAAGGATACGAAGGGCGCTCGACGGAATCCCAGGCGATTCACTCCGTTTCTTGTGACCTCGCATCCAAAGTGGTCGATCAGATTTAGGATGCCATCACGGGAGTTGCCCTCGCGACCCGGCACTCGCGACCTCGTACAATAAACCAATGATCCACGAAATCATCGCCGTTGGACCCCTGCAGTGCAATTGCTCCATTATCGGCGACGAAGCCACGCGCGAGGCCATGGTCGTCGATCCCGGAGATGACATTGAAGATATCCTCGCTTTGGTCAAAAAGCACAATCTGCAGGTAAAGCAGGTCGTCATCACCCACGCCCACATTGACCATGTCGGTGGAGCGATGAAATTGCGCGCTGCCACTGGGGCGCCGATACTGCTGAACCAGAACGACTATTCGCTGCTGGAGATGCTCGACGTGCAAGCTACCTGGATCGGTGTACCCCCTCCCGGCAAGGTTGAGATTGATCACAGCGTCGGAACGGGAGAAACGATCAGCGCCGGGGCACACAGCGCCAGCATTCTGCACACGCCGGGGCATACGGAAGGAAGCATCTGCCTCTACTTCGCCGCCGACAAGAAGCTGATCGCCGGCGACACACTCTTCGCCGGTTCCATTGGCCGCACAGACCTACCCGGCGGATCGCTCCAAAAGATTATGCGTTCGCTGCACTCAACCGTTCTCGACTTGCCCGATGACACTATCGTGATCCCCGGCCACGGCCCGCTCACCACGATTGGGGACGAACGCGAAAGCAATCCGTTCTTGGTAAAACGCTGATCGCTCTTGCTGTGGTGTCGGCACCCGACGTCGGTGGCGGACAGCAGGTTGTGGACGCGGTCGTATCCTAGGACTCTTAGTCAATTCCTATCCGCGACCGACCCACTCCAATAGCCGTCGCGCACCTTCCGCAAACTCCTCTGCCGGCGTAATCAGGCTCAGCACCAGATATCCATCGCTGGGAAAATCAAAAAAATGCCCGGGATGAACCAGCATCGCTCTCTGCCGCAGCAGTTCGATCGCCAGTTCTTCATCCGACTTCGTCACCGGCACTCGCAGGATCGCGTACCATCCGCTCTTCACGCTTAAACGCTGGCAAAGCTCTTGTCGCGCAAGCTGGCGGTCGAGCTCCTGAAGATTGGCCAGAACTCGATCCATCAGTTGTCGCTGAATGCTGGTTCGCTGATCCAGCAGTACCGGTGCCGCCCACTGGATCGGCGCGCTCATCGAGAGATACGTATCCGCAATCACCTCCAGGCACGCCATCGCGGCCATTGCTTGCTCTTGTGGTCCGCTGGTCACCACCCAAGCCAGTTTCATCTGCGGTAGTCCCGAGATTTTCGATAGCCCACTTAAAGTGAAGGTCAATACATCCCGGTTGGCGGCAAAACTCTCGTGAGATTTCCCGTCGTGCGCGTAGTCTAGAAATACCTCATCGGCGATCAGCGCCAGCCCGTATTCACGGCAGAATGAATTCAACAGTCCGACCTCGTGGGGCTGAACATAAGAGCCCGTCGGATTATTGGGATGCACTACCACCACACCCCGCGTCCCGGGGGAAAGCGCCTTCTGCATCGAAGGGAAATCCATCTGCCAGCCATGGTCATAGATCAGCGGATAGGGCACCAGCTTCACATCCTGCAGGTCTGCAAGAAATTCAAACAGCGGATAGCTCGGCTGGGGCACCAGCAGCTCGTCGCCCGGATTGCAGAGCAGGCGAAAGACGTGCGAATATCCCTCACTCGTGCTGCTGGTCAACACCAATTGCTCTGGGTCCAGGTCGTGCACTCTGTGCGCGTCGGTGTAATAGCCCACGACGGCCTCGCGAGCTTTACGCAGTCCTTTGGGCTGAGGATCGTAGTCAAGCGTTTGTGGCGACGCCAACGCTCCCACAATGGCCGCTTCGTCGTAACGCAGCCCCGCCCGCGTAGGGTTCGAAATCGTCAGATCGAGGACTTTTACACCGGCAGCGCGCGCTTCATCCAATGCTTGCGTGAAACGATTGTGTGCCAGCTTCCAATTGGTGCGGTCGGAAAACATTCAGATCTCAGCTTTCCTGTAACGGTTTCTACTCTTCGGTCACTACTCCTTCAGTCAAGTCTCCAAAAAAAGCTTGGCGAGATCCCCCCGGGAGGAACCGACAATGAAAACACTCCGGGTGCTACTCACTCTAGCGGCGATCATCGCCCTGCCAGTTGCAGGAATCCATGCATCGCCCGCACGCAACCCGAACTTTTGGGTGCTCAACAATACCGGCCACACGCTCAGGTCATTCTACGTGTCACCCCATGGCAGCATCCGCTGGGGCTACGACACTCTTGGCCTGGCACAGTTGGGCCCCGGCATGGGCACATTCATCAGCTTCACTGGCAGCTCTTACTGCGTCATGGACTTCAAGTTAGTGTTCGAAGACGGCACGGTGAAAACTGACGAAGATGGCATGAACGTCTGCCCGCTCGCGGCTGTTGTCTTCACCGAGGACGATGCGATGGGGCTGCCCCTGCCAGGGATCCAATAGCGACGGAGCCTCACACGTCAGATGGGTGAATTCGAGGGGCAGGAAACCACCCCTAGCGCGAAGGGTGGCCCTCGATAACGCGAAACTGGAAGGCAGACACCACCTAGAAACCTCTGCCCTTACTTTCCGAACGCTTCCTTGTTCACCACGTAGGGCATCTTGGTGACGTCTCCGCCATAGTTGGCCTCGAGGATGTCGATTAGCCCTTGCACGCAGCGCCCCGCCATTCCCTTGTCGGGATCGGTTGAGAGCCGCGTAATTCGCCCCGCGCTGGCGAAGTGTGGCAGCAAACGGCAACGATCGGCGATGGCGGGATCGCGCAACGGCGAGTCCAGCGGCAGCGGCTCCTTCTCGTAGACATCCAACGCTGCGCCTGCAATCCATCTTTCCCGAAGTGCTCTCGCCAGCGCCGCTTCGTCCACGACCGGACCGCGGGAAGTATTCACCAGATACGCCGTCGATTTCATCATGCGAAGAGTCTCTTCGTTGAACAAATGATAGGTGGGCGTAGTACTCTCTACCGAGCGCAGCAGCGGTACGTGCACACTAACGAAGTCAGCTTCGCGAAGGGCCTGCTCGAACGTAACATATTTGATCCAATTCTTTTCTTTCGAGATACCGCGAGCGTGACGCAGATCTAAAGTCTCCTGAATCGCGTTCACGTAGGCGTGGTTCTCGTACGCCGGATCGTAGCAGAGGATATTCATGTCGAAACCGGCGCACTTCTTGATCATGGCCAGCCCAATCCGTCCCGTGCCGATGATGGCGATGGTCTTGCCCGTAACTTCGTCTCCCAGGAACGGCAGAGACGGATGCCAGTAGCTCCACTGATTCTCACGGGTGAGATGCTCGGCCGTCCACATCTTCCGGGTCAGGGTTCCCATCATAAAGAAGGCAAATTCGGCCGTCGCTTCGGTCAGGACGTCGGCGGTGTGAGTAAAGGGAATTTTGTATTTGTTCGCGTCAGCTCGATTGATGTTGTCGAAACCGACGGCAATCTGCGCCACCACTTTCAGTTTATTCTTGCCCGCCTCGAACACTTCCGCGTCAATCTGGTCCCGGAGCGTAGTGATCAGACCATCAATGCCCGACTTCACCTTGTCGATGATCAGGCTTTTCGGCGGAGCTTCGGGTTGCGGATAGACTTCAACCTCGTAGCCTCGCTTGCGCAACACGTCAATCGCAGGACCAATGTCACAGGTGGCAAAGACACGAAATTTCTTGCTCATGATTTGGACCGTGTGGCGCGGGCGCTCTCGCCCGCGAACACTGCCGCACTCATCCCTACGTGGGTTGGCGCGAACCCTCCGTCAGAAATATTACTCGATTTCAGCTCTCCGGCTTTTCGCGGGCGAGAGCGCCCGCGCCACACTATTCAAACTTCCAGCGCGTGGACTTACCGATAAATTCCTTTTCCCATAGTCCAAATACCACCCGTGGACGCACGGCGAAGACCGGTTCCTTCATGGACAAAATATCCTCTTTCATAGCCGACATGTCCCACTTGTATTTGCGCCCGTAGTTCGAAAGTAATTTCCGGCGCGCCGGCACATCGGCAATCTCGGCCGTGCCTTCGACGATCACCGCCTCGTGGGCGTGCTCGGTACACACCACGCAGTTTCTGTTCTGGGCCAGGTTGCGTGCTTTGCGCGATTTGCTGCCCGTGCTGAAAACCAGCCGGCCGTCCTGCCACAGGCCCCACACCACCATCGTGTGCGGCGATCCGTCTGGCTTAACGGTCGTGATCCAGTAGTTGTGCGATTTCTTCAGTCGCTGCTCCGCCCACGCCCACGGAAGCAGCCCTTTGCTGGCGTCGGGCAAGCCGTAGCCCGGCATGTACGGGCGGCTAGCCGTAGGCTTCATTGCTCGTTGTGGGATCTTCTTTGGCATAAATGTCTCTGGTCAAGCTGCCGTTCAAACCGTTGGCCAGCAGATGAAAAAGGAAGACTGCAAAACGAGGCGTCCAGCAACTCCTAGAAATTCTTTTTGGTCCACTGATCAACCCGCTCCAACGCCTGCTGGAGGTTCTCGAGCGAATTGGCCACGCTGAAGCGCAGATATCCTTCCCCAAACTCGCCGAATGCCGTGCCGGAGAGCGCTGCCACTCCAGCCTGCTCCAGCAATGCATCAGCCAGCGGCTTCGACCTCCATCCCGTGCCCGTGATGTTAGGGAATACATAGAAAGCTCCCTTCGGCATGCGGCAGGAGAAGCCTTTAATCCTGTTCAGCCCCGCGACGAACACATCGCGCCGACGCTGGAACTCGCTGCGCATGCGATCCACCGAACTCTGGTCACCGCGGATGGCCTCGATACCGGCCACCTGGGTGAAGCTCGCGGTACACGAATTTGAATTGGTCATCAGCCGCGTTATATGGGCGGCCAGATCGGGCCGCATCACTCCGTATCCCATGCGCCAACCGGTCATGGCGTAAGTCTTTGAAAATCCGTCAAGAAGAATCGTGCGCTCCTGCATACCCGGCACCGACATGATCGAGAAGTGCTGGCCTCCATCGAAGAGCAAGCGGCTATAGATTTCATCCGACAACACCATGATGTTGCGATCACCAATTATCTGCGCAATCTGCTCAATCTCTTTCCGCTCCAGCACACCGCCGGTGGGGTTCTGTGGCGAATTCAAAATGATCAGCTTGGTGCGATCATTAATGATCGATGCCAGCTCGTCTACATCCACCGAAAAATTCCGCTCTTCCCGCAAGTGGATGGGAACCGCCCGCCCACCCACGTAGTTGATCATCGACTCATAAATCGGGAACCCAGGGTTCGGGTAGACAACCTCGTCGCCTTCTTCAATTAAAGCCAGAATCGCAAAGAAAATAATAGGTTTACCGCCGGGAACGACAACTACTTCATCGCTCGTAACTTTGACGGTGCGCGTTCGGCTCACGTATTCGGCGAGGGTCTGCCGCAGATCCGCCAAGCCGGCCGATGGTCCATAGTGCGTCCAACCTTTGCGCAACGCATCCACGCCCGCCTCAACGACATTTGCCGGCGTGTCGAAATCAGGCTCACCAATCTCCAGATGAATAATGCTTTTGCCCTGGCGCTCCAAGGCACGCGCCTTGTTCAAGACCTCGAAGGCGGTCTCTGTACCGAGCCGCGACATCCGTCGGGCTAACTGCAACTCGTACTGCGTAGCCTTTTCCATGACGGCAAAAACTCCTCACAACCGCAAACCGAAAAATTATACGCCTCAAGAGCCGGCCAATCCCTGACCGGAGGCACTGTTGAACGAGGTTTTTGTGTGGCGCGGGCACTCTTGCCCGCGAACCCCGCGGCCCTGCTGCGGCTTATCGCTAAACATGTACCTGAGGAATTTGTGTTCTACGAGATGCGCAAGTTCGCCTTCAAAGATCTCGAGTGGTGGGTGGTGAGAATCGAGCAGCAGTTCATTCTAACCGCAAGGGACACGGAGAGTTGCGAAGGAAAGTATTGCATTCCTTCGCGTTCTCCGTGTCCCCTTGCGTGCGTTGAAAGCTCTTGTCTCCTGTGTTCCGTGTTACTGCACAAGGATCTTCTTGCCGGTTGAATCCAGAGTGCCGCGCACTTTTACCTTTTTGCCTTCGAACTTCTTTACTTCGTCCTGATGGTCGATGTCGTAGGTGGTGCCGCTCGCGGCATCCTGCAACATGTATTTGTCACCCTGCTTCACGATCGTGCCGGTGAAAGTCTGACCGCTAGCGGAATCGGACTGAGCCTGGCTATCTGACCTTTGCTGTCCGGCTTGTCCCGAAGGCGACTGGTCCGGTGGTTGCTGCGGAGTCTGCTGTGCCGACGAGTCGGGTGTCTGCGCCGCCGGCGGCTGCTGCTGTGGCGGTTGCTGCGACTCCGGCACTGGTTGCTGCGTCTGTGGCGCCGGTTCTTGCGCGAGAAGCGAACTGCCCCAGGCCATGACCCCGAGGAGCGCGCCCAACGTAAGAACAAACGAAAAAGACTGAAACCGATTTTTCATTCAAATCCTCCCAGATACGAGTGGCTGCTCCCCTCGGGCGGTGCAAGCAGCCTGCCAAAAGTGTCCGAGACAGGCCGAGGCAGGAATTGTTTTCGACACGACCACGTTTGCACTCTATCTGCACCACTTAGCCGTTCTTGCATTTCATGAGGAACAAGGAGCTCCAGAGATTTCTACCTCCGGAGTACATGAAAGGCCGTACAGAGCCCCCAGCAAACTCATGCCAGAAAGCGAGGCGGTGAGCAAATTTTGCTCGATGTAACTCGTCTCCGTTGTGCCCTTCGTAGAGTCTTGCGAGCCCAAGAAAAAAAGCCGCAACTTTTGTCGCGGCTCTTGCAATTCAATGCGTACAAAATCAGTGGCACAAAAGTTTTAGTGCCGCGGCCCGCCGTGCCCGCCACCAGGTCCGCGCCCGCGTCCTCCGCCGCCCCCACCGGGACGACCGCCGCGGCCACCGCGACCGCGGCCACCACCGCCTCCAGGACGTCCTCCGCGGCCACGATCTCCACCGCGCGGACGATCTGCGCCGGGACGATCCCCACCCCCGCTGCCCACGTGCGTAGCGCCTTCGCGGTTGAAGTTGGGCTCGCCGCTATCAGGCTCATCCGGAAAATCGCCGCCGCCCTCAATCACGACTGTGCCTACCGGCGCACCTTCACCTTCCTCCGCCGCAACCGGTGGAGGAGCCTCCCCACCGCCCATCTTCGCGCGCTGTTCTTTCAGAATTGCCTTGCGCGAGAGGCGGATGCGGTTGCCTTCCACCGCCAACACTTTCACCAGAACCTGGTCCCCTTCCTTCAGTTCATCGCGCACATCCGCGATGCGGTGCTCGGCCACCTCGCTGATGTGCAGCAGTCCATCGGTTCCAGGAATGATCTCGACGAACGCACCGAAGTCAGCCAGCCGCGTGACTTTACCCAGGTAGGTCTTTCCTACCTCGGCGGTCGCCGTGATATCGCCGATAATCTGCAACGCCTTCGCCGCCGAGGCCTGATCGCTCGACGCGACCTTCACCAGCCCGGAATCTTCCACGTCGATCTTGACGCCGGTCTGCTCCACGATGCTGCGGATTACCTTGCCGCCGGGCCCGATCAGATCGCGAATCTTGTCCACCGGGATCTGCACCGTGTAGAAGCGCGGCGCGTAGTCTGAAATCTTTTCGCGGCCGCTGGAAATGACTTCTTCCATCTTGCCCAGGATGTGCAATCGTCCCCGCTGCGCCTGCGCCAACGCCTCACGCATGATCTGCGAGGTAATGCCGGCGACCTTAATGTCCATTTGCAAGGCGGTAATGCCGTCCTTAGTACCTGCGACTTTGAAGTCCATGTCGCCGTAATGATCTTCCGCGCCCGCGATGTCGGTCAGGATGGCGTACTCCTCGCCTTCCTTCACCAGTCCCATCGCCACTCCAGCCACTGGCGCTTTGAGCGGAACGCCAGCATCCATGAGTGCGAGCGAAGCCCCGCAAACAGTAGCCATCGACGAAGACCCGTTGGATTCAAGGATGTCTGAAACCACTCGCATGGCGTAGGGCCAGGCCTCTTCGGTCGGAAGCACCGCCGACACCGCGCGCTCCGCCAGCGCTCCGTGCCCAATCTCTCGTCGGCCCGCCCCACGCAGAAATGCAACCTCTCCTACCGAAAACGGCGGAAAATTGTAATGAAGCATAAAGCGCTTTTTGGCTTCGCCTTCAAAGCCTTCAAGGCGCTGCATATCGTCACTGGTTCCCAGGGTTGTGGTAACCAATGCCTGGGTTTCGCCGCGGGTAAAGATGGCGGAGCCGTGGGTGCGCGGAAGGACTCCAGCTTCGATCCAGATTTCTCGAACCTCGTCGAAGGCGCGTCCATCGGGACGGCGCTTGTGGTTAATCACGTGTTCGCGGAAGATGCGCTCGCGGAGGATCTCGAAGTAATGCTTGAGCTTCTCCTGCGCTTCCTTATCGTCTTCCGGAATCTCGGCCAGGAGTCCCTTCTTGAGTTCCTTGACCAAGGTGTGGCTCTCCGCCTTGGGATGCTCCTTGGTATCAAGGCGATCAGTCAGGTCCGCACCCGCGCGCTTCTTGAGATCGTCGTAATAAGCCTCATCGAATTGCGGTGGCTCGACGGTGCGCTTGGGTTTGCCAACTTTCTTCCGGAGTTCGCTGATAGCGGCGCATATCTTCTTAATCTCGGTATGGCCGAACTCGATGGCGTCCACCACCGTCTCTTCCTTCACTTCCTTGGCACCGGATTCGATCATCACGATGGCATCAGCGGTGCCGACCACCATGATGTTGACCAGACTTTCGCGCATTTCGTCGTAGGTGGGATTCACAATGAACTGGCCATTCACCAGGCCGACGCGCACCGCACCGATGGGACCAAGGAATGGGATGTCGGAAAGCGTGAGAGCGGCGGAAGCGCCGTTGATGCCGCAGACGTCGGGGTCGTTATTGGTGTCGGCCGACAGAACGAACGCGATGACCTGGGTTTCGCACTTGAAGCCCTCGGCAAACATTGGCCGGATCGGCCGGTCAATCTGGCGGCTGGTGAGAACTTCGCGCTCACTCATGCGACCTTCGCGCTTGATAAAGCCGCCGGGGATGCGTCCGCCGGCATAGGTGTACTCGCGATAGTCAACGGTAAGGGGAAAGAAGTCGATGCCCTCGCGGGGATCGGGATTGGCGACTGCCGTGGCGAGCACAACGTTTTCGCCGATGCGCACAACAGCGGAGCCATGGGCCTGTTTGGCTAATTTTCCGGTTTCAAAGGAGAGCTTTTTGCCGCCGGCGAGATCGACTGTAATTTCAGTTACTTCTGGTTTCATGATTCGTCCTTATCAGGTGAGAAAGGAGGGCAACAACGTGCTTTGGGTAAGAGGATGCCAGCAGAGCCGAGGCTCGGTGGAGCGATCCCTCATGGCTGAAGTCCCGAACCTTGTACGACGGTTAGAGGCACGACCGAAGCCGTGTCCTTCCCGTGTATAGCGGTTCGTGGCATTGCCCTTCGTGATCCTGCACTGACGGTGTCTCGGAAGTTGCTTTGAGATATGCACTCGTGGATTCCCTGACGCTGGGCCGTCTTCTGCGAACGGGACGGCACACTCAGAAATACTCCGGGGGCGCGGCGGATACACTACAACAACGGCGACACCGGGCAAGTAATTACTTGCGGATGCCGAGTTTCGTAATGACGGTCTTGTAGCGCTCGGAATCGTATTTCTTGAGGTAGTCGAGCAAACGACGCCGCTTGCTGACTAGCATGAGAAGGCCGCGGCGCGAGCCGTGGTCTTTCTGGTGCGTCTTGAAGTGCTCCGTCAACTGGCCAATGCGTTCACTGAGCAACGCGATCTGAACTTCGGGACTACCGGTATCGCTCGCGTGCGTGCCGTACTGGTCAATGAGGGATTTTTTGTGCTCTCTGGCTAACACTAACCTGGTGCACTCCTGTCTTCTAGTTTCGATTTATCTTAGTGACGTTATTGAGGTTAACATGCGGGCTGCGAAGGTGTAAAGCCGGACCGACATCTGCACGTGTAGTTGCTGCCCGTAAACGCAAAAAACTTCGCGGTCGTTGGTAGACGCGGCTACCTCGGAAGAAGGCTCGCATGCAGAGATCATGGGCATCTGGAAAGACCAGCTGTTTCCAGGTGTGTGGCAACCCCTTTCCAGATTCGAGCGACAAAACTACAGCGCACCACAACAAATGGACCAATCCGTTTCTGGCCGACGTGCGTATTGGTAGCAAAAGTACAAGTCTGGCCTGAAATCCAAAGACAGTGAGAGGAGAGTATCCAATGAAAAAGGTAATGGTTTGTTTGCTGGCTCTAACCTTCGTGATGGGCGTGACTGCTTTCGCCCAGCAGGACACCATGTCCCAACCGTCTGACCAGACGGCGGCCAAAGCGCCCCTCATGACGCTGAAGGGGACGGTGAAGGCTGAAGGCGACAAGGTTCAGTTCGTGAACGACAAGGACGGAAAGAGCTGGGACGTGATGAATCCTGAGGAGCTCAAGGCCCACGACGGTCATCATGTTCAACTCAGCGCCCACGTGTACACGGACAAGAACTCGATTCATGTGATGAGCGTGAAGATGCTAAAGGCCGGAGCTAAGACCGGCGATACGATGAGCAAGTAGATCAGAATAAGAGACCCATTAGATTCCGCGGGCGGCTTTACGCCGCCCTTTCTTATTGCCCGCCTGTCGTGAGCGACACCATCGGGTCTTGTCCCGTTTTGTTTATACTGGAACCTTCCTTGGTTCTCCTCATCCAAGAGCGGCTATGAGCGATCTGCTTTCGGTGATGGCACGTCATGGCTATGCCTTGACCTTCGCACTCCTGTTCGCGGAGGCCATCGGACTTCCCTTCCCGGCCGCGATCGCCCTGGTGGCGGCGGGGGCAGCGGCAGCATCGCATACCCTGTGGGTCCCGTTCGTACTTCTCGCTGCCGTGGTGGGATTGCTGCTGGGCGACACGGCGCAGTTCTGGCTGGGACGATATTCAGGATGGGCCCTGTTGGGATTTCTCTGCCGTGTATCGGTGAATCCCGAGACCTGCATTCTGCGCTCTGCGGAATCGTTCTACAAGCGAGGGAAGATCACACTGGTGATCGCGAAGTTTATCCCGGGCGTTAACACCATGGCGGCTCCGCTGGCGGGCAGCATGAAGATGCGCTTCTGGCAGTTCCTGCGTTTAGACTCCGCGGGGGCATTCTTGTACTCGCTGACCTACGTTCTCGTCGGATACGTTTCGCGCGATTTTCTGGCTGCCATTCTGCGTGGCTTTCATGCCGCTGGGCGGGCGATGGAAGCCGTCGTGATCGCGGCGCTGATCGTCTATGCCATTTACCGTGCGGTGCAATTCCGCAAATACAGGATGTATCGCGTCGTGCCGCGGGTGCAGGTTCAGGAACTGGCTGCGCGTCTGACCTCTGAGGATCCGAGCCGGGTGCAGATCGTCGACGTCCGCAGCCATGGCTACTACGACGCGGGAGCAGCGCGGATCAAGAACTCGATCCGGATCGAGCCCAACAATCTTGAGGAAGAGATCAAGAACCTGCCCAAGGACAAAGATATCTACCTCTACTGTACTTGAGCGCGCGAAGCGACCAGCGCCCGGGTGGCGCACCTGCTGCGGGAAAAAGGATTCAACACGTTTGTGATTGTCGGCGGGTTGACCGCCTGGCGCAAGGCAGGAGAACCGACCGAGTCGGTGCCGCAGAACGATCTGGTGAAACTGCCGACTTTTTCTTGAGCTCCCTCCTGCGCTCAGGTGGACCGGCAGGAATCCAACTACAGGGTTTATCATTGTGCGCCCTGTAGTTTATGGCCGCCATTCCAAGCTCGAGTCCGCAGAAAGTTTCGCCCGCGCTGATCGGCGTGCTGGTTTTGCTGGGCCTCTCTGTTTTTATCAACTATATCGACCGCGCCAACCTTTCCGTCGCTGCGCCGTTTCTCAAGAACGAACTGGGCCTATCGGCATCGCAGCTGGGAATTCTGCTTTCCGCTTTCTTCTGGACCTACGCCTGTATGCAAATCCTCGCTGGCTGGCTGGTGGACCGCTTCGAGGTGAAGTGGGTTTTCGCCATTGGCTTTTTTGTGTGGTCAGCCGCCACCGCTTTCACCGGAATGCTACACGCCTTTACCGCGTTGCTGGCCATACGAATTGTTCTCGGAATCGGAGAGTCGGTGGCCTACCCGGCGTACGCGAAGATCTTTGCCAGCCATTTCATGGAGAGCCAGCGGGGCTTGGCCAATTCCGTCGTAGGAGCCGGTCAAGCGCTGGGCCCAGCCTTGGGTATTTTTTTCGGGGGGACGCTGGTGGCGCGTTTTGGTTGGAGACCATTCTTCATCGCCCTGGGACTCATCAGCCTGTTGTGGCTGCCTCCGTGGTTTCGATGGATGCCGCGCACACCTAGTTGTGGTGTGCTGCACATGAGGCAGGGTCCTGGGCTTTCGGAAATTGTCAGGCAGAGATCATCGTGGGGGACGTGGATCGGTCTTTTCTGCGCGAATTACTTCCTGTATTTTCTGCTTACCTGGCTGCCGTTCTATCTGGTGAGGGAGCGGCATTTTTCCGTGGATGATATGGCCAGGATCGGCGGGGGGACATTTCTGATGGCTGCCCTGTCCTGCCTCATCTGCGGTCGGCTCTCGGACCGCTGGATTTCCGCTGGGGCCACGGCCACGCGCGTCCGTAAGACTTTTATGGTGGTGGGAATGGTTTGCGCCGGTTTCTTCATGGCCAGCTGTGCGCTGGCTCCCAAGGGCGTCTTGGTGGGGCTGCTGCTCCTGGCGGGCGCGTCGTTTGGTCTGGTCAGTTCAAATCTCAATGCAATCACGCAGACTCTTGCCGGTCCCCGGGCAGCAGGCCGATGGATGGGCGCACAGAACTTCGTCGGCAACCTGGCCGGCGCAGTTGCGCCGGCACTGACCGGCTTTCTGGTTAACCGAACCGGACAGTTTTATTGGCCTTTCTTGATTACAGCGGCGGTTGCTTGGGTGGGGGCGCTCCAATGGATCTTCGTGGTCGGTCCGGTCGAGCCCGTGGTCTGGAAGAGCCAACTGCAGGCCACCATCATCCCCGGAATTCCTGTCAGCATTCAGGAATCGCCCGCCCGTATTCCGTAATACACTCGTCTTCGATGAGCAGTGAAATCGAAATCAAGTTCCGCGTTCGCAATCTACGGGGACTGAGGCGACAACTCCGCGCGGCAGGCTTTCGGCTGAAAACGCGGCGCACCCACGAGATGAACACGCTTTACGACCTTCCCGGGGAGGCTCTGCGGAAGCGGAGAGAATTGCTTCGTCTGCGGCAATACGGCCCGGAGTGGAAACTGACGCACAAAAGCCAGGGGAAAAAAGGCCGGCATAGCAGCCGCGTTGAATTGGAAACCTCCGTGGGCGATGGACGGATGATGGATGCGATTCTGCGTGCGTTGGGATATGCCCCGTCATTTCGCTACGAAAAATTCCGGGCGGAGTGGACGGATGGGAAGGGGCAGGTGGTGGTAGATGAGACGCCTATCGGAAATTTCTGCGAGATCGAAGGGACCCCGCGCTGGATTGATGCAACGGCAAAAAAATTGGGAGTGAATGCGGCGGAGTACATCACAAAGAATTACGCGACGCTGTTCGCGGATTGGAAGCGGGAAACGAAAAGCCAAGCGGAGGAGATGACATTCCGGGCAGTTAAAGGAAGCGAGAAGTAGCCGATCAGGCCGCTGGCAACCCCCACAATTCGTGTCAGGATATGGCTTTGGCCATATCGTAAGCGCGCCCGAATCAAACTCGGCTTCAGCCGCTGCTCTTTCTGCGGTCTGGATTCAGGCCTTCGTCAGCAAACTGAGCCGGGCCTTGCCCGGCCGGACAGCCGAGAGCCTGCCCTGAGCTTGCCGAAGGGGCGACTGTCCCCACATGATTGGTGATGACCTACGCGCCGTGGCACTTCTTGTATTTCTTGCCTGAGCCGCAAGGGCAGGGATCGTTGCGGCCGACTTTTTCCTGGGAGCGGACAACTTGCTGGACGGGCTGTGCGTCGCCGGCACCGGCCATGCGGGCCTGCTCCAGTTCGCGCCGCTTTCGGCGCATGAAGGCTTCTTCCAACTCATCTGCAGAGGTCGAGACCAGGCGTGGACGCCGGCCATTGCCGTCTCCAGTATGTGACACAGCAGCTTCGGCTGCCTCTTCCGCGGGCGTCGGCGGTACTGGCCGCTCCAGAATCTGCATCAGGTAGAGATACCGGACGGTATCTTCCTGAAAGCGCTGCAGCATGGCCTCGAACATGTCGAATGATTCACGCTTGTATTCGACCAGCGGATCATGCTGGCCGTAGCCGCGCAAACCGATGCCCTCCTTCAGGTGGTCCATGCTAAGGAGGTGGTCTTTCCACTGCTGGTCGATCACGCTCAACATGATCATGCGTTCGTGATGTCGCATGGCGTCCGGGCCAATCAGCTTTTCTTTGGCGTCGTAGCGCTCTTTGAGCTTGGCGAAGATGGCGTCACCAAGTTCCTGGCGGTTTAGCGTCTCCGGCTTTACGCCCTCGGCGAGAAAGTCCACGCCGAAGCGAGTGAAGACCGCATCCTTCAGCGCCTTGATATTCCAGTCGTCGGCGTGGGCCTTGGGTGGGCAATGCTCGTCCATCAGATCGCCCAGAATGGCGGAGACATAATCCTCGAGGATGAGATCTTTCTGGTCCGTACCCTCGAGCAACCGGCGGCGCAGGCCATAGACGGCCTCACGCTGTTTGTTCATCACATCGTCGTATTCAAGCAAATGCTTGCGGGACTCGAAGTGCTGACCTTCCACCGCCTTCTGCGCGGTTTCAATGCGGCGCGTGATCAGCTTCGACTCGATCGGTACACCCTCTTCCATGCCCAGGCGTTCAAGAAGCTTCGAGACCCACTCCTTGGCGAAGATGCGCATCAGGTCATCTTCAAGCGCGAGGTAGAAGCGCGAGGAACCGGGATCGCCCTGACGGCCGGCGCGGCCGCGAAGCTGGTTGTCGATGCGGCGCGACTCGTGGCGCTCTGTGCCTAGGATGTGCAGGCCGCCAACCGCAGTAACTTCGTCGTGCTCTTTGTCAGTCTGCACCTTGTAGCGGTTGAAGATTTCAGTCCACTGGTCGGTCGGAACAATGTATTCGCTGCCCGCGTAGTAGAAGAGCGAAGTCGTGCCGTCTTCCTGCGGACCCTCGATCTTGCCTTGCGCCAACCCCACCGGCTGCGCGATTCCCTTCTTCACGCACTCCTGCCGGGCCATGAATTCGGCGTTACCGCCCAGCAAAATATCGGTGCCGCGGCCGGCCATGTTTGTGGCGATCGTGACCATACCTTTGCGTCCGGCCTGGGCCACGATCTCGGCTTCTTTCTCATGCTGCTTCGCGTTCAGGACCCAGTGCTTGACGCCCTTTTTCTTCAAGAGGTCAGAAAGCCGCTCCGACTTTTCAATCGATGTAGTACCGACCAGCACCGGTTGGCCCTTGGCATTGAGCTGCTGAATCTCGTCCGCGGCCGCGAAGTATTTCTCCTTCTCGGTGCGGTAAACCACGTCGGGATTCTCCAGCCGCAACATCTGCTTATTGGTCGGGATCACTACGACTTCCAGCTTGTAGATTTTGTCGAACTCAGTGGCTTCCGTCTCAGCCGTGCCCGTCATGCCGGCCAGCTTCTTGAACATGCGGAAGTAGTTCTGGAAGGTGATGGTGGCGAGGGTTTGATTCTCGCGCTCGATTTTGACGCCTTCCTTGGCCTCGATGGCCTGGTGCAAGCCATCCGACCAACGGCGGCCGGGCATCATGCGTCCCGTGAACTCGTCGACGATGATGATTTCGCCGTCCTTGATGACATATTCAACATCCTTGCGATAAAGAGCGTGCGCCTTAATCGCAGTCTCGACGTGATGCTTGAGCGGCCAGTTCTCAGGATCGGCGATGTTGCCGATACCGAGCATCTTCTCAACTTTTTCCCAGCCTTCGTCGGTAACTGTAATGTTGCGGTGCTTCTCGTCGACCACGAAGTCGCCCGTCAGTTGGGCGGGTTCGCCGGGAGCGACATCAAGTTCCTCGCCTTTTTCCAGCTTGGGAATGATGCGGTTTACTTTGTAGTACTTGTCAGTCGATTCCTCACTTGCCCCGGAAATAATGAGCGGCGTTCGCGCTTCGTCAATCAGGATCGAATCAACTTCATCGACGATGGCGTAGTTGTGGCCGCGCTGCACGCAATCCTTGAGATCGAACTTCATGTTGTCGCGCAGGTAGTCGAAACCGAACTCGTTGTTGGTGCCATAAGTAACGTCGGCGGCGTAAGCGGCGCGGCGCTCTTCGTCGTCAAGGTCGTGGACAATGACGCCCACCGTGAGACCCAGAAAGCGGTAGAGCTTGCCCATCCATTCCGAGTCGCGCTTGGCCAGATAGTCGTTGACTGTGACTACGTGCACGCCGCGTCCGCTCAGCGCGTTGAGATAAACCGGCAAAGTGGCGACCAGCGTTTTGCCTTCGCCCGTCTTCATTTCCGCGATCGTGCCCTGGTGCAACACCATGCCGCCAATCAACTGCACATCAAAGTGACGCATGTTAAGCACACGGCGTCCGGCCTCGCGCACTACGGCAAAAGCTTCCACCAGAATCTCGTTAAGCACTTCCTGCAGGGCGTCGTATTGCTCCTTTTCGAGTCGCTTCTGGCGGTCGGGATCCGGTTCAGCATCGGTATCGGCCTCGGTTTCGGTCTCCGGCGCGCTGTTGAAACGGCTCAACCGCTCTTGGATGCGCTGGCGGAATTCGTCGGTCTTGGCCCGCAGCTCGGCGTCCGTGAGCTTCTGCATCTGAGGCTCAAAGGCATTGATGGCGTGAACTTGAGGCATCAAGCTCTTGACCACCCGCTCGTTCTTGGTCCCAAAGACCTTAGCTATTAGAGTGTTAATCAAACCGGAAACCCTTCGGAGGGCAGCGCGCCCAAGGCTGTCTTTAGAAGCCTAGCATATTAGATGCGGAACGAGGGGCCGTTGGACACTAGGAGGTATTGGTCACTCTTGCAACAGCCGTTCGTCGATTCGCCGTGCTAACTTGGCAATCTGAGTTGCGTCGAACTCGCCCTTGGCTCTGGCCGGCTCCCTGACCCGAAGAATGAGCACGGCATCAACGCAGGCCACTCAGTCTGCTTTTCGTGTATATTCCCCACGACCCATGCCCACTTTTTACGACCGCTTCGTCGAGTGCGCCGAACGCTGGCCGGACAATATCGCGCTTGAGCTTCAGCGGCACGATCATATCGAGAGCTGCACTTACGCCGAGCTACGGCGGATGGCTGAATCCGTGGGGCACTGGATCACGGAGCAGGGCTTTACCCGTGGATCGAGGCTGGCCATCTTGGCGGACAACCATCCGCGGTGGGTTGCAGCGTATTTGGCCATCATCGCTTCGGGTTGTGCGGCAGTGCCTCTCGATACAGCTTTGCATGCAGATCAGGTCGCCAAGCTGCTGAAGGATAGTGGCAGTTCTGCGCTTTTCTGCGATGCGAAACATCTGCCGGTGGCACGTCCCGCGACCGCTGAGACAGGCCTGGGCCTCGTGCTGATGGACCCGGACCGGATAACCGACCATCCCATTCAGGAGCAGTGGCTGGCCGATCTGCCTGCAATCTTCGATGCGGGACCAGGAAAGTTCGAACCCGCAGCCTCGAATGTCGACGACCTCGCTTCCCTGCTCTACACCTCGGGAACTACCGCCGACCCAAAGGGAGTAATGCTTACACACGGCAACCTGCTGGGCGAAGTGGAAGCGGTCTTCAATTGGGTGGATATCGGTCCGGGGGACGCGCTGTTGGGAGTTCTTCCCATGTTTCACGTGCTGGCACAGATGGCCAATCTGATGATCCCGCTGGTTAAGGGCGCACGGGTTGTGTATCTCGAGACTTTGAACACGACCGAATTGCTGCGTGCGTTGCGGGAGCAGGACATCACCGCATTTGCCGTGGTGCCCCAATTTTTCTATTTAATTCACGAGCGCATCTTTCAGGAAGTGGCCAAGCGCGGTCCGCTCGCCCAAAAACTTCTGCATAGCCTGATGAATCTCAACCGGGCACTGCGCAAGGTGGGCATTAATGCCGGCTCTTTTCTCTTTGCGAAAGTACACGAGACTCTGGGAAAGAAGATGCGTTATCTGGTGACTGGGGGGTCGCGCTTTGACCCCGGCATCGGCCAAGATTTTTACGCACTCGGCTTCGACGTGCTGCAAGCCTACGGGCTCACGGAAACAACCGCGGCCGTATTCGTGAATTCGCCGCACGACAACGTGATCGGTTCGGTGGGCAAGACCATGAAGGGGGTCGAAGCCAAGATCGTGGACCCGCAACCGCAAGAAGACGGTGGCCCAGCAGTGGGCGAAGTCGCACTCCGTGGCGCGGTCGTGATGAAGGGATACTGGAACCGTCCTGACGCCACGGCAGCGGTGATGCGCGATGGATGGTTCCTTACCGGCGATCTGGGCTACTTCGACGCGCACAGCAACCTGTTTCTTACCGGGCGCAAGAAAGAAGTGATCGTGCTCAGCAATGGGAAGAATGTTTATCCCGAAGAGGTTGAGGCGCATTACCTGAAGTCGCCGTACATCAAGGAAATCGCGGTGATGGGACTTGAGGGAAAGCCCGGTGAAGGGGACGACCGGCTCCATGCGGTGATCGTGCCGAACTTCGATGCGCTGCGGCAGCGCAAGATCGTCAACGCGCGTGAGGTCATTCGGTTTGATATCGAGGGATTGTCGCCGCAGATTGCTTCCACCAAGCGCATCGGGAGCTACGAGATCTGGCAGGAGGATTTGCCGCGAACCAGTACGCGCAAGATCAAGCGCTTCGAGATAGAGAAGCGGGTGCGGGCGAATCGTGGACGTCAGGTCAGCGACGATGCTGATTTGCCACCAGAAAAGCCCTTGACCGCGGACGAGTCAGCATGGCTGGAGCAAACGGACGTGCAGCGTGCGCTGAAAATCGTGCGCGAGGCCGCCCGCACAGCACCGGAAACCCTGCGGCCCACCCACAGTCTGGAACTCGACTTGGGACTAGATTCAATGCAGCGAGTGGAGGTGTTGAGCCGGATCGAGGAAGAGCTGGGAGGCAATGTCGAGGAGTCACAACTGGCTGAGATCTACACCGTGCGCGACCTGGTCGACGCTGTTTTGCAAAGTGCTGCCAGCGGGGCAGGCGGGCCGTCGGCGCGCGTCACATTTGCCGGATGGAAGGCAATTCTGGCTGAGAATCCGGATGACCCTGATGTGCTTTCGCTGGCCCGGCCGCATCCTGTCAGCGAGACTTTCTGGTATCTGGTGTCGCGCCTGATTCAGGTGATTGCGCTCGACCGCTTTCGGTTGCAAGTGAGCGGAATGGAAAAGCTGCCCAAGAGCGGCGCTTATATCATTTCGTCCAACCACCAGAGTTATCTCGATCCCCCTATTCTTGCGGGGATTCTGCCGCCGGAAGTGTTCCACAAGCTTTTTGCCGTGGGAACCAGCGAGATCTTCGGGCAGGGACTCATGCGGCTGTTGGCGCGTTCGCTGAAGGTAGTGGTTCTTGACCCGGATGCGAATCTGGTGCCTGCCATGCGCGCCGGCGCATTCGGACTACGACAGGGACTGGCGCTCATTCTCTATCCAGAAGGCGAGCGGTCGATTGACGGCACGCCAAAGAACTTCAAGAAGGGCGCGGCCATTCTTTCCATTCACCTGCAGGTGCCAATTGTGCCATTGGCGATTGAAGGCTTTCATGAAGCGTGGCCGAGGAATAAGCCGTTCCAGAGTTTCACGCCGCTGAAGATGGCGTTCGGCAATCCGATTTATCCCCCACCCGAGGCGGAGGCGTCGGAAGCAGCGTATGAGAAGCTGACTGCCGAACTCAAAGCGCGGGTGGTGGAGATGTGGGAAGGGCTACGGAAGGATCATCCGCAGCCACAGAAGTGAAGCCTCCTACTTCGCTCGTGGATGTGTCTGGTCGTAAACCTGCAGCACATGCTTCATCGAAAGCTGCGTGTAACGCTGCGTAGTGGCGAGGCGTTCGTGGCCGAGCAACTCCTGGATCGCGCGCAGGTCGGCGCCTTCTTCCAGCATGTGCGTGCCGAAGGCATGGCGAAGCGTGTGCGGGTGTACGTCCGGGGAAAGTCCTTTGGCGACGGCAATCTTCTTGATGATGCGCCCGACGCTGCGCGTGGTGAGACGTCCCCCGCGCCGGTTGATGAGCAGAGCGGATGTGTTCTTACGCATCTCGCCGAGAGTCTCCTGCCTGGCGGGAAGATAAGTCGCGAGCCCCCTCTTCACCGAATCGCCAAAGGGAACGTAGCGTTCTTTTTTTCCCTTGCCGCGAATAAGAATCGCTTCGGCGCTAAGGCGGATGTCGTCGAGATTGATTCCGGTCAGCTCAGAGTTGCGGATACCGCATCCGTACAGCAATTCGAGCATGAGATGGTCGCGCTCGGGGAAGGCCGCCACTTCTGGCATCTGACCGTCGAGCACTGAGTTCATCTCTTCGATCGTGGGCACCCTCGGAAGTTTCTTCGGCAGCCGGGGCGTGGCCACAAGCTTGGCGGGATTCTGCTCAACCACACCTTCCCGTGCCAGCCAGCGATAAAGGGAACGAACAGCGGCCAGCGACCGTGCGACGGAAGTCTTGCCTAGTCCCTTCTCATAAAGCTGCGCAAGGAATCCGCGGATGGCCACATGGTCGATCTGCTTCCATGCACGCGGACCGGCGTAGGCAGCGAAGTTTGCCAAATCGCTGCTGTAGGCCTTGATGGTATGCGGCGAGGAATTGCGCTCGCCGAGGTGGCGCAGGAAATCGGAAACGGCTTTGCCGACAATAGTGCGAGAAGCCTTTTCAGTCATAAAGTCAGACCGGAAATCCAGCACCGAGGCACGGAGACGCGAGGAAACCCAAGTTCACCAGTTTTCTTCTCAAATCTGCAGCGATCTGTAATGGCTGATTACCTGCCGTCGGCGGGTAATTAGCAAGGAGAAGTGGAAATTGATAACCCCGTGTTTCCTCCGTGCCTCCGTGTCTCCGTGGTGAAATCTTCATCTCGCCTTGGCCCGAGGATGATGCTTCTGATACACAGTGCGTAAACGATCGAGTGCCAAATGCGTGTACACCTGGGTCGTCGAAATATCCGCGTGCCCGAGGATGGTCTGCACCGTGCGCAAGTCAGCGCCGTTCTCCACCATATGGGTGGCGCAGGAGTGGCGCAACATGTGTGGAGAGGCGCTGCGGCCGCATCCAGCAGACGCGGCTTTCACCATCTGCCAAACGCGCTGGCGCGTCAGTTTGCGAGCTCCTCGCGCAATGAACAGCAAAGGTGAGCTCTTGGCCGGGACCTGTATCGGGGCCGTCGCGGATTTTCTGCTCCGCTTCCCCACCGCCAGGACCGGGCGCGCGTGCGCCAGATACTGTGTGAGCGCGGCCTGTGCCGACTTGCCCAGCGGCACCACACGTTCTTTGTCGCCCTTGCCGCGCACCAGCATGTATCCGACCTCGAGCTTCAAGTCTTCGAGCTTCGTATTGATTACCTCTGAGACCCGCAGCGCTCCGGCGTAAAAAACCTCCAGCATGGCACGGTCGCGAGCGGCCAGTGCCGCCGACTCTTTCGTGTTACGGGATCTGTGCAGCGTGAGCGGGGCCGCCAGCGTGGCTTCCATTTCGTCCCGCGCCAGCGCCTTGGGCAGGACCTTCCACTGTCTGGGTGACTCGATATTCAACGTGGGGTCGTGCTCGATTTTCTTGTCGAGCAGCAGGTACCGGTACAGATGACGGAACGCTGAGAGTTTTCGCCCGACGCTGCGACCGTCCACTTGATTGGAAAAAAGCTGTTGCAGGAATTCGCGCACATCGCTGCGGCGCGCCGTGAGCAGCGTGCGCTTGCGTTTTTCGAGGAACTCCGCGAACTGGTAAATGTCTGTGGTGTAGGCGCCAATCGAAAGCGGAGCCAGTCCCTTCTCGATTCTGAGGTAGTCGAGAAAGCCGGAAAGCACGTGCGAGTTGGCTTCAGCAGCCATGACAAGGAAGACTTAAGTATGCGCGTTATCGGACGTTGAGAAAAGTGATGAACGGGGTACGCGCTTCTCATGGATGACTTACTTCACGCATTAGTTCGACGGCGTAAAGAGCTCCTTCCGGCGTCTCCTCGTGCTTGAAGTAAGCAAACACGTCGCGGCCGGCAGCGATGTGCTCACCGATGCGCTCGATCATCGAGCGGCGCTCTTCCCCCGTATAACTTGGTTTGCGGAAGCGGTAGTAGGCAAAGGCCGCAGTCGCAACATCGGGCGTGGTCATGGTTTCGGTCTCGGCCACGCACAAGGCGGCGTTACGAGATTTAAGCACCTCCCATGTCGAATCGCCGAACCACGACGCGTGACGGAATTCAAAGGCAGCCGGGACACCGCGCGGCAGAATAGCCAGAAAGTCTTTGAGCAATGCCTCGTCAGCCTTGAGATTAGGCGGAAGCTGAAACAGCACCGGGCCCAGCTTTCCTGCCGACGCCAGCGGCTCGATGGTCGCTAGAAAACGTGGAACGAAATCTTCCGCACCCTTCAGGCGCTTAATGTGCGTAATCACCTGATGCGCTTTAATGCCGAAACGAAAATGCGCGGGCGTATCTTGAATCCAATTCTGGATGGCAGTTTCCTTGACCAGCTGGCGGAAGGTGAAATTTACTTCCACAGTGTTGAGCTGGGTTGCGTAGTGGCCGAGGAATTTTTTCTGCGCCAGCTTGGCGGGATAAAAGTCGGGCTTCCAGCTTGGGTAAGCCCATCCAGAGGTTCCGGCGAAGAGTTGAGGCATAAGACGTTCCTGGAGGCGAAATCCCACTCCGCCGACACAGCCTCGCCGTCTTGCCGAAGCCTCGAGCGAAGCCGAGGGGAGTCGAGAATCCCCACACACAAAACCGCGATTATATCTTGCGGGACTTCTTCTGAGCCGGGCGCTTCTTTCCAGAGTTCTTCTGAGCTCGCCTCGCAGCCGTGGGGGAGTCTTCTTCCGCCTGCGCCGCGATTTCAATTCGCTGTGGCGCGGCTTCCGGCGCGACCGCGCCCGTCAACTCCTTCAGCGTCGGCAATTTTTGCTTCAACTTGAGGACTGGCTCGAACAAGTCACCCATCTTCTCAAAGCGAGCCACCACCTGGGGAGCTTCGAACACCAGCAAGCCCGCGTCTTTTTTCTTGAGAGCGCGTTCGACCTCTTCCCACGTCACGGGAGTAGAAACCGTGGGGTGTTCGCGCGCCCGCAACGAGTACACGGCGATGGTCGTTTTATGCTCGTCATTCTGGCTCCAGTCAACAAAGACCTTGCCCGTGCGAATCTGCTTCTTCATGTCAGAGACAATCTGATTCGGATGATCGTGCTCGAGAAGTCGCGCCAGAGCGTGGGCGAAGGGCTTGGTCGCTTCATAGCTTGTGGGAGTGTTCAGTGGGACATAAATCTGTAATCCTTTGGATCCCGAAGTCTTGGGAAAACTCTGCAGGCCGAAATGCTCAAAGATCTCGCGCAGCCAGAGGCTGACCTGGCAGCACTGCACGATATTCGCAGGCGGTCCCGGATCGAGATCAAATGCAATTAGGGTAGGGCAGTTGACGTCTTTCGCCCGCGCCAGCGACGGATGCAGCTCGAGCGCTGCGAGGTTCGCCAGCCAAACCAAGGTCGGCAGATCGCTCACCTCCACATAGTGCATGGTGCGATTGTTGCCTTCGCTCCAAATTGGCACCGTCTTCACCCAATCAGGCCGGTGTTTGGGTGCATTCTTTTCGTAGAAGAATTGGCCGTCTACTCCGTCGGGATAGCGCTTCATGGTCAAGGCGCGACCGGAGAGATGCGGCACAAGCGCAGGCGCGATGCGAATGTAGTAGTCGATGACGTCTTTCTTCGTAAATCCCGTGGCAGGATACAGAACCTTTTGGAGGTTCGAGAGCTTCAGTTGCCTGCCTTGGACCTCAATCGTGGAATCCATCTCGCATACGCTCCAGCCAGCATTGTGACTGCCCGCATTGTGCCTGAAAGATCGCGGGACGCAAAATACCGGGGTGCTCCTACAAAGTGCGTCTCCACTCCCTAACGTCGTGGAAACGGGTTTGACAACCTGCCTCCGCGCCACGTACTTTCAAAACTTCTGCCCTGCAGATCGGTCCAAACATGTGTACCCACCCCATGCTCGTCCATGCTACTCAGCCGATCGGAGGTCCGATGAAACGTCAAGCATTTAAAACTGCGGCCTTACTTCTCCTGTTGTCGGCATTGGCCGGGGCCCAGGACATTGCTTCTTTCGAGAAGCGCATCACGGTCAAGAAGCTTCCGAATGGTCTCACCATCCTGATTTGCGAGCGGCCGGAGGCTCCCGTCTTCTCCTTCTATACCCTGGTCGATGCGGGCTCAGTTCAGGATCCCATGGGCCAGACCGGCCTGGCCCACATGTTTGAGCACATGGCGTTCAAGGGGACGGACAAGATTGGTACGACCGACTACGCGGCCGAAAAGCCAGCCCTGGCAAAGGTTGAGACTGCATATGCCGCTTACATCAAGGAACGCGATAAGCGGGTCGGGCGCGACGAAGCGAAGTTGAAAGAACTCGAAAAGGCTTGGAAGGATGCCATTGCCGAGGCTGACAAGTATGTCAAGCCCAACGAATTCGGTAGGCTCATCGAGCAGAACGGCGGAGAGGATCTCAACGCCAATACGAGCTACGACGAAACTGCCTATCACTACTCGCTGCCGGCCAACCGGCTAGAGCTGTGGGCCTATCTCGAGTCGGAGCGATTCATACACCCAGTGATGCGCGAGTTTTACAAAGAGCGCAATGTGGTGATCGAGGAACGGCGTCTGCGCACCGACAGTAACCCAACCGGACGGCTGATTGAGCAGTTTACGGCTGCAGCGTTTGAGGCTCATCCTTATCACCGGCCGACGGTGGGCTGGATGGCCGACCTGAATTCGTTTTCCGCCACCGACGCGCAGAAATTCTTCAACCAGTACTACGTGCCTTCGAACATGGTGGTGTCGATTGCAGGAGATGTGAAGGCGGCCCAGGTTCTGCCGGTGTTGGAGAAATATTTTGGGCGGCTGCCGGCGCATCCCCAGCCTGATGAGAGCACAACCACGGAACCCCCGCAGAACTCCGAGCGCCGCGTTGTGCTGATGGAGAAAACGCAACCGCTTTATCTTGAGGGCTATCACCGGCCGGACTACATGAGCAAGGATGACGCGGTGTACGACGCTATCACCGACTTAATGTCGGAGGGGCGTACGTCGCGGTTGTACCGCGCGCTGGTGCGGGACAAGAAGATCGCAGCCTTCTCGGCGGGATTCAGCGGGCTGCCTGGAATCAAGTATCCGCACCTGTTTGCGTTCTATGCGTTTCCCCTTCCCGGACACACTACGCAGGAAGTGGCTACCGCCATTCACGTCGAGATTGAGCGGCTGAAGAAGGAAGATATCAGCGACGACGAGTTAAAGATGATAAAGACGCGCACCAAGGCGAACTTGATCCGAGGCCTGGCCGAAAACGCGGGATTGTCCACGCAACTCGCGACATATCAGGCCCGCTACGGCGACTGGCGAGAGCTGTTTCGCTCCGTCGAGCGGATCGACAAAGTCACCAAACAGGACATTCGTCGCGTGGCGAATGAGACATTCGTCGACATCAATCGCACGGTCGGCGTTATCGAGACCGCTGGCCCCGGCGGCCCGAGTGGAGGCGAGCAGCAGTCGGAAGATTCCGGCTCGGCGAATCGCGGCGGCGAAAATGACGGCCGGGTAGGTGAACCTTCGCAGAGCGCAGGAGGTGCACGATGAAGCGGACAACCCTCTTAGCATACTTACTCGCCCTGGTCACGATGTCGGTGACGCTTCCGCAGGCTGCGACGCAGGCCACAACATGGCAGCAGATTCCGATTCCGCCTCTGCCCGCGTTTCATCCGCAGCAACCAAAGCGCATCGAGCTGTCCAACGGCATGGTGATCTTCCTGCAGGAGGATCATGAACTGCCGCTGATCGACGGAACAACCCGCATTCGCGGCGGCTCGCGCCACGAACCTGCCAGCAAGGTTGGGTTGACGGACATCTATGGCGAGGTTTGGCGCACCGGAGGCACCAAAACGCAAACGGGAGATCAGCTGGATGACTTTCTCGAAGTGCGCGCAGCCAAAGTGGAGACAAGCAGCGGGCCCGATTCGACATCGCTCAACTGGTCGTGCCTGAAAGGCGATTTCGACGACGTCTTCAAAGTGTTCGTGGACCTGATTCAAAATCCTGAGTTCCGGCAGGACAAAATTGAAATCGCACAAAAGGGAGAGTACGATGCGATCTCACGGCGCAACGATCGGATTGGAGAGATTGCTCAACGCGAGGCTACAAAACTCGCGTATGGCCCCGACAATCCCTACGCGCGTGTTCCAGAATATGCGACCGTGGCGGCGGTAACGCGCCAGGACTTGCTCGATTGGCATGGGACCTATGTCCACCCGAACAACATCATTCTTGGCGTGAGCGGCGACTTTGATGCGACGGCGATGGAAGCGAAGCTGCGCGCGGCATTTGAGTCTTGGCCGAAGGGTCCCCCGCTCCCCAAGGACGAGGTTCAGTACCGTCCCGCACCCCCCGGCTATTACCTTATCCCGAAAGAAGACGTGAACCAGAGCAGCATCCACATGGTGGGCCTTGGGATCAAGCGTGACAATCCTGACTACTACGCGGTGAGCGTCTTCAACGAGGCGTTCGCCGGAGGCTTCTCGTCGCGGCTGTTTAACGACATCCGCACAAAACGCGGCTTAGCTTACAACGTCGGCGGCGGGATTGGCGCGAACTTCGGGCATCCCGGCATTCTACAATTCGTGATGGGGACAAAGAGCCAGAGCACGATCGAATCCGTGCAGGCGTTGTATGAGGACATCGACAACCTCAACAAGCAGCCGATCGGAGACGAGGAAATTCAACGCGCCAAAGACGCCATTCTGAATGCGTTCATCTTCCGTCTCGATTCACCCGACAAGATTCTTGCCGAGCGCATGACTTACGAGTTCTACGGCTATCCTGCTGACTGGCTGGATAAGTACGAGGCGGAAATCAAGAAGGTAACCGCGGCGGACGCGAATCGCGTGGCTGCGAAGTACGTGCATCGCGACCAACTGGCGGTACTCGTCGTCGGCAATGCGAAAGAGTTCGATAAGCCGCTTTCTTCTCTGGGTCCGGTCAAGGAGATCGACATCACGATTCCGCCTCCGCCTGACGCCAAAGAAGGTGCTAAGGAAGAGGGTGTCGAGAAGCCGACGGAATCGAATCCTGAAGGCAAAGCGCTGGCAGCGAAAGTAGTTGGCTCGATGGGCGGAGAAGCGAAGCTGGCGGCGATCAAAGGGCTCAAGGAAGAACTTACCATCACGCAGAAGACGCCGCAGGGTGACATCCCCCTGCAGATGGAATCGGTGATCCTTTTTCCCGATCGTCTTCACGCAGACATGCAAACTCCCAATGGGCCCATGAAGGTTGTGGTCACGCCGGATGCAGCCTTCCTGGTTTTTCCCGGCGGAAACGTGCAGAACTTTCCCGCCGCCCGAAAGACCGAGACACTAGAGCAGATCAAGCGCGATCCCATCTTCATCGCTTCGCATTCGAAAGATCCCAACGTGTTTTTTCGCGCGGGTGGCACAGAGAAGGTTGGAGACGTCGCAGCTCGCACCGTCGACGTGAATGCGGCGGGCACCGCCATCCGATGGTTCGTCGATCCGCAGAGTGGGCACATTCTGAAGGAGACTTACAGCACTCTCACACAGACTGGGCCTGCGCAAGGCGAGACCACCCTCGAGAACTGGCAGACCGTGAATGGAGTGACGTTGCCATTTTCGCGCAAGAATAAGCAAAACGGTCAGGATTCAAACACAGCGGAGATCACCGCAATCGAATTCAATCCAACGGTCGATCCGAAGTTGTTCGAGAGACCGGCGGAGAAACCTGCCTCGCAGCCGTAAACCTTCCCGATCGCTTGAGAAAGCTCTCGTGGTGAAGTTTGCCAAACTTCCCTGCGACCAGCTATCCAACAAATTCGACAAGCCTGCTGTCGTTAGCAAGTTAAAATGTCCGGTTTTCTTAGCACGTGACTTGTCCGGTTTGAGTTAATCCAGCAGCAGTCGGGGCTGTGGGAAAGTGGGAATCCCGCGGGGTGTGCGGGATTTCCAAACGAGGTGGGAAAGT
>WNFC01000429.1_pt1 | contig 58007 bp, 54 predicted proteins | sample 5400541 | NCBI WGS metagenome assembly WNFC01 (sample SAMN13153342, study PRJNA577476) | soil metagenome | isolation source: 120 cm saprolite under Douglas fir tree site 2 hole 2 replicate 1 | place: USA:California | collected 2015-04-18
CGGCAGGTGAGGCTGTTCGAGCGTGGCGTAAAAGGTCGTGCCGTCCGGAAGCCGGTACGACTCGATGTCCACGTGGAGGAGCGACGCGGCGGCGGGGGCGGGACCGTCCGCGGCGATCACGCTGGACGGAGGCCGCCAGATCGCCTGCAGGCCTGCGGCGTTCACGGCCGACACGGCTTCCTGCACGAGGAGAGGGTCAGGTCCGAAACGGGCCGCGTACTCGGCGGGCGAGACAGTCCGGCCTGAGCCGAGAAGGGCCGCGAGCTGGTCCTGGTTGCGCGCGATGAGGCCGAAGCTCAAAAAGACGGTGGTCGTCCAGTCCGCGGGTCCGAGATGGGCGGCGCGCAGGATGGCGGTCGCCAGGGTGGGCGGTGGTTTGGGGATCGGCGCCTGCGCAGCCGGATGAACGGCGGTGGCCCGCGGACTCTGGCACGCCGAAAGCACGATGAGGACCGCAAGCGCGACAAGCGGCCTGATCCTCACGAAAAGACAGCTTCCCAGACCTCGGCCTCGAAAGTCACCTCGAAGCCGAGCTTGCGGTACACGTCATAGGCCCGCATCGGGCTCCTGCCGTCCACGTAGAGAGAGGCGCATCGGGCTCCGGCGGCTCGCAGCCGGTGCATTACGTCGGCGACCAGCCACCCCGCCAGGCCCCTCCGGCGATGAGCCGGCAGCGTCCCGACGGCGCTGATCAGGCCGACCGGCTGCGGCCGCGGGTCGGCTTCGTACCGCTCGACCTCGCCGAGTGTGATCGCGGCGGGCGAGTGCTCTGCCTGGGTGACCGCCATCAGGCACAGCTCGCGCGTCTTGCCGGCGATGACCTCCTCGCCGGCCCGCGGCACGTGGCGCCAGTGGTCCGCGAAAGTGCGGTTGAACAGATCCTCCCAGACGCTGGTCGGAACCGCCCTGGCGTCGATCAGCTCGTAACCTTGGACCGAAGTCGCGTCGGGCATGCCGTCGTGCAGGCCACGGTCCATGCGCCACCACGGCCTCACTGGCCAAAGACCGGCTTCCTGGAGTACTTCGCCGCGGCCCTTGGTAACCAATACCTGAACGATGGACGCGCCCGCGGCCCGCGAGAACCGCACGCCCCAGCTCACCATCTCGCCATATGTCATGCCACGCCCCGCGGCGTAGATGTTGGCGAGCACGCCCTCGGGCGAGGGCCGGCTCATCACGAGGACTGCGCCCGCGAGCCCACCGCCATCTTCGACCACGCGCGACTTCGTGTCCCAATCGAACCTCGCGAGCATCCGGCGCATGCGCTGCTCGTCGGGCACGATGTCCTGGCGTCCCTCTTCGAGCACCTCGCGCCGCCACAGCTCCACGAGCTGCGGAAGGTCCTCCACGCGACCGGGCCTCATGCCGTGACCCGGGTCACGACCTCGTGAGTTTCGGGGATCTCGCGCCGGATAATTTCCTCGAGCTGGCTCTCGATCTCGTGCGCGTGCTCGAGGCTGATCTCGCCCGCCACCTCCGCGACGACGTGGGCATATAAGCGGTTTTGCCGGTCGCTCAGCTCGACGTCGACCAGCCGCCGGACCTCGGGATGCGACTCCACGACCTGCCGGATGCGCGCCGCCAGCTGCGCGTTGCGCGCGGTCACGTCTTCGCCCGGAACAACCTGAGGTTCCATCGGCTCGAGGTGGATGTCGATGCGCGTCACCTCGGGGAGCTCGGCGCGGATCGATCGCTCCAGCTCGCGGCTGGTGCGCGAAGCGGTCGCGAGCGTCTGGTCACCGGGAAGCTTCGCGTGCATCGTGAGGTGGAGCGATCCATCCGCCTCGCGCTCGACGGTTACGTTGTGCAGGTCTCGCACGGCCCCGTTGCGCGCCGCTGCCGCATGCACTCGCTCGACCAGGTCCCCTTGTTCGGCCTGGCCCTCGACCGCCACGGCGAGGTCAAGCGTCGGCATCACCGACCGGGCCTTCGCCTTCACGTCCTTGGTGAGGGCGCTGGCCGCTTCAACCGACAGCATGCGACCGGTGGCGATGCTCGCATCGCCGATGAGGTTCGGTCCCGATCGCCTCACCCGGACTGTCCGGACCTCGCGCACACCATCGACGTTTCGGATGGCTTCGCGCAGCTGCTTCTCGGCGCCCGCCGGCGCGCGGTCGATGAGGATGTCGCCGGAGCGCCATGCGATGACCCCCGCGGCCCTGGCGACGATCACCGCGACGAGCAGGGCCGCGACCGAGTCCGCCCAGCTCAGGCCCAAGCGCACGCCCAACAGCCCCGCGATGACGCCGACGGTGGAGAGGACGTCGGACAGCCGGTTGGTCGCGTCGGCGAGCAGGGCGTCGCTCGAGGCGAGACGCCCTACGCGCCGCAACACCGCGGCGCGCACCGCTTCGATCAGCAACGTCCCGACAAGGAGGGCGAACGCGTAACCGGCGGGGTTGACGGGCGACCCGCCCGCGGCCAGCCGGCGCAGCGCCTCGAACGCGATGAATGCGGCGGTGATCAGCAGCAGGATGCCCTCCGCAAACGCGGCCAGGTTCTCCGTGCGGCCGTGGCCGTAAGGGTGCTCGGTGTCCGCGGGTTTGCGAGACGTGCGCACCGCTGCGAGCGTGAAACCGCTCGCGGCGAGATCGAGGAAAGAGTGCGCGGCCTCGCTCAGGATGCCCAGGCTTCCGGTGAGCAGGCCGACCACGACCTTGGCGACAACGACCGCCACACCGATGGCCACCGAGCCGAGGGCGACCAGCTCCGGATGCCTGCCGAGCCTGTTCATCGCTTCACTTTAAGTGCAAGTTCCGAAGCCGCCGGGAGTGGCTCTACCTCAGCTTCGAGGCCGACGCGAAGAGCTGGTCCTCGGTGCCGAGCGCGATCACCAGGTCGCCTTCTTCGACGCGCGTGCTTCCGATGGGGTTGACGAGCAAGGTCCCGTCGCGACGGCGCAGCGCCAGCACCCGCGCGGTGTCCGGTCCGAACAGGCCGACTTCCTCGAGCGTCCTGCTGACCGCCGCGGTGCCTGCGCCGACAAGCATCTCCTCGACGCCGATGCCGGCCTCAGCGTGGTGCAGCGAGTCGAGGACGTCCACCATGGCGGGCCGGATCGCCAGCTCCGCCATGCGGTGTCCCGCCATCACGTACGGCGAGATCGTGCGGGTCGCCCCGGCCAGCTCGAGGCGGCGGATGGAGTCCGGCCTGCCGGCGCGCGCGACGATGTAGAGGCTCGGGTTGAATGCTCGCGCCGCGAGCACGATGTAGACGGCGCGCTCGTCCGAATCGACGGCCGAGATGAGACCCTTCGCGCGCTCGATGCCCGCCTGCTTGAGGATGTCCTCCTTCGACGCGTCGCCTTCGATGTGGAGCCTGCCCTCGGCGCGGATCCGCTCGAGCGCTTCCTCGGTCTGGTCGATGACCACGTAGGGGACCTTGTGATCCTCGAACTCGGCGACGACCTGCGTGCCGATGCGGCCGTACCCGCAGATGATGAAGTGGTCCCGTAGCTGGTTCAGTTCTCGCTGCAACTGTCGTTCTCTCCGATACCTGCCAAACGCATTGTCCGCCAGCGTCTCGGCGAAGACACCGAAGCCATAGAGCATGGTGGCGACGCCGACGACGATGAGGCCCGTCGTGAAAAGGCGACCCGGTGCGCTTTGAGGATGGACTTCGGTGTAGCCGACCGTGCTGATCGTGATGATCACCATGTAGAAGGAGTCGAGCAGGTCCCAGCCGTCGATCAGCATGTAGCCCGCGACGCCGACGACGATCACGATGCCGAGCAGGATCACGGCGAGGCGAAAGCGCAGGAGCGGGTTGTCGCTCCGCGGACGCTTCATTCGTGCCCGGCGGCTCAGCCGCCTCCGCCGGGACCTTCCAGGCCCGGCCTGGTCATCTTGCCCAGGTCGAGCACCTTGTTCAGCTGCTTCTCGCTGACGCCCTTCGCGCGTGCAAGCTGCCGGATCGACTTGCCGGTACGCATCGATTCCTTGGCGAGCTTGGCCGCCTCGTCGTATCCGATGACCGGGTTGAGCGCAGTCGCAAGCATCGGGCTGCGCTCGACGAGCTCCGGCCCGCGGTCGGTCGCCTGCAGGCCTTCGACGCAGCGTTCGGAGAAGTTGCGCACCGCCGCCGCGAGCAACGTGATCGATTCGAGGATCGCATCAGCGGCGACCGGCATCATCACGTTGAGCTCGAAGATGCTGCCCGCCTGACCAGACACGACCACCGTCGTGTCGTTGCCGTAGACGCGCGCGATCACCATCAGCAGCGATTCGACGATCACCGGGTTGACCTTGCCGGGCATGATGCTCGAGCCCGGCTGCGTCTCCGGCAGGCGGAGCTCGCCGAGCCCCGCGATCGGCCCGCTGCCCATCAAGCGGATGTCCGAGCCGATCTTCCACAGGCTCGTGCCGATCGTGCGCAGCGCACCATGAGCGGCGACCAGCGCGTCGAGCGTGGCCTGGGCATGGAAGTGGTTGGGCGCTTCCTTGACAGCTACCCGGCTCACCTTGGCGAGCCGCGCCGCGACCGCGCGCGCGTACTGGGGATGGGAGTTGAGGCCCGTGCCGACGGCGGTCCCGCCGAGCGGCACTCGCGACAGCTCGTCGACGGCGCCGTGCGCGCGGCGGACGGACTCCTCGACCTGTCCCGCGTAGCCCTTGAACTCCTGGCCGAGGCGGATCGGCGTTGCGTCCTGGAGGTGCGTGCGGCCGGTCTTGATCACCGGCCAGAACTCCTTGCTCTTTGCCTCGAGCGCGCGCTGCAGGCGCTCCAGCGCCGGGACGAGCTCGGCCTGGATCGCCATCGCGGACGCGAGCTGGATCGCGGTCGGAATGACGTCGTTCGACGACTGGCCGAGGTTGACGTGGTCGTTGGGATGGACGAGCTTTGAGCCTCGCTCCCCGCCGAGGATCTCGGTCGCGCGGTTGGCTATGACCTCGTTGGCGTTGGTGTTGGTCGAGGTGGCGGAGCCGGTCTGATAGATGTCGATCGGGAACTGGTCGTCGAGCTTTCCCTCGATGACCTCTTGCGCCGCGGCGGCGATCGCGCGCGCGCGCCGGCGCGGCAGAAGGTTCAGCTCGCGGTTGGTCTGCGCCGCCGCCCGCTTGACCATGCCGAGGGCGCGGATGAAGCGGTGCGGCATCGGCCTGCCGGAGATCGGGAAGTTGAGCACCGCGCGCTGCGTCGAGGCGCCGTAGTACGCGTCGGCCGGGACCTCCATCTCGCCCATGGAGTCGCGCTCGACGCGAGTGCGTTTCGCCACGTCGTGATTCTAGAGTTCCAGTTGAATGCGACTTGCCGCACTCGACGTGGGCTCGAACACCGTGCATGTCCTCGTCGCCGACGTGGTCAGGGGGAAGCTGGTCGACGTCGCCCACTACGTCGAGATGCCAGAGCTAGGACCCCAGGTCGCCAAGAGCGGCGTGATCGGCAGCCGCGCGCGGATCGCCCTTCGCGCCTTGCGCAAGGTCGTCGACCAGGCGCGGACGCATGACTACGACCAGCTGATCGCATGCGCCACCCAGGCCGTGCGGCAGGCCTCCGACGGTGCGGCGTTCGTCCGAGATGCCGGCAAAGAGATCGGCGCGCCGATCCACATCATCTCGGCGCGGCGCGAGGCGGCGCTCAGCTTTCTCGGCGCGGCCAGCCGCCACGCCGTGAGGCGCGAGTGGGCCCTGGCCGACCTGGGAGGGGCGTCGACCGAGGTCGTGGTCGCCCGCGACCACCGGATCCTGCGCTCCGCCTCGCTGGCCATCGGGTCAGGCGTGCTCGCCGACACCTACCTCTCCGACCCTCCCAGGCCCGAGGAGCGGGCCAGGCTCCGCAAGGCTGCCCTCCGCGAGCTGGCCCATGCGCCGGACGGTGACGCGGAGCGGCTGGTCGCTACCGGGGGCACGGCCTCCAACCTGCCGTCGGTCCTGGCCCGGCGCAACCCGCCGGCGGTCCTGACCAGCGCGGACCTGCTCACCTGCGAGGCCCGGCTGGACGGCCAGAAGGCCCGCGACCTGGCCGCCCGCTTCGGCCTCCCGGCCAGCCGCGTGAAAGCCCTGCGGGCAGGGGTCGAAGCCCTCCTCCTGATGCTCGACTGGTACGGCCTGGCGCTGCTCCACGTCAGCCACGAGGGCCTCCGCCACGGCATGCTCCTGGCGTTCCTGGAACGAGGAGGAGATTGGTGGCGGGATGGGTAGAGTGAACGTATGGCAGGCATAGATGGACAGGGCCGGGGGGCCACCCTCAGGATGGCCCTGGCGCTGACCTGCGTCATCCTGCTGGTCGAGTTCGCCGGCGGGCTCATCTCCCACTCGCTGGCCCTGCTCTCAGACGCCGGCCACGTCCTGACCGACGTCTTCGCGCTGGGCCTGGCGTGGTTCGCGGTCGAGCAGTCGAAGCGTCCCGCCGACCGGCAGCGCAGCTATGGCTACCAGCGCGTCAGCATCCTTGCCGCCCTCGTCAACTCGGTGACGCTGATCATCATCGTGATCGCGATCGCCTACGAGGCGGTGCGCCGGCTGGCCAGCCCCGAACCGGTCCAGGGGGCGGTGGTCATCGTCACCGCACTGATCGGCATCGCGGTCAACGCCTACGTCGTCTTCGGGCTCCGTGGCGAGACGAAGAGCCTGAACATGCGGGCGGCGTTCCTGCACGTCGCCGGCGACATCGGCGCGTCGGTCGGGGTCGTCATCGCCGGCGCCGTGATCCTGCTGACCCGCTGGCTCTACATCGACCCCATCCTGTCGCTCGGCATCGCCGCCCTGATCGCCCTGGGAGCGTGGAGGATCGTGCGCGAGACGGTGAACCTGCTCCTCGAGGGCACGCCCTCCGACGTCGACCTGGCCGCCGTCTCGGACGAGATCAAGCACACGGACAAGGTGGTCAGCATCCACGACCTGCATGTTTGGGCTCTCTCCTCAGAAGACACGGCGCTCAGCGTGCACGTCGTGGTGGGTGACTGCCCGCTGGGTGACGCCGAGCACCTCGTCCGTGACCTCGAGCAGCGCCTGTGTGCACGGTTTGATATCGGTCACACGACGATCCAGGTCGAGAGCTGCCATCCATGCGGCGAGATCCACCACGGGGCGGGCGAGCACAACCATCCGCACTCGCACATGACGCTGACTTCAACCACTCGGCCTTAGAGATGGCAACTACTATTTCGCGGGGTGGATCGGCGACGTAGGAGGAGGGGTGCGTGGCGGCTCGGCGCCGCCGTCGCCACAGCGTTCCTCGCGGTCGCCCTCACGGGTCCGTCTGCGTCTGCGGGCATGTTCGGCCCTGGCCGTCAGGCGGCGTACGTGGAGTCCATCCAACCGGCCGGCGGTGCGGTTCCGACCAATGCGGCGATCGTGCTCACCTTCACGGAGCCCATGGCACAGGACAGCGTGCTGCTCTCCGTCGACCCGGCCGTGAGCGGCGACCAGGCCTGGACCGACGACTACACCCTCCGGCTGCAGCCGGTCGGCCTCATCCACGGCACCACTTACGAGATCAGCCTGCGTGGTCATGCCGCCTCAGGCGGGGCGCTGCGAGGACCGCGCACGTTCCATTTCACGACCTCCTCCGGCCCGCCGGCGGCCGTCTCGCCCACCGCCTCGATTCGAGTCCCGATCCTCATGTACCACTACATCCGCGTCAACCCGGTCGCGAGCGACTGGCTCGGCTACCGGCTCTCGGTGCCACCGCCGGACTTTGCGGCGCAGATGGACTGGCTGGCTCAAAACGGCTACCACCCGGTGACGATGCGGGACGTGATCGCCTTCCTTGGCGGCCACGCAGGTCTTCCGGCGAGGCCGATCGTGCTCACGTTCGACGACGGGTATGCCGACTTCTACACGGCCGCCCTTCCAATTCTCCGGGCTCATGACTTCACCGCGGTGAGCTACGTGGTCTCGGGATTCATAGGGCAGTGGAACTACATGTCGGCCGCCCAGGTCGTCGCCGCGCAGCGGGCCGGCTTCGAGATCGGCTCGCACACTGTCGACCATGCGAACCTGGTGCGCCAGTCCAATGACGGGTTGCGCTACCAGCTCACGGCCTCCAAGCAGGCGCTCGACACCTTGCTCGGCAGGCCGGTGGTCTCCTTCTGTTACCCATACGGGAACTTCGGCCCGCGCGAGATCGCGGCGGTCGCCGCCGCCGGCTACCAGGACGCCACGGTGACGAGCACCGGAGGCTCGCTGCGGACGATGTCGAATCGGCTCGCCTGGAGCCGGATCCGCGTGATGGGCGGGGAGAGCCTGCCTCAGTTCGCGTATGCCGTCGCAACCGGCTGACGCGCTGACTACGCCGGTCGGAGCGCCTCCTCGCGCTGCAGGATCCGCCGCGCGACCGCGATAGCCGAGGCGTAGGTCGAGTCCATCCCGCGATAGCTCAGGCCTCGCGCGCCCAGGGTCCTCGCCTGGGTGTAAGGCGTGTCAGAGGCGTAGTGGACGATGCCGAGGTCGAAGCTGAGCTGCGCCATGTTGACGCTCTCGCCGACCGGGTAGCGTTCAGGCTGCCCGATCTCGTAGCAAGCGTCGAGGTAGGGACCGGCCTCCATCTCGACCACCGTGTACCGCCCCTGGTAGTAGAAGTCGAGGTAATCGCGGTTCTGCAGGAATGTTCCGCGGACGGTGACCGCGCGCTGGTTGTCGAGGGCCGACCCGTAGACGAGATTCGGCTGGACGTCACTGGCGGTGAAGCAGTTGCTGAGCCAGTACGTGTTGCCCGAGTGCTCGTTGTACACCGCGTTCGGGATCATCACGTCGCCGACGTCCGCATTCAACGTCGCGGCCTTCCCCAGCACGTACACGCCGGCCACCCATGCGGCTTGCTCGGCGACCTGGCGCAGGATGTGGTAGGCGGCCTCGCCCAACGGGTAGTCGACGTTGACGATGCACGCATCCGACTCGTGCAACTTCGCCGCGTCGACAGCCCCGACCCGCGGGTCGATCGCCGACGCGTCCAGCTTCGACAGCATGAAAACCTGGGCGGCGGAGTCGACGCCTGTGCCGACCGCTGGGATGTGTCGGACGCCGTTGGCCGCCTCCAGTTCAGCCCGCCATTTGCGCAGCCGCTCGCGCTCGGGGTGGGCGTCGAAGACCTGGCGGGCGCCGTAGTACAGCCAGTTCTGGCGCGACGCGCGGCTGTGCCCGGCCTCGAGCTTGCGCCGCTCGGCGTCGAGGTCGCGATCCGACCTGCCGATCCAATCGACGATATCGCCCTCGATTCGCCGCGCCACGCCGGTAAGGACGTTGACCAGGCTGTGCGAATTCGACGACACGAAGTAGATCGGGGCGTCGCGCGCGCCCAGCTCGTCCACCGCCGCCGCGATGGGCTGCCACCACCGGCTCGCGTTGCGCGCGAATCCGAGGTGGCTGCCGCCGATGAGCCGGAGCACGATCCGGCACTCCTCGCGCTTGATCGCTGCGATGTTGGCTTCGAAGCCGTCGCCCCACGCGCCACGGAGCCGCTGCCAGTCATCCGGGGTTGCACCGGCGGCTCGTCTCGCATCCTCGTCGGTCAGGTCGACCTCTTGCAGGGCGCGGTGCAGCTTGTTCCATTCGATCTGGAAGGCAACCAGGGTCGGCACCAGGTCGTCGATGTCGGATCGCGACGCGATCAGCACCGCGAGGGTGTTGTCGCCGTCGTGGTACCAGCGGCGGCGGCGGGCGGGGGCCTTGACCGCCTTCCAGCCCAGGATGTCCGCGTCGAGCGCGGCCTTGAATCCCTGCGGGCTCTGGCCCATGATCACGCGCCGGCTGTGACTGATCGCGGCGGGAAGACGCCGCACCGCGTACAGAAGGGCGCCCATGTCGGAGCGGGGCTCGGCCGCAAGCGGATGGAGCACGGATCCCATCCCCAGATGCGCCTGGACCAGCGACTCGACCTTGATGTCGCCCGAGCTCTGCAGCATGGTGGTGTACGTGCGCACGTACAGCTCGACCGCGTGCTTGCCGCTCCAGCCGGATGTGGGAGGCGCTTCCATTCCGCCACGAATATAGCCCGGAGACTTACAAAACCATGAGGAAGCTGGGACGGCGGTGAGGTGTAGTTGAGCCCATGACAAGCTTCATGCGATCCCGCCACCTCCGTGTCGCAGGCATGGCCATCGGCGCCGTCGCCGTGGCAGGCGCCGCGGTGGTAGTCACCGCCTCGGCGGCCGGAGTCAGCTTCGGCGTCACCAGGTCGGCCGCGCCGCAGGCGCCTCCCAACGCGAACGCCGCCCAGGCGGCCGGGACATCGGCCGTGTGCAGCGATTTCATGCACAACTTCGCGGTCGAGATCAAAAAGAGCCAGGCTGAGATCAACGCCGCATTCCAGAAGGCGATCGCCGACACGCTGGCCGACCAGGTCAAGAGCGGCCAGATCACGCAGGCCCAGGCCGACGCGATCAAGCGGAAGCTGGCCAACCAGACCCCGTGCACCCTACCGTCGTCGATTGGCCACACCGCGGTCCCAGGTAGCAAGGCTGAGATCGGGGCCTACATGCAGCAGTACCTGACAGCGGCAGCCGCGGCGCTTGGCGTCACCGACGCCCAGCTCAAGGCGGACCTGGCCGGTGGACAGTCGCTCTCCCAGGTCGCGACGGCCCAGCATGTCTCCGAGGCCGACTTCCGCAGCAGGCTCATCGCCAACCTCAAGCCCGTCCTCGACAAGGCGGTGACGGACAAGAAGCTGACCTCGCAGCAGGAGACCCTGATCCTGCAGCGGCTGCAGACCGCGCCGCTGCCGCTGTGGACCGCTCCGGTACACAAGCCGAAGCCGGCGCCGACGGCCACCCCCGCGGCGACCTGACCCTGTCGGCCTAGTTCAGCTCTTCCCCGGAGGGGCCCCCGAGGCGGCGCATGAGCTCCTCCAGGAGCTGGCGTGTCTCCGGATCGGCCATCAAGCGCTCCTGCATCTGCTCCGCGGAACGCCGGATGTCGGGGTCCGACATCAGGCGTTCCGACATCGCCTGGAAGCGTGAGGTCATGTCTTTCATCGCCGACTCCTGGGCGACCTGGATCAGGATCGGCTGGCTGGCCGCGGCTGCGACCGCTTCGGCCTGCGCGCGGACCATCTCGATCCCCTTGCAGCCGAGGCATTCGCCCTTGAGCCCGCAGTGGCAGAGCTGCGGCCGCAAGCGATCGAGGGCCGCGTGAAGGTCGGAAAGGTCGATCGGTCCAGCCACGCCAGCAAATCTACGAGGGTTTCGGCTTCCCCGCGTACATGGCCTCGATCTGGTCCTGGTAGTGCTCCGCGATCACCTTGCGCTTCACGTCCAGCTTCAGCGACAGCTCGCCGGAATCCTCGGTGAAGTCGTGCGGCAAGAGTGCGAAGTATTTGATCGTCTCCCAGTGGCCGAGTCCCGAATTCACCCCGTCGACGATGGACTGGATCCGCGCCTTTAGCGCGGATTCGTCGAGGCCCTGCTTCTTCGCCGACTCCCAGTCGGGGACGATCAGCGCCGTCACGTAGGGTCGCCCCTCACCGACCACGACTGCCCGGGCGATGATCGGGTCGGCGCTCAGCAGGTCTTGCTCGAGCTGCACCGGAGCGATGTACTTGCCGCCGGCGGTCTTGAAGAGCGACTTCTTGCGGTCGGTGATCTTGAGGAAGCCGTCTGAGTCGATCTCGCCGATGTCACCTGTGTAGAACCAGCCGTCCTTCAAGACCTCCGCGGTCGCGTCCGGCTTGTTGTGATAGCCGCGCATGTTGCCCAGTCCTTTGACCAGGATCTCGCCGTCATCGGCGATCCTCAGCTCGACCCCGGGGAAGGGCTTGCCGACGCTCGCGAACCGGTGCTCGTAGAGCGTGTTCGAGCAAACGCCGGACGACGTCTCGGTCAGGCCCCATCCGTTCAGGATGGGTACGCCGAGAGCCCAGAAGAACTCCTCGATGTCCTTGGCCAGCCCCGCGCCGCCGCTGACGAAGAAGCGGAGCCGCCCGCCGGTCAGGAGTGTGCGCACGGATGCGAGCACCAGGCGGTCGGCCACGCCGCGCTGCGCGCGCAGCAGCAGGCCCGGATGGCTGGTCTGCGCGTAGCGCGCGCCCACCTCGACCGCCCATTTGAAGATCCGCTGCCGCGTCGGGCTCGTGTCGCGTACGCGGGCCATCACGGCCGCATACATCTTTTCGTAGACGCGCGGCACGCTCAGCATCACGGTCGGTTTGACCTCGCGGATCTCTTCCGCAAGGTGGTCGGGGCCGCGAGAGATCCATGTCTGCCCGCCGTAGATGATGCCGTCGAAGATGTCGTTGATGCGGCCGTAAACGTGCGCGTACGGCAGCCAGGAGATCGAGGAGTCCTGGTCGGTGATCGGGTGCACCTTGACCGCGGCGAGGCTCAGGTCGACGAGGTTGCGATGGGCGAGCTCGACGCCCTTGGGCGTGCCGGTGGTGCCCGAGGTGTAAACGATAGTGCACAGGTCGTCGGGTGAGATCTTGCCGAGACGAGCCGCGACTTCGCCTGTGTCGCCCGGTCCGCTCCGCACCCACTCGCGGACCTCGCGGTCGATCAGCGCGACCCGCCTGAGGGGTCCCCGCGGCGTGAGCTTGGCTCCCAGCTCCGCATCAGACGCGATGGCGAAGGTCGCCGCGGAGTCCGTCGCGATGATCTCCGCCGCCTCGGCCGAGACCTGGGGATACACCGGTACTGTGATCGCCCCGATGGCCTGGATCGCGAAGTCGCAGTAAAGCCACTCGAGCCGGTTCTCCGACATCAGCAGGACGCAGTCGCCGGCCTGCACACCCGCCGCGATCAGGCCAGACGCGACCGCGAGCGTGTCCCGCCTCATGTCAGACCAGGTGTGAACACGCCACGGTCCGTCGCCATCGCGGTAGTGGACGAGGTCGCGGTCGGCGTATCTGGCGATCTGCCGGAACAGCACACCCACGGTCGTGCGGCCGGCGATCGACTCGGGATCGATGTCCTGGGTGACGCTCGGGTTGGTCCTTAACGAGGACGTGGCGTTACTTGACCGCCTTGATCGTGAGAGTCAGCGTGCCGGATGGCACGCTCACGGTGACCCTGTCGCCCTTCTTGTGGCCGACGAGCGCCCGGCCCACCGGTGAGTCGACCGAGATCCGCCCGGCCGAGGGATCGCTCTCGACCGCTCCGACGAGGTGATACGTCTCGCTGTCGCCTTCGTGGTCGACGACCTCGATCGTCGAGCCTGGTCCGACGACGCTCGAGTGCGTGTCCCTGATGATCTGGGCGCGGCCGATCATCTCCTGCAGCTCGTAGATGCGGCTGTCGAGAAGACCCACCTCTTCCTTCGCCTGCTCGTATTCGGGGTTGTCCTCGATGTCGCCGGGCTGGAACGCCTCCTTGAGGCGCTCGCCGGCTTCGGCGCGGCGCCGCAGCGCGACTTCGAGGTCGCGCTTCAGCTTCTCGAGCCCTTCAGGCGTCAGCAAAACAGGTTCGGTTAGATCCATACCCAAGCCTTGACTGAATAATAGCCCGGCGTATGGACCCCACCGATCTGAGGGCCGAGCTCGCCGAACGGTTGGCGAATAGTACGGCAATCGACGCTGAGACCTTCAACGCCGTCTGCTTTTTACTCACGCGCGCGCTGGACGGTCTCGAGCTCAGCGTGCCTGAGGCGAGCCCCCTCGTGCGCCGCCTGCTGAGGGTCGCCGGACGCGTCGTGATCGACACCGGCATGACCGATTCGTCGCCTGAGTCCTGGCCGAACACGAAGGAGATGGCCCTCGAGTGGATCGACGAGGCGCTGCGGGCGCTTGGCTACGAGGCGCGCCCGACCTAGCTCAGTTGATCAGTCGTGCCGCGGGAGGCGCGGGGGCATAGTTCGGGTTGAAGTCGACGCCGACTTGCGCGCCGCCGGCCACCGTGACGGTCCAGCCGATGACCTGGCCGGCCAGAGGCGCGCGGTCGCCACCGGTGATCTTCCAGAAGGCCGACGGCGTGTAGATGGTGCCGATGTACTGCGTCCCCGCCCCGCCGTCCAGGGTGTTGTTGCATGTGACGGGTGCGCCGGGAGCCTCGTAGATGACGATCCAGTTGTACTGCTCGCCACTGAAGACGTAGGTGGCGCCCTGGGCGTTCTGCGTCATGCACGAGCCGGCGGGGAAGTAGAACTGCACGGCGCCCGGCGTGATCTTCGCGTTCGCGCACGGCGCGTTCGAGTCACCGGTGCCGGCGGCAGCTGCCGCCTGGCAGTAGTTCTCGTTCGCCACATCGCCGCCTGAGTAGGGCGGGTATTGGAGCTGCATGGCAGCGTTTTCCTGCGACAGGGTCGGGGGCGGCGGGGTGCAGCCGCTGAAGCATTGCGGAGGGAGCTCGTCGTCCGGTGGCTGGCAGTTTTGGGTACGCATCTGGGCGTAGCACAGCTTGTTGGGCAGGAGCGTGCCCGCGCTGACCGAGCAGATCGTGTGGCCCGCCGCGGCGCAGGGCCAGCCACCGGTTCCGCCGCTCAGCACCGTGCCGGGCAGGCCGCTCGGATATCCACCGACGGGGTTGCCGCCGCTGAACCCGGGGGCGTCGAACTGGCCGATGAAGGAGAAGTTGTTCGGGTTGCCGTCACACCCGTTTGGGTTGAGGTAGACGTTGTAGTACTCCGCTCCCGGGGCGTTCTGCGTGATGCTGACGTCGATGACCTGGTCCTTGACGGGCGGGTCCACAGTGGTCACCACCTGGCACGCGGAGGGGGCGCTTTCCCGGCGACAACCCGGAAATCCCAGGCAGGGGTTGGGCGTGAACTTGCTCGTGTTGTCGAGGAACTGGTCGTAGCGCATCGAGGTCAGCTCGACGCCCCAGTTGCCGGGCCCGAGGCTTCCATGCTTGATGCCATAACCTGTGGCTGTGTTCACGGCGCTCGTGAAGTTGCCGGCGCAGCCCGCGCTGTTGAGGTTCCAGAACTGGGGGCTGGCCATAGCAGTCGTGCCCGGACCGATCAGTGGATTGGCAGGGTCGATGTACTCCTCGTTGGGCGCCTTGAGCTCGTTCGAGAGAAGGCTTCCGGTCGCGTCAGATGTGTAGTTGCCCGTCCACTGGTACACGCCGGCGTCCAGGAAAGCGCACTTGGCGGGCGTCGCCCCGCTCAGGTGGAACGTCCCGTACGTGCCCGGGAACATTTCGGTGTACGTACCGCGATTGTCCAGGTTGAAGGACTGCGGGTTCGTATAGAACCCGACGGAGGGCGCCGTATATCCAGGGTCGGGCAGGCTGGGGGCCGGCACGACCGGGCTTCCCAGAACGTCTCCAGCCTTGCAGGACCCGCCGTTGGTCGCCGGGTCGTAAGGCGTGAATCCTGGGGTGGAGTTGTAGCACCAGTACGAGGCTGTGCTGCAGGTCGAGCCGGCCGCCCCGTAGCAGTTGCCCGCCTCGTGGAGGTTGCCGTTGACGCATGCCTGCCCATCCGCGTACACGTCGCCCAGGACCGTGAGCTGGCCTCCACCATTCATGGTCAGCGAGCAGCCATTCGGGTTGAGCGTCAGGATCGCCGGGGTTTGCCGCTGGTTGCCGACGATCGACGTCGCGGTGGCGCCGATGCTGACCGTCGGCGACCCGCCGAAGATCTGGATGAAGGCCAGCGGGAGGTCGTGGGTTGTGGTGTACTGGAACTGATACCCGTTGAACTGGGTGTTGGTGGCGACGATCGTCAGCTTGTACGCGCCGGGGAACGTGTAATCCCACTCGTCCCACGGCAGGTTGTTGTTGGGCGGGACGCCGGTGGTGCCAGACAGATGGCCGGGCAGGGGAGTGCCCGAGTAGATGCGGAGATTGCTTTCATACACCGCGACCGAGCCCGCGAGGTCCTTGCCCGCGAGGTCGGTGGCGTTGGGGAAGTTGTTGTACCAGTCGCCTGCGGCCAGCGCGGCAGCGTCGACCGCGGTCTGCTGGTCGCGCCTGTCGACGTACCCGCGTCCCGAATCGACGGCCAGACCCAGCATGCCGAACAAGACGAGGATCAGCAGAGCGATCAGCACGATCGCCTGGCCTGCCTGCGCGGGCCCGAGCTGGACACGGCCAGTCACGGCGAGGCCAGGTGAGGGCCTGGTTCTCCCTTCGGGAGACTCAGTTCGAGTATTCGGCACGGTAGACCGCATATGCGGTGATGACGATGTTGTTACCGACAACTTGCTGGATGATCGGCGTGATCGGCTGGAACGTGTACCAGATCGTCACCTTGAGCGGTTGATTTCCGTCCGCAGCCACCGCGTCATTGCAGCCCGCCGGCGGAGGGTTGTAGGGCAGCTGGCCGCGGGGAGCGTTGGGCGTGCCGTTACCAGCCGCGGTGGGATCGGTGATGAAGACCCAACCGGTGTTCATGGGCGGAATCAGGGGCGAGCCCTGCGGGCTGCCTCCGTTCGGGATGGGGCCGTTGGGGCACGGGTTCGCCAGCACAGCCGCGACCGCATGGCCCTGGACCGCCGACACGACGTCGGAGTTCTTCGGCCAGTTGTGCGACGAGCCATTGGGATCGATGAAGTACGAAGCCCGCACCGCGACGCGGGCGCCTTCGTTGGCGGCCTGTTGAAGAGTGATGTAGACGTACAGCGCCCGGCCGAAGTCGATGATCCCGAAGGTGAGCAGCAGGATGATCGGCGCGATGATCGCGAACTCGGTCAGTCCCTGCGAGCGTTGGCTGCGCGCGTAGGAGACGATCTTTTTCATGGTTTGCCCTGGATGGTGAAATGGGCGTTGTAGGCGACGTCGATGGTATTGCCGAAGATGCCCTGGATGAAGGGCGTGATGAGCTGGAAATCCATCAGCACCATGACGTTGATGTCGCCCAATCGCCAGGAGTTGTCCTGCGGTGGGCTCGTCAGGCTGCCGTACGTCGTGCCGGTTGGGGTCGTGTAGCAGGCGTACACGTAAACCGTCTGCGGGATGGTCGGATAGAACGACTGCGGATAGGGTTTGTCGCCCGACCCGTTGCCGTCAGTCGGCACCAGGCAGCCGTTGGTCCCGATGAACGTCACCTGGGCGGGGGTGAAGCCTGCACCGCTCAGCGCCTGCTGGACGGTGCTCTGGATCTCCGAGTCCACGAGGAAGAGGTTGGCTCGCCTGGCGGTGTCGAACCATGCCGCATGCCGTGCGCCTTCTCGGGCAGCACCTTGCATGGCCACGGAGAAGTAGAAGGCGCGCGACAGGTCGATCAGCCCCATGGCGAGAAGCAGGAGGACAGTCGACGAGATGGCGAACTCAACCAGCGACTGACCGCGCTGTTTCCTGCCGCGGACGGCCATTGATCCTTCAGGCACTTTGATGCCGGACATTTAAACAATCGGGAACCATTCTGTTGGCCTCTAACGCGGAAAAAGTCGTTTTCGTTCGGCAAAAGGGCAAGGAATCTGTAAGCGCGGCCCCGGCGCGGCCTGCGGACGAGGCTCGGCCAGAAGTCGCGCTCGTCCCCCGAACTGCAGGTTTCCAGGTCGCCGCCAGAGGCCAGGTTGCAGGACCCGCCTCTTGCCAACCGAAGCGCTTTCGAATGCGCAAAATTGCTCGCTGCGGCCGCTGCGGATGTCAGAAAAATGAGATCGGGACGCGGGGTTGAGCGCTGTCCCGTCGATCGCTCGAAGTCGCGCATTTCCGTGCTGGAAAAGCAGCGCGTGTAAGGCAATCGATTTTCGGTTTGGAGGCTCATGATTAAGCCGCCGTACGGAAATGAGCCAAACGTCACCGGCCTTACAGAAGCAGGCGCCGCGCTGGCAGGACGTGCGCGCGAAGGCGATCGACGCCACCTTCGATGCCGACCGCCGCCGCGTGGGCGAGCGCGTGGCGCTGGTCTTCCGCTGGCTTTTCCTGATCGTCCTCGGCGCGCTGAACAACCTGAACCCGAATACGACGACCGAGAGCAGGGTGATCATCGACGTCGTCCTCTTCGCCTGGGCAGTGATGAACGTTGCGGTGCAGGTCATCCTCGTGCGGGGCTACCGACCGGGCAAGCAGTTCAGCTTGAGCACGATGGTGCTCGACATCCTTTTCGCGGCCGCGCTGGTCTATCTCTCGGACGGATTCAACAGCCCGTTCTTCCTTGCGCTCTTCCTGGCCGTCATCACCAACGCCGTGCGTTTCGGCGCGACCGCGAGCTTTCTCTCTGCCCTGGTCGTTTCTTTTCTCTACCTCTTCATCGGCGGCGGGTTCACGCCGTCCAATTTCAACGTCAACACCAACACGACCATCGGCACGATGTTCTTGTTTCTTGTGGTCGCCCTCGCCACCGGCTACATGACGAGGGAGCTCGAGCGAGAGCGGCGGGCCGCCGTCGAGCGTGCCGCGCAGGCCGACTCGCTTCGCGAGCTGAGCCAGAACCTCGTCAGCGACACAGACATCAAGGACGTCTTCGACGTGCTGGTCGACCACGCGGTGCAGATGACGACAGCGGAGCACGGGCGCGTGGTCGTGTCATCGCAGGAAGGTTTCTCGGTCGTCGCCGCGGCGAACCGCGATGGCAAGGAGTCCGTGCCGGAGTCTGAGGCGCTGGACGAGCACCAGCTCCACCAGGCTGCAGGCACAGGCGAGGCGGTGTTCGCGTCTGACCGGAAGCAGCTTGTCGTGCCGATCGCTTCGGGCGACGGAGCGACCGTGCTGGTCGTCTTGATCCAGGCGAAAGGACCTTTCAGCAACCAGGACCTGTTCGCGGTCGACGCCCTGACCGGCAGCTCGGCGGTGCCCGTCGCGAACGCGTTGCGTTACCTGCGGAGCCGGCAGGAGGCGACCACAGATGGCCTCACCGGGCTGATCAACTCACGCGAGTTCCGGCGGCGCCTTGACGGTGCCTTTGCCCGCCCTGACCGACGCGACGTTCCTCTGTCCCTACTTTTGATCGACTTCGACCACTTCAAGTCGGTTAACGACCAGCTCGGCCACCAGCACGGCGACCTCGTGCTCCAGATGGGAGCGCGCATCGTCAGGACCACCGTCCGGGGCCAGGACCTCGTTGCACGTTACGGCGGCGACGAGCTGGCGGTGATCGTTCCGGATGCCAACGGAGCCGCGGCGCAGCGCCTTGCCTACCGCATCGTCGACGCGGTGCATGCCGCCGCCGTGACGACTTTTCCGGGCCACCACCTCACCTTCAGCATCGGCGTCGCCTCGTACCCTGAGGACGGGTTCACCGCCATCGAGCTGGTCGCCGCCGCGGACCAGGCCCTGTACCTCGCCAAGCGAGAGGGCAAGGACCGGCCGTGCACCTTTCCGCAGCTCGTCACCGAGCTGGAGCTCGCGGACGGCAACCTCGTCTCGATGCTGGCCGAGGCGGGGCCGCAGGTCATGGTCGCGGCGGCTCACGCCGTCGACCACCGCAACCCCGTGACCCAGGGCCATTCGAGCCGCGTCGTTGCGATCGCCGACACGATCGGCCGGCGGGCCGGCATCTCGTCGACCGACATGGAGAGCCTCCGCGCGGCTGCGTTCCTCCACGACGTGGGCCACATGACGCTGCCCGTCGGCGGAGATGGATTCGAGGCGCCCGGGCATTGCGAAGAAGGAGAGAAGATCGTGGCAGGCGCCAACTTCTCGCCCGAGGTCGTAACCGCCGTGCGACATCATCACGACCGATGGGACGGTTCCACCGACCCAGCTCCGCTGATGGCGCGCATCCTGGCGGTGGCCGAGCGTTACGAGGCGCTGACCGCCGGTCGCGGATGTCCTCGGATGGGTTCAGTGGAAGCCCTGCAAGAGGTCACGAGCGGATCCGGGACGGAGTTCGATCCCGCGATCGTCGACGCTCTGGGCCGTGCCGTCCAGGATCGGGGCCTCGAGCTGAACCTGCCCGACATTGCGCTGCCTGCGATCGTGCCCGCGCCTGTGCCCGCCCCTGCCCCGTAGGTCGACCTTGCGCCGCAGGCGCTCCCTGCGGTGCTCGAGGACGATCGCCGCTTCCGGCATCCGCCGCTGCGCTTCCTCGACAACCGACAGGGCATGCTCGGGGTCGCGCTTTCGCCACTCGAGGAGCCGGGCTCGGGCGACGGAGACCCGCACGTCGTTGTGCGCGTTCGACTCGAGCCATGCGAGCAGGCTGTCAGCCGCGCCAATCGAGCCGCGACGCACCAGGCGGCGCGTGATCAGCAAGCCGGCGGTAGCGGCGGCCTCGCCCTTCGCGAACGCGGTCGCATTGCGGAGGGCCCGCCATCCATCCGCGCGAGCTCCGCGTCGCCAACGATGCTTGCCGAGGGCGAGCCAGTCGTCGGCGTCCATGTCGACGTCGGCGCCCTTCAACCTTCGCAGGAGACGCGAGTGGAGGTGGACGAGGCTGATCACGTCGAGGCGGTTGTGCTCGAGCGCGGCCTCGAGGTAGGAGCGGGATCCGGCGCGCAGGTAGTCGAAGTAGGCGTCAGGGACGAGCGCGCTGGGAAGAGGATCGTCACGCTCGTAGCCGAGAACGCGCTCTTCGACCAGGCGCAGCGTGCAGCTCTCGAGGCGATGCCGGTAGAGCGCGCGGACCAGGGTGAGAAGGTCGACGTGTGCCGCGTGCGTGAACTCTCCTGGCATGCGCGCCATGACCCAGCGCGTGCGAAGCACGGGCAGGTCGAACGAGCCACCGTTGAAGGTCGCGATTCCGTGCGCCTGCTGCAGCTCAGAGTGGAGCGCGTGGAGGAAGGCCGATTCCATTCCGGGCTCGGGAAGAAAGAGCTGCGCCACGCGGAGGCCGCATTCGATCGGTGTCGCGACGGCGGCCGCGAAGACGTGCGTGCCCGCGCCGCCGCTCAGCCCTGTGGTCTCGGTGTCGACGTAGGCGATGCAGCCTGGGTCGGGATCGAGCGGCGGCAGAGGGATCACGTCCTCGCGCATGGCCGCGACGCCAAACGGAGTCATCTTCTCTTCGAACCCTCGAGGCAGCTCGTAGCTGCGGATTGGACGCGGGTGTGGTGGCGCGCCGTGTACGGGGTGGTTTAGACGGGTAAGGCGCTCGCGGAGAGAAGCCTCAGGCATGCCTCTTTCGCTCCTTCCACGAGATGCAGCGGGCCGACGCACGAAGGGCACCCCGCCGCGCAAGGACAGTCGCGGACCAGCATCGCCGCGTCGTCGAGCAGCTCACGATGCAGGTCGTACAGCCGGGACGCGAAGCCGACGCCGCCGGGGTAGACCTCGTAGATCGTCACCGTCGGCAGCTGCGTCGTCACCGACCTCACCTCCGCCACCGAGCCCAGGTCGCGCGGGTCGCACATGAGGCGCAGGCTCGCGACGTGGCGCAGGGAGTGGGCCATACCCTGCAGCCCGGCCTCGAGTGTCTCGGCGCCCAACGAGCGCCACAAGTCGTCGTCGACCGTGATCCAGTAGCCGGTGGTGTGCAGCGTCTGCTCCGGCAGGTGGATCGGCCCGGCGCCGATGTTCTCGTGAGTGTGGAACCGGATCTTCTTGAACATCGACGCAAGACTCGTGATCTTCACTTCTCCGTGACTGCGCGTGATGCCTTGCGCATCGGGTCCCGCGAACGTGTCGAGCACCTGCACCGTGACCGACGCGAGCGCATCCGTGTAGTAGTCGACCTGGACCGGACGCACGTACGCCTTCTTCTCGTTCCAGTCGAGCCGGTCGACGTGGTACTGCGCGCCTTCGTGCAGGTAAACCGCCTCCTCGTGGAGGAGCACCGGTGCCGTGAACTGGTCCATCTCGCCGATGACCGAGGGGCGCGGCTGCGACGTGTCGATGATCACGACGTTGTCGGCCAGGATCCGTCGCAGGTGCACCTCCTCGGCGGGGAACGCCTGCCTGCTCCAGAACCACCGACCAGCGGATCGCGTCGCCGAGCCATCCACCTCGAACAGCCGGAGCAGCTCCTGAACGTCCGCCCCACCGAGCCGCTCGCCGTCCATGAAAGGAAGCTCGAACAGTCCCGCCTGCAGATGCGCGGCGAGCAGCAGAAGGTTGTCCGGGTCGATGAGCCCCTCTTCGGGATCCGTGCCGAGGAAGTATTCGGGATGCCGGACGATGAACTGGTCGAGGGGCGAGCTCGAAGCGACGAAGACGCCGACCGACCCCGACCTGCGGCCGGCGCGGCCGAGCTGCTGCCAGGTCGACGCGATGGTGCCGGGATAGCCGACCAGGACCGCGCACTGCAGGCTGCCGATGTCGATGCCGAGCTCCAGCGCGTTCGTGCTCACCACCCCGTCGATCTCTCCGCTGCGCAGGCCGGCCTCGATCTCGCGCCGGTGCAGCGGCAGGTAACCCGCGCGGTAACCGCGCACGCGGCGCGACGAGTCGAGTCGCGGATCGAGGTCTTGCCTGAGGTAGCTGAGCATCACCTCGACCGCGAGACGGCTCCGGCAGAAGACGATCGTCTGCACGCCCGACCGAATCCATGGCGCGGCGATGCGCCGCGCTTCGAGCATCGAGCTGCGCCGGATCCCCAGGTCGCGGCTGACGAGCGGCGGGTTGTAGAAGATGAGCCGCCTTTCGCCTCGAGGAGCACCGCTGCGGTCGACGAGCGCGATGTTCTCCTCCTCGAGCAGGCGCTGCGCCAGCTCGAGCGGGTTGCGGATCGTCGCCGAGGCGCATATGAATGTCGGATTCGAGCCGTAGAAGGCGCAGATGCGCTTCAACCGCCGGATCACGTTGGCGACCTGGCTGCCGAACAGTCCCCGATAGGTGTGGAGCTCGTCGATGACCACGAAGTCGAGGCTCGAAAACAGGCGCCGCCAGCGCGTGTGGTGGGGGAGGAGGCCCGTATGCAGCATGTCTGGGTTGGTCATCACCACATGACCGCCCTCGCGGATCGCGGTACGCCGGCCGGGCGGGGTGTCGCCGTCGTACGTGTCGACCCGAACCTCGATCGGAAGGCCTGACTTGAGGGCACCCAATTCCGCTAACTGGTCCTGGGCAAGGGCCTTGGTCGGATATACATAGAGGGCGCGCTTTTCGGGGTTCTCCAGCAGTCTCTGAAGGACGGGGAGGTTGTAGCAGAGGGTCTTTCCGCTGGCGGTCGGCGTGACCACCACGAGGTGCCGGCCGCGGCGCACGGCGTCGTAAGCCTCGGCCTGGTGGGAGTACAGTCGCTCGACGCCGCGCCGGGCGAGGGCGGCGACAAGCTCCGGGCGGAGGTCGGCCGGCAGCGGGACGAAATCGGCCGCGGCTGCCGGAATCACATGATCCAGCGTTATGTCACCTGGAAAGTCGGCGGGATCGAACCGCGGGGCCACAAACATACGTTCGGGAGGTTAGAGGAACATCCGTTTGGAGTCAAGCGAAGTGGATGAAGGGGAGCGCTACGAGCCGGGGTCTGAGGCCGACTTCGAGCGCCTCTACCGCAATACCTACCGCCGCATACTCGGCACGCTGATCACCCTGGTGCGCGACGTGCCGACCGCCGAGGACTGCGCCCAGGAAACCTTCGAGCGCGCCTACCGGAACTGGAGCACGTGGCGCCCCGACGCCCCGGTCGAGGCGTGGCTGCACCGGATCGCGATCAACGTGGCGATCTCGGACCGCCGGCACCAGCGCATCCGCCAGGCGGGCGAGGTGATCAGGCGCCTCGGCCGCCCAGACCCTGGCCCCGATCCGGCCGGGGTCGCCGAGCGGTCCGACCTCGTCCGGGCGGTCAAGAAGCTCCCCACGAAGCAGGCCGCCGCGCTCGTCCTCCGCCACTACCACGGCTACAGCAACCGCGAGATCGCCACCGCGCTAGGAGTGCCCGAACAAACGGTCGCCTCTCGGCTCGCCGCGGCGCGCAAGCATCTCCAGGCCGTGCTGGGGCGCTGAGGAGCGAAAAATGGTTGCCTGCCCGCCCCTCGGCGTTAAAACTTCTTACAGATGAGCGATCTCGAACGCGAGCTGGCGGATGAGCTGCACCGGGTCCTGGACCCGATTGCGGCGCGTCCGATCCCGCCACGCAGGGCGGTCCAGGGTCACCGAACGCTGAAGACCGTGCTGGGTGGCGCCGGCGCCGCCCTCACCATCAAGGTCCTCACCGGTGTGGCGGTCGCCGCGGCCGCGGTCACCGTCGCGGGGGCGGCCACGACCGGCAGCTTGAACCCCGTCGTTTGGGGTCAGCAGGTGACGCAGCAGGTGTCGAGCTGCAAGTCGAAGCTCGCGGCAGGTGACCACGGCATCGGGGACTGCGTCAGCCAGTTCGCCAGCCAGCATGGCGCCGCGGTGGCAAGCGCCGCACGCCATCACGGCAGCGGGAACGGCAATGGAAACCCCACGGACACCGGCGGGTCGAACGGCAACGGGAGTGGCAACGGCAATGCGAACGGCCACGGCAAGGTCCACCCGAGGGGCCAGCCGACCACGCCGCCTACGTTCGATCCCGAGGCCACCGACCCCGTCGCGGGCCACCCGCCGGTGAAGGTCTCGCCGGGACCCTGACCCGCCGCTCCAGCTAGACACCTTCCTCTCGTGGGGCCGGGCCGCAAGGTTCGGCTCCTCACTTTTTGGGTGGTCTGGAAGTGTGTCGTGACCAACATTGGTTGATCCCGCCCAGCTCAGCGTTGTACTTGCTCACATGGACGCCTTCGAGGGGGAGCTGGAGACCGAGCTCCATCGGGTCATTGATCCGATGACGGCCGGCACGATCCCGGCTTGGAGAAAAGCAAATTCAGGAGGGACTATGAAGAAGAAGGTTGTGGGTGGCGCCGGTGCCGCCATCGCCGCCAAGATTCTGACCGGGATCGCAGCTGCCGCTGCCGCGGTCACGGTGGCCGGAGCAGCGACCGAGGTTGCGCTGACGGGCAGCGTCAACCCCCAGGATTGGGGGCAGCAGGTCACGCAGCAGGTCGAAGCGTGCAAGGCCAGCGCAGCGCGCCTGGGCGTGCACGGCATCGGTGAATGCGTCAGCGACTTCGCCAACCAGCACGGCAAGGCTGTCAGCGCCTCGCACCGGGCCAGCGATTCACGTGGCCACGGCGAGAACGGCAACAGCAATGGCAACGGAAACGCGAACGGCAATGCGAACGGGCACAGCAAGGACAAGGGCAAGAGCGAAAGCCACGGCCCCAACTCCGGCGGCACGGGCTCGCCTCGCACGTCCTCGCTGTTCGACTTCGTGTTCTAGCCGTGACCTGGCTTAGGTAGAAACCTTCCTCTCGTGGGGCCGGGCCGCAAGGTTCGGCTCCTCACTTTTTCAGGGCCTCGTCGGAGACCTGGACGCCCATCGCCTTGAGCTGGTCTCGGAGCTGGTCCGACCGCGCGAAGTCTTTCGCCGCTCGGGCTTTCTCGCGCTCCGCCATGAGCTCCGCCGCACCGGGGGGCAGCGCACGCTTTTCATCGCGACCGAGGTCGAGGCCGAGCACCTGGTCCCACGACGCCAGCAACGCCGCCTTCATCGCGGGCTCGACATTCGACCTGAGCAGCTCCGCCACGAGAGCCATCGCCCGCGGCATATCCAGGTCGTTGGCGATCGCTTCGCGGAACCGTGCGTCCCATTCGGAGTCAAGGTCCCGCCGCCCGCTTGACCATTCGCCCACGCGCTCGCGAATCAGGCGGAGCGCTCGATCCGCGCCGGCGAGTCCCTCGATGCTGAAGTTGAGCGGCGACCGGTACTTCGCCTGCAGCGCCAGGTAGCGAAACGCCAGCGGGTCGAATCCCTGCTCCTCGAGCTCTGAGATCCGAAAGAAGTTGCCCGCGGACTTTGCCATCCGCGCCCCGGACAGCATCAGCAGGCCGCCGTGCATCCAGAGGCTGACCACCCGATGGCCCGCGACAGCCTCGGACTGGGCGATCTCGGCCTCGTGGTGCGGAAAGACGTTGTCCGCGCCCCCGGTGTGGATGTCGAAACTGTCGCCGAGGATCGACATCGACATGGCCGAGCATTCGATGTGCCAGCCGGGAAAGCCAGGTCCCCAAGGGCTCGGCCACACCTGGAGGCGGTTCTCGCCGGCTGCCTTCCAGAGAGTGAAGTCGCCGGGGTGCCGCTTGCGAGGGTCGGGCTCGCCGCGCGTTCCCGCCATCAGCTTCTCGGTCGTGTTGCGCGACAGCCGGCCATACGCGGGGAAGCTCGCGATGTCGTAATAGACCGTCCCCTCGACCTCGTATGCGTGACCCGTTGCGAGCAGCGTCTGGATCAGCTCGACCATTTGCGGGATGTGGTCGGACGCACGCGGATACAGGTTGGCGGCGCGGATGTTGACCTTGCGGACGTCGTCCATGAACGCGTCGGTGTAGAACGTCGCGATGTCCGCCGGCGATTTCTTCTCGAGCCGCGCTGAAACCAGCATCTTGTCCTCGCCGCGGTCGAACGTGTCGTCGGTCAGGTGGCCGACGTCGGTGATGTTCATCACCTGCTCGGTTTCGTAGCCGAGGTACTCGAGGCTGCGGCGCAGGAGGTCGGGCAGCATGAACGTGCGCAGGTTGCCGATATGCACGAACCGGTAGACGGTCGGTCCGCAGGAATAGATGCGCACCACGCCCTCGCGCAGCGGCTGCAGCTCCTGCTTGTTCCGGCTGAACGTGTTGTAGAGCCGAACCCGAGGCAACTTCACGTCGCTTCTATCCTCTCAATTGGTGCGTGCATTTCGTTTCGAAGGCAGGTCGGCGACGGCCGACGACATAAAAGGACGCGTGCTCGTCCACGACCTCGGACCTGACCTCCGCAAGGGCACGGTCCTGGAACAGCGCCACCTCGACCGTGTGCGTCAATTCGGCGAGGTACACGTCGTCGAGCTCGAACCAGGGGACCTGCACGAGGACGTCGCGGCCCTCCGGCTGGCGACGGCCATCGCGGGGCCCGGCCTCGAGCCGACGCAGCCCGTGCAGAGCCAGTCGCGCCTGCTGGCGCGCAGGCGCGGGCTGGTCCGGGTGAACGGAGGGGTCGTCGATGCGATCAACTCGCTCGGCCTCATCTCGATCTTCACCCTGATGGACGGCCAGGCGGTCGGCGAGGGGGAGGAGGTCGCCGGCTGCAAGGTCACGCCGGTGGCCGTGCCGGGCGAGCTGATCGAGCGGGCCGAGCGGCTTTGTCGCGAGCGCGGTCCGGTGGTCGAGCTGCTTGCCTTCCGGCCGCTCAAGACGTTCGTGGTCGCGACCGAGCGGCTGAAGCCGAAAGCTCGCGACCTGTTTCGGTCCGCGGTCACCGCCAAGCTCGGCTGGTACGGAGCAGAGGTGCTCGCCGTGCGCGAGGTGGCCAGGACCCCCCAGGCGGTCGCCGCCGCCTACGCCGAGGCCGCCGAGGTCGGCGCCGAGCTGGTTCTGTTCGCCGGGGCGTCGGCCATCGATCCCCTCGACCCCGCGTACGCGGAGCTGACGCACGCGGGCGGCGAGCTCTTGCAGGTCGGGGCTCCGATGCATCCCGGCAGCATGCTGTGGCTTGGCCGGCTGGGCTCCGCCGCCGTCGTGGGGGTCGCATCCTGCGCCGGCTTCGGGCGCAACAGCTCGCTCGACCTCTTGCTGCCGTTTGTCTTCGCTTACGGCCGGGCGGACGCGGGTGACGTGCGGCGCCTGGGTCATGGGGGCCTGATCGAGTCAGGCGCCGGGAGGCGTTTCCCTCCCTACTCCTGAGCGCCTCCTCACAGGCTGATTCGGATAGTGGGCATTTCCAGCCGCGGAAACTCGTCTCGGTGCATATCGGCCAGGAAGCCGTCGACCGCCTCGACCAGCGGTTGGAGCGCGACTCCCCGGTGTGCCGGGAGGTACGGCCGCAGGTAGTCCGCTCCGCTGCGCCATTTGTTGACCGCGCCGCGCCGGTTGTGCCGCGTGTAGTGCAGGCATCCGGCGGCAACCTGGATGAGGCCTTTGTAGAAACCTGAGTGGGGGCCCTTGCGGTCGGGCATCCAGTCGCGCTCCCAGACCTCGTGCGCGTCCCAGTACCGGCCGCTGTTAAAGAGCTCGATCCCCTCCGCCAGCAGGCCGGTCACGGTAATAATCGGCCCATGGACCAGTCGCGTTCGGAGTATTCCCGCGTCAATCTCTCGAGCGATCCCATCTACCGATACCTTCGCATCACCCGCAGCGGCCCGGGCGGAGTGGCCGGCGACGCATCGGAGCAGGACCTCGTCGACGCCGCCTGGCTGCAGCGATTGCGCAGGATCCACCAGCTGCAGAGCGCCTGGTGGGTGTTCGCGACCGCCGAGCACTCGCGTTTCCAGCACGCGCTGGGCGCCATGCACCTCGCGGGGGAGTGGACTCGGCACCTTTACCCATCCCTCGCCGTCTCCTGCAAGGACTCACCATCCGCGCAGCTGGTGGAGGAGACGATGCGCATGGCGGGGCTTCTTCACGACGTCGGCCACGGCCCATTCGGCCACTTCTTCGACGAGAACTATCTCGACACGTGGGGCATCGACCATGAGGACATAGGACGGGCCCTCATCACCGGGCAGCTCGCGGACCTGGTTGGCGAGCTGGGCGCCTCACCCACCGCAGATTTCGAGCGTGGCGAGCGGATCGATCCGCGCTGGGTCGCCTACCTCATCTCGTCGAAGGAGCTGGAAGACTTCCAGGCGCCGGCCTGGCTCGCGGCGCTGCGTCCCGCGCTGGTGGGCGCGTACTCCGCCGACAACATGGACTACGTCCCTCGCGATTCCTATATATGTGGCGTGTCCGCCGGGCCGGTCGACGTGCAGCGGATCATCCACTACTCGTTCATCTCGGAGCGCGGTCTCACGCTGCACTCTCATGCGGCGGAGGCGCTGTACATGTTCCTCAACTCGAGGCTCTACCTCTATCACCAGGTGTACTTCCACCGCACGGTGCGCCGGATCGACCTGCAGCTGAGGGAGGTCTTCCGCCCGACGCTGGATGAGCTGCTCGGAGGCAATCCTTTGGAGCGCCTCGACCGCTACCTGCCGCTCACCGAGTGGTCGCTGCTCTCCGACGTCGACCGCTGGGTCCACGCCGGCGGCGACGGTCATCGCCGCGAGCTCGGCCAGGCGTGGGCTGCGGTCGTGGCGCGGAAGCTCAAGTGGAAGCTCATCTACCAGGGCCACACCGACGCGCGGGACATCCCGAGCGCGGCGCTGAGCGTGACGCGCGAGCAGTTTGCCCGCCAGCTTCGCGAGCGTCTGCCGTCGGACCTGCGCGACATCGTCTTCGAGGTCGACGTCGCGGCGCAGGAGTCGCGCGCCTTCAACCCGATGACCGAGACCGCCGACATTCTCTTCTATGAGCCGCTCGAGGACAGCTACAGGCAGAGCCGCGTGCTCGACCTCTTCAAGCGACTGCCTGTGCGCATGGCGCTGTTCCGCATCTTCGCCCGCGACGAGACCCATCGCCGCGAGCTGATCAAGGCCGCCAACGACGTGCTCGGGCTCAGCGCCTAGAAGTCGTCGTCGCCTCCGCCGAAGTCGTCGGCCCCACCGAAGTCCTCGTCCCCGCCGCCGAAGTCGTCGCCTCCTTCGGTTTCCCCCGAGCCCATCGTGGCGAACGTGGAGACGAGCCTGTGGAGCGCGGGCTTGCCGCAGTGGGGGCACGCCCCATCAGGCGACGAGTAGCTCGACAGGAGCGCAGAGGAGCGCTTGCCGCATGCCTCGCACCGGTACTCGTAAATCGGCATCCCTACGATTATCAGCGTGATCCCTCTGGAGCGTGTGCGCGCGGCCGCCGAGCGAGCCCGACCGCACGTCTTGAGGACGCCGCTGCTCCAGGTCGAGGGGGCCCTGTTGAAGGCCGAATGCCTGCAGCCCACCGGCAGCTTCAAGGTCCGCGGCTTCTTCGCCGCGGCCCTGGCCCTGCCGCCGGAGCGGCTGCGTCGCGGGCTGATCACGGTGAGCGCCGGCAACGCGGCGCAGGCGTGCGCGTACGTCGCGCGCCGGCTCGAGGTCCCATGTCGGGTGTTCATGTTCGACACTGCTCCTCCGCCCAAGCTCGAGGGCGTCAAGCGCTGGGGCGCCACGCCGATCCTCCTGCCCCGCGACGAGCTGCTCGAATGGATGGCGGCGGAGGGCTGGACGAGCGAACCAGAAACCTTCATCCACCCATTTGCCGAGGACGAGGTCATGGCGGGCCACGGCGGTCTGGGCCTCGAGCTGGTCGAAGACTTGCCCGACCTGGAGCGCGTCGTCGTTCCGGTCGGCGGGGGCGGGCTGGTGAGCGGGGTCGCATCCGGGCTCAAGGGGGCGCACCGGAAGATCGAGGTCGTCGGGGTCCAGTCCGACGGCTACCCGCTGTGGCCGCGGAGCTTCGAGGCAGAGGGCGCGGTGACGATCAAGCCCGAGACGATCGCAGACGGCACGACCGCCCCCTTCGACCGGAAGATGTTCGCGCTGCTCAAAGAGACAGTCGACCGCTGGCTCGTGGTTCCGGAGCCGCGCCTCAAAGCAGCGATTCCGCAGCTGGCCTCGGCGGCCAAGGTCGTGGCGGAAGGCGGCGGTGCGCTTGCCTACGCGGCGCTCGAGCAGCTGCCGCCGGGGCCCGTCACCGTCGCGGTGGTCAGCGGCGGAAACATCGACCCGAAGCTGCTGGCGAGCCTGCTCAGCTGATCCGCCGCATCCCCCACGGCCCTCGCCGGACGAGCGCGACGAGCATCCAGACGAAGAGCCCGGCGTCGATCGGACCCCTTGCATACGCGACCGCCTGCGACCAGGCGGGCGGCTGGACGGTCTGCGCGGCGGTGATGGAACCACCCATCGCCACGTTGATCAGGTTGAACACCAGCCCGATCAGGCCGATGCCGAGCACGACGAGCACACCGTAGTACGTCCACGTCCAGCGCTTCCACGCTCCGACGATCGCCACGATGGCAATGGCGACGAAAAAGATGGCTTCGCTCCACAGCGTGGCGCTCATGACGGTGTTCATCAGGTCGCTGAGGCCTGGCGGCGGAGCTTCGCCCGTCGGGTAGGTGCGCCGCTGCCGCTGCACGCTTTGCTGCGCCACCGCCGATATGTAGTCCCTCATCGCGACAGGCAGCAGCGCTGAGTAGATCCCAAACAGGACAAACCATCCGGTGACGGCGAGCTGCAGCGGTCGGGTCCACGAGCTCGGCTCTCGGGTTTTCGGACGGGGCATATTCGCAACGCGTGGGTAGGCCGAAGCCGTGACTGGCACCCACGCCGACCCGTCCCACCGCTGCTTGCCGTCAGGCGAGAGAGCGCTGACCCAACGCTGGCCGTCCCAGAGGTACATGCCGTCAGGTGACAGTCGCGCGCTCAGGCGGTGAGGACCTCCTCGCAGATCTTCAGCACCGACTGGACGTCCTGTGCGTCGATGCCGTAATGCGTGACGAAGCGCATGGTCCGCGGACCGGTCTGTGCGCTGAGCAAGCCACGTTTCGCGCACTCATCCGTGAATGCGGCGGCGGAGATGTGATCCAGGTCGAAATAGACGAGGTTCGTCTGGACTCGGCCGAGGTCGCACGTCACACCTGGAAGCTCGGCGAGTCCGTCCGCCATCGTGCGGGCGTTGGCGTGGTCCTCGGCCAGCCGGTCGACCATGTGGTCGAGCGCGATCAGCCCCGCCGCGGCCAGGACCCCAACCTGGCGCATCCCGCCGCCCAGGCGCTTGCGCCACCGAATTGCTTCCGCCACCTCGTCACTCGACCCGCAGAAGATGCTGCCGATCGGGCACGCGAGTCCCTTGGAGAGGCAGAAAGTCACGGTGTCGGCACACGCGGCGATCTCCGACGCCGGCACGCCGAGCGCGACGGAGGCGTTGAAGATGCGCGCCCCGTCCAGGTGCACGCGGAGGCCCTGGGCACGCGCTGCGTCGCTTGCCGCGCGCAGCTCCTCGAGTGGCCAGACCACGCCGCCGTGCCGGTTGTGCGTGTTTTCGAAGGTGATCGCTGCCGTAAAGGGCTGGTGGGGGTCGTCGCGCGGGCGGATGGCACCGGCGATCTGCCGCGGAGACATGACCCCGGCCTCGGTGGCGATGGGCCTGATCTGCACCCCGCACACGGCCGCCGCGCCGGCGGTCTCGTAGTGGAACACGTGCGAGTCGGCGTCGGCGATCAGCTCCTCGCCGCTTCGGGCGTTGACCGCTACGCCGATCAGGTTGCCCATCGTGCCGCTGGGCACGAACGTCGCCGCCTCCTTGCCCATCCGCTCGGCCGCGACCTCCATCAGCCGGTTGGCGGTGGGGTCGTCCCCGAATACGTCATCCCCCAGGGGCGCCACGACCATGGCCTGGCGCATCTCGGGGCTGGGCATCGCCACGGTGTCGGAGCGCAGATCGATCACGGTCACACCCTTAATCTAACGGTCACGTTGCGAGCGGACTTGATCCTGGCGCGTGGTCGGATCCGCACGCTGGGACGCAGCGGTCTCCACCCCCACAGCCACCTTGCGATCGCCGGAGGCAAGGTGATCGCGTGCGGCGGCCGCGAAGTCATGGCCCTGCAGGGTCCCAGGACCCGAGTCGTCGACCTCGCCGGCTCGGCGGTGCTGCCTGGCTTCAACGACGCGCACGCGCATGTCGTCTATTACGGCCTGACGCGTTTTGCGGCCGACCTGAGCGGCGCGCGCGGGATCGACGACATCCTCGACCGCCTGCGCAAGCACGCCAGGAGGCTGAAACCGGGGGAGTGGCTGTTGGGCATGGGCTACCGCACCGACGAGCTGACCGAGCGGCGGCAGCCACACAGCACCGAGCTCGACCGCGCGACGGGCGACCGGCCGGCCTTCATCGACGAACGGGGCGGGCACGCCCGCGTCGCCAACTCGGCCGCGCTGGAGGCCGCATCCATTACCGCGGACACGCCGAACCCGCATGGTGGCCGCATTGGGCGCGACCTCAACCGCGTCCCGAACGGCCTGCTCCTCGAAGCCGCGATGCGGATGGTCGCCGACGTGCAGCCGAAGCCCGCGCTCGGGCGGCGGATCGAAGGCATCGTGAAGGCGCAGGACCTGCTGGTCTCGCGTGGCATCACGTCGGTGGGCGCGGCGGTGAACCGCGGCTTTGCGGACGACCTGCGGGCGTTCGAGCAGCTCGCGTGCGAGGGCAGGCTGAAGGTGCGCGTCAACGAGTTTCTGTCCTGGGAGCTCCTCGATGCGGCCGGTAATCTCGGGCTGCGCGCGGGATTCGGCGGCGCGATGCTGCGCGCGGGACCCATCAAGGTCTTCGTCGACGGCGGGGCAGAAAGAGTGGCGATGCGGTCGGGCGGCGGGGTGTGGCGCACCACGCGCGAGGAGCTTCGGGATCTGGTGGCGAAGGCGACAGCGGCCGGGCTGCAGGTCGCGGCTCATGCCATCGGCGACGCCGCCATCGAGGCGATGTGCGACGCTGTCGAGGCAGGGGGAGGCACGGGCCTTCGGCATCGCGTCGAGCACTGCACGATCTGCCCGCCCGACCTGCAGGAGCGCCTGGCCAGGCTGGGCATGGTCGCGGTGATGCAGCCCATGGCGGCGCGCTTCAGCCGGGTCGCCTCCACGATCTTCTTTCCGGTGCGCGACCGCGCCGACCTCGCGCCCCACCGCCGTCTGATGAAGGCAGGGGTCCCTGTCGCGTTCAGCTCCGACCTCCCGGTCTCGCCCGACCCCAACCCGTGGCCGGGCATCCGGGTCGCGGTGGACGACCCTGTCAACGGGATCAGCATGCTGGCGGCGCTGCGCGCCTATACGTCGGCAGGAGCCTACGCGAGCTTCGAGGAGCACGTGAAGGGCACGCTCGAGCCGGGGATGCTCGCCGACCTGCAGGTGTACCGGGGCGACCCTCTGGAGGACGAAGGCGTCGACTGGGAGGAGCTCCGCCCTGGAGCTGTTCTCCTGGGCGGAGCCCGGGTTTACGGTTCCTTTTAGCTCTCGCCACCCTCGGGCGGCATCTCGGGCATGGGGCCCGTGGCCGGCTCGGCCGGTCGCGCCCGACGAGTCGGCTGGCGGCGCCGCGGGGCCGTCGCTCGGGCTGCGGTCGTCGCGCCAACGGAGGTTGTGCGCCGCGTGGTCGTCCTGCGGCGGGTCGTCGTGGCTGCCTTCCGCGTGCGGGTGGCTGTGCGCTTCCCGGTTGTCGTCGCGCGCCGTCGCGGGGTCGCCGCGCGAGTGCTCGTGCCACTCGCGATCTGCCTCGCCTGTTTGGTCAGCCCGTCGATACGCTTCAGCACGCTGTTGACATCCGCTCGTGTGCTGGCTCGCCTGACCTGGGTCTGCAGCGTCTTGATCGCCGCCCGCGCGTTCTTGTCGGCGTCCTTCAGCCTCCGCTCGACCTGCTTCCGAAGATCGGGCGGGACGCGGCTCTCCGCCTCTTTCAGAGCGCGCCGTCCAGCGCTGACGGCGCGTCCGACAAGACCGGAAGGCCGCCGTGTAGTGCGCTTCCTTTTAGCCATCATCGCCTCCATGAACGTGCCGCGCGGAGCGCATAACGCGCCGCGTTAGAATGGGCCGCGACTTGCCCACAGGCCCCGAACGACACCTTATCAAGAAGTACGCAAACCGCAAGCTCTACGACACCCGCAAGAGCCGCTACATAACGCTGGACGGGATCGCGCAGCTGGTTCGCGACGGGCACGAGATCAAGGTCGTGGACCAAAACGACGGGCACGACCTCACACAGGTCACGCTGTCGCAGATCGTTCTGGAAGAGGAAAAACGGGGACCCGCGAGGATCGTGGACGCGGGCGGGGAGATGCTGCATGATCGTGGCCAGGCGCTGCTCGATTACGTGAGGAAGACGCTGAACGTTCCCGCCGATCTGCGCAACCAGGTCGAGAGGCGGCGCGAAGGTCTAGAGACCATGGCGGATGACGCGATCGAGCGCACCCTCCGTAGGCTGCGCATCCCGACGCGGAACGACATCGACCGGATCAACGAGCGCCTCGACAGGATCGCGTCGCAGCTGAAAAAGGCCGGCGTCGCGAACGGATCTATGACGCGACCGCGTAAACGAAAGGCTTCTCGGTGAGGACCGAGCGAATCACCACGTCCGACTCGACGCGGTAGGTCGCTGTCCTGACGCGGCGGTCGGCGCGCAGCTGCTGCGTCATGAGGTCGGCCACCAGCCCCAGGCGGTTGGCGTCTCCGATGACGGAGATCGTCCAGGGCGGGGCAACGACGGTGCCATCGATCGCGACCCCGCCGCCCGTTTGATACACCGGGACGCCCATCAGCACCCGCCGGTCGTTCACGTCGACCGCCTCGGCGCCGCCCGCGGCGAGGTTGTTCAGCGCATCCTGCAGGTCGAGCGCGGTCAGGCCGCTGGCGTCGATCGCGATGACGACCCCGGGGCCGTGCACCGGCGTCAGGCCCTCGATCGCGCGCAGGCGATTGGCCTCGTCGGTCAACACCTGGTCGGCGGCGCCGGCCTCGCCTGACTGCAGTTGCGCGCGCTGTCTCACGAGGTCGGCCTTTTCGGTGTCGAGCGACTCGTTGGCCCGGTGCAGGTCGTCGATCAGGAACGCGAGGGATGTCGGGTCGGTGCCGACCAGGCTCCGCTCCACCTCAGCCTGGCTGCGGATCTGGACCGTCGCGACCAGGGCCACGAGCAGCGCGATGAGCCAAACGCTGATCCCGCGCACGCGGAGGGGGCGTCGCCGCCCGCTCTTAGGTCGCGCTGACATGTGAGATCTGGAGGCTCGAGTCGTATGCGGGAAGCGAAAGGTCGGGGCTTCCTTCAAACGTCAGGTGGATCTGGAACTGCACCTGGCGGGCGCGGATGCCGGGTATCGCCGAGGGATCGTCCAGGGCAGCCTGCATCCGGTTGCGGTCGCCGACGGCGACCACCGTGATCGGCGAGGACAGCGGCGGCCCCTGGTCGATCACCACCTCCCCGGCCGAGCCGGAGAATGCGCTCAACGGTGTGATGCGCCGGCCGTTGACGGCGATCCCCTCGGCGCCTTGGGCGAAGAGCAGGTTGACCACGTCCTGCACGTCCTCGAAGTTGATCAGATAGCCGGTCTGGCTTCCGGCTTCGGCGCCGGCGACGCCGTTGCGCAGGTTCACCGCGACGCCGGGTCCGTGCAGGGCGGAAAGACCCGCGTGGGCGCGAAGGTTCGCCACCTCGCTCCTCAGCGCCTGGGTCGCCGCCGACTGGGCGGCGGCCTGCGACTCGAGGGTGTCGATCTGTCCGCGCAGCGATGCGATCTGCCGCCGTGAGTCCGCGTTGGTGGCTTCCAGCTCCTGGACGCTTCGGACGAGCGCCTGGTAGCGCGCGACCTGGTTGGACGGTGTGAGGAGCTGGGCCTTGAGCTGGCCGGCAAGGACAAAACCCGTGGCCAGCGCGACGAGCGCAAGCAAGCTGGTTCCGGCGAGGCTTCGGCTCGACATCCCGCGTCAATTCTCAGGCAGCGGCGGAGACCGAGAGTTACTATCGGAGGTCGCTACATGGCGGTCGAAATCCGCGCCTCCGCTTTCCAGACCGCACAGCGTCGCTTCGACGCCGCGGCGGACGTCATCGGCCTTTCCGACGACGCGCGTCGAAGCCTGCGCGAAGTCAAGCGCGAGCTGACGGTGCACTTCCCGGTCCACATGGACGACGGCTCGGTGCGGGTCTTCACGGGCTGGCGCGTGCAGCACAACATCAGCCGGGGCCCGGCGAAGGGCGGCATCCGATACCACCCCGACGTCAACCTGGACCTGGTCAAGGCGCTCGCCATGCTCATGACCTGGAAGTGCGCCGCCGTCGGCCTCCCCTACGGCGGCTCGAAGGGCGCCGTGGCGGTCGACCCGCACAAGCTGACCCAGGGCGAGCTCGAGCACCTGACCCGGCGCTACGCGACGGAGATCTCGATCCTGATCGGGCCGGAAAAGGACATCCCCGCGCCCGACATGGGCACGAACCCTCAGATCATGGCCTGGATCATGGACACGATCTCGATGCACCAGGGCCACTCGGTGACCGCGTCGGTCACCGGCAAGCCGGTCGACGTCGGCGGCTCCGAGGGCCGCGTCGACGCGCCTGGCCGCGGCGCCACCTACCTCACCCTCGAAGCGCTCAAGTACCTGCACATCGACGAGGAGACTCTGACCGTCGCGGTGCAGGGCTACGGACAGGTGGGACACTCGGCGGCGCGGCTCCTCTCCGAGGCCGGGCTGAGCATCGTGGCGGTCAGCGATTCGCGAGGGGGCGTATACAACCCCAAAGGCCTCGACCTTGCCGCGCTCGACGAGCACCGCCAGGTACGCGGCACCGTGACCGGGTTCAAGAAGGCGGACGCGGTGACGAATGCCGAGCTCCTCGAGCTGCCCGTGACCGTGCTCGTCCCGGCCGCGGCGCAAGACCAGATCACCGAACGGAACGCCGGCCGCATCCGCGCCCGCCTGATCACCGAGGGCGCGAACGCGGCGGTGACGCCGGAGGCCGACCCCATCCTCCACGAGCGCGGGATCTTCCTGGTCCCGGACATCATTGCCAACGCGGGCGGCGTGATCGTGTCGTACTTCGAGTGGGTGCAGGACCTGCAGGCCTTCTTCTGGGAGGAAGAGGAGATCAACACGAAGTTGCACCACGTGATCACACGGGCCTTCTACGAGATCCTCCACACGTCGGTGAACAAACGGGTAGACATGCGCGCGGCGGCGTACGCGATCGCTGTCCAGCGCGTGGCCAACGCGACGACGGTAAGAGGAATTTATCCATAAAAGAGCGCGGGGGGATCAGGATCCCCCCGCGGGACCCCCCTTTGACATAGAGGTTTATCTGGAGGCTTAGGTGGGCCGCCTGGGGACGCCCGGACTGAATCCGGGCTTCAGCTCCACTGGGTTAGAGCGCGGGGGGATCAGGATCCCCCCGCGGGACCCCCCTTTGACATAGAGGTTTATCTGGAGGCTTAGGTGGCCGCATGGGACGCCCGGACTGAATCCGGGCTTCAGCTCCACTGGGTTAGATTGAGGTCTGTGACTCCCAACCGGGTTCTTCTTATTGGAGTGTCCAACCCGCTAGGCGCTGAGGTCGCCCGACGCCTGGCCCCGCTCGTACCCTCCCTGTTCGGCTGCGACAAGGCAGACCCGGTGAGCGCGCTCGAGGGGATGGACTTCGTCCACGCCGATACCCGCCTCTCCGTCATCGGCAAGCTGGTGCGCCGGCTCCACATCGACACCGTCGTGCACCTGGCTGTGATGGTCGACTCGCCCGGCGAGGAGCGATCGATCCACGAGACGGACGTCATCGGCACGATGAACGTGCTCGTCGGCTGCTCGGGGCCGTCGAGCCCGGTGCGCCGGCTCGTCGTCAAGTCGAGCCAGGCCGTCTACGGGGCAGGTCCGCACGATCCTTCCTTCTTTGCCGAGGACATGACCAACTGGGACAAGCCCGCATGGGGCCTCACGCGCGACCTGCTCGAGATGGAGCAGCTCGTCAGCGAGTTCGCGCTGCGCAACGAGCGATGCGGCGTGTCGGTGCTCCGCCTGGGGTTCCGGGTCAGCGAGGACACCAGCCTGGGCCAGTACCTCGCGCTTCCCATCGTACCCACGTTCGCCGGGTACGATCCCCGCCTGCAGCTGCTGCACGAGGATGACGCCGCCGAAGTCATCGTCCGAGCGACCGTGGGCGAGCAGACGGGCGTCTTCAACGTGGCCGGCTCAGGCGTTGTCCTGTTGAGCCAGGCGATCTCCATCATGGGCGGTCGGCCGGCGCCGATCCTCCCGCCGTACGCACGCTGGCTCGCCAGGCTCGGCCTGAAAATGGCCGGCTGGATCGACATGCCCGCCCACCTTGCCGACGTTCTCGCTTACGGGTCGGTCATGGACTGCTGGCGCGTCGAAGCCGATTTCGGCTGGAAGCCCGCCCACAGCTCGCGCCAGACGATGGACGCGCTGGCTCGTGGCCGGCAGGTCGAGGTGATCGAGGCTCCGTCGCCGCCCCAGGAGTACGAGCTCCAGGTCTACTTGCAGCAGCGGCGGCGCCGCGACCGGCAGCTGCCGGCAGGCCGAAATTGATCGCCGAAGAGACGCGGGTCGAGCGGCGGCGCAACAGCAAGAAGGCGGAGATCGTCGCGCCGCGCCAGGGTTTCCGGCTGCCGAAACCCATCCGCCGCCTGCAGCGCCAGGCTCCCCTGTACGCCCTGCAGGCGGTGGGCGAGCTGTCCTCTCGGCTGCGCGAGCTGACCGGGCACGAGGTACTCGACCTGAACCGGATCATGGAGGTCGTCCAGTTCATCTACCAGCAGCGTGAGCTGGCGCGGCGTGGACCCGACTACGCCGTCGACGATTTCGGCTTCGACCCCGAGTGGACGGAGTCGTTTCTCATCCTCTTCAAGGCGCTGTACCGCGACTACTGGCGGGTCGAGACGACAGGCGTCGAGCATGTGCCGGCGAGCGGGCGCGCGCTGCTGGTCGCCAACCACGCGGGAGTGCTGCCCTGGGACGGGACGATGATCAAGACCTCCCTCTTCTCCGAGCATCCGCATCCACGACACGTCCGCGCCCTCGTCGCGAGCCAGTTCATGGGCATGCCCGTGATGAGCTGGTTCTTGCGCCGCACCGGCCAGGCCGTGGGCCATCCCGACGACACGCGCCGGCTCCTCGAGCGCGACGAGCTCGTGCTCGTTTTCCCGGAGGGCACGCGGGGCACGGGCAAGAGCTTCAAGGACCGCTACCGGCTGCGGCGATTCGGGCGCGGTGGTTTTGTCGCGACGGCGATTCGGGCGAGGGCGCCGATCATTCCGGTTTCGGTGATCGGCTCGGAAGAGATCTACCCGATGGTCGGCGACCTGCGGCCGGTGGCGCGGCTGTTCGGCCTGCCGTACTTCCCTGTCACGCCGTTCTGGCCGTGGCTCGGCCCGCTCGGCATGATCCCGCTCCCGAGCAAATGGCGGATCCAGTTCCATCCGCCGGTGGAGGTCGCGCATCTTCCGCCAAACGCCGCGGAGGACCAGCACCTGGTGATGGCGCTCGCCGACGATGTGCGCGACACGATCCAGCGCGGCATCTATGACAACCTCAAGCTGCGGAGAGGCGTCTTTCTCTAACCAAGTTCCGGCACGGGGCGTCCGCGTGCACTGGGAGGAGGTGCCGCCCGACGTTCGCGCGGTGCTCGAGGAAAGACTCGGCGGGCGTGTCGTCGAGGCCACGACGCAGCCGACCGGATTCTCGCCCGGGCTGGCGGCGCGGCTGCTCCTGGACGACGGCCGCCGCGTTTTCCTCAAGGCCGTCGACGAGGATGCCAACCCGGATACGCCCGGCATTCACCGCCAGGAAGCGCGAATCCTGGCCCACCTTCCCGCGGTCGTGCCCGCGCCTCGCCTCCTGTGGATGTACGACGAAGGAGGTTGGGTCGCCCTTTGCCTGGAGGACATCGACGGCCGCCATCCAGATGAGCCCTGGACAGAAGGCGACCTTTCGTTGGTCGTCGCGGCGGTCAAGAAGATGGCGGCAGATCTCACACCCGCGCCATTCGATCCGGGCGCAACGGCCGCCGACGGGTTTCGGAGCACAATCAACGGCTGGCAGGTGGCGCTGCAGCGTGGCGAATCTCGCCTCGACGCCTGGTCGTCCGGACATCTGACAGAGCTTGCCGAGCTCGAAGCTGAGGCTCCCGGCGCGGCCGCGGGCGACACTCTGCTGCACTTCGACGAACGCGCGGACAACATCTTGATCGCGGGCGATCGCGTCTACGTGGTCGACTGGCCCTGGGCATGCCTTGGAGCTGGCTGGATCGACTGGGTCGCCATGGCGCCAAGCGTCGCCATGCAGGGCGGGCCGCGGCCAGAAGACTTCCTGCGCAGGTTCGACTTGGGCGATGTGCCGAACCATGCGATCGACGCGGTGGTGTGCACGATCGCGGGCTATTTCGTCATCCGCGCGCTGGAGCCGCCCCCGCCGGGCATACCGACGGTGCGCGCTTTTCAGGCCGCGCAGGGACGGGTCGCGATCTCATGGTTGCGCGAGCGCAGCGGTTGGGACTAAGTTCTAGGAATTCGCGGCAGGTGTTAAGGCTCAAATGGGGGGTTTGTGAAATTGCTTCGTAAAGCCGCTTTCGTATGCGCGCTCGCCGGCGGCATGGCCCTGGTCACGTCTTCGACCGCCGTGGCCGCCATCACGCCGGTGCTCATGAGCGGGCCGTCGCCGTACGCGGCGTGCTCTCAATTCGACAATTCGCTGACCGGCAGGACGTACCCCAACGCGGAGGTCGAGCCGCAGGTAGCGGTCCATGGCAGCAACGCCATCGCCATGTGGCACCAGGACCGCAAATCGAACGGCGGCGCGCACGGCATCGGCGTCGGCTTTTCGACCAACGGCGGCACCAGCTGGAACGAAACCACCATTTCGCTGACCGCATGCAGTCCGGATACGCAGCAAGCGCTGAGCGGCATGTTCCGAGCCTCGGACCCCTGGGTATCGATCGGCCCGGACGGGATCGCTTACGCCTCGGCGCTTTCGTTCAACGTCACGGTCCCCAACAACGCGAATGCCGTTGTGGCGGCCCGGTCGACCGACGGCGGCGCGACCTGGGACCACATCCAGGCTGTTCCCGGTGGGATTTTCCCGACCGCCGATATGAGCACCGACAAGAACTCGACGACGGCCGACCCGACGAAGAACAAGACTGCCTACACCGTGTGGGACACGCTGATCGGGCCCACAGACAACCCCGACGACAACCCGCACGCGCAGGCGTACACCGGCCCGGCCTACTTCTCCAAGACCACCGACGGCGGCAAGAGCTGGAGCCAGGCGCAGATCATCGTCAACACCGGCAACCGGCAGCAGACGATCGGCAACATCGTCGTCGTCGACCCGCGCAACGGCACGCTCTATGACTTCACCGACCTGATCCTGCCGCCCAACACGGCGTTCCAGGGGACGCGCAGCAACGCGCAGCTTGCGTTCGTCAAATCGACCGATGGCGGCGCCAACTGGACGCAGCCGCAGCTCATCGCGCCTTTCAACAGCCTGGGCGTCATCGATCCCAACACTGGTGAGCGGGCGCGCGTCGGCGACGGTCTGGAGGAGGTAGCAATCGACCCCTCCAACGGCAAGCTGTGACGAGATCTTGCTCGTGACCTCCGACAACGGCGGCGCGACATGGTCCGGTCCGACGGTCATCCACCAGCTCGCCAACGGCATGCCGACATTCACCCCGACCGTAGCCGTCAACGGCGGCCGCGTGGCGGTCACCTACTACGACAACCGCAACCTGACGGCCGGCGACACCGCGCACTGGCCGACGGACTACTGGGTCGAGTACTCGACCGACGGCGGAGCAACATTCGGCAATGAGCAGCACATCGCAGGCTCCTTCGACCTGCGCACCGCGCCTGTCGCGCGCGGATTCTTCCTCGGCGACTACGAGGCGCTGCAGCCGAGCGGAAGCGGGTTCCTCGCGGTTTTCGTGAAGACGAACTGCGACGCCCCTTACCCCGCGAGCAACCTGCTCTGTGCTCTCGCCAGCAGCAACGTCACGCCGACCTCGAACACCAATCCAAATGACGTCTTCAGCGCGCAGCTGAGCTGACGACAGAGGGCGGGCGCGGGAGCCCGCCCTTCCTTTATTTGATAACCGGGACCGGCTTGATCGGTTCGGGCTCCTCGACGATGTCCAGCGCCGTGGACTGGCTGATCCAGTACTGAACGTCGGTCAGACTCGGGGCACCGGCGAGACCGATGGCTTCGACGAGCCTGGAGTGGAGTTGGCCTGCGTCCTGCGCGCGCAGGTCCTTCATCGACGAGATGCCGAAACGTCGCATGAGGTCGATCCATCTCTCCATTCCCGAGACCTCGAGCACCGTGCACTGGTTCACGAACTCGAAGAGACGCTCGGTTGTGATGCCCGTCTTCTTCGCCAATCGCTTCCGGTCGATTTCCAGCGAGGTGCGGTGGAGCAGCTGATTCGTGTGATGGATGCCGACCGCTCGCAGGCGGCGAACGTCAGAGTCGGAGATGCCGTACAGGTACTCGAGCGTCCGGTACACCATCCACAGGATAGTGTCCGGGTATAATTCGGCGAACCCCGCCCATCAAAGGAGCAAGCACACCCTGAGTCAGGCCCGGATCGAGACCCGAGAAGCGATTTCCGGTGATCAGCTTGGCCTGGAGATAGGGATCGGACGGCGAGCCCGCCGTGCTTATGGATTCGATGAGGTCGCTCTCGTCCCCGGCGGCGTGACGCTGAACCCCGACGAGGTCGACATCACATTTTCGATGGGCGACCGCTTCAAGCTTCCGCTGCCGTTCTGGGGCTCGGCGATGGACGGCGTGGTCGACGTCGACTTCGCGATCGCCATGGGACGCCTCGGCGGCGTCGCGGTGCTCAACCTCGACGGGGTCCACACACGTTACGAAGATTCCGCACCCGTGATCAGGAAGATCGCCGACGCGGATCGCTCGACGGTGAACGCGGTCCTGCGCGAGGCCTACAAGGAGCCGGTCAAGCCTCACCTCATCAGCGAGCGTATCAAGGCGATCAAGGCTGCCGGTGTCGCTTGCGCCGTCTCGACGGTGCCCGCTCGGGCCGAGGAGCGCGCCGACGTGGTCCAGAAGGCGGGCGCCGACGTGTACGTCGTGCAGGGCACGGTGCTCACCGCACGGCATTCGTCGCGCTCCTATCACCAGCTGTCGTTCGGAGAGCTTGTCAGGGCTTGCGAAATTCCTGTCGTGGTCGGCAACTGCGTCCACTACGAGACGGCGCTGGAGCTGATGGAGACGGGAATCGCCGGCATCCTGGTCGGCGTAGGTCCAGGCGCGGCGTGCACCACGCGAGGAGTCCTGGGCGTCGGCGTGCCCCAGGTGACGGCGACTGCGGACATAGCCGCGGCCCGGGACGAGCACATGCGGCGAGGCGGCATGCGGGTCGCGGTCATCACCGATGGTGGGATGCGAATCGGCGCGGACGTTTGCAAGGCGTTCGCCTCAGGGGCGGACGCTGTGATGATCGGCACGCCGCTGGCCGGATCGGAGGAGTCGGCCTCGAAGGGTTTCAACTGGGGCATGGCAACCCCCGACCCGAACCTCCCGCGCGGCACGCGCATCCAGGTCGGTACCAAGGCGACGCTGCGCGAGATCCTGCTCGGACCCGCCCGCGTGGATGACGGTACGCAGAACTTCGCCGGCGCGCTGCACTCTGCGCTCGGCGTCTGCGGCGCCCACGACATCGCCGAATTCCAGCACGTCGAGATGGTGATCGCACCCTCGATCGTCTCCGAGGGCAAGGTGTTCCAGCAGGCCCAGCACGTGGGCATGGGAAAGTCCTGAGCACGGCCGCCGCGGCCCGGCGGGAAAGAGTCCACTCAGGCGCGCGGCTGCAGACAGTCTTCGTCCTGGATTTCGGGTCGCAGTTCAGCCAGCTCATCGCGCGGCGCGTGCGCGAGGCAAGGGTCTACTGCGAGCTCGTGCCCGGCACGACACCGTGGTCTGAGCTCGAGTCACGGCATCCCGCCGGGCTGATCCTCAGCGGCGGGCCGAACAGCGTCTACGACGAGGGTGCGCCGCAGGTCGACCCCGAGGCTTTGCGCTCGGGCGTGCCTGTGCTGGGCATCTGTTACGGGATGCAACTCATCGCCCACCACCTCGGCGGCAAGGTCGACCCGGGCTATGCGCGCGAGTACGGCCCGGCCCTGCTCTCCGTCCGCGAGCCGAACGTGCTCTTCCGCGGCCTCCAGGGCGAGCTGCCGGTCTGGATGAGCCACGGCGACCACGTGAGCGAGATGCCGCCGGGCTTCCAGCTGCTCGCGACCAGCGGCAACTCGCCGGTGGCGGCCTTCTCGGACGGCAAGGGCATCTTCGGCATCCAGTTCCACCCCGAGGTCGTGCACACGCCGAGCGGGCGCGAGGTGTTGCGCAACTTCCTGTTCGGCGTCTGTAAGTGCACTCCCTCGTGGACGGCGGGGTCGTTCATCGCCGAGGCGACCGAGAGCGTCCGCGCCCAGGTCGGCGACGGCCGCGTCATCTGCGCCCTTTCGGGAGGAGTCGACTCAGCGGTGGCAGCGACGCTGGTGCACCGCGCGGTCGGGGATCAGCTGACCTGCGTCTTCGTCAACAACGGGTTGCTGCGCAAGGAAGAGCCGGAGCGGGTGCTCGACGTGATGCACGGCAACCTCGACATGAACATCCGCTACGTCGACGCCACCGACCGCTTCCTCGCCGCCTTGAAAGGTGTGATCGACCCGGAGCAGAAGCGCCGGATCGTCGGCCGAGAGTTCATCACCGTCTTCGAAGCGGAGGCGACGAGCCTGGGCCACATCGACTTCCTCGCGCAGGGCACCCTTTACCCTGACGTGATCGAGTCGACCGCGCCCGACGTCGCCTCCACCGCGGTGAAGATCAAGACGCACCACAATGTCGGCGGTCTGCCGCCCGGGCTCCGCTTCCAGCTCATCGAGCCATTGCGCTACCTCTTCAAGGACGAGGTACGGGCGGTCGGGCTCGAGCTCGGGATGCCCGAGGAGATGGTGTATCGCCAGCCGTTCCCAGGTCCCGGGCTGTCCATCCGCTGCCTCGGCGAGGTGACAACCGAGCGCCTGGAGATCCTTCGCAACGCCGATTGGGTCGTGGTCGACGAGATCAAGCGAAACGGCCTGTACCGGCAGGTGTGGCAGTCGTTCGCGGTGCTGACCCCGCTGGAGACCGTCGGCGTGATGGGCGATTTTCGGACATACGCCAACGTCGTCGCGGTGCGGGTCGTGACGAGCGAGGACGCGATGACGGCCGACTGGGCCCGCGTGCCGTACGAGGTGCTGGCGCGGATCAGCAACCGGATAGTCAACGAGGTCAAGGGCGTCAACCGGGTCGTCTTCGACATCACGTCGAAGCCACCTGGCACGATCGAGTGGGAGTAGCCGGCCCACATTCCGCGCGTTTTGGGCAAAACGCACGCATCCGAATCAGTTTTTCGGTGCTTCTTGCGCCAAACGAGCGGAATCGATGAAAGTCCTCGTCGTCGGGTCCGGCGCGCGCGAGCACGCGCTGGTCTGGAAATGCGTCCAGTCGGATCTCGTCGAGCGCGTCTACTGCGCCCCCGGCAACGGTGGCACCGGCGGCATGGCGCGCAACGTCCCGATCGGCGCGGCGGACGTCGTGCGCCTGGTGGACTTTGCCAAGCGCGAGCGCCTGGGCCTGGTCGTGCTCGGCCCGGAGGCCGCGGTGGACGCCGGCGCGGGGGATGCGCTGCGCCACGCCGGTTTCCCAGTCTTCGGGCCGGACCGCGGGGCCGGGCGCATCGAGTCGAGCAAGGCCTTCGCCAAGGGCGTGATGAAGCGGGCAGGGATTCCGACTGCGGAGCACGAGGTCTTCACCCATCCGGCCCAGGCCAAGAAGTGGGCGCGCGAGCGTGATGGACGGATCGCAGTCAAGGCCGACGGGCTGGCGCGCGGCAAGGGGGTGATCGTCTGCTCGAACGTCGAGGAAGCGGACAGGGCGATCGACGCGATGCTCGTCGAGCAGCGGTTCGGGAAGAGCGGGGCGACGATCGTGCTCGAGGAGCGGCTCGACGGCCCCGAGCTCTCCGTGCTCGGCGTGACCGACGGCACGGATGTCATCGCGCTTCCGCCGGCGCGCGACTACAAGCGCGCACGCGACGGCGACCGCGGCGACAACACGGGCGGCATGGGCGCGTACTCGCCCCCGAAGGGAGTCGACGACGCGCTCGTCCAGGAGGTCGTCGAGCGCGTCATGCGTCCGGCCCTGCGGGAGCTTCAGAGCTCGGGCAACGAGTTCCGCGGCGTGCTGTACGCGGGCTTGATGCTGACCGAGGCCGGCATCCGGACGATCGAGTTCAACGCCCGATTCGGCGACCCCGAGGCGCAGGTCGTGCTTCCGCGGATGCAGAGCGATTTCGTCGCCCTGGCGCTGGCCGCGGCCAAGGGCGGTCTCGCCGGGCACCCTGACCTGAGGTGGAGCGAGCAAGCCTGCGTCGGCGTGGTCGTCGCCTCGGGCAACTACCCCGACGACGCCGCGATGAAGCTCGGGCAGCGCATTCGCGGCCTCGCGGAGATGCCGCGCGGTGTGCTGATCTTCCACGCCGGCACGCGCTTCGAGCCCGGCACCGGGCTGGTGACGGACGGCGGGCGGGTCGTAACCTCCGTCGGGTTGGGCGACACGGTGGCGCAGGCGCGGGAGACTGCCCTGGTCGGAGCGCGGCAGGTACGATTCGAGGGGGCTTTCTTCAGGTCGGATATCGCTGAGGAGGCGGTCTAGTGCAGCCAGTCGTCGGTGTGATCCTGGGCTCGAAGTCCGATCTGCCGCTCATGGAGTCGTGCGTCAAAGTTCTCGAGGACCTCGGTTTGACGCACGAGCTGAAGGTGTGCTCGGCGCACCGCAACCCGCGAGGCGTGATGGAGTGGGCGACAAGCGCGCGGTCGCGCGGGATCAAAGTGGTGATCGCCGCCGCGGGGGGTGCGGCGCACCTGCCCGGTGTGGTCGCCGCCTGGACGGACCTTCCTGTCATCGGCGTCCCGGTGCCGACGCAGCACCTGGGCGGTGTCGACTCGCTCTACTCGATCGTCCAGATGCCAGCGGGCGTACCCGTGGCGACGGTTGCGATCGGCGAGGCCGGGGCGAAGAACGCCGCCTGGCTCGCGGCCAGGATCATCGGGCTCCAGGACGCCGAAGTCGAGCAGCGACACGGTGACAAGCGCGCGGCGCTAGCCACGTCGTAGGTGGCAAAAAAGAAGGCGCGCGTCCGCCTCGTCGACACGACGTTCCGCGACGCGCAGCAGTCGCTCCTCGGCGGATATCTGCGGACCGAGGAGATCGTGCCCATCGCGGCCAGGATGGATTCGATCGGCTTTGCCGCCATGGAGGCATTCGGCGGCGCAACTTTCGAAACGCAGCTGCAGATTCACGAAGACCCATGGGAGTTTCTTCGCAAGCTCAACAAGGCAACGCCGAACACACCGATCCAGGCCTTGATCCGGGGCCAGAACCTGGTCGCAAAGCGCAACTTCGCGGACGACGTGGTCGAGCTTTTCGTCAAGCACGCGGCGAAGAGCGGAGTCGACGTCTTCCGCGTCTTCGACCCGCTGAACGACCTCCGCAACATGGAAGCGTCGATCGCGGCAGCGCTCAAGGCCAAAAAGAGGGTGCAGGGCGCGCTGAGCTACGCCATCTCGCCGGCGCACAACCTCGAGCTGTGGGGCTCTCTCGCGAAGGGCCTCGTGAACATGGGCGTCCACGAGATCGTGATCAAGGACACGTCTGGATTGCTCAGCCCGCAGGCCACGTGGGAGCTCGTCACTGCGCTCAAGCAGATGGTCAAGATCCCGATCGACATCCACTCCCACTGCTCGAGTGGAATGGCTCCGATGGCCTACATGGCGGGGGTCGAGGCGGGCGCCGAGGTGCTCGACGTCGCGGTCTCGCCACTGGCCTGGGGAGCCTCGCAGCCCGCGGCGGAAAGCGTGGTCGCGGCGCTCGAGGGTGGCGAGTACGACACCGGCCTCGACCTGGAGAAGATGTGGGACATCCTGCCCGACGTCGAGGAGCTGAAGCGTCGCCACATCGAGCACCTGAGCCCGGTCGCCGATCGCGTCGACGCCAGCATCCTGCGCTACCACATGCCCGTTTTCATGCTCGAGGACATCTCGCTGCAGCTCGCCGACCACAACGCGAGCGATCGGCTGGACGCGGCCCTGGAAGAGGTGACGCGCGTCCGTCGCGAGCTCGGCTATCCGCCGCTTGTCGCGCCCATCCGGCAGATGATCGCGACGCAGGCCGTGTACAACGTCGTCGGCGGCGAGCGGTACGCGACGGTGACGCAGGAGCTGAAGGACTACCTGCAGGGTCTGTACGGCCGGCCGCCCGTGCCTGCGGACCACGAGCTCAGGCGCCTGGTGCTCGGCCGAGAGGAGCCGATCACCATCCGCCCCGCGGACCTTCTCGAGCCGCAGGTCGAGGGGGCGCGCCGCCAGGTCAAAAAGCTTGGCTTCGAGCCGACTGACGACACTGTCCTGATCCACCTGATGTTCCCTCACCTGGCGCACGACTACATGCGCGGGCCCCAGCCCGAGAGAAAGGACGGTGAACGGCCGACCGAGGTTTCCACGACGGTCAAGGTCGAGAATGCACAGCCGGCGCCGGCGATGGTCGCGGCGGATCCGCCTCCCGCGGCGGCGCCCGCGCAGGCCGCCGAGTTCGACGTGGAGGTCGAGGGCGAGGTCTTCAAGGTCCGCGTCACCGGGGCCGGGATCGCGGTCCTTCCTTCGCTCGGCGCGTCGGCGCCAGGTCCAAGCGCAGGCCCTGCGGCCCCGAAGACAGGCGAGGGCACTGTCACCGCCCCCATGCAGGGGCTCATCGTGAAGGTGCCCGTCAAGCCTGGCGACGTCGTGAAGCTCGGCGATGTGGTCGCGGTGCTGGAGGCGATGAAGATGCAGAACGACATCGTCACCACCGTGGCCGGGAAGGTCGACGCGGTGTACGTCAAGGAAGGCGAGGTCGTCTCGCCGAATCAGCCTCTGCTCGCGATCGCGTGAAGAAGAAGCTCTTCAACAAGGTCCTCATCGCCAATCGCGGCGAGATCGCGATCCGCGTCATGCGCGCGTGCCGCGAGCTCGGCATTGCGACGGTCGCGGTCTATTCCGACGCCGACCGCAGCTCGATCCACGTCCGCTACGCGGACGAGGCCTTTCATATCGGCGGCGCCGCGGCGACCGACTCCTACCTGCAGCTGAACCGCATCGTGAAGGTCGCGCACGACTGCGGCGCGGACGCGATCCATCCTGGCTACGGATTCCTGGCTGAGAAGGCCGCCTTTCCCGACGCATGCGACGCCGCCGGCATCCAGTTCATCGGGCCGCCGGGCTCCGCGATGCGCGCGCTGAGCTCCAAGCTGGCCGCGCGCAAGCTGGCGGCCGACCACGGCGTCCCGGTAACGCCCGGCAGCGGCGCCGTCGACCCGACGACGGCGCTCGAAGCGGCGCGCGAGATCGGATTTCCCGTGATGCTGAAGCCGTCGGGTGGCGGCGGCGGCATCGGGATGAAGGTCGTCGAATCGGAGAAGGAGCTGGCCGCGGCCATCGAGAGCACCTCGCAGGCGGCGAGTTCAGCCTTCGGGGACGGGACGGTGTATCTCGAGCGATACGTCCGCCGGCCACGGCACGTCGAGATCCAGGTCATCTGTGACGGCCACGGCAACGCCGTGCACCTTGGCGAGCGCGAATGCTCGATCCAGCGCCGCCACCAGAAGATCATGGAAGAGACGCCGTCGCCCGCCCTCACCGCAGAAATCCGGGTGGCGATGGGTGGGGCCGCGATCCGCGCCGCGACCGCCGCCGGCTACGTCAACGCCGGCACGGTCGAGTTCATCTTCAGCGAGGGCGACTTCTACTTCCTGGAGGTCAACGCCCGGTTGCAGGTGGAGCATCCGATCACCGAAGCGGTGACCGGGATCGACCTGGTCAAAGAGCAGATCCGCATCGCTGCGGGGCTCGAGCTCAGCTTCAACCAGGACGACGTGACCTGGCGCGGCCACGCGATCGAGATGCGGATCAATGCCGAGGACCCGCTGCGCAAGTTCATCCCAAACCCCAAACGCATCTCGCGCTGGGTTGCGCCCGCGGGGCCTGGCGTGCGCGTCGACTCGGGTTTCGGGCCGGGTTCGGACGTGCCCCCAAACTACGACTCGCTCGTCGCGAAGCTCATCGTCCACGGGAGCGACCGCGCCGAGGCGATCGCGCGCGCCGGTCGCGCGCTCCGCGAGTTCGTGGTGGTCGGGCCCGCGACGACGATCCCGTATCACCGCGCGATCCTGGACAGCGCCGACTTTCGCTCGGGAAACCTGACCACGCGGTTCATCGATGAGCATCCCGACCTCGTCGAGCAGGCGCGGAAGCTCGCCGCCGACCAGTCGCCCTTCGACTACGGGCCCGATCCGCGCCACGTGGCGGCGGCCGCGGCTGCGGTTGCGTCGCTGGTACGCCGATAAAACGTCTCCGCCATCCCCAGAGCGGGCGGCCATTTGCCGTCGAAGGCACGACGGTTCGCGGCGCCACGAGTCACTTCGAGCTGCGCGACGACGTGATTCGGTTTCCCGACGGCGCGGAGGCGCTCTACACGGTGGTCGCCAACCCCGACTCGGCGTTCGTGGTGCCGTTCTTCGACAACGGGGACACGATGCTGGTCCGCCAGTGGAGGCATGCGTGGAACACATCCTCGTGGGAGGTGCCGGCGGGCACGTTCGACGAGGGCGAGGAGCCTCTCGAGTGCGCGCGCCGAGAGCTGGCCGAGGAGACGGGGCTCGTCGCGACGCGCTACCGGTCGCTCGGGGTGGTGCACGGTGCGGCGTTCCTGACCGGCCGCGCCCACCTGTTCCTGGCCGAAAGCCTCACCGAGCAGGCGAGGAGTCCCGAGAGCTACGAGCAGGACATGGAGGTGCTGCGGCTTCCGTTCGCGGAGGCGCTCGACGCGGCGCTTGAAGGGCAGATCGTGCACTCGGGCTCCGTGACCTCGCTGTGCCGCGCGGCCCGAGCCCTGAAGCTGATCTAGCCGGCGCCCGTGGCGGCCGGCGACGGCGAGGCGGTCGGGCTCGGCGAGACCACGACCACCCTGTGGTTGCCGTGCCTCTTCGGCGACGGTCCGACCACGTCGAGGTCGTACTCCGCGGCCACGTTGTGCCCGAGGACGTCGCGAAGCGTGGGCAGCACCACGAGCTTGTACTGCGACCCTTCTTTCAGGTCCAGCCCGCTCAGCGTCACCGTGCGGTTTGTGTAGGACGCTGTCGTGTCGACCTGCCTGCCCTTCGAGTCAAGCAGCACGACTCCGTCTTTGACCGTGGCCGGGTCGAGGTCGCTGTCGAAGGTGACCTTGATCGTATCGGCAGCGACGTCGACGCTGACCACCGCGGCGCCCTTACCCAGGCCACGCTGAGGGCCACCTGTCGCGTGGTCGACCAGGAAGTGCCTGCTGGTCGCGTCGCGGACGAGCACCAGGGTCTCCTCGTCCTCGGCGACGTCGATCTTGCCGTGGGTGAGCACCAGTCGCACGACAAACCTCACCGTGTCCGGCTGCGTCGCGACCTGCTCCGCTGTCAGGACGTAGTAGCGGGTGAAGCGCGGGTCGCCTGTTATAAGCAGGCTCAGCCCTCCCGTCGCGTAGTCCTTCTTCCCGGTGTCGTCCAGGAACGTGCCGGCCTGATCGCCCACGCCCTTGAGCCGTGCCTCCATGAAGGCCTTGACGACAATCGTCGCGTCATCGACCGCGGTCGGCTGCGGCGGCAGAGCGGGCGCGACCCCGACCCACAAGGCGCTGCCGCGGACGAACGCGAACGAGCTGCCGTCCGGCGCCCACAGCGGCGAGTGGTAGGTGCCGCTCGAAAGCTTCACGAGGTTCGTGCCGTCCGGCCGCACCTCCTCGACGTCGGTGTCGCTGCCGAGCAGGATCGCGTCCTGGCTCGACCAACTAGCGTCGCCCGCAGGCAGCGTCGACTGTGTCACGCCCAGGGTGTCGGCGACGACGATGTGGTCGGTCGTGGAGTAGAGGAGCAGCGTGCCGTCAGGCGACCAGCCGGCGAACGAGGCGTTGGCCTGGCCGAGCTGCGTGCTCTTGCCGGTCGCGAGGTCGAGAACGAACAGGTTCTGGTCCTGCCTGTATGCGGCGTGGCCACCGTCGGGAGAGATCGAGAGCACGCTCACCGCTCCCGTCGCCGGCAGAGCCGCAAGCTTGGCCGGACCGCTTTCGCTGTCGGTGTAGATCGCATCGCCCGCCACCCACACCACCGTGGTCTTCGCCCAACCCACGAGCGCGGGGGGCATCGCTGGGGTGATCTCCACCGTTTTGCCCGAGGCGAAGGTCAGTACCTCGATCTTGCCGGCGCGGATGTACGCGAGGCGGTCGCCGGCGGGCGCCACCGAGGGTGACGATGCTCCGTCGGGCGTGATTGCCGTGACGGCCCCGCCTTTGACCGACACCACGTCGAGCGCTCCCTTGCCATCGATGAAGTAGATCGAGGACGAGTCGCTCGACCACTGGGCGGTCAGCCCGGTCGCTCCTCCCAGCGGGGCCAGCAGTTTCTCGCCGAGGGCGCTCGCCGGCGTCGGGCGCGGCGACGGAGCGGGCGTAGGCGATGGCGCTGCCTGCGTGACGAAGGTGATCGTCTGCGGAGCCGCGAGCTGCTTGCCGCTCGCGGTCTTCGCCCCCGGGCCGATGGTCACCTGGTACTGGGTGTTCGGCGCGAGGTTGCCGCCGACGGGCGTCACCGCCAGGGTGTTGGAGTCCCACGAATACGCGACTGTCGTGGCCGGCGTGATCTGGACTGCCTGCTCCGTCGCCTGGTGGTCCATCGGCTGGTTGAACGAAACGAGGATCGGCTGCTGGAGCGCCACGCTCCGGTTGCCATCGATGGGGCTCGCGACGAAGATGGTGTTGAATCCACCCGTCTGCTGGGTCGCCGACCAGACCACCACGGCGGCAATCAGCAGCACACCCGAAATCGCGCCGGCCCACGCCAGTCCCGGAGGCGCGAAGAGGCGGCTCCACCATGACGGCCGGCCCTCTGTCATCGCCCAGGCCTCGTGCATCAGCTGGCGCCGCAGCCCGGTGCGAAACGCGTCGTCGAGCGGAGGCTCGGGTAGGCGCGTAGCGCTGAGCACGGCGGCAAGCCGCCGCAGCTCGTCGTCCTGCAGTACGTCTTCCAGCTCTGGGTCGTGGTAGGAGTTCATTCCACCGGCCTCAGGGTGTCGGCCTCGTCGCGCAGCCTCGTCACGCCACGGTGGATGAGCAGCTTCACGGCGCCGGCCGACTTGCCCATGACCACCGCGATGTCCTCGATCTTCATGTCCTCCTGGAACTTGAGCACCAGCGCTGTCCGCTGCTGGTGGGGCAGCGCCTCGACCAGCGCCCAGATGCGCCGCACCTCGTCCCGGCGCGCGGCCACGTCTTCGAGCGCGGGACCGGCCACCGAAAGGTCGCGAAAGTCATCCAGCGTCTGGGTGGGCCTGAGCGTGCGGTAGCGGTCGGCGATTGCGTTGACCGCGATCTGATACAGCCAGGCAGCAAACGGCCGCCCCGTGTCCTGATAGCGGGGCATAGCCTTCAGAGCCTTCATGAAGACCTCCGAAGTGACGTCCTCTGCCGCGGTTTGCTCCCTCACTCTTGAATACACGAACCGGTAAATCTGCTGAAAGTGCCGGTCATAGAGCGCCCCGAACTGGCGGGGATCTCCCTTGGCCAGCTCGACGAGCTCGCGCTCCTCGTCCCGCGACGGGTCGCTCACCGGCCGTTCAGCCTGTGCCGGTTCAAACGAGGGGCCTTTGAAGGTGGTTACGAGTTGTGGCCACTAGCAGTCCACGATTATCAAGCTCGCCGCTTAACACCGCCCCTGCGACACCCATGGGCACGATATCTTGTGGCTGGCCGATGGGAGCTCACTAAATCTTGATCCGACCCGGGGCCGATATAATCCGTTGCGACCCCGAAGTGCTGATTCGGAGCTGGCTCCCTTCTTGATCGAGCGATACTCGCCGCCCGCCATGCGGGCGGTCTGGTCGGACCAACACAAGTACGAGCTGTGGCTCAGGATCGAGGTGCTGGCCTGCGAGGCGTGGGCGTCCCTCGGTCGGATCCCAGAGTCCGCGCTGCCGAAGATTCGCAAAGGCACATTCGACGCAACGAAGATCGCCGAGGTCGAGTCACGCGTCGGCCACGATGTGATCGCCTTTCTGACGGTGCTCAACGATTCGATCGGGCAGCCGGAAGCCCGCTACGTCCACCTCGGCATGACCAGCCAGGACCTCAACGACACCGCGATGGCGGTCCAGATGGTGGAGTCCGCGCAGATGATCGTGCGCGACCTGGGTGGCGTCCGGGAGGCGGCGGCGGAGCTGGCCGTCCAGCATCGCCGCACGCTGATGGCAGGACGCACGCACGGGATCGTCGCCGAGCCCATCACGTTCGGCTTCAAGGTCGCAGGTTGGGTCGCCGAGCTGGATCGCTCGCTCGAGCGGCTCGGGCGCGCCGCCGAAGATGCAGGAGTGGGGCGGGTCAGCGGCGCGGTCGGCACCCACGCGACCATCGATCCCCGCGTCGAGGAGCATGTCTGCCGCGAGCTCGGCCTGAGGGTGGACGTGGTGTCGACGCAGGTCGTGGCGCGAGACAGGCACGCGGCCTTCATGTCGGCGCTGGCCATCGCCGCCGGGACGCTCGAGCGGATCGCGACGGAGATTCGCCACCTCCAGCGGAGCGAGGTCGGAGAGGTCTTCGAGCCGTTTGGCAAGGAACAGAAGGGGAGCTCGGCGATGCCGCACAAGCGAAACCCGGTTCTGACCGAGCGCGTGTGCGGGCTCGCCCGTGTCGTCCGCGGAAACCTGGTCACCGCGATGGAGAACACCGCGCTGTGGCACGAGCGCGACATCAGCCACTCGTCCGCGGAACGCGTCATCTTTCCCGACGCGTGCGCGACAGTCGATTACATGGCGATCGAGATGGGCAAGGTGCTGCGCGGCCTCGAGGTGCGTCCCGACCGGATGCTGGCAAACCTGCAGTTCGCCGGAGGCGTCGTCTTCTCGCAGCGAGTGCTGCTCGCGCTCGTCGACAGTGAGATGTCGCGCGAGGACGCTTACCTGATCGTCCAGAAAGCCGCCATGGAGTCGATGCAGGAGTCCGGAGCAGGGTTTCGTACCCTGCTGGAGAAGAATGATGAGGTCATGAGGCGCATCGGCCCGAAGCTGGAGCAGGTCTTCGACCCGTGGGCCGGTCTCGAGCACACCGACCTCGCATATGAGCGGCTGGGTCTTGGAGTTGCAACCAAGTGATCGCTGGACCTCCCGTCACGGTTACAGCTCTCCCGCTCAAGCTGTTCGCGCGCGGCAAGGTGCGCGACACCTACGAGCTCGGGCCCGACCAGCTGCTCATGGTCGCCACCGACCGCATCTCTGCCTTCGACCATGTGCTGCCGAATGGGATTCCCGACCGTGGCAAGGTGCTCACTCAGCTGTCGATCTTCTGGTTCTCGCAGACCGACACCTTCCAGGCGAATCACCTCGTCTCCGGCATGGTGCCGGACCTGCCGCCGGCGCTCAAGGATTTCCGCGACGAGCTCGCGGGCCGGTTCATGATCGTGCGCAAGGCCAAGCGGATCGACTACGAGTGCGTGGTCCGCGGCTACCTGGCGGGCAGCGCGTGGAAGGAATACGAGGAATCGAAAACGCTGGCCGGCGAGTCGATGCCGCCGGGCCTGCGGCAGAGCGAGAGGCTCGCGACTCCGGTCTTCTCGCCGGCGACCAAGGCCGAGACCGGCCACGACGAGAACATCACTTTCGACCAGATGAAGAAGGACCTCGGTGACCACCTGGCGAACAAGCTTCGCGACGCGAGCCTGGAACTCTACAAGTATGCGTCCGAGTTTTCCGCGCGCCGCGGCCTGATCCTCGCCGACACCAAGTTCGAGTTTGGCCTGGTGGGCGATGACCTCACCCTCATCGACGAGGTCCTGACGCCCGACAGCTCGCGCTTCTGGGACGCCGCCACCTACCAGGTCGGGACATCGCCTGATTCATACGACAAGCAGTTCGTGCGCGACTGGCTCGGCCGCTCGGGTTGGGACAAGGAGTCAGATCCGCCGCGCCTTCCCGAAGATGTCGTCGCGCAGACTCGCCTTCGGTATCTGACTGCGTACCAGCGGGTGGTCGGCAAGGAGTTGTTCCCGCGCAAGCCGAGGAACGAGACATGAGGGCCATCGTCGTCGTCACCCCCAAGCCGGTGGTCAACGACCCGCAGGGAATCACCGTCAGGCAGGGCCTCGCCGCGCTCGGCTTCAGCGAGGTCTCCGACGTCCGCGTCGGCAAGTACATCGAGCTGAGCCTCGAAGGGTCGAGCGAGCACGAGGCACGCGAGCGGGTCGAGGCGATGTGCCGCCAGCTGCTGGCGAACCACGTGATCGAAGACTTCCGTTTCGACATCGTGAGAGACGGACGGCGATGAAGTTTGGAGTGGTCGTGTTCCCGGGCACGTGGTCGGACCGCGACTGCGGCTGGGTGATCGACCAGGTGCTGGGCGCGGACCTCACTTACCTGTGGCACAAGGACACCGACCTCAAGGGCTGCGACTGCGTGATCCTGCCTGGCGGTTTTGCATACGGCGACTACCTGCGCACCGGGGCCATCGCCAGGTTCGCTCCGGTGATGGAGCAGATCGGCGAGTTCGCCGACCGGGGCGGTCTGGTGTGGGGCATCTGCAACGGGTTTCAAGTCCTGTGCGAGGCGGGCCTGCTCCCAGGCGCGCTCATCCGAAACGCGTCGCTCGAGTTTCGCTGCGAGTGGACCAACCTCGTCGTCGAGCGGACGGATCTCCCATTCACGTCGAAGTGCGAGGAACGAGAGGTGCTGCGCGTCCCCATCGCGCACGGCGAGGGCAGCTACTTCGCCGATCCCGCCACGCTGTCGCGGCTCGAGCAGCGAGGGCAGGTCGTGTTTCGTTATTGCGATACGAATGGCCGCGTCGTGCCGAGCGCCAACCCGAACGGGTCGCTGCACAACATCGCGGGCATCGTCAATGCCCGGGGCAACGTACTCGGCATGATGCCGCACCCCGAGCGATGCTCCGAGGCCGAGCTCGGCGGCACCGACGGCCTGAAGCTGTTTCGTTCTGTCGCGGAGAATGCGCTGAAAGTGCTGGTGTCTTGAGTATCAAGTCTGTGGACGAGCGGCGGCTTAGAGAGGTTGCGCTCACCCCGGATGAGTACAAGGTCATCGTCGAGCGGCTGAGGCGAGCCCCCAACGAGGTCGAGCTGGGCATGCTCGGCGTGCTCTGGTCCGAGCACTGCTCGTACAAGAGCTCGAAGCCGCTGCTGCGGCGCCTTCCGTCGAGCGGTCAGGGTGTGCTGCAAGGTCCCGGCGAGAACGCCGGCGCCGTGAACATCGGCGAAGGCTGGGCCGCCGTCTTCAAGATCGAGTCGCACAACCACCCTTCCGCGATCGAGCCCTACCAGGGCGCCGCGACCGGTGTGGGCGGCATCATCCGCGACGTCATCGCGATGGGCGCGCGGCCGATCGCCTTGCTCGACTCGCTGCGCTTCGGTCCGCTCCCGGCGTCCACGAGGCACTTCGAGGGCGTGGTCGCCGGGATTGGCGGCTACGGAAACTGCATCGGCATCCCGACCGTCGGCGGAGAGATCTACTTCGACGAGTGCTACACGAACAACCCGCTTGTCAACGCGATGTGCGTGGGCCTCGTGCGCACCGACGAGCTCATGCGCGCCCGCGCCGAGGGGACCGGCAACAGCATCCTGCTGGTCGGCGCCGACACCGGCCGCGACGGCGTCCACGGCGCCTCGTTCGCCTCGGTCGAGCTCGACGAAAGGAGCTCCGAGCGCAGACCCGCGGTCCAGGTGGGCAACCCGTTTCTCGAGAAGTGCTTGCTCGAAGCGTGCATGGACCTGTCGCACACCGACGCCGTGGTGGCGATCCAGGACCTGGGGGCGGCCGGCCTCACGTCCGCCGTGGCCGAATGCGCGGGCAGGGTCGAAGGCGCGG